>Ga0208304_10000129_pt1 | contig 44478 bp, 44 predicted proteins | sample ColrivemetaGS713_FD_187603 | JGI IMG/M metagenome (GOLD analysis project Ga0208304, IMG submission 187603) | Estuarine microbial communities from the Columbia River estuary - Flood tide ETM metaG S.713 (SPAdes) (version 2) | ecosystem: Environmental > Aquatic > Marine > Intertidal zone >... | reverse complement strand
AACGTGATCTCCATCTATATTAGATACAAAATGCACATTCAAATGGTTTTTGTAGAATTTTAACGATTCAACTACCATATCCGGACCTAAGTCTGAACCGCCAATACCAATATTTACAACATCGGTTATTGATTTATTTGTAAAACCTTTCCAATCACCTGAAATCACTTTGTTTGAAAAGGATTCCATTTTTGCCAATGCTGCTTTTATATCAGGCATAATATTCACGCCATCAGTACAAATTTCGTTATTTAACTGATTTCTTAAAGCGGTATGTAAAACAGCTCTATTTTCAGTTTTATTAATTTTTTCTCCTGAAAAATAAGCATCCATTGCTCCTTTTAAGTCAACTTCATTAGCTAAATCTACTAAATAACCTAAAGTTTCTTCAGTAATTCTATTTTTAGAATAGTCAAATTCAAACTCATTAAAATTGATGGATAAATTATTTTTTCTTTCACTATTACCATTAAACAATGATTTTAAATGTGTATTTTTTATATCATTAAAATGGTTAGTAAGTTGTTGCCAAGCTTTAGTTTCTGTTGGGTTTATATTTTTCATTGTGTAAATTTTTTATTAAAACAGACTTTTTTTTGGAAATTCAATGGAGTCTAGTTGTATTTTAATAGGTTCTATATATTTTAAATAAGCAGGTATTTTATCTTTTTTCATTGGTTCTGAAGCAGGTAATTGTTGTCTTAAAGGATCTACTTGTACACCATTTTTCCAAAATCTATAACAAACATGTGGTCCAGATGTATTTCCAGTCATACCAATTTTGCCAATTACATCTCCTTGACTAACTCTCTGTCCAACTCTTACGAGCCTTTTACTCATATGCAAATATTGAGTGCTATAAGCGCCGTTATGTTTAATTTTTACATAATTCCCATTCCCACCTGCGTATCTAGATTCTGTTACAACTCCATTTGCAGTTGACAAAATTTGTGTGCCAACAGGAGCTGCATAATCAGTTCCTTTATGGGCTCTAATTTTATTTCCGTAAAAAGCAATTCTTCTATTTAAGTTATAACGAGAAGAGATTCTACTAACTTTAACAGGCGCTTTTAAAAATTGCCTTTTCATAGTTTTTGCAGCATCATCATAGTAATCGCTTAATTTTGCTGTTGAATCTATCTTATATTTAAACGCGTAATAAGGCTTGTCTCCATATTCAAAAAAGGCTGCTTTCACTTCACCTATTCCTACAGGAACGGTGTCATTTATATAAAGTTGTTCGTAAATTAATTTGTATCTATCGTTTTTTTGAAGTCGGTAAAAATCAATTGACCAACCATAAATATCTTCCATTTTGTATGCAAGGTAGGGACTTAAACCTGCTTTTTCCATGGATTCTGTTAAACTACTTCTTATAACTCCAGAAACTTTTTTAATAACTGTTTTAACTGGTTTAGATTTATTATGGGCTACGGGTATTGAGTCTCTAAAATCTATAACTGTATACTGGATTTTTGAATGTTGATATATAAAAACTTCAGCCTGCCCTGTAGAATCTTTTTTTGCTAAAATTGTATATGGTTTTCCTGCTTTTAACGATCGAACGTTAAAAGTGTCTCTAACAGTATTTACAATTTCTAAAATACGTGCATATTCAATGTTATTTTTTAGTAAAATTTCGCTAAAAATTTCGCCAGATTTTATGGTGTCATTAATTACTTTAAAATTATTTAAAGTAAAACCAAATTCATGAATAATTTTTGGTTGAGGAACAATGGAATCTGCTTGTTTATCATCATTTTTACAAGCGATAATAATAACTAAAGAGATAAGCGTAATAAATTTTTTCAAGGGTTTCGGTTTTAAAATTCTAAAATATGATAAAAAATAAAACGCGAAAATACAATTTAATTATTTAAAAATAATGTTAAAAGGATTAGCAAGACCTTTAAAAGCGTCTAAATCTGCCCTAAGTGAGCCAACTGCCAAGGAGGCCTTAATAAGTAATGGTATTTTATTATCATCATCACTTATCCAAACAGTCACACTTTCTTGTTCTTTAAATACGCGACCAGCTTGTACTAGAGGTCTGAAAGCAATTGCTTTAATTTTTCCAAACTTTGTTTTTATAACTTCTTTTTCTAAAAACTGCAATTTAAAAACATAAATTTCGTCATCCATAAACATTTGAAGTTCAATATTATCTCCTTTTTTTAAGTTTGAGATATCTTGATTTCTTAAAAAGTATAAAGCAGATAGCATATCTTGAATATTGCTGCTTATTGGATGTTTTTCAACAGTTTTATGTTTGTAGTTGTTTACGGTTGCAATTTTGGTATTGTGGTCAAAAAATATTTCTTGATCTTTAGTATAACCACCTTCGTTAATTTTTCTGATAAAACGATAGGGTTTTAATGACTCTTTATACATAAAGGTTTGATAGTTATCTTCAACTTTAAAAAATAAACTTATCAATCCAGTAGATTTTCCTTTTCCTAAAATATGAAAAGCTTCTTGTCCATTATTAGTAGCTTCTTTAACTTCAATTGTTGAATAACCAGCATTTAAAAAATTGCTATAACTCATTCTGAATTTTAGCCATTCGCCAGTTTTAAAAGCAGATTTTTTTTCTGGAATTATATTTTTTACCGATTGCCCGTAGGAAATGGAGAACATGAATAATGTAAAAAGAATAATTAATTTTTTCATTTAGTAGCTTAATAATTCATAATTAAAAGTAAAAATACAAGAACTGTTCCAAAAATAATAAAAAGCTTAACAATTGTTGTAAAGCTTTTATTAATTGATATGTTATTTATGCAAATTAGAGGGTTCCTCTACGCTCTTGTTCAGCTTCTATAGATTCAAATAAAGCTTTAAAGTTTCCTTTTCCAAAAGATTGAGCTCCTTTACGTTGAATAATTTCAAAAAATAACGTTGGTCTGTCAGTTACTGGTTTTGTGAAAATTTGTAGTAAATAGCCTTCATCATCTCTGTCAACTAATATTCCTAACTCTTTTAATTCAGATAAATTTTCATCAATTTCCCCAACTCTATCCATAACAGTATCATAATAGGTGCCTGGAACATATAAAAACTCAACACCTCGTTTTGTCATTTCTTTTACAGTTTCAAGTATATTGTTGGTGGCAACTGCAATATGTTGCACCCCAGCACCATTATTAAAATCTAAATATTCTTCAATTTGAGATTTTTTAATTCCCTCTGCTGGTTCATTTATTGGGAATTTTACACGTCCGTTACCATTGGTCATTACTTTACTCATTAAAGCAGTAAATTGGGTAGAAATATCTTTGTCATCAAATGTTATTAAATTAGCAAAACCCATAGTTTCCTTATAAAATTTCGCCCAAACATTCATTTCATTCCAGCCAACATTTCCAACCATATGATCTATGTAGCGCAAGCCAACATTTGGAGGATTATGGTTTGAAATCCATTTTTCAAACTTTGGAAGAAAAACACCGTTGTAATTTTTACGTTCTACAAAAACATGAACAGTATCACCGTAGGTATGAATTCCAGATCGGATTATTTCACCATTTTCATCACTTTCTTTAGTGGGTTTTAAATAGGATTTTGCACCTCTTTTCGTAGTTTCTTCCCAAGATTTTGTGGCATCTTCAACCCATAGAGCAACTATTCTTACGCCATCTCCGTGTTTTTCAATATGTTCAAAAACTTCTTTATTTTTTGAAGAAGGCATTGGTGTTGTTAATACCAATCGTATTTTATCTTGCACTAAAACATAACTTGTTCTGTCTTTTAATCCTGTTTCTAATCCGGCATACGCTAAAGATTGAAAGCCAAATGCAGTTTTGTAATAATGCGCTGCTTGTTTGGCATTACCAACATATAATTCTACGTAATCGGTTCCTAATAAAGGTAAAAAATCTTCTGCTTCAGGAAATATTTTATCTAATCCGTAGTTGAAATTTTGTTTGTTTTTTAAACTCATAACTTTGTTATTTAATGAGCTAATTAGCCAATTAGAGAATAAGCCAATTTTAGCTATTAGTTATTATTTATGATTTCAACATTTTTGATGAAGAAATAATTTTATTTAATATTTTCCTAATTGTTGTTAATTTTTCAATTAAGTAATCTGCATTTTCATAAGTTTCTACTTCATTACAAATAAATAGCCAATACTCTAATTCATCGGCTTCTTTTAGTGCAATTTTAAATTTATGAATAAAATCTCTATTACTTTCTGAATTTTGAGCTTCTTTAACATTTGCTCCAATTGAAGTTCCAGAGCGTAAAATTTGCTTTGCAATAACATATTTTTGATTTTTATCCAGTTTTTCAGAATATCTTACAATATCAATAGCGAACTCAAATGTGAGCTTTAAGATAACATTATCTTTATATTTTGGGCTATCAGTAAACTTCATAAATTATTTTTTTATTGGCTAATTATCTCATTTTCAAATTATCTAATTATCTAATTATTTAATCAGTTATCCAAGATTTATAATAATCATCTACCTCTAATTTTAGAGCCTCTTCCGTAATCATTACAGGTCTAAAAGGGTCTATCATTACCGCTAATTCTTCAGTAAATTTTTTCCCAACACTTCTTTCAATAGCACCCGGATGAGGGCCGTGAGGTATTCCTCCAGGGTGCAAAGTTATTTGTCCTTTTTCAATATTATTTCTACTCATAAAATCGCCATCAACATAATATAATATTTCTTCTGAATCTATATTGCTATGGTGATATGGAGCAGGAATTGATTTTGGATGATAATCATACATTCTTGGAACAAATGAACAAACAACAAAACCAGCCGCTTCCCAATTTTGATGAATTGGAGGAGGCATATGAATTCTCCCCGTTATTGGTTCAAAATCATGAATAGAAAATGCATATGGATAATTAAATCCATCCCAGCCAACAGCATCAAAAGGGTGGTTTTCGTACATATATTCCCAAAGGACACCTTGTTTTTTTATCAAAATTTTAAAATTTCCTTTTTCATCATGAGTTTCTAAATTTGTTGGTAATTTAAAATCACGTTCACAAAAAGGAGAGTGTTCCAATAATTGTCCAAAATTATTACGGTATTGTTTTGGCGTTACAATTGGGCTGAAAGATTCTACATATAGCAATCTGTTATTATCTGTTGCAAAATCAATTTGATAAACAGTACCTCTTGGTATTATCAAATAATCTCCATATTTAAATTGGATGTTTCCATACATTGTTTTTAAAGTTCCATAACCAATATGCACAAAAAGTAGTTCGTCAGCATCTGCATTTTTATAGAAATAATCTTTTGAAAATTCTTTTGGAGCAGCTAAGCCAATATGCAAATCATTGTTTACAAAAAGAGTTTTCCTACTTTCTAAATAATCAGTTTCTGGTTGTAGTGAAAAACCATTAAAACTTAGAGCTTTCATGTTTTTTTCAATAGCAATTTTTGGAGTGACATTCTTTAATTGCTTTATTTCAGAAACTACTGTTGGTGGATGTATATGGTAAATTAATGAGGACATTCCTACAAAACCAGCTGTTCCAAAAAGTTCTTCTTGGTACAAACCTCCTTTTGGTTTTTCAAATGTAGTATGTCTTTTAGGTGGAATTTCGCCCAATGAATAATATCTTGGCATATTTTTTTTAGTTTTGAGTTCTCCAAAAAAACGGATAAAAAAGCGTAAAATCAAACCAAATGCAATTTTCTTTTTATTGAAAGAAGTTTGAAGTAATAAAGTTACACAACTTTAAAATAAGTAAAGTAATCTTCAGAAAAATATTTTTAATAAACTGCTATAAAAAATAAACACAATTATTTTTATAAGGGAAAAGTGAAATTTATATAAAAAACTACTCCGAAGCCCTTTTAAGTCTATCGTTTATAGTTTTCCCTAATCCAAAATTTGGAAACTCTTCGGCAATAATTAAATCTAAATCTAATTTATCTAGCTTATGCAACGCAGCGTATAAATTTGCGGCAGCTTCATTTAAATTATTGTTAGGAGATACAATTTCTTGATGTTTAATTTCATCGTTATCAATTTTTGAATTAAAAACCAATAAACCAATTTTTTGACCTTTATATTTTTCAATTAAATCGTTAACTAATTTAGTTAAGATAATGGGTGTTTTGGGAGCGTAGTGTTTTTTTAACATTCCTGGTGCATTAGGAGCAACATCATCGTTTGTAAAAACAGTTACTTTCCCAACTTCTTTTTCTATTTCTTCAATGGATATTGAACCATGTCTATATAAAACAGGATTATTATTTTCAAATCCAATTATTGTAGATTCAACCCCTTTTTCACAATTTCCACCTTCTAAAATCAATGGTAATTCAGTATTAAAATACTCAAAAACATGTTGTGAACTTGTTGGGCTTATTGATGTAAAGGGATTTGCACTTGGCGCAGCCAAAGGAAAATCCAGTCTATTTAACAATTCTAAAGCTATTGGATGGTTGGGAACCCTAACTGCTACAGTTTCTTTTCCAGCCGAAATAATTGAGGATATTGAATCTTGTTTTTTTAAGATTAATGTTAAAGGCCCCGGCCAAAAAGCATTGGCTAATTGTAATGCTTTTTCAGGGATTTCTTTTGCAACTAATTTTAATTTATCAATTGAATTTACATGTACAATTAAGGGATTAAAATGTGGTCTTTTTTTTAATTCATAAATTTTATTTAATGCTTTATCACTATAAATATTTCCGGCCAAACCATAAACAGTTTCTGTTGGTATAGCAACAACTTCATTATTATTTAATAAATCAATAGCTTCTTGAATATTTGATGTGATTTTTGTCATAAGTATTTATATAAATGTAAACGAATTTTATATAAGTAGGCAAAGGTAATTATTAGTTTTAAATTAGTAAAGATGTTATTGGTTTTAGAAATGATTATTTTTTACTAACTATTTAAAATGAAAAGAGGTTGCTTATTAAACAACCTCTTTTTTAAATATTTTATAAACTATAAACTAAAAAGTAATACCATTAATTTCAACAACTCTTTTTATTTGTGGTGCGTGCCTTTTTATGGTGGCCTCAACACCGTTTTTAAGTGTCATTTGATTAACAGAACAACCTAAACAGGCTCCTTCCAGTTGTACACTTACAGTATCTTCAGTAATTTCAACTAAGGAAATATTACCGCCATCAGCTTCCAAATATGGCCTGATTTCTTGCAATGCGTTTTCAACCGAAATTTTTAGTTCTTGTTCACTCATAATTTATTATTTAGTACTGCACCCACTCATTGTTGTAATTTTAACAATCTCAGTTGGAGGTAAATCTTTATTTCTTTTTACTAATTCAGACAATGTATTTTTTGTTATTTCAGAAAAAGCAATTTCCAAAGGAGTGTTAGTTTGTAAAGCTACTGGATGACCAACATCACCAGCTTCTCTAATACTTTGCACTAATGGAACTTCTCCTAAAAATGGAGCGCCAATATCCTCTGCTAAATTTTTTGCGCCGTCTTTTCCAAATATATAGTATTTATTGTTTGGAAGTTCAGCAGGAGTGAAATAACTCATATTTTCAACAATTCCAAGAACAGGAACATTTATATTTTCCTGTTTAAACATTGCAACACCTTTTTTAGCATCAGCTAAAGCAATATTTTGCGGGGTGCTTACAATTACTGCTCCAGTTACAGGTATAGATTGTACAATTGATAAGTGAATATCTCCGGTTCCTGGAGGTAAATCAATTAATAAAAAATCTAAATCTCCCCAATGTGCATCAAAAATCATTTGATTTAATGCTTTTGAAGCCATTGCACCACGCCAAATAACAGCTTGGTTTGCATCTGTAAAAAAACCTAAGGATAATATTTTTACACCGTAACTTTCAATAGGTTGCATTTTTGAACGACCATCAATTTCAATAGATAATGGTCTTGCATTTGCAACATCAAACATTAAATGTGTTGAAGGTCCGTATACATCAGCATCAAGTATTCCAACTTTAAATCCCATTTTTTGAAGTGAAACAGCCATATTTGAAGTTATGGTTGATTTTCCTACACCACCTTTCCCAGATGCAATGGCAATAATATTTTGAATTCCCGGAACTTTTGGTTTTTCAGGTTTAAAAGGTTCGTTTTTAGTGTCTGAAGTTACGTTTACTTTAACATCTGCTTTTACATCAATTTCTTGATGAATCACTTTCATTATTTCAACTTCTATTTTCTTTTTTGCTTGTAAAGAAGGGTTTGCAATTGTAACATCAACAATAATTTCTTTGTCGAAAGTAACAATATTTTTAACTGCTCCGCTTTCAATTAAACTTTTCCCTTCACCTGGAGCTGATATGGTTTCTAGGGCTTTTGTAATATCTTTTTTGCTATATGCCATGTTGTTTATATAAAATCATTCTAAACAACAAATATACAGAGTTCAGTTGAATATAAAAAGGTGAGAGTAGAAAAGGGTAATTGATTTTAGCTATTAAAACTATTTTAATCTTCTGATAATTCTTTTGAAGGATCCCAAAATACGTCATCAAAATTTTGAATTTGATTATCTTTAATAATTACGCCTTCATTTTCAAGCAGTTGCTGCATTAAGTTTGTGCCATCAAAATGATGTTTACCAGTTAATAAACCTTTTCTATTAACAACTCTATGTGCAGGAATATCATTGTTATTGTGTGATGCATTCATTGCCCAACCAACCATTCTAGCAGAACGTGCAGCTCCTAAATAGGTGGCAATTGCTCCATAACTTGTTACTCTTCCAAATGGAATTTGGACAGCTATTTCATATACTTTTTCGAAAAAATTGGATGATTCTTTCAATTGATTCTTTTAATTAAGGCAATAAGGGCAATAATACCAGTTATAATTCCTAAAAAAATATTTAAATTTCTGGCTAGTAGTCCTATTTTCTTTTGAATAATTTTAGCTGAATTATTGTAAATACTTAAAAGAGCGAATGTGCCTAAACTTGATCCTACAACAAATATTAAAATACTAATTTGTGAAAAATCTAAATAACCGTATGATTTTAAAGCTGCTCCTACACTACAATAATATGGAATTGCTAAAAGATTTAATGAAGCCAAAATTAACCCAAGCGTAAAACTGTTTTTAATTTTAGATTTTTTAATTTTTTGAGTTTTTTTCTCTTTAATACCTTTATAAAGAAAGTAAATAGATAGCAATGAGAATAGTAAAACGCCAATAGATTGCAAAGAAGATTCTATATTGGATTTACTATGTATATAATTTGTGAAAATTAATGAAAAATAAGTTTGAAAAAATATGATGATTGAAACACCAAATGCAAAATTGTAGCTTTTTTCTTTGCCTTTTTCTAAACTAATCTTTAGCGATGTTAAATTAAGTAAGCCAGGAGGTGTAGCTGCTACAAACGAGGCAAGAAAACCTAAAATAAAGTGTAGCACCATGGGTTAATAATTTAGTTTAAATTGAATATAAGTTATTGGTTTTTCTTTTTCTAAATATTGACTTTCGTAAAATGTTTGGGTTGATGTAACCTCTATAGGTGTAAAAAAGTTTTTATAGATATCATGATGTGCATATAAAATCTCATGACCTTCACCGTGTAATAAACCTAAGGTATATCCATGCATAAATTCGCTATCGGTTTTTAAATTTACAATTCCATCAGGTATTAAAATATGATGGTATTTTTTTAAAAACTCTCTATTTGTTAATCTATGTTTAGTGCGTGTATATTTAATTTGAGGGTCTGGAAAAGTTATCCAAATTTCAGCAACTTCATTTTCATTAAAAAGCAAATCTATCAATTCAATTTGAGTACGAATAAAAGCAACATTTGTTAAGTTTTCTTCTAATGCAGTTTTGGCACCGCGCCAAAATCGGGCACCTTTTAAGTCAATTCCTATATAATTGATATTAGGATTTTTACGAGCTAAAGCAATAGTATATTCCCCTTTTCCACAACCTAATTCTAGAATAATAGGATTATTGTTATTAAAATGAGTATGCCAAATACCTTTTAAAGAGAAACCGTCAATAACTTCTTTTCGTGTTGGTTGTATTACATTAGAAAATGTTTCGTTTTCACGAAATCTTTTGAGTTTATTTTTGCTTCCCACAGTTTTGGGTTTTAGTAAAAGAAAGAGCGTTTATTGCAGGCAGTATTATTCGTTTCCTGCTTTTTTGTATTTTCTTATTTCTCCCATCCAATATAGGAATGCGATAAAAGCAATTACAATAAATATCCAGCTAATGGTACTTTGTAACCACCAATTATCCATAGATCTTAACGAGTTATATGGAGAAAATAAAACGTTTGTAAAAAAATCACCAATCGCTTTAAAAATATTGTTTGCAATCATATCTTAATTATATTTACAGGCAAAAGTATAAAATATAGTAATGATAGCAAATTTTTTTAGTAAAAGTAAACCTGTTAATATTTTTAACCTAGTTGTATTATTAGTTTTATACTATATTATTTCTTTTATTTTTATAAATAATGTAGCGCTTATAGGATGGGATTTTGTTATAAATATTTCATTATTCCTATTACTAATAGTAGGTTTAATAGTTGTAAATTTTATTATTAATAAAAATAATTTAACTCTTGATAATTTATATGGCTTACTTATGTTTGTGTTGCTTTTAGGTTCTTTTCCTGAAGCAATGTTTGCTAATAAGATTGTTTTCTCAAATTTATTACTCTTAATAAGTTATAGAAAAATTTACAGTATTAAATCAGGTCATAATACAACTAAAAAACTTTTTGATGCTGGCTTTTGGATTGGTATAGCAACATTAATTTACCCACTAAGTATTTTTTATATTGCTTTGGTTTTTGTTTCAGTTATAATTTTTCAGAAAATATATTTTAAAAATTTGTTTATACCGGTTATAGGGTTGGTAACTCCTTTATTTCTGTTTTTTACGTATGTTTTTTACATAGATAAATTGGAATTATTTTATAATTTATTCCAGTATAACCTGAATTTTGATTTTTCTATCTATAATCAATTAAATAATTTATTGCCTTTAACTTTTTTAATAACAATTACTCTTTGGTCTTTAGTTGTTGTAACACCAAAAATTAATTTAGTGAGTAATACGTTAAGAATGTCATGGAATGTATTAATAAATCAATTATTAATTGCCACTGTAGTTGTGGTTTTAGCTCCAAATAAAAATGGGTCAGAACTGTTTTTTGTGATTTTTCCTTGCGCTATAATAATTGCTAATTTTTTGCAAAAAAGTCAATCTTCAAATTTCAAGAATTTGATTTTGTATCTTTTTTTGATACTATCTATAAGTATTTATCTTTTATAATTTTTGACCGAAAGCTAAATCACCCGCATCACCTAATCCTGGTAAAATATAACCATGGCTATTCAATTTTTCATCAACGGTAGCTATCCATAATTGAGAATTTTCTGGAAGATGTTTTTTAATGTAATCAATACCTTCATTAGATCCAATTACACAAGCAACGTGAATTTCTTTAGGAGTTCCGTGATTTTTTAAACCTTCAAAAACACTTACTAAAGATCTTCCTGTAGCTAACATTGGATCAGCTAAAATCAATGTTTTTCCTTCTAAACTTGGTGAAGCAAAATACTCAACTTTAATTTCAAATTCAGTTTCAGTAAGGTGGTTTCTATATGCCGAAATAAAAGCGTTTTCAGCATCATCAAAATAATTTAAAAGACCGTTATGCAAAGGCAACCCAGCCCTTAAAATAGAACATAAAACAATGTCTTTTTTAGGTGTTTCCATTATTTTTGTACCTAAAGGAGTAGAAACTGTATTTTTTTCGTAAGATAAAGATTGACTTATTTCGTAGGCTAAAATTTCACCAATGCGTTCAATATTTCTTCTAAAACGCATAGAGTCTTTTTGAATATCTATATTTCTAATTTCTGAAATGAATTTGTTTAGAATGGATTTTTTTGAATCAAGAATATTGATAATCATATGTGTAAAATTTCAGCAAAAATAACCAATATAATTTTAAAATTAAGAAGATATTATTGTTATTTTAATTCAATAGTTTTTTAACTATTGCTTGAGGAGAAATACTCATAATTACATCTTCATAACCTTCGCAGAATTTATTTCCATAAATTGAACAAGGTATATTTTGGATATTTCTTTAAATAGGGTGAAATTGTGTTTTCAAAAGGCTGATTAAATGAGGCAAAACCTGTAAATGGATGTGTAATTCCCAAAATAGTGAATGTGTTAATTATTAACATTGAAGTAAAATGCGCATTTCCAGAAGTCATATTTTTCTTTTATAATAAAGTGTAAATTTAGTAGGCTAAAAACACGCAAAAGTTTTAGTAAGTAAAATATTTAAGGTAGCTAGATTAAATTTAAAGCCTACACTTTTTAGAATTTGCTTAAATTTGCTAAAATATTCAATAATAGATGATACAATCAATGACCGGATACGGTAAAACCGTATTACAATTACCTACCAAAAAAATTACGATTGAACTAAAATCGTTAAACAGCAAAAATTTAGATTTAAATGTCAGAATTCCATCATATTACAGAGAAAAGGAATTAGATGTTAGAAAAAATTTAGCTACAGATTTGGAAAGAGGAAAGATAGATTTTTCAATTTTTATTGAAGGAAATGGAGGAGAAGGATCTTCAAAAATTAATGAAAATGTAGTTAAAGAATATATGAATCAACTGCGTAATATAGTTGAATCAGATGAAACTGAATTGTTAAAAATAGCAGTTCGTTTGCCGGAAGCCTTAAAAACAGAGCGAGAGGAATTAGATGAAGAAGAATGGGAGTTAATATTAACTGCAATTGATGAAACAGTTCAGAAGATAAAATTATATAGAACTGATGAAGGAAAAGTGTTGTGTGATGATTTTATATTTAGAATTTCAAACATTGAAAATTTGCTTGAAAAAGTTATTGAAATAGACCCGGAAAGAATTGTTTTGGTTAAGGAGAAATTAAGAAAAGCAATTGCTGATTTAGAAGCGAAAATTGATGAAAATAGGTTTGAACAAGAATTGATTTACTATATAGAAAAACTGGACATTACGGAAGAAAAAGTTCGATTAAAAAACCATTTGGAATATTTCAAAAAAGAATTAAGCACCAATGATTCTAATGGGAAAAAACTAGCATTTATTACCCAAGAAATTGGAAGAGAGATAAATACAATTGGATCAAAATCTAACTTTGCAGATATGCAAAAATTAGTGGTGCAAATGAAAGATGAGCTTGAAAAGATTAAAGAGCAAAGTTTAAACATTTTATAAAACATTTTAAGTTTGAAAAAAGAAGGAAAACTAATTGTTTTTTCCGCTCCATCAGGTTCAGGTAAAACAACTATTGTACGTTATTTGTTAAAGCAACCAACGCTAAATTTAGATTTTTCAATTTCTGCAACTTCAAGAAAAAGTAGAGGTAAAGAGATAAATGGAGAGGATTATTATTTTATTTCCCTTAAAGATTTTCAAAAGCATGTTAAAAATGATGATTTTATTGAGTGGGAAGAGGTTTATACGAATAATTATTATGGCACTTTAAAAAAGGAAGTAGAACGTATTTGGGCGTTAGGGAAACATGTAATTTTTGATATTGATGTTGTTGGGGGATTGAATATTAAAAATAAATTTGAGAAGCAAACACTGGCTATTTTTGTTCAGCCACCATCAATTGATGAAATGGAAAGAAGGTTAAGAGGGAGACAAACAGATAGTGAAGAAAAGATAAAAGAACGTGTTGCTAAGGCCGAAAAAGAATTGAAATTCGCAAAAGATTTTGATGTTATTTTAGTGAACGATGATTTGGAAATAGCGAAAAAAGAAGCGTTTAAATTAGTTGAAAATTTTATTAAATAAATGAAACGAGCATGCTAAAAATTTTATTACTTAATGAAATTACAAATAGCGAACAGCATGTGACCATTAAAGAAAATAATAGAAACACATGAAAATAGGTTTGTTTTTTGGCACGTTTAATCCAATTCATATTGGACATTTAATCATTGCAAATTATATGGCTGAATTTTCCGATTTAGAAGAAATTTGGTTTGTAATAACTCCTCAAAGTCCATTTAAACAAAAAAAATCTATGTTGGCTAATCATCACAGGTTGGCCATTGCAAATATTGCAGTTGAGGATTTTCCTAAATTAAAAACATCTGATATTGAATTTAAATTACAGCAACCAAATTACACTGTAAATACGCTTATTCATATTGAAGAAAAATATCCTACTCATCAATTTTGTTTGATAATGGGAGAAGATAATTTACTAGGATTTCATAAATGGAAAAATCATGAAACAATCCTTCAAAATTATGAATTGTATGTGTATCCAAGAATTTCAGATGGTACATCAGAAAATCAATTTTTAAATCATCCAAAAATACATAAAGTAGCAGCTCCAATTGTAGAAATCTCATCAACATTTATTAGAAAAGCAATAAAAAAGAATAAGAACATTAAACCAATGTTGCCGGTAAACGTTTGGAAATATATTGATGAAATGAACTTCTATAAAAATGAACTTTAGCGAAGTTTTAACACTTGTAAAACATTCTGATAAAATTAAATAACGATATTTCGTTGTATATTTGTTCTAATTAAAATATGGCCAAAAAAACTAAAAATAAAGGACGATTTCGGAAAAAATTATTTAACAAATACCGATTGGTAATTTTAAATGAAGAAACTTTTGAAGAAAGGTTGTCATTTAAATTAACGAGACTTAATGTGTTTGTTTTTGGAGGCTTGTTTTCAATTTTATTAATTATAGGAACAACATATTTAATTGCTTTTACAGGTTTAAAGGAATATATTCCTGGATTTTCTTCCACAAAATTAAAAAAAGAAGCTACACATTTAGTATATAAAGTAGACTCACTTCAGCAAGTTTTAGATGTAAATAACTTGTACATTTTAAAAGTAAAAGAATTACTTACCGGAAAAATTTCTGATGTAATGTTTGATAAAGATTCGGTTTTGCAAGCCATTCAATATAACAAGGACAGCTTAAATTTAAGTCCAACAGAACAAGATTTAGAATTTAGATCTGATATTGAAAGGTTAGATAGGTATAGTATTTTTGACGAGGCAATTAAAGATACTGAAGTAGTATTTTTCGCACCAGTTTTAGGAACTTTAACAGATGGCTATAGTCCAAAATCTAAGCATTTTGCAGTAGATATTGCCGTAGAAATGAATACACCAGTAAAATCAATTGCTGATGGTACTGTTATTTTTGCGGAATGGACAGCAACTACTGGTCATGTAATAATTATTAAACATAATGGGGGTTTTATTTCAGTATATAAACATAATACTGCACTTCATAAAGAACAAGGAGATTTTGTAAAATCTGGTGAGGCAATTGCATCAGCGGGTAATTCAGGAGAATTAAGTACAGGACCTCATTTGCATTTTGAATTATGGAGTGAAGGTTATCCCGTAAACCCAACATATTATATTGATTTTGAATAAATAATGAATATTAAATCCATATTAGCAAAACCTTTTGCAAAACAAGTAACTTCAAGAATCCGCAAAAAAAGCAGCAATGCAATTGAAGTACAACAAAAAGTTTTTAAAAAAATTATTAAACAAGCTGAATTCACTGAGTTTGGAAAGGATCATCGTTTTTCTCAAATAAAAACGTACGAAGATTTTAAAAAGAACATCCCAGTTGTAGATTATGAAGATTTAAAGCCATATATAGAAAAAGTAATTAATGGAGAACCAGATATTTTATGGAAAGGAAAGCCGCTTTATTTTGCAAAAACTTCAGGAACTACTTCAGGCACAAAATATATTCCACTTACCAAAGAATCTATGCCTACGCATATTGAATCTGCCAGAAATGCACTTTTAATGTATATAAATGAAACTAAAAAGGCTGATTTTTTAGGGGGAAAAGTTATTTTTTTACAAGGAAGTCCTGAGTTGAAAGAAAAAAATGGAATTAAAATTGGACGACTTTCAGGAATTTCTGCTCATTATGTTCCAAGTTACTTATTAAAAAATAGATTGCCAAGTTGGGAAACCAATTGTATTGAAGATTGGGAGACCAAAGTTGAAGCTGTTATTGATGAAACCATTAATGAAAATATGACATTAATTGGCGGAATTCCTTCTTGGGTACAAATGTATTTTGAAAGAATTGTTGCCAGAACAGGTAAAAAAGTTGGGGAAGTTTTTCCAAACTTTAATTTGTTTGTTTATGGTGGTGTAAATTATGAACCTTACAGAAATAAATTTGAAGATTTAATAGGAAGAAAGGTTGATTCAATTGAATTATACCCAGCATCTGAAGGTTTTATTGCTTTTCAAGATTCTCAAGTTGAAGAAGGAATGCTATTGATGATTAATAATGGAATTTTCTATGAATTTATTCCAGCTGATGAATTTTTTAATGAAAACCCTACAAGAATTTCATTGAAAGATGTGAAATTGGATGTTAATTATGTGGTAATTTTAAATACCAATGCCGGCCTTTGGGGTTATAATATTGGAGATACTGTAAAGTTTGTTTCTTTAAACCCACCAAGAATTGTTGTTTCCGGAAGAATTAAGCATTTTATTTCTGCATTTGGTGAGCACGTTATAGGGAAAGAAGTTGAAGACGCCATTAACAGTCAAACTATTGGAACAGATATTACGGTGAATGAATTTACTGTAGCACCTCAAATTTTACCTGTATCAGGATTACCTTATCACGAATGGTTTATTGAGTTTGAAAATAAACCAGACAATTTAGACGAATTTGCCAAAAAAGTAGATGAATCACTACAAGAAAAAAACAGTTATTATTACGATTTAATTGTGGGAAAAGTGCTTAGGCCATTAAAAATTACTTTAATTAAAAAAGGAGGATTTAATAATTATATGAAATCTGTAGGTAAATTGGGTGGTCAAAACAAGGTGCCACGTTTAGCAAATGACAGAAAAATAGCAGATGAATTAATTAAATTTATAGAATAATGAAAGTGGTTTCAGTAAATATTGGAGAAAGAAAAGTAATAAACTATAAAGGAAGAATTATAGAAACAGGTATTTTTAAATATCCGGTTGATGAGCCAATATTTTTAGGAATAGAAGATGTAAAAGGAGATGCTGTAATTGATAGAAAATACCACGGAGGTATTGATAAGGCTGTGTATGGTTATTCAGAAAATTATTATGAATTCTGGAAACAATTATACCCAAATTTAGACTGGAAATTTGGAATGTTTGGTGAAAATTTGACTATTTCAAATTTAGAAGAAACAGAAATTTGTGTTGGAGATATTTTTAAATTAGGAGAGGTTATTTTAGAGGTTACAAAACCTAGAGAACCTTGCATGAAATTAGGATTGCGTTTTGGTACTCAAAAAGTATTAAAGCAATTTTGGAATTCTTCAAAATGTGGAATTTATTTTAAAGTTATTCAAACTGGAAATGTAGCTAAAGGAGATGAAATGGTTTTGCTTAAAAAAGCAGTAAATACTCCAACAATTGCTGAGGTTTATGTAACTAAAAAAGAAAAATAAGATTTTTACAAAATAATGAAATAAAAAAAGGTCCGCTCAATTGTGGACCTTTTAAAATATTAAAGAAAAGTTTGGTTAAATTCTTTATTATTTTTTAGCTAATAAATCTCTTATTTCAACCAATAAATCCTCTTGAGATGGCCCTTTTGGAGCCGCAGGTGCAGGGACTTCTTTCTTTTTAGTTTTATTTATAGCTTTTATCATCATAAACATTACAAATGCTACAATAATAAAATCAATTAAGTTTGTTAAAAATTCACCATATAATACTGCAACTTCACCAGTAACAGCACCAGCTTCATCTAAAACCCCTTCATTTATTACATATTTTAAATCTTTAAAGTCTGATTTGAAAATTAGGCCTATAAGCGGAGAAACTATTCCACCTGTAAATGAAGAGACAATTTTGTTAAAGGCGGCACCCATTACAAAACCTACTGCAATGTCTACCAGGTTACCCTTCATTGCAAATTCTTTAAATTCTTTTAACATTCCCATTTTAAAGTTATTTAAGTTAATAGACACTAATTTAATAAAAATTAAACAATTCCATTAACATTTTTTTAACACTCTTTTAACTCTTTGAGAAATGGCAGTTAATAACTCATAAGGTATTGTGTTTGCTGATTTTGCAATTTCTTCAATATGTTGCTGATCTCTGTAAATAATTACTTCATCACCTTCATTACAAGTTATATTAGTGATATTTACCATAATAACATCCATACAAACATTTCCAACTATGGGTGCTTTTTTATTATTTATATAAACAAAACCTTTTCCTTTTCCAAATTGTCTGGAAATACCATCTGCATGTCCAATTGGTATTGTGGCAGTTTTAGTTGTAGTTTCAGCAATGTAAGATCTGTTATACCCTAAACTTTCACCTTTTTCAATAGTATGAATTTGAGAAATTACTGATTTTAATGTAAGTACATTTTTTAATTTTGAAGTTTCTTTTTGGTCATTTCCAAAGCCATACAATCCAATGCCTAAACGTACCATTTCAAACTGAGCTTCTTCTGCATAATTAATAATTCCTGAAGTGTTTAACATGTGTTTAAATGGAATGTTATTTAATTGAGGAATCAATTCATTTGCAATAGCTTTGAAATCATTTATTTGCTGCATTGTATAATCACGTTCATTTAAATCTTCACTTGCAGCAATGTGCGAAAAAATAGATTTTATATAAACTTCTTTTTGATTTTTAATAAGGGAAACAATTTCTGGAATATCTTTTTTATTGAACCCTAACCTGTTTAAACCTGTATTGAATTTTAAATGGATAGGAATGTTTTGTAAATTATCAGATTTTACTATTTCTATTATAGCTTTTAGTAAGTTAACGGAATATGCGTTAGCTTCTAAATTGTATTCAATAATTTTTAAAACATTGCTTTTTTGTGGGTGTAAAACTAAAATTGGAGTTTTAATTCCGGCATTTCTTAAGGCTATTCCTTCATCTAAATATGCAACTGCAAAATAATCAACTTTATTCTCTAAAAATTTTGCAATTTGCACGGCATCACTTCCATAACCAAAAGCTTTTACAACCACCAAAACTTTTGTAGTTTCCTTAAGTTTTGATTTAAAGTAATTAAAGTTATATTCTATTGAATTTAAATCTATTTCAAGCGTTGTAACGTGGTTATTTTCCATTATTTTGTTCAGCCTTTTTTGTTTTTTCTTCTTGAATTGCTTTGTAATATGCAGCCCTGCTTAAAGGCTCGTACTCTTGGGTTTCGCCTAGTAAAACCAATTCTTCACTAGCTGCAGTTCTATGGCTGTAATGAGCTAAATTCCCTGTTCTGGTGCATACTGCATGTACTTTAGTGACATATTCTGCGGTTGCCATTAGCGCTGGCATTGGGCCAAATGGATTTCCTTTAAAATCCATATCTAAACCAGCAACAATTACACGAACTCCTCTGTTTGCTAAATCATTACAAACAGCAACAATTTGATCATCGAAAAATTGTGCTTCATCAATTCCAACAACATCAACATCAGTGGCTAAAATTCTAATATTTGCTGAAGAAGGTACAGGTGTAGATCTTATTTCATTGGCATCATGAGAAACTACTTTTTCATCATCATACCTAACATCAATTGCAGGTTTAAATATTTCAACTTTTTGTTTGGCAAACTGGGCTCTTTTTAATCTACGGATTAACTCTTCTGTTTTACCAGAAAACATAGAGCCGCAAATAACTTCTATCCAGCCAAATTGTTCGGATTGATTTACTGTATTTTCAAGAAACATTTTGTAAATTCACGCTTGAAAGGTTATTGTAATTTTATTTTAAAATAAATGTTAAAAAAAATAATGATAATTTTTTACATTCGTTATTAATTGTTTCAAAAGAATTTTTCAATTTTGAAAACATACAAATTTATATAAAATTTATTCATCAAAAATCATTTAACAAATCAACTTATGCACAAAAAATTAGAAGCTGAATTAGTAAGTCTGGCAAACAGCATTTTACAAATGAAAAATAAAGATGATGTAAATGTTTTACAAAAAAAAGCACAAGAAATTTATGAAAAACTTTCGGTACTTAAATTTGTAAATGAAGCTTTGGTTCCTTCTTTAAATGTTGAAGAAAAACAAATTGAAATTAAAGCTGAAAAAGAACCTGAAAAAGTAGTTGAACAGGAAGTTAAAAAGAAAATTGTTGAGGAGTTTATTGAAGAAACAATACTTGAATCTGTTCATTTGGAGATTGCTATTGAAGATGAAATTGTGATGAATGAAGAAATTGTAGTTGAGGAAGAAGTAAAAGAAGAGATTTCCGAAGAAAAAGTAGTGGAAATATTTGAAACAGGAAGGGATCCTGTTAAAAATGATATTGTTGATTTACCTTCACTTCAAATTTCATTGGAAGAAGAATTTAAACATTCAATTTCTGCTGATATTGCTGCAAATTTGTTTGAAAAAGTGACTAAAGAGTCGCCAGTAGTTGAAAAATCCACAATTGAAGAAGTTAAAAAAAGATCGTTAAATGATACTTTATTTACAAGTAATATACAAGTTGGTTTGAATGATAGAATAGCTTTTGTGAAATATTTATTTGATGGAAGTCAGGAAGATTTTAACAGAGTTTTATCTCAATTAAATTCATTTAAAACTAGTGAAGAAGCTATTGTGTTTCTAAATGATTTTGTAAAACCAGATTATGATTGGAGCAAAAAAGAGGAATTTGAGCACAGGTTAATTAACCTTGTTGAAAGGAAGTTTTTATAGCATTTACATGGATTATGAACTGCTTGAAAATGAACTGAAAAATCATTCAATTTCAAAGGATAAATTTATTAATTTTTACATTGAAACTATTCCTTTTGATCATAAAACCACCATTTTTCCTCAATCATTTAAAAAATCAATTCCATGTGCCATAGAACATAAAATAGAATTGATAGAGTGGTTGTACAAGCACCAATGTAAGTAGCAAAGACAGCATTTGCAAAATAGGTTATTTATTGTTCTGTTTAATTGTGAAAATGATGAGGAACACTGGAAGTTAAAAGCTGAGATTTTGTAGCTTCAAAAAATTATTTCAACATATTTAAGTACTTTTGATGTTGATAAGTTAGAAACCTTTTACTTTCAAAATTCCATTGTGAAATCAGATATTATTTGGGCAATTAATTAGAAAATATTTAAAAGAAAAAAAGTATTTAAACAAAAACAGCATTCATTTAGTGAACTATATAGGATCTAAACATAAACTATCTTCATTTATAAAAAAAGCAATTATTAAAAACGTTGGCGAGGATTTAACCAACCTTGTATTTTGTGATTTATTTGCTGGTACTGGAAGTGTTGGTCGTAATTTTAAGCCCCTTGTAAAACAAGTAATAGCCAATGATGTTGAGTTTTATAGCTATGTTTTAAATAGAAATTATATTGGAAATTATTCTGAAATAAAAACAACTCATTTTATTGAAATATTAAATAATTTGAATGGCGTTGAAGGTTTTGTTTTTAATAATTACTGCGAAAATGGTTCAGAAAACCGATTGTACTTTTCAGCTGAAAACGGAAAAAAAATAGATGCAATTAGACAACAAATTGAATTATGGAAAAACAACAAAGAGATTACTGATGATGTATACTTTTTCTTATTAACATCATTAATTGAAAGTGCGGATAAAGTTGCAAATACAGCTTCAGTCTACGGTGCTTATTTAAAAAAGCTAAAAAAATCTGCCCATAAATCAATAGTACTTGTACCTGCAAATTTTAGTGAAACACAAAATTCACATCAGGTTTTTAATGAAGATAGCAATGAATTAATTAAACATATAAAAGGAGATATTTTATATCTCGATCCGCCATATAATGCTAGGCAATATGGCTCAAATTACCATTTGTTAAACACTATTGCAAAATACGACGAGTTTGTTCCAATTGGTAAAACAGGTTTAAGAAAATATTACCGCTCTTCCTATTGTAAGACAAATGAAGTTAAAAATTCTTTCGATGAGTTAATTAAGAATGCTAATTTTAAATTCATTTTTTTAAGCTATAATAACGAAGGACTTATGTCTGAAAATGAAGTTAGAGATATTATGTCTAAGTATGGTAAATATAGTTTGAAAACAACCAATTATCAACGATTTAAGGCTGATAAAACTGAAAATAGAAATCATAAAGCAACTGAAACAGTTGAATATTTACACATTTTAGAAAAACTAGTGTGAGCGTACAACAGTGCAATGGCATTATGAAGATATTTTCGTTTACCAAATATTGATCCTGCTGAAGCTATTGTTTTAAAATATAAAATTGATGCTTTCAACCAAGTTAGAAATGATATGGTTGAAAATATTGATAGATGAACAATTTTAGTTACAAAAGAGGTCTTTAATCGTCATAGATTAAACACCTTTTTTATGAAAAATAGTTTCCTAATATTAGTAACAACACTTTTGTTGACTTCGTGTGCTTCAAAATCTTCTTTCAATTCTTTTTATACCGAACATAAACATGAATGTGATTTTTCAATTAGCACTCCTGCATTTTTTGCCAATTTATTTATTCCAAAAGATGATGTTGAAGAATATAAAGATTTATTTAAAAAAGTAAAACATTATAAAGTTATGATTTTTGAAAATGAAAATTCATCTCTTGATAAGCAGTTTGATAAATTTATGAAGCGAAAAAATTACACGTCAATCTTTAGATTAAATAGTGATGGAGATCAAGTACAATTGTATTTTTTAGAAAGCAAAAACACAATTAAAGAAGTTGTTCTAAAAATAAAAAGTGATGAAGATTTTGTGGTTTTAGGATTGAAAACAAATATTTCAGAAAGAGATTTCAATAAACTTATTGAAAGTTCTGATATTAAAATTACAAGTAATTAGCGTTTTTAAAAAATAAAAAAGCGGTTTGAAATTTAATTTCAAACCGCTTTTTTTATGAATTATTTTACTTTTTTATTTTTTTGAAAAAGTATAAGTAATACCAAAGTTTATTCCAAATAATGAATAAGGAGCAACTTCAGATAATGCTTTAGACGGATCTGAATTAGTTGTGCTTAATGAATCTACATAAGTAATTTCTGTTGGAGCATAAAGAGTTCCAAATACTGGATGAACTAAAGGAGCATCTCCTAAATTCCAAGTAACAGATGGTAAACCAGGTTGTCCATCACCTAATGCATTTTTACGACTTCTTTTGTTGTTTTATGATTTTCACTTCAAAATCAAATTATTCAGACTCATTTTAAATATTTTTTAATACAATATCTCTAATTTTTTTCTAAATTAGGTGCAATTATGAAAGGTTATAAAATAGCATTCATTAAAATAACTTAAAAAAATTATTATGAAAAAACTATTACTCTTATTACTATTTGTGCCTATATTTTCTTTTGGACAATTAAGTCAAAATAAAATAAGTAAAATAAAGGAAAAAACTACTTATTCTTCATTTGGTATTGCTAATGGTGCCTCTGTCTATTTAGGAATATTTGAAACTAAAAATAGAGCATTTGATAAATCAAATATAGGGTCACACATTAAAAAAAACCTTATGGAATGTGGTTTAAAACCTATTGAAAAGCTTGAAAATGCAGATTATAGAATTGATGCAAACTATGTTACTGATGCTATTGCTAAAAAACAAATTTTAGGATTATGGCTAAATATGACAGATGCTGCTGGAAACACAGTTTTAAGTTGGCAATTTGAGAGAAAATTTAGCGGAATGATTCTACACCCTGAAGAAATTGGCGAATTTTTAAAAATTATTTTAAAAGATAATTTAACGGATTCTTCAATCGAACAAAATAAAATGGCTAATATTAATAAAAGCGAACAAAAGCAAGAAGCTCTAAATTCAAAAGAAGTAGCTATTGATGAGCTTAAAAAGTTGAAAGAACTTTTAGATTTAGGTATTATAACACAAGGAGAATTTGACAACAAAGCAGTTTCTTTAAAGAAGATTATATTAGGCAACTAACCTGCTAAATAAAACGTTATACTTAATTTCATAATTTCAGGTCTAATGGACAAATAGTAGGTTCTAATTTTGTTCAATTTTTGGATTAGGATAATTATGTTATTATTTTTGATGTGTCAAGTTAATTAGAGATTGGCTCTGCTGGAGAGCAACCAATTAATTGATAGCATTGAGGACCTTTAACAACTCATTAATAAATTTGATTTTCCTGTCTATTAGTATTGAAATATCGCTTGTTGATTTTGCAGAAAGTTATATAATTTTCTCAATAAAGTTATACAACTTTCTTCAAGAAGTTATATAACTTTTTTGAGTAAGCTCTTAGTAGTTTTAAATAAAGGAAGGCAGATTATCAATATGTTTATAATCAATTAAATAGTTTGACTGTAAAGCGGTTGTTACAAACAATTTATTGCAATTTACAAAAAGTAGTGGAAATAGTATGTAGTAGCAGCATTAAATTAATTATTTTATCAAAGGCAATATAATTTGTGGTCTAATGGACAATTAGTAGTAATTAACATTTTAAAAATAAAAACCCGTTTGAATTTAAATTCAAACGGGTTTTTTTATGTGCTATGTTTTAAAATTACATAGTGTTTTTTTATTTTTTTGTAAAAGTATAAGTAATACCAAAGTTAATTCCAAATGATGAATAAGGAACCGTTTCAGCTAATGTTGAATTATCTGTATAGTTTCTTTTATCAACATAATCTGTTTCGTTAGAAATTAAAACAGCAAGAGTTTGAATAATTGGATCTGCTGCTAACGAAGGTGAATTAGCAATAGTTGATAGTAATTCATCATTTGTTGGGTTTGATGTTCCAACACCAGGAATATCAAGAGTAGCATTAAAATATTCTAAAGTGGCTTTGTCCCTTCTTACACTAATTCCTAAATATTCAGCTTCTACAAATAGCGCAATTTTATCATTTAAGTCATGCTTGTAACCAATAGCAGCTGTGAATCCTAAAGGTAACTCACCTTTAAAGTCACGTTTAAAATCTACAGCTAAATTTGCAATTGTTGTAGGAGGCAACATTGGGTTAAGTGCTTGGCCAGGAATAGCGGTATTTATGGTTCCTTCAACTTCTGTTTTACCACCAATTTTAACAACAGCACCTAAGCGTCCGTATATTTTATTATTAAATTTATAAACTAAAGCAGGCATTGCTCCAAAAGCTCTACCGTGTCCAATAATATTAATTTCTTGCCCAGGAAGTTCAATATCTCTTAGGGTTTTGTCGTCACCGTGTAAGTATCCAATTCCTAAGTCAACACCAAAAGTTTCGTTAAAGAAATATCCAAAACGTAGTTGTCCATTTAAACCTTGGCCATAACTTCCGTAAACTGCTTCTTCACCTGTTGAATTAATCTTATATCCCATCATGGTGCCGGCACTTCCAATGGCATACCCACCACTAGCACTTACATAAAATTGCGCACTTGCACTTGTTGCTATAACAATTGCAACTAATAATAATAAATGTTTTCTCATATATATTTGTTAAAATTAAAAAGGCTAATTTACCTTTATTTTAAAATTCAACTATGAAAATGAGGTGGTTTTTTTTTAAACTTGTTTATTTATATGACATTCTAAATAAAATGATTATTATATTGGTATTTACTTAAAATTGTCAGCCCTTTTTTTTGAATTTCCTACATATACTTCTTTTTTATTAACAATAACGGGGCGTTTTAAAAAAGTATATTCTTCTAAAATAAGTTGACGATAGTCTTTTTCTGTTAATGTTTGGCTTTTCAAATCCATTTGCTTGTATTTTTTTGCCATTTTGCTAAATAAAACTTCGTAACTTTTTGTTAATGAATATAATTCATCAAGTTGATTTACGGTAATTGGTTCAGTTTTTATCTCTTGTAAAATATATTCTGAAGTATCCATTGTTTTTAATATTCTTCTACAAGTATCACAAGTTTTTAAGTAATAAATTTTTTTCATAAGTTTTAATTGATTGAAAGCATAAATTTAGAGCGATTTATTTTAAATTTGAGCAGATTATAATAAAAATATACAATGCATAAACAAATAGAAATTCTTAAAAAATCAAGATTATTAATATTGAAAGTTATTGAAGGACTTTCAATTGAACAATTAAATAAAATTCCTGAAGGATTTAATAATAATATAGCTTGGAATATTGCTCATTTAACGGTCACACAACAATTATTATGCTATAAATTATCTGGATTAGATTGTTTAATTTCGAATGAAATGATTGAAAAATTTCAAAAAGGCACTGCTCCAAATCTATCCATATCCAAAGAAGATTTTTCAACTATAAAAGAGTTGTTTTTGCAATTGCCTAATGCTTTTGAGGAAGATTTTTCAAAAGGAATATTTAAAAATTATAGTGATTATACTACAAGTGTAAATGTTACTTTAAGTTCATTGAATGATGCCGTGATATTTAATTTGTTACATGAAGGAATTCATTTAGGGATAATTCTTCAATTGAAAAAATTGGTATAATTAATAAAATGGTTTAGTTTAGGTAATACACATACCCAACATGTATCCATAGTAACCAATCATTATATTTGTTTTCTGGAGCTTGTTTAGCATGCAATCCATCAACATAGTTGGAAAAGAAATATTGCCAACGAGATTCAATTAATAAATCGGAATATTCGCCTAATTTACGACGAGTTCCTACTCCTAATGTAGCAGACATTGTTATTCCTGGACTAACTCGTGCAGCCCAAGGATAATCATTTATATCCCATTTTGGATATAGCACCCCTGGATCTTTCCAATCGCCAAGTTCTGAGTACATGGAAGGATCATAAAAATCTACAAAAGCACCAGCACTAATATATGGAGACCATTTTAAATCTGGAATCCTTCTTGATCCAAAGTCTACAATATCAACCCAATGGTACTCTAATTGAGCACCAACATTCAAAAGATATGTTTTTCCATGATGAGCACGTAATTTTTTAGCGCCGTCAGTAAGATCACCATTGCTTTTTGTTGCATCTTTCCATTTTCCAAAATGATCTAATTTGGCTGACATATAAGAAAGTTCAGCTCTAACTCTAAAATGCTCTGTAAAATAGCTTGTTCTATGATACCAGCGATATCTATAATCATGAAAATTTAAATAATAAACCACCCCAATTCCCATTCCAACATTCCCACCAACATTACTTAAAAAATTATTTCTTTGCCCATAATCTGTTGTAAATGAAGCAGATCCATAAATTAAGCCAATTTCATGGCTACTTTTATCTTGTGCGTAATTTGTTGTAACAAAAAAGCAAATAAATAAAAAGGATGTTATTTTTAAAATCTCTTTCACTTTAAGGGTTTATGAAATCAAATGTAGTAAATTCAAATTTACTGATAATATAATTATTATTTTGAGTTATTTAAGTATTATGGGTTGTTCAATATCCCAATTTGCTCTAACTTCAATAGGTTCGGTGAAATATTGAACCATTTCAGGTTGAAATTTCTTTAAAAAATTACCAGTATCCCAAATTCCGTTATTGTTTTCATCAAAGATTATTCTAACTAAGTATTTTTTTGGTAACAACAAATCAAATTTCACGATTTGTGGTTTCTCTATTTTTGAAATTTTAATAAGCTCTTCTTTTTCATCTAAAAGTTCAATTATAAGTGCCGAATTAGTTGATCCTTGAATATCAAGTGTAAGAACGCCATATTCTTCAGGAGATTTTGTTTTTAGTTTGTAGGTAAGGCTATCATTTGAAATTTCATAAATATCTGTTATTGTTTTTGGCAATAATTGGATACTATAGTCAGTATTGTATTCTTTATCGAAATTTAAATATAAATTAGTTTTAGATTTTGATAAAAAGGGTTTAAATGACACTTCAGTTGAATCCTTTTTTGTAATTTTTATTAAAGAGGTATCAAAATTTATAATGGGACTATTTGTTGAAATATTGAAAGTGTCTTTTAAATGTAAAGTGCCAATTGAATTGGGTGTTAATTTCAAAGAATCAATTTTTGTGCTTCTCAAGTTCAAGGTGAATTCTTTTGAATAATCTCCTTTGGTAACTTTAAAATTTAAGGAATCAGTTTCAAAAGGAGTGTACCAATAATTTATGGTGTCTTTGTTTTTTTCATAAATAATTTCCGATTTAAAATTCTCTGGAGTTTTTGTTAAAAGCTCTATAATTAAATCATCAGCATTTCCTTCAAACCCAAATATTGCATGTCCTTTAGTAACTTCTTTAGGTTTAATTACAGCTAGCCTAGGAACTTCTTTAAAAATTGTAAAGTTGAAAGGTTTATCAGTTGGAATTGTTATTGTGTCTAAAATAAAGCCAATTTTATCAATTTCAGGATTGTATATTTTATTGCTATTAGCATCTTGAAGTGCAATTAATAAATATTTTCCTTCACGAATATTGGTAATTTCAAAGAGTGTTGAATCTAAAGTGTTTGCTATATATCTTGGTTTTTGCTTGTAAATAATAGAATCATTAAATGAATTGGAATATTCATATAACATTACGTCAATATTTGTTAATGATTTTTTTACCAAAGGATTGGTAACTTTACCTTTTAATGTTAATGAGTCAATAAAACTTCCGGTAGAAAAGACATATTTGAAGTTTTGAAATTTATTTTCCTCATTATTATCAACAATACTATTCCCAAAATTGAATGAATATGTGGTATTTGTATCTAAAGTATCTAATATTTTTATGGTTATAAACTTACTTGCTGTTCCGGCTGGTGTAATAATTGGTTCATATTTTTGCGGAGGAGAAACAACTAAGTTTTTTTTAACATCTTTAATTTTAATGTATTCATCAAATGTAAGTTTGATTTTTTTTTCTTTAAAATGAATTGTTTCTTTAGCTGGAATTGCATTTATTAAAATTGGAGGGATTGAGTCTTTAGCACCTCCGGTAGGGGTTCCTCTTTTAGCACAACCAAAAATAGCTATGTAAAGCACTAATACTAAAAGCAACTTGTAAAATAAAGACTTCATTTATTTTTTTGAAAGCAAAAATAACAATTAATTTATTAAAAAAACGCACTATAGCGTTTAGTATTGTGTTTTTAAACTATTATTTTGTGTAAGCCATACTTGCAATACTTATTTTAATGTTTTCGCATTTATTTAAGGCTAAATAACACGCTTCTAATGTTGCGCCAGTTGTAATTATATCATCAATTAATAAAATATGTTTATTGCTTAATTCATTAGTATTTTCAACATGAAAAAGCTCCTTAACATTTTTCCATCTGTCAAACCTAATTAATTTTGTTTGTGTATTTGTAGCTGTTTTTCTTTGTAAAACACCCTCATAATAAGGGATTTTTAAAATTTTTGATAGACTTATTCCAAATGTTGAAACTTGGTTATAGCCTCTCTTTCTTTGTTTTTTATAATGAAGTGGCACAGGAATTATACAATCGATATCATGAAAGCGCTCACTTAAAAGCATGTTTTCTCCTAACCAATCTCCTATAAAAGTTCCAATTTCTTGATTTCCTTTATATTTTAAACGATGCATTAATTGTTGCGTTTTTCCTTTTTTTAGAAAATAAAATAGAGCCGTTCCTTTTTCAATAGGAATTCTACCATAAAATGTTTTTTCAACTAAATTATTTGTTTCAAAACAAAAATTAGTTATTGGTAAATCGTTTCTGCAAAAAAGGCAAATAATATGTTCATTGGTTGTTAAAGTGGTATTACAACATAAACAAATGTCGGGATAAAAAACATTAAAAATGTCTTTTAATAATTTCATAGCGCAAGTTTTGTGAAATTTACAAATATTTTATTCATTTTTTAAAAATGGTTAGAATTTGTTGCGAATTATATTTTTTCAAATAAATATTCTGCAGTTACAATTAAATTTTTTACTTAACCTAAATTATTCTGTTTTATACAATTAAATCACGTATTTTTGCGTTGTAAATACAAATTTAATTTATAAAGTGATGGAAGAATCAACAAAATCAAATAACAAGTTTTTATTAATTGGTTTAGCAGTATTATTAATAGCTGTCTCAATTTATACTATTTATAATAATAGTGAACATAAAAAACTTACAAATGCTATTGAAACCGAAAAAAATGAAATTGCTGTAAATTTAGACAGTATGATTGCGAAATATGAGACTGCAATTGCAAAAAACACTTCTATGTCTAATGAATTATCTCTTGAACGTGATAAAATAATTTTATTAAGAGATTCTATTAAAGGAATGAAAGTGATTAATTATGAAATGTTACGTAAGTTTAGAGGTCAAATCTTTAAGTTGGAAGAGACAAACAAACAACTTTTTCAAAAAAACGAGCTTTTAACAAGTGCAAACAGAAAATTGACAAGCAATTTAGACAGTGTTAATGTTGAAATTTCAAACCAAATTAAAAAGTTTGACACTTTATCTACAATCAATAAAGGCCTAACTGAAAAAGTTATAATTGGTTCAGTTTTAAAAGTAAATTCAGCTAAAATTCTAGCAATGAGAGAACGTTCTGGCGGTAAATTAGTTGAAACTTCTAGATCAAGAAATGCGGATGCTTTTAGAGTTAATTTTACCATTGCACAAAATGAAATTTCTGAGCAAGGTGAACGTCAGGTTTATATCCAAATAGTTGATTTAAAAGGAAATACTATTGCTAAAAAAGGTAGTTTTATGTTGTTTGACAATACTGAAGCTAATTATAGTGATAAAACAACAATTAATTATTTAAATGAACCAATTGATATTATTTCTTTAGTAGAAGTTAATAGAGATAATATTAATGAAGGTGTTTATACCGTAAATATTTTTATTGAAAACAAATTTGCAGGAGCTTCACAAATTACTTTAAAGTAAAAAAGAAAACTCCAAATCAATATTATTTAATGTTGAATGGTGGAAATAGTTTAGGCTATTTCCACTTTTTTATTTTTTTGTACTAAAACCTTTATTATTTTTGCACAATGGCAAATCAAGAAGATCAATTTAAAAAAGTAGTTTCACACGCAAAGGAATACGGATTTGTATTTCAATCTAGTGAAATATACGATGGTTTGAGCGCAGTATATGACTATGCTCAAAATGGAGTAGAATTAAAGAAAAATATTAGAGATTACTGGTGGAAAGCTATGGTGCAAATGCACGAGAATATTGTAGGTTTAGATGCTGCAATATTTATGCATCCAACAACATGGAAAGCTTCAGGCCACGTAGATGCTTTTAACGATCCGTTAATTGACAATAAAGATTCTAAAAAGAGATATAGAGCTGATGTGCTTATTGAAGACTATGTTGGTAAATTAGATGCTAAAATTGAAAAAGAAGTTGAAAAAGCAGCAAAACGTTTTGGAGATTCATTTGATAAAGAACAGTTTTTAGCAACTAATCCAAGAGTTGTTGGATACAAGGAGCAAGGTGATGCAATTTTAAAACGCATGGGGCAATCTCTAGAAAAAGAAGATTTAGTTGATGTAAAAGCATTAATTGAAGAGTTAGAAATTGCTTGTCCGTTATCAGGTTCAAGAAACTGGACTGAAGTAAAACAATTTAACCTTATGTTTGGTACAAAATTGGGAGCTTCCGCAGATACTGCAATGGATTTATATTTACGTCCAGAAACTGCACAAGGTATTTTTGTGAACTTTTTAAATGTGCAAAAATCAGGAAGAATGAAAATTCCTTTTGGTATTGCCCAAACTGGAAAAGCGTTTAGAAATGAAATTGTAGCACGTCAGTTTATTTTCCGTATGCGTGAATTTGAACAAATGGAAATGCAATTTTTTGTACGTCCTGGCACTCAAAAAGAATGGTATGAAAGCTGGAAAGAAACACGTTTAAAATGGCATTTATCTTTAGGAATGGGAGCTGAAAATTACCGTTTCCATGACCATGAAAAATTAGCACATTATGCAGATGCTGCGGCTGATATTGAATTTAAATTTCCTTTTGGATTTAAAGAGTTAGAAGGAATACATTCACGTACCGATTTTGATTTATCTAGTCACGAAAAATTCTCAGGAAAAAAATTACAATATTTTGATCCTGAAATAAATGAACGTTACGTTCCATATGTAGTTGAAACATCCATTGGTTTAGATAGAATGTTTTTAGCGGTTTTTTCTAATGCTTTACAAGATGAAGAACTAGAGAATAACACTACACGTACAGTGTTAAAATTGCCAGCAGTTTTAGCGCCAACAAAAGCAGCTATTTTACCTTTGGTTAAAAAAGATGGATTACCAGAAGTTGCTCGTAAAATAGTTGAAGATTTAAAATGGGATTTTAATGTAGATTACGATGAGAAAGATGCAGTTGGAAGACGTTATAGAAGACAAGATGCAGTTGGAACTCCTTTTTGTATTACTGTAGACCACGATACTTTAAATGATAATACCGTAACTATTCGTCATAGAGATACTATGGAACAACAACGTGTTAAAATACAAGATCTTCGTGAAATTATTAAAAAAGAAGTTGATGTAAAAACATGGTTAATGAAAATGTAAACAAAATCATAAAAACAAAAAAGCCGAGAAATTTCTCGGCTTTTTTGTTTTTATGATGTAATTATTGAAATCTATATCCAATAGAAACTCCTCCTCGGCCAACTACTTCAAGATCACTTTTGTTGAACATATCTCTACCAATTCCTAAATAAATTTCAGCTACAAATCCACGGTCTGTAACCCACTTAGCACCTGCAGAAATACCCACTGCAAAATCTGTATATTTCTCTTCATAATCACTATCTTCAAAATCATAAAATATTTCATTTCCAGAATGTAGCATAGTAAATGCTTCAACAAAAAATCCTTGCGCGTATTTATCAGAGAAAAAATGCCTATAATAAGGAGTTAATGAAAAAGTTCTAAAATCATCTAGGCCTTCAACACTATGGTCTAAACTAATAAGTGTTCCAAAACCAATTGAAGATTCTTCATTTAGTAATCTTTCGTAACCAACATCAAGCCATTTAAAACCAATTAAATTGGACATGTTAATTTTTAATTCATTTTGGTCAGTTTCATTTTGGGCAAATAAGCCTAAACTAACAGTTAAAAATACTAAGCTAAATAGAAATTTCTTCATAGATATGGTTTTAAAATTTTATTCAAATATAATTGCAATAATTAAACCAAGTGCATAATTTATTAAAATAATGCTTTTAATTGAATAGTTCCTGTATGAATGGTTTTAGAAGTTTCACTTTTCCGTCCCAAATAATTGACGTTTAAATTTAGAAAATCGTTTATTTTTCGATAAAATAAAAGACTCCAAGTATAATTTTTCCCAGGTTGTAACCCTTCTAACATCTGATAACCAACAGGGGAATTATTATTTCCAGCAAAGCTATTATTAAAAAGGTTTATTTCTGCTTTTAGAATGTTTTTGTCATTGCTAACATAATTTATTTCAAAACCTATTCTTTGAAGATTCAAGGATTCTAATTTACCCAGCATATTTTCTTTATTTTTTAGTTCGTATGAAGCTGAAAAATAAGTATTGTCATTATAGAAATATGAAATTTTTGGAAACAAAGAACTGGTATTTATGATGTAATTTCTATTTAAATAGTTGAGTGATTTCAATTCATTTTCTGATTCACTTACTTCCAAATTAACTTGCCAAAAATCACCTAATTTATGTTCAAATTGTAATTTATGTATGTGCATTTTGTTTTCTAAATCATCAATTGTTGTGGTATTTTTATTTTGAGAACTTAAGAAAGTATAAGTTGTGGAATACCATTTTTTTGCTCGGTTAAAGTAAATACTATTATTAATGTTAAAGTTTAAACCTAATAAATTGTTGTTTTCTAAATCAAAAGGGTTGAGGTTAAATTTTTGTTGCTTTTGTTGTTTATTATCAATTAAAATAAAAGTTTGATTGTAGAAATATGAAACAAATTTTTTAAATCCATTTTTAGAGCTCCATTGTTGCGGATTGATAGTAAATGATTGTGTGAATTTATTTTGAAGTGTTGCAATGTATTTAATTGTTGGTAAAATGGTTCTTAAGTAGGTGGCCTGATCTGGAAATTGAGCAATTTCAAATTCATTTAATTCTTTAATTCCGTTGTTATTATAATCAATCCAAGTGTAAAAACCTTGACCAGGTTCCGTTTTAATGTAGGTATAATCTTGTTGTGGCAAATTCCCTGAAAGTGTTTGATAGACTGAACTAAAACTTAAAAACTGATTGAATAATTGTTGCGTATAAACAATTTTTGAATTTAAGGATTCTACATTTTTAAAATTTAAATTGTCAACTTTTCTATAATTAATATAGGTATTTAAATTAGCTGTTTTTGAATGTATTAATTTAGATTTTATGTAATACGTTTTTGAATTATTTATACGCTCAAATTTATTGTTTTGAATACTATCAGTATTTCTAAAATTTACTCCAATTTGGCTATAAACTTTTGTTGAGTCACCAACGCCTAAAAAAAACTCATATTCATTAAATTTATGACTCAATGGAGAAGCAATATCAGTATTTATATTTTTCCTTTTGTTGTTTTCGGCATTAAATAACAAACCGAGCCAACTTTTTCTAAGGTTGTATTTAGTGCTAAAAAAGTTTCTTATGAATTGACCTTTTTCAGAAATAGATTCATTATTTAACAAACTGTTATTAAAAATAATAGATAGTTTTTTCTCAGTTATTTTTCCGTAAAATCGATGTTTATTCCCTTTGAAAGAATCTCCAAATTCTAAATTTTCAAATTCATAAACTATCCTTTTAGTTGTTTCTTTTGATAAGGTTAAAGATGTATTTAATAATTTTTGATTTCCAGTATTGGTTTCAATATTCCAGTCTCTATTAAATTCTAATTGTTGAATTCTTTCAATGCTTTTGAAATTTTGATGTATAAAATCGAATTTAATGGAGCTTTTTAATTCCCATTTTTTTTGAAGTAGCAATTGTTCCCACCCAATTTTTGTTGCAATTCCATTATTATCAGAATTATGTATTGATGAAAATAAGTTTTCATCATTTTTGCTAAATGCAGTTTCAACGTTAATTGCAGTTTTTATTGTTGGTTTGTACAATCCTTTAAAAACAGCAATTTGTAATTTATTTGGTGCAATTAATTGAATTACTGGATTGTAACTTCCTAAATTCTCGCCAACATACTCATAAATTTTTCCAAAAGCAATTACATCCTTTAATCTGTAGCTTCCTAAATTTTCACCAGAATAGGTAAATGAAACGGAATATAATTCAGATGTTTCACTGGTTGAATATTCAAAATATTCAGAAATGCCAACTACTATTTTTTTGTATAAAATTTTATCTTCAGAGTAGGTGTCAATATAAGCAGAAGTAGAAACCATTTCGCTTTTATTATTTCCAGCATTGGCTAACAATTGTTTTTGTTCGTTTGATAAATCTTGTTCCAAAGGTTGATTTTTCACATCATTTTCATTGTAAAAATAACCGCTTAATTCTAACTTTTCACTTTTGAAGTCTATATTATTGTACGTAATAAAACGTGTGTACACTCTATCTGTATATTGGTATTCAGCAGTAATCCGCATATTAGAAGTAATGGGATACGTTGTTGAAAAAGTGATTTCGGCAGTATTATAATCTATTACATAATCATTTTCTTCACCTCTTTTTAGTTGAATTCCATTTACATAAATTTGTTCAGTATTTGAAAGTATTAAAATATACGTATTATTAAAATCAGATAATTTATAAGGACCTTGATTTCCTTCTTGTCCATTAAATTGAATTTTTTTGTATTTCCCTTTAACAATTGCACCAGAAGTGAATGCATTTATTTCTGAATTTTCATTTTCAATTTTTGCATTTACTGAAATTCCTGATACTTTTTTATTAAATTTTAAAAAGTACGTTTCGTTATTAGTTAAATAAATGTCTCCTGCATTTATTTGCCAATTATCGCTAGATAATTCAATAAAAACACGATCAAATTCATTTAATTTATAGGTATTTCCATTTTCTTGAATGGGTAAATTGGTGTCTATTATAGAAGCTTTCAACGTAACTTTATCTGAGATTTTTCCAGCAATTTGCAAGTCTAATGTAGAATTTGAAACACCATTTTGATTATTCCCAACAGTTAAACCTCTTGTAATATTTCCAGATGTATTTAGTCCCTCAAATGGCTTGAACGGTATTTTTTGTTGATTGGTTGTTAAACTGTATAATTGAGTTTCAGTTGCGGTATTTGGAACAATTAAATTTTTATTAAAAACTGAATATTTTTTGGTTAAAAATTCTGGATAAGGTGTGAATTGAACAACAACCTCATTATATTTTACCTCTTTTTTTGGTTTGAAAATTAATAAAGCTTTTGAAAAGTTAATGGTATATTCCGTTGTATCTATTTGGTTTGAAGTTGGAAAAAAAACTTTAAAATTGAAAGGTGTAATGCTAAGTGTATCAATTTGTACAGTATCATTTTTTACCAAAAAAGATTTTAAAATGAAATTTTTTGATTCAATTTGCGCACTAACAGAAGCAGTGATTAAGATTAGAAAAAGAGTAATTATTTTTTTCATTAATAAACTAACGTAACAAAGTTAAATATAGTTTAAAATAGTGATTGTTGTGGGGATGGATTTTCGTGCTCTAATAACCATTTTTTTCGCCAAAGTCCACCTGCATATCCAGTTAATGAGCCATCACTCCCAATAATTCTATGGCAAGGGATTAAAATCCAAATTGGGTTTTTACCATTTGCTGAAGCAACTGCCCGAATAGCTTTTACATCCCCCAAATGTTTGGTTTGTTCTAAATAAGTACGTGTTTTTCCATATGGTACATGTAATAATTCCTGCCAAACTCTTTTTTGAAAATCTGTTCCTTGTGGGTTTAATCTTATGGTGAATTCAGTTCTTGTTCCATCAAAATACTCTTTTAATTGCTGAACACAATTTTTTAAGCAAGTTGGTGTTTTTTTTGAAATCTTTAATTCTTCATCAATTACTGTAACTGAGGAAATTCCATTTTCATTACCAACAATTTTTGCTATTCCAATAGGTGTTTTATAATATGTGGTTTCGTTATATTCCAAAAATATCTTTAGAGTTTTGTGTGGTTATTTCTGCAATTTCTTTCTCACTTACGTTATAAATTTCCGCTAATTTTGTGACTACTTTTGTAATATAACTACTTTCGTTTCTTTTTCCTCTAAAAGGTGTCGGCGCTAAATATGGAGCATCTGTTTCTAATACAATATTTTTAATATCAATTTCATTTAAAAATTGATCTATTTTTCCATTTTTAAACGTTACTACGCCACCAATTCCCAGTTTCATATTGTATGAAATAGCTTTTTTAGCTTGTTCTAAATTTCCGGAAAAGCAATGAAATATTCCGAATAACTTATCGTCTTTAACTTCTTCTAAAACTTCAAAAATTTCATCAAAAGCATCTCTACAATGGATTATAATAGGCAAGTTTTTTTCTTTCGCCCATTGTATTTGAGTTTTAAAAGCTTTTTGTTGTTGCTTTAAAAAAGTTTTATCCCAATATAAATCGATACCAATTTCGCCAACTGCATAAAAATTGCGTGTATCTAACCATTTTTTAACAAAAGCCAGCTCTTCTTCAACATTTTCTTTTACGTGCGTTGGATGTAAACCCATCATTAAAAAAATATTTTCAGGAAATGCTTTTTCTAAATCTAACATAGCGTCCAAATAGTTAGAATCTATGGCTGGAATAAAAAAACGAGAAACGCCCAAATCAATAGCGCGTTGAATCATTTCGTTTCTATCTTCATCAAATTGTTCGCTGTATAAATGCGTATGTGTATCGGTAATAATCATAATGCAAAAGTAATTAAAAACTCTTAGGAATTATTGTTTGTTTTATAGTTTGATCCTTATTTAAATGCTAATTTTGATGCTAGTTAAATTTCTTCAGGTTCATGAAAATACAACATTTAAGTTTATTAGTTACTTTACTTTTTATACAAACAATGCATTCTCAGGAATGGAAGAATTTTAGAACATTTAAAAAGCAAACCGGTAGTTTAATTTTACAAGAAGGTAATTGGTTAAAAAAGGATAGAATTAGAAATACAGAAACTTGGAAGGTGGCAAATATTTTTAATTTGTCTCAAGAAAATGGGATTTTAAAATACAAATCAATTAGTGAAATTAGGGATTTTTATTTTTGGTTTGATGCAGAAATAAAGGAAAAAAGACATGAAATTAACGGAGTTGGAATTGCCGCAATAGCTGCGAATCAATTATCTAATATTGATGATGGATTTATTCGTGTTTTTATTGTTAGAAATAAGGAAATTGTAGAATTTGCTAATGAAGGTTCAAAAAAAGTATTTGATTTTGCATTTCCTATTTTAGCAGATGTTTACTTCTCTAATGAACTTTTAAAAGGCCAAACAGCTAAAAATTGGGATTTAAAATATGGTAAAATAGAACAATGTGAAATTTTGGAACCTTTATACCAAAAACTATCAAACAAAGCTATTAAAAGATTGCAAAAAATGGCTAAAGGAAAAGGTGTTTTTAATTTAGCTGTGCCAAATGAGTTAAAATTTAAAGGTGATATTGAAAATTGTGAAACTAGATTTGAACATGGGAAAAACACGTTGCTACCTTATTATTTAAAACATAGAATAAGTAAAAAAAATTAGTCTATTTGTTTATAAATTTAGAGCTTCGTTATATTCTTTAGTAGTTTCCGGAATTAAAATGCAATGTATAATTTTTGGTGGTTTTTTGGTGTGGTTTTATTTTAAAAATTGCATATTTTCTTTTTAAAAAACGTTAGTTTTGGAGCAACTTTAATATTGAATATGTTGAAGGACATCATTTATTAAAATCACAATGAAATTAAATAGAATTCTTTTAAGAAAAGGCTACGCCACCATAAAATTAAAAAAAATAAACACCAATCATTTTGAACTGAAAGCAACTTTAAATGGTGTAAAAGGACGGTTTATTTTAGATACAGGAGCTTCCAATTCATGTATAGATTTTTCGCTTTCAGAAAAATTTAAATTAAAAGTTGAAGACTCTGATACCAAAGCTGCTGGAGCAGGAGCTATTGATTTGGAAACAAAAACATCTTCAAAAAATACTGTTAAAATTAATAATTGGAATTATTCTAATTTCAACTTAGTGTTGTTAGATTTATCTCATGTAAATACCGCACTAACGGAGCATCATGCAGAAGCAGTTGATGGTATTATTGGGGCTGATATTTTAGAAAAAGGGAAAGCAATTATAGACTATGGAAGTAAGTGCCTGTTTCTAAAAAAATTAGTATATAAGTTTTAGTTTTTTTTGGTGTTTAATATAAATGTAACAATTCCTCCTACATAAAACATATTATGGTTTAGACCGTTTGCCATCGATACATCAAATGCGAAATTATCACTAAAATTATACCCTCCACCTAAATTTAAATTGTGAGATATTAATTTATGACAATAAAAATCTCCGAAATTCTCTACAAAAAAATGTATTTTGTCAGTTAAGTTGTACGATATGTTTGCAATATAAAACCCTGATTCTGATTTGTCGGTTTCAAATGCATAGCCGAAATTATAATTAAGAGATAGTTTTTCAGAAATAGTATTTGAAAAATTCAAGGAACATAATTTACCTAATTTATTTAATCTAAATTGTGAATCTGTGGGTAATATAGCTCTAATCATAACTGACGTTTGAGGTAGTAATTTTTTTTCCTCCCATAAATTAATTGATAAACCAACTTGAATGTCATCAAACTTATTTAAAGAATGTATTAAGTGATCGTTTTCCCATAATTCTTCTTTAATAATTGGTGTGTTTAATTGAATTTCAAAACCTTCTAACAAGCCAAATCTAAAAAGTGCACTAGGAATACTCCACGATTTCATTTCCATTATTCCTTCTTTTTGAATGGTGTATAATGATTCAATTTCAATTTGAAGGGAATTTTTATGTATTGTAGCAGAAGGTTCAATTGTTTGAGAAATTGCGGTGTAATTTATTGAAAACACTGCTATTAAAACGATATAAAATCTATGCATTATAGCTATTATGTAATTTTAGCTACAAAGTTATTTATATTCAGTCTAAATAATATTGACTTTTATCATGGAACATAAAAAAAGCCTAAACTTTATGTTTAGGCCTTCCATTACTATCATAAAGTTTGGTTGTGCTTTATAATTCCAATGCTTTTTTAGGATTGTTATCCATTAATATTTCTATTGGGTTTTCCAACGCTTCTTTTACAGCCACTAAAAATCCAACTGATTCTCTGCCATCAATTATCCGGTGATCATATGAGAGTGCAACATACATTATTGGTCTAATTACAATTTGGCCATTTAATGCAATAGGTCTTTCAACAATATTATGCATCCCTAAAATTCCACTTTGAGGAGGGTTGATAATTGGTGTAGATAGCATAGAACCAAAAACACCACCATTGGTAATTGTGAATGTTCCACCTGTCATTTCATCAATGGTAATTTGCCCGTCACGTGCTCTTATAGCTAAACGTTTAACTTCGTTTTCAACACCTCTAAAAGTTAAATTTTCTGCATTTCTAATTACTGGAACCATTAATCCTTTTGGACCTGAAACTGCAATAGAAATATCTTGAAAATCATGGGATATTTTATAATCACCATCTAACATTGAATTTACATCTGGATACATTTTTAAAGCCCTAACAACTGCCAAAGTAAAGAAACTCATAAACCCTAAACCTACATTGTGTTTTGCTTTAAATTCATCTTTGAATTCATTTCGTAAGTCAAAAATAGGTTTCATATCTACTTCATTAAAAGTAGTTAGCATTGCAGTTTCATTTTTTACAGAAACCAAACGCTCAGCAACCTTTCTCCTCAACATTGAAAGTTTTGTTTTTTCTGAACTGCGAGTTCCTCCAGCAGGAGTTCCCATACTTGGTACTGCTTTTACCGCATCATCTTTCGTTATTCTTCCATCTTTTCCTGTTCCAACAACTTCAGCAGGAGTAATTCCTTTCTCAGCTAATACTTTTTTTGCAGCTGGAGATGCGCTTCCACTTGCATATGTTTTTTCAACAGGTGTTGAAGCAACAGTTTTTTCGACTGTTAGATTTTCAGCAACTTTTTCCTCTTTTTTAGGAGCACTGCCTTCAGGTCTTTTACCATCTAAATCAATTAAGCAAACAACTGAACCTACTGCTACAGCATCGCCTTCTTCAGCTTTTAGAGTGATAATCCCACTTTCTTCAGCAGGTAATTCCAAAGTGGCTTTATCAGAATCAACTTCAGCAATTGGTTGATCTTTTTCTACATAATCACCGTTTTGTACTAACCAAGCAGCAATTTCTACTTCTGTTATAGATTCTCCCGGAGAGGGAACTTTCATTTCTAGAATCATCTTTCTTATTTTTTAGTCTATTAAGACGGATTTTTATTAGTTAGTTAAATATAGTGTCAATAATGCGCTGATGTCTTCTTTTAAATCTTGCAGATGAACCAGCAGCAGGAACGGCGTAAAAAGGTTGCGATGCAACTTCTAAATGCACCAGTCTAAATCTTTGTAACATATAGCTCCAAGCTCCCATATTTTCAGGCTCTTCTTGTGCCCAAACATAACTTTTTATAGCAGGATATGAAGCAATTATTTCTTTTAATTTATCTAAATGTAACGGAAATAATTGTTCAATTCTAACCAGCGCTACATCGTTACGTTCTAAAGTTGTGCGTTCAGCCAATAAATCATAATAAAATTTACCTGTACAAAATACTAATTTAGTTGCTTTTTCCTTATCTATAGTATCATCAATTACTTCTTGAAAACTCCCATTAACAAATTCATCAAATTTTGAAACTGCTGAAGGGTGTCTTAATAAACTTTTTGGTGTAAACACTATTAAAGGTTTTCTATAATCACGTTTCATTTGGCGACGTAATAAATGATAGAAATTAGCAGGTGTTGTACAATCTGCAACAATCATATTATCAATAGCACATAATTGTAAAAATCGTTCCATACGGGCAGAAGAATGTTCAGAACCTTGCCCTTCGTACCCATGTGGCAATAACACCACTAAACCGTTTTGTAGTTTCCATTTATCTTCAGCGGCTGATAAATATTGGTCGAAAATAATTTGAGCTCCATTACTAAAATCTCCAAATTGAGCTTCCCAAATTGTTAATGCATTTGGATTTGCCATAGCATAGCCATAATCAAAACCAAGCACACCATATTCTGATAATAAGGAATTGTAAATAGTCATTATTCCTTTATTATCACTTACTGTATTTAGTAAATTAATGCGCTCTTCAGAAATTTCATCACGTAAAATGGCATGTCTATGACTAAAAGTTCCTCTTTCAACATCCTGACCAGAAATACGAACATCAAAACCTTCTTGCAATAAACTTCCATAAGCTAATGTTTCTCCCATTCCCCAATCTATAGCGTCAGTTTCAAAAACCATTTTATTTCTATCTAGTAAAATACGTTCAGCTTTTCGTAAAAATTTAACACCATTTGGAACAGTTGAAACAGTTTTAGCGATAGATTCCAATTTAGTTTTAGGGAAAGAGGTGTCTTCAGAAACTAACATGTCTTTTAAATCTCTTCTAGTATACCCTTCCCAAGCATCTTCCATAAATTCTCTAACTTTGGAAGTTTCGGTTTCTTTAGATTTTAAATATTCTTCTTCTAGTAAATTTTTGAAGTCATCAATAGTTTTATTTAAATAAGTAATATCAATAGAACCTTCTTCAATTAATTTTTTAGCATATATATCTCTCGGATTATCATGTTTTGCAATTGCTTTATATAATTTAGGTTGTGTAAAACGAGGTTCATCACCTTCGTTATGACCGTATTTTCTATACCCCAATAAATCAATAAAAATATCGCGTTTAAATTTCATTCTAAAATCTAAAGCCATTTCAATAGCATGTACAACAGCTTCAACATCATCTGCATTAACGTGTAAAACTGGTGAAAGTGTTACTTTTGCAACATCAGTACAATATGTGCTAGAACGTGCATCTAGGTAATTGGTTGTAAAACCTATTTGGTTATTTACAACAACGTGGATTGTTCCTCCAGTTGAATAGCCATTTAATTTACTCATTTGAATAACTTCATAAACTAATCCCTGACCTGCAATAGCAGCATCACCGTGCACAATAATTGGTAATAACTTAGAATTATCACCTCCATAGTCTTTATCAATTTTAGCTCTAGATATACCTTCAACAATTGGACCAACAGTTTCTAAATGTGAAGGGTTTGGAACTAAATTCATTTTTAGTTTTTTATTATTCCTAAGGGTTTTGTAAGTTGTAAATCCTAAGTGGTATTTTACATCACCATCAATAGATTCATCTTCAAAATCTTTCCCTTCAAACTCACTAAAAAGTTCATTAATTGGCTTTCTAAAAATATTTATTAAGGTGTTTAAACGGCCTCTGTGTGCCATTCCTAAAACAAATTCATCAACATCATAAAGTTCAGCAGCATTTCTAATTACAGCACTTATTGCCGGAATTAATGTTTCTCCACCTTCTAATGAAAATCTTTTTTGCCCAACATATTTTGTTTGTAAAAAATTTTCAAAAGTAACGGCTTGGGTTAATTTTTCTAAGATATATTTTTTTGATTCAACTGAATAGTTAGGGTGATTAGAGTTTTTTGTAAGTTGACTTTGAAACCATTTAATTTCTTCAGGATTACGAATGTACATATATTCAACACCAATAGAATCGCAATAAATGGTTTCTAAGTGTTTAATTATATTTCGTAATGTATTTTTTCCAGAGCCAACCAATTCACCAGCATCAAAAACAGTTTCTAAATCCGTTTCAGATAATCCAAAGTTTTCAATAGCCAGCGTAGGAGTATACTGTCTACGAGCACGTACTGGGTTTGTTTTGGTAAATAAGTGTCCTCGGGTTCTGTAACCATTAATTAAGTCTATAACCTTAAATTCCTTCAAAACATTTTCAGGAACACTTACGTTAATATTTTGATTAGTGTCATTATCAGCTAACGAATATTTTTCGTTAGCGAAGTCGTACCCTTGAAAAAAGCTTCGCCAACTAGGCTCAACAGTATCAGGGTTTATTAAATACTGGTCGTATAAATTAGCAATAAAGCCACTATGTATAGCATTTAAAAATGAAAATTTATCCATATTGTTAGTTAGTAGTCAATTGAATTACAAATCTCGGTAAAAATACAATTTTTACTATAACCACGGTTTTAAATGAATTTTTTTTAAAATAAATTTTTTTCAGTAAAAAAGGGCATCATATTAGAAATGTGTATTTTAAAATTAGTTTTTCAGGCTATTTAATACAAAATTATTAAAAAAAAGATAGATATTTATACTAGCATTTGGCTATTTACCTATCTATTTACACTGATAAAATAAAAATTTTAATTTTTTTTAAAAAAAGATTGCAGAAAAAAGAAAACCTTGTATATTTGCACTCGCAAAAGAGAATAAATTCCTCCTTAGCTCAGTTGGTTAGAGCATCTGACTGTTAATCAGAGGGTCCTTGGTTCGAGCCCAAGAGGGGGAGCCATATTAGA
>Ga0208304_10000123_pt1 | contig 46235 bp, 55 predicted proteins | sample ColrivemetaGS713_FD_187603 | JGI IMG/M metagenome (GOLD analysis project Ga0208304, IMG submission 187603) | Estuarine microbial communities from the Columbia River estuary - Flood tide ETM metaG S.713 (SPAdes) (version 2) | ecosystem: Environmental > Aquatic > Marine > Intertidal zone >... | reverse complement strand
AACAGATAGTAGTGTAGAGCCAGAGTTTTGAACAGTAAGCCCATCCATCGTGGCTGTGCCAGTAACGTCTATGCCTGTGGAGTTAATTGCTAACTTGTTTGCATTGTTTACAGCAAAGTAATGGTTGGAGCCTGTTGGAACATTGTAGAACCAAGTTCCTGCCGTACCGTCACCACCAATCCAACGGTCTGTACCTGCTCCAGTGTTGCCTGATGCGCCGTCTACAGCTAAGTAGCCTGTTGCCTGTAAGTTTCCAGTAACGTCTATGCCTGTGGCTGTGGTGTTTAGCTTAACGCCGCCATTGTGATATAGATAACTTGAACCATCTGCAATACCTAAGAAAAACGCTTCTCCTGCCGCAGAAGTTAAGGCTAGTTCATTGCTGGCTCTGACATATAAATTACCTGTCCCTGTATCTGTTATATAACTATTAAACCCATCATGATAAAGCTGTAAATCATCACCAGCACCAAACGTAGCCTTGTCACCATCGCCCAATGCTATGCCGCCGTTGGCTGTGATTTCGCCAGATGCAGTTAAGCCTACAAAACTAGGGCTGTCAGTAGTAGCAACACCTTGGTTCAATGCTTTAACAGCAGTGATGTTAGTTAGCTCGCTGTCCATCAAAGCACCAGCGGCTGTTACATTAGCTGTGTCTGTTACGTCTGCAAGGGCTTCAATGCCGTCTAGCTTAGTACCGTCAGTAGCAACATCACGGCCATCAAAGGTGCTGTTGGTTGTGATAGCGCCAGTCATAGCACCACCAGCTTTAGGCAACGCAGCGTCTGCTGTAGCACCTTGTGCGGCTGTAGCGTAATCTGAAGAATCAAAAGCCTTAACCTGTGCAAGGTTAGTGACTTCAGAATCCATTAGAGCGCCTGCGGCTGTGACGTTTGTAGTGTCTGTTACGTCTGCAAGGGCTTCAATGCCATCTAGCTTTGCGCCATCTGTAGCAACATCACGACCATCGACTGTGCCGCCTACTATAATGTTTGTAAATGAACCTGCTGCGGCTGTTGTGCCACCGATTACAGTGCCGTCTATAGTACCGCCATTTACGTCAGGAGAAGTTAGAGTCTTATTGGTTAGTGTTTGTGTACCAGTAAGCGTAGTTACAGTAGAATCTATTGCGAGCGTTACGCCATTGCCGCTTGCAGTCGAAGTAATACCAGTTCCGCCAAGAACACTCAAAGCTTCAGAGTCTAAATCAATTGAGATACTTGTTGTGCCGTCAGTCAGGTCTAGGTCTTGTGCAGTAACTTGTGCGTCTACGTAAGCTTTAATGCTCTGTTGAGTTGCAAGAGCTGTTGCGCTATTGCTAACCATGTCATCTTCATCTAGAATAGAACTGACTGTAATGCTAGTGCCAAGCGTCAGAGACGTTGTAGCTGTGATGCTATCAATGTAGGCAGCTTTAAAACGTGCTGCATCTGTGCCAAGGTCTACGTCACTATCGGTCACAGGATACACTACACCGTCTTCAATGCGTACTTGTTCAACGGCTGTGCCACCTACTTCAACGTAAACGCTCCAGCGGTTGTTAGTGCTGTCAACAACTATCTTGTTTTTAAAATCTTGGTCGCCAATAATTTCAATGTTGCCGCCTTCACCGGGGCCGCCATCGTGTTGATGCCCAGTTAAGCCCGATGAAGAATATGCAAAAGCATTTACCAGTTGGTTGTATTCATCATTAAACAGTGATGCTGTAATAGTGTCGCCGTCTGTGAGGCTACTTTGTCGTGTATAACTTGTTCCTGCCATCTGGGTTATCTCCTGCCTGCTGGGACGTAATTTATGTATATGCCGTTAATTGCGTATGGTGCTTTTGAGTCTGAGCTACTAATTCTAAAGTTGCACGAATGTCCACTACCTTGTATAGCCTGTCGAATCATTGGGTCGTTGCTTGCGCCAAATACTGCTGTTCCAAATATTGCGGTTCCAAACAATGCAGGAAGCGGTATAGAATCTAAAACATAATCGGCTGGCTGCGGTATGTCTGTGTCTTCGTAATCATAACGCACTCTAAGTGTCGGTTGCGCTTCGCCTTCAGGCGTAATAGAAATCTTTGCGTAATGTAAAGTCTTTCTAGTTCCAATGTCACCAAAGTCATAGTTAGGCGTTGTGTACTGAGCTGAAATATTAAAAGGAACGCCGCCTGAATAAAAGCTATTGCCTGTATCGTGATTATAGACGTAGCCAAAATAATCTCCGTGATATTCTTGTTCTATGCCGTCAGAATCAAATTCCGAAGTAAAAGCAGTGGCTTGAATGCCTTGTGTTTGTGACCACTCAAAACCGTTAGGCGTTAAAGTCCCAATAATACCTTTAGTTAAAGATGGGGCTTCTCCAGCTACAGTATAAAATAATCTGTACTGAGATTTACTTCTTAAAACTTCGCTTGAAATTGTATAAGTATTTATAGCAAAAGCTAAGTCTGAAATTACTGATTGTATCTGCCGGCTTACTGAGCCTAACTCAACATCGCCAATACGGGCAGTGCCGGCAACAGAACGAATACCGTCAGGAGCCAAAAACACCAAGTCGCCTCCAATTTCTTGAATGCTTTTGCCGTCTAAACAACCTATGTTTTTTGCTATAGGTACAACTTGAATATTGCTGGAGTCGTTAATATTTATTAATTTGTGTAAACTATTCTGACAAAATATAATTAAATCGCTTCTAAAGCTTTTAATGCCTACAATAACATCAGAAATTGTAACTGCCCCAGCTCCAGCACCAGTAAAGTTATCAGGGTCTAAATTAACACTATAATATATTGTAGACTCGTGGTCTGTAACTCCAGCAGCTACTAAGTGATGGTCGTGTACTGTTATTTCTCTGACTGCATGTGTGCCAGAAATAATAGAAATTTCTTGTGTGTGAAATGTCCTAGTATTTAATGCGCCAAGACCTTCCATTCTAAAACTAAAAAGTTGATTAGCGCCGTCAGCAATAATAAGCTCGCCATAATCATAGCTATTAGAAAACAAAGAAAAACTACATTGCTTTTGATTAGTTCTTGCTAAAAGACTTTTTCCTGTAAAAGTAGTATAGTCATCTCCGCCACCGCTAGAAATTCTATTTACTTGAAGCCAGCTAGTTCCATCTTGGCTAAAATAAATGCCAGTTCCTGCACATACAATAAGACCATCTGCATACGTATGGAGACCTAAAATAGGGTCATTACCGCCAGTAGGTCTAATAGCATCATCTCCACCAAAGGGAGTATAGCCGTTTATGCGGCGATAGCCTCCGTCTGGGTCTACTTCAAAGTTTAAAAGCTTTGTAGCTACTCCGGGCTGGGCAAGCATCTCAAGCTGATTGAGGTTAGTATTTAAACCTCCTTTGCATGAGATACCAAAAGGTTGGGAAGCTGCCATATTATACGAATCTCACTCGGTCATCTTTAATAAAAGTAGGTACTGGTTCAATAAGGTTAGAACGCATACTGCGTAATCCTTTTTTATAGTCTTCCATTGCAAATGATGCTGCTTGTGGATTGTCTTTAAACTGCCAAATATAATAACGTGCTCTAGCTAAAAGAACTGAGCTGTACATCTCAGGAAACACAAGGGTGTCTGAGTATGCGGTTAGTTTTGTAGGCAAACTCCATGCATAAAACCAAACACGATATACTTTATCGGGAATTGGGCTAAGTCCAAACTTGCGGCTGTCAGGACTTCTAATAACGCTATTAGGTACTCCAAATGCTTGGGCATCTGCGTCATCTAAATTTTCTGAAACTCGTCTAAATGTTTTCCAAGCTTCGGTAGTCATAAAGGAAAGGTTCTTTCCAGTATAGGGGGATGTTTCCCCAGTAACTCCTACGGTCGTAATATAAAAATTATCCCAATCAACAGAGCCATAGTCGGTTGTTATACTATCACTTGCAGGTTTTAGCTCATAAAAGCGTGTACCAGCTACCGTTTCAATATAAGTGTTTCCGTACATTGGGTCTACGTCACCGCTTTCGGCAACGGATAAAAAAGGCCACTGAGGTTCTTCGTTTATGATGTCAAAGTATGCGCGATTTAAAGAATCCTTAACGTGCTGCTGAACCCCGATAGCTGTATTAAAGTTGCCCGAAGTGAGCGTAACTTCATTCAGTTCTCGCAAAAGCTCGTTAGTTAAATCTAAGTACGATGTGGACATGTTTATTTAGCCTTTAAATTTGTTAAAGATTGGGGGCCTTTTACAGCCCCCGCACTTAATTGGTTACAGCTTATGCAATGTTGAAGTAGCATCCAACAAGGGCTTCAGGTCGGAGAACCTTAACGCCGTATACGTGTAGACCACGGCAGATGTCACCAAAGCTAGACGGGTCACGGATGACCTCAGTGCTGGTGATAGTCTGTGCAGTACATACCGCAGATATGTGGCCGCCCAAGATGAGGCCGTCAGCGTTAGCGACAAGACCACCCATGTTGTTAGACTTATACATGCTGAATCCACGCAGCTTGCCAGAGCTTACTAGACCATTGCGGATAGAGCCTTGGCCGCCGTTGTAATCTACTGATAAGAGCTTAGAGTCAGACTGTGACAGCTCTTCGTAGAATACAGGAGGAGCAACTACCCAACGACCTTCTTCTGGTACGTTTTGGTCGTCAAGCAGACGAGCCAAGCGAGCCAGTACATCCAGAGGGTCAGTGTTAGCATTTTGCAAACCGATTGCGTCAGTTCCTGACAGAACGCCGTCACCCGCTGAAGCAGTAGTATCACCGCCAAGGATGTGGTCAGGAGCAGAAGCACTCAAGCCTGCTTCCATAGCAGCAAGTACGCCAGCATCGAATGCATCACGCAGAGCGTAAGCGGCAGACGAAGCAGCTACTTCTTTAAAGTTTACGTGAGACATAGAAGTTTCGATGTCGTCTACGATGAACTTAAATGCGTTAGCTGTGTCAACGACCAGAGTAATTTCAGAATCGGTCAATGCAGTTGCAGTAGTATCAGCACCACGTTGATACTGCTCAACGGTGATTACAGGTTCTTTGATAATTTTTACAGAATCGCCGAACGCTGAAATCTCACCAGCGTAATCAGTGTTGGTGATTGCTTCAGCAACAGAAGCTTTACGGAAGAAGTTAAGAACCTTCTTCGAGTAAATGGCAGGCATAAAGTTAGTGCTTGTGCCGAAATTGCTGTTAGAACCTTCTGCGAAATATCGGTCTGATTGGTTAAAAGCCATGATTATTTTCCTTTTTATTTAAGACAATAGTTATTTAAGCTACTACTCTGCCTTCAATTATGGCTGCATCGATTTCTTTTTCATATTTATCGTATTCAACCATAGACAGTGCAGTAATTTCCCGTTGTGTCCACACCTTTGGCTCATTTGCATTTACGGTTTTTGTTTTAGTTGAAACCATATCTGCTGCCGAGGGGGACATAGATTGCGACTGTACTTTCTTACCTGAAGAAGGTTGAGAGCTTAAACCCGACTCTAGTTTATAGAGGTCGATAGCTTTGACTGCTAAGCTTACGTTATTAGGATTATTATACACCCAGTCTTGAATAGCCTCTGGCTGTGCTTTGGCCCATGAATGAAACTCATCGCTTTGCCGTATATCTGCAAAATCAGGATGTGCTGAGCTAAGAGTTAATTCAGCTTCTTTGCGAGCAATCCTAGCTTCACGTTCATCAAGTGCTGAGAGTCGTGTATCGTTCTCTACAGCAGGGGCTGTTTGTTCTGCATACTCTTGAGCTTGAACTTCTTCAGAGTTATCCTCGTGACGAACGGCCTGTTCAACATGCTGTGTCATTCGAGCTTCTGCTTGTAGTTCTTGCTCTTTTTGCTTGAACTCACTAATCTTTGTATCGTAATGCTTTTTTAAGTCATCGTATCGCTTCTTGTAATCTGTAGCGGACTCTTCTTCAGAAGGGGCCTTTCGGGTGGCCTTCTTTGCTTTCTTTTCGTAATAAACGCCATCAGCACTTTCAAAAGGTTTGTCATCTTCATCATGCCAATCTTTTCTCATGTTGTATGGGTTTGCTGCTTCTTCTTCTATTTCTTGTAAGTCAGTCATGTCGCACTCCTTTTGGGGCTTGTCGTCTCTTCAAGGTAGCCGAAATGTTAGCTAGACATTCGGGGCTTGATACTACAAGGTGGCCTCTAGGTTAAGTTAAAGTAATAAGGGGCTGCGCTAACAGGTAGCCTTATTGTTATCGTACACTAGGCATTGCATTTGACGCTAACATCTGGTTGTAAACCTTTTTATTAGGGTCTAACTGCTCTTCAGAAGCATCAAGTATGCTGCCGCCCATGTACTTTTTCATTAAACCGCCATCATAAGCACGTTCAGCATCATCCATCATAGTTTGAAGCTTGTCGGTGCCAATTTGGTCAGTTGCTTTTTTAGTGAAAACAAATTCACCATCCGACAACCTTGCGGGTATCGAATCTGATGTGCCTGTGCCGGGGCCTTCAACGGCTCCTTCACCTGCAAATTCTCCTGCAATATCCATTATTTTATCAAAGATTTCGCCTAAGCGCCCGTCACTTTCGAGAGCGCCTAATAAATATTCTTGGTCTTCTGTACTTAGAGCTTCGCCTAGAACGAATCCGGCGTACTCATCTTCCATCTCATCATCTGGAAGCTGTGTAGCTTTTACGGCTTCCATTTCCTCTGGTGGTATATTATCATAAGTATCTACGGGCATATCGGGAGCCATAAGTGAACCACCTTCCGCAAAGCCTGTATTAGAAATTGGAGCGTTATTAGCCGCAGAAATAGGGTCGGGGCCTTCAAGACTGCTTATGCTTGCTTCGGGTTCTTGGCCTACAGGCTCAGTAGTAGTTCCTTTAGAAGATGTTACTTTTTCTATAACACTTCCAAGTATCCCACCTAAGAATTTTCCTTCTCGGCTTTCGTCCATCTTTTCCATAGCTTCAGCAATAATATTACCGTCAAATGATTCCTCAACTTGTGACCAACGCTCATAAATTTTATCTTTGTCTTCTTGAGTTTTAGCTTTACTCATGGACTGTTCCATTTGACCAAATAAGTTAATATACTTATCTACGTCAGATACTTCGCCGCCTTCTTTCTTTTCCAAGCGGTCTTGGGAACCTGCAAAGCTAGTAAGCTTTTTAAAATCTTTTGGCGACAAAAGCGGCTTGGCTTCTTCTTCAAGTTGTACACGGTGCAGGTCAGTAATAAACTCAGCAATAGACTGCTTGGACTCAACAATAGGAGAATCAGATATTTCGCTCAAAGATTCAATAATAAACTGCTTGTCCATTTTTGCATTGCCGCCTTGAAACTCAAAAGAGTTTACAAGTTTTGTAGTGTCTTTTATGTTTTTCTGTACAATTTCTGAACTTCCTTTTTGCGTAGACGGCTCTACTTTAGCCACTGCTTCTGCCATCTCTTCTACTTCTTTGGGCATTGCAGGCTCAGGGCCTCTTTGGGCTACAACATCTTTACGAGCTTCGGACAACAATGAATCGGCACCCTCTGCTGCTGCTTGAGCTACTGAGCCTACTGCGTATTTTAGTTTAGGTACTTTCATTTCGCCGCCTCTATTTTTTTCAGTTCTTTCTAGAACTTTTTTGTTTTTAATTTTTATTACTTTAGGGTCGTAGACTGTGTATTCTATTTTACCGCCTACTTGTTTTAACTTAGAATCTTGTGCATCTTTTAGCGCAGCCTTAATTCCGTACTTAGTGAATAGTTTATCTGCATCTTTATTTGTTAAGTTTAGTATTTGTCTCCAAAACTTAGGCTTGTTTAAATCTAACTTTTCTAGATTTAATCCTTCTGCGTCTATTAGTTTTTTTAATTTTTTTTGAACTTCTTTATCTTGTTCATTAAAATTTTTGCGAGTAACTAAAATTTCACTATCTTTTACATCTGCTTCAACTTCATATAAAATAGGAGTGCCGCCCTTTTTTCTTTCAATGGCTTCTTCTACATATTCTTTTCCGTAAAGCTTTCTAAGTTTTGCCGGAGTAATATTAGCGTATCCTTCTGCTATGTCTTGTTCGGGGGTAAATGAAAAACCTTTTCCAAAAGCTGTCTCGGTTGCAAACTCAGAATCGAAAGAATCAAAATTTTTCTTAGCTCCATGAAAAAGCTTCATTGCTCCTTTTGATAACAAACTTACTGCTGACATTACTTTTCCTCTACTCTTTGACGGGCTTCTATTGCTTGTTCTTTGAGATTCATTAAATTAGCCAGTGAACTCGCTTTCCCCTGCTTGCGGTACAATTCCAGTTCCGATGTTGCCACCGCCAGTCCCTGTAGCTCCAAGTTCCGGAGGTTGTTGAGGTGCTCCTTCAGGGCCCCCCATAGCTCCGAGTTGTTGACCAGCGGCCCCAGCCGGTTCGCCATTTCCTTGTCTAACATTTTGTGCTCCTATGATTTGTGCCATGATTGCTGCTTCTTCAGGGTCGTTAAGAATCTCATCAGGGTCAAGGTCAAGGCTGTAAGCCAACTCACTAACAATTTTAGAGATTTTAACAAACGGTGCAATAGCAGGATTTTGTGCTGTCTGCAAGAACATAGTGAGTCTTTGACTCCGTACTTCTTTTTGCATTAAGCTATTTGTGCCCATTGCATGAACTTCGAGGTCGCCCTGAATATCCAGCTCCCCTTCAAAGAACTGCATGTTCCACTGATAGTATGCTTCGCCTAAAGGCTTTAACAAGAAGTCATCAATGTTTTTAATAACTGTTTTAATGTTAAGTGACGCTGCACCCAACAACATAGACATACCTGAAGCTGTACGGGTCATGCTTTGTACGCCTGTTTGTCCATGCGAGTAGCTGGGAATGCCTGTTTGCTCGTCAGCTAACTGTCTGAACTTATCAAACATCATCATATTTTCTTGAGCAGTGTTTGGAAATTTGACACCATGAATAGCTTGTCCGGGCATTCCGGCTTGACGGCGAAATACTTTGCCGGGATAAATATCCATGCTCTGTCCGCCTACTAGGGCTGATTCGTCAACGTCAAAAACTAATGAACCTGCAAGCGCAAGATTATCAATAGCCATACGTGCGTGACCATTCATAATTTGTTGAGAGTCGTCCATGTTCTCTGCAACGCCAATACCAAAGAAAGAATAAGGATTACGTTCGTAAGGAAAGGCGTTGTATGGAAGTCGGTATGGAGTAAAAGGATTAACAACACCACGAAGAAGCTTTCCATTACTAACCCAAGCATTAACTTGTACTTCATCTAAATCATCTACCTCATCTGGAAGTTCCATGCCTACTTCTCGTGCATACTCTGCATCCATAATACCCCAGTACTCTAGCACTTCAAACTGTGCTGCGCCAAATTCTTCGGTTCGTTGGTCGTCTTTTAATTCATGCTCATAGTCTTTTTCAGTATAGTTAGGCCCCATCTGAATGCACTCACGAATAGCGTCTTTGTTGAAGAAAGGCATTTTAGTCAAGGCTCTTAACTGAGACTTATTCATTTTGTGGCGGTGTACAATATACTCACAGTCTTCTATGGTAGTGGCACTAGGGTCTGGGAAGAAATCCCAAATACTTACAAACTCAATACGTGGAACACGAACGTCAAGTGGGTCATAACTACGCTCTCCCTCATCATCAACTGTCCAACGACTTAAAGTCTTGTTATAGTTGAAAGGGCCTTTAACAATACCAGTTCCAAATAAAGCTGCTTCAAGTAGAGCATTACGCAATTCACTGGAGCCGCCTGACTCTTCAATCTGGTCGTGTATAAGTGTCTGCATATTCCGTGCCGCTTCTTTAGCCGGAGAGCGTTCTAGTACTTGTGGGTCTGGGGAAGCGCCTTCTGTAAACTCTACATTAGCTTCTTCAATAGCTTTAGACAATACGCTTTTTGAAGCGGTAAGTGTAGCACCGGGGCCTAAAACTTGACCGTCACCCTCGTAGCCAACACCATAAATATTCTTAACTTCTTTTGGCTCAGCGTACTCAGGTGCGCTAGTTTCTATTCCAGTCTCGCTTGCTTCAAGGTGAGTATACTTAGCAATACCTTCGGGCAGTCTAGTTTCGCGTACACCTATTGGGAACTGGCCGGTACCAAAAATAACATCGACCAACTGACCAAAAGCTGCTAATACTTTGGTCTTAGTAACTTTTACGAATACTTTAGATTTTTCGCTTTCACGGAAACGTACATTCTTGTTGTAAATTCCTCGAAAGTTGTGATAGGCTTTTAGCCATCTATGCTCGTCAAAGTCTCTTGCTTGTTCAGCATTAGCGTAACGGTCTTGAACTAAGCCTACGAAACGGTTGCGCACATCTTCTTCTAAGTCCATCTCAAGACCGCCTGCTGTTTCTTCAGGCTCGAAGTAGAGATAATCAGCGTTTTTGTATGATTCGTTTTCTTCGTTCATGTACTGTTCCTTTAGAGGGGCTTAGAGATTGACATGCCATGATAGTTTTTACCTACCTGTGCTTTTAGTGTAAATCCCTTTCCTAAATCTTTAGAGTAAGTAGCGCTTGGGTTTTTACCTAGCTTTACACCAGCAGAAGACTTACCTTTCATTTGTTTTTCTAGACTGTAGTTTGTAGACGAGCTACCCATTGAGTCTTTAAACTTGCTTGCCGTTACTCGTGTACCGCCTAAGTTAGTAGATGCCTTTACTTCTCCAGCCCGATAGCCTTGGTTTCCAGACAGGTTTCCTTCAATAGAACCAATACCTTTGAATTCTTTACGGGCAACTAAACCGCCATTATTATACTTTGTTTTTTTAGTACAGTGTGCCATATTAATATCCAAATGTCGAGTCAGACGGTGTAAAGTGTGATTCTTTTCTAAACTGTCTGAGTTGTTGTATCGTATCGTTGATACGGGGCCTAGCCATTATTAAGTAACGTAATGCATCATATGCGTGGTCTGATGCATTTGTATCTACGTCTTCGGGCTTAGACTTATCTAGTGGAATACTTTGAAGCTCGCGTATCAGGTTAGGGCATGTGTTAAATATTTGTATTCGTGGCCTACCGCTTTGCATGAGCTTCAAGTATTCGTGAATTTGTATCTTACCTTGTATTCTGTTCTTATCTGCTCTTCTGAGCTTGTGTCCGGCTCTCTGTAGCGTTTCGCCTACAGTGGGGCCGGTAGTACCTGTTCGGCTCCAACAAGCTGTGTCGAGCACTCCAGAGACTGAGAAGGGGTCTTCGTACTCCATCTCTGTAATCATTCTTGCAAGGTCAGTACCTAGTAAGCCTTTGCGGTATAGCTCACGATATATAATCAATGTACCATCGCTAGGGTCTACTGCGCCCCATACACAAGCGCTTTCAGATGCGTACCCGTAATCTATTCCTTTGCTGCGCTCCCAGTGTACTGGAATCTCAAAAGGCGTAATCACATGGTCAAAGGGGTTAAACTCTGTAAACGCTGCGCCTTCTGCAACATCCCAGTTTCCTTCTAACAACTGCTTGCGCTGTGTTGGCGGCAACGAGGCTAACATCTGTTCGTAGCGGCCATCTTTAGCTAGGTAAGGGTTATCTTGTAACCTAGCGGGTATAAACTTTCTTGTTAGGCCATCTGCGCCTCTAAAGCTTTCGTTGGGCGGTGCGGGGTCTATGTATCGTTTCTTTACCCAATGTGCTCCTGAACCGCCGGGGTTCGCTGTGCATCGCAGATAAACCTCAATTTCTGGGTCTGTGGTACGTAACCGTGACCCCAAGTAGTTCCAAGCAAACTCTGTTGGAAGATGTGTAATCTCGTCAAAGCCTATGAAGCTGTATGCTTGACCTTGATAACGATATACATCTGCATCTCGCTCCAAGAACCCAAACTCCATTTTAGCTCCGCTTGGGAATATCCACATCTTTTCTACTTCTTTGTACTTAGCTCCGGGAAATGCTTTTGGATACAACTCCCGACTCTTGTCTATTAGTTCTCGAAGTTCTGGCATAGAGCGTCTAATGATTAATGCTCTATGGGCTGGCCGGTGTGCAAAACGCAAGGGGTCAATAAGCATAGCGTATGACTTACCGCCCCCTGCTGCACCACCGTACAACACATCTGTTTCGCCGGCTGCAAGAAAGTCTTCTTGAGGGCCTTCATTAGCCTTAAAGATAACATTCTCTCGTGCTTCAGCTTGCAATGCTGATGGAATGTTGTCCAGCTCATCGGCGCTTACGAGCTTTGTTTCGTTCTCGTTTTCGAGCTTGCTGAGAGTCTTTTTAGTTTTGCTTATAGACTTCTTGTAATTATCTATTTTGTTCTGTGCTGACTTTAGTTTTTTTTCTTTGTCTCTTACGCTGCGCTTTGCAGCTTGCTTGGCTTTTGTTTCTGAGTGGTAATTGTAGCCTCTGCCCTTAGAGCCTTTTGGTCTACCACCTTTCTTGCGTGGAGTTCCGTCAGCTCTAAGCTTAAAGTTACCTTCTTCGTCAGTTAGGTAATTTTCGGGATTAATATCCCAATCGTTTTCTTTGTTCTGCAATTTTCTTTAATCCCATGTGTGATATTGAGCGTCCTGTCTCGTGGGTCAACCACATACTGCCTTCTCTGAGGCTTAGTGTCTTTTCCCTTATAAGCGGTAGCACTTTTTCTAGAATTTCCAGCTCTTCTTGTACTGGCTCTAGCATTTCGTTATTAGACTCACTTAGCTTATAACCAAACGGTATAGTGCTACTCGACCTCCGTATATTCTCCATCTATCACTACCTCCTTCTTGGCGGGTATAACAAACAAGCCTCCACCAGAACTTACATTTACATCTAGGCGTTCTGTTTTGCCTAGTCCTACACGGTCTAGAATTTGCTGTGCAGCTTGTATACGCATGTTAGCTTGCGGTATAGGCTCTGGGCTGTCCATAATCTGGATTAGCTTAGAAGCTGCTTTAGGTGCATTGAGCGCCAGTATGTTTGTAGCTATGTCTAGTATTTCAGACTTCAATGCTTTAACTACTGTGTAGTGTGTGCCCTCTGCGTAGCCTGCTAGTTCTGCTGCATGCTTGACATCTCCGCCACAAACTGTAAGATTGTCAAGAAATGCTTGTTGCTTTGTTGTTAGTTGTTTGTCAGGCATTTAGACTTCCTAGTCATTTAAACTGTATATACTCTAGTATACCCGTAATATGGAGGTTTGTCAAGTTTTTTTATAACTTTTTTTCATAATATACTTATATTGTTCCTATATATAGTATATAGAAGGAAGGCCTGCAAATAAATGAAATAAAACTTGACAGATGCTTATTCTACGGGTATAATAGATATTAAGCCCACCGGGGTTATAGCATATGTAATACAGGTTTAGGTTAATGCTTATATGGGTACTTATACACCCTATATCCCGCAGTTTATAAACCCCCACTCCCCCTTTAAAGCCTTTGGTAGTCGCCCGACTTCCCAAGCCTTGCCCCTCCCTTTAAAGCCTTTAAAGCTGCGGCACTATCTGGTTTACATGGCATATCTCCATAAAATGTATATGATTGTATATATATCCTAGTACCCCCCCTTGGCAGCTTGCCCACCCCCTGAAGTCTCTAAAGACTTCAAAAATTCTAAGTCTTTAGAGACTTAGAAAATCTTCCTAGTCTTTTAAAAGCTCCATAGAGCTTCTTAAAAGACTAGGAGTTCTGTGAAGCCACTCCAAAGACTTTCAAAGTCTTCAATGCCCACCCCCTCTGAAGACTTTGAAAGTCTTAGAAGAGCTAACAAGTTTTCTAGTTTACAAAACTAGGGAGGCTTTGAAGCTTTTTTAAACCTTTAGGTTTACTCCAGAGACTTCCAATCTTTTCAACGACTTACAAGCTTTTTAGTCTACGACTAATCAACCCCTCCTGAGACTTTTAAAGTCTCCTAAGTCTTTCGAGCTGCAAGGAAAATCCCGACAGGGATTCGCGCTGCTTTGAAGACTTTAAAAGTCTTAGAGCCGAACTTAGTATCTCCATAACCTATAAAAGGTTATGGAGATACTAAAAAGTATTCCTTATTTATTAATTTAAAAAGAAGTCACTTGTGACTTTTTAAATTAATAAATAAGGAATACTATAATGGCCAAATCAAACTTCAACTCAATCGACTCAAACAAAATTGCTACGGCTCGACAAGTTTTTGCAGTGGCTAGCCACTTTGCTTCAATCAAAGCTTCCTCTCCATCGGAGAGATATGGATTGACCAAAGTCTTTAATGCGGTGCTTAATAAGCACTATAGAGACTCTGATAGCTTTATGACCCATTCTGATGTTTCAGAATGGTTTGAATGGGATTGTGTTCCAGAGCAGTTCCTTCATATGATTTCTACCAAGAAATCAAAAGCGAAAGCCAAGCCAAAGGCTTCCAAGGCTCCAAAGAAAGAAGCTAAAGCTTCAGCGAAGCCAACGGCTTCCAAGGCTCCAAAGAAAGAATCAACTTTGACTCAACGAGTTGAGGCAATGGAAGCTACTCAAGCTAAAATCTTAGAGCTTCTAGAAGCTATCGCTAAATAAAATCTATCGGGAGGGCTTCGGCTCTCCCTTTTTTTGTCTTTAATTTCTAATGGGAAAATGTTGTAGATTGCTACGAAGTTTAGTTAATTTATATAGCCTATTACGAAGTAGTAGGCTCTATTAAATTAACTTCAAAACAAAAAGGCTCAATGCTTATGTATAAAGTTATATTCGATGGTAATGTAATGGTCTGTCAAGACTTAGAAGATGCTACTGAAACTGCTATGCATTTAATAAATGCAGAATATAGTTTAGTAGAAGTTGTTCCGGCAGAGCCGACTGACTTAGATTCTTTCATTGAAGTGGAGGTACAAGATGATTATAATTAACGTAGCGTTTATAATAGTGTTATTATTGTCTGGCTTTATAATCTATATAGTTGGAAAGGAGTTATAGTTATGAATAAATATACAGTTTGGGTTGGTGGTGTTGAGGCAAATAAATACTATCTCACCAAAGGTGAAGCAGAAAAGTTAGCAGCTATTTACAAAGCTGAAGGCTATCAAGATGTCTACATTGAAAAGGTATAGAACTATGAATAAAGTTGATTTGTTTTACACTCCGACTAGCATGAAAGACTTAGAAGATAGACTAGAAAGCTTCTCAGGCAGTGAAAAACCTATAGCTTGGCTGGCTGCAATGATGGCTTGGAACTTAGCTTGTGATATATCTAACAACGAACAAGAGGATAAGTAATATGTTAGAACTACAAAAGACTTTAAAGTCACGTTTAGATGCTAATCTTATAAGTTCTTGTGGTATACTAAGAATCTGTATAAGTCATCGTCCTAAAAAACCTGAAGCTTTTAAACCTGAAGCTGAGTATATGTTCCATAGTTGGGGTGATGAAGCAGGACAGATGGATATATTTTGGGGTCATTATGACCTGACAGTTAAAGAAGCGTTAGATTTATGGAATGATAAGTTAAATCAGCAGATAAAATGGTTTAAATAATCAATAGACTTTATATTTAAATGTACTTATTAGTTAGTAAGTTCTTACGAACTAACTAATAAGTACACAATTGGAGATGCCGATGTTCAATACTCACTGCAAAGCGGTTCAGGAATACTCACAGCGTAGTGCTACTAATATGTCAGATACAGTTCTAATGGTAGTGCTAAGTATCCAACAAAACTGGCTCGGTGTTGGCGACCAGCTAACTGATGTAAGGCTAAATAAATCTGAGTCCCGATTCTTGTGGGGCAACAAAAGAAAAACATATAGCTATCTTAAATCTAATCAGCACAAAGTATATGCTCAAGTGATGGCTGTTATCAACAGCAAACAGACAGACTTTATGAAGTCTATATCGCTAATGAATATATTCTTGAGGGTTGATGGCTTGGGTTTAGCTAAAGCTGGCTTCTGCTGCCAGTTGATTGCTGGATTGGTTGGCTGTATGGATACTCATAATATTAGAATGTATGGGCTGGACACTAAAGACTTAGCACTAGCTAAGAATCCAAAGACCCAGAAAGGCATTGATGCTAACAATGCTAAGATAGATAAGTACATAGAGTTATGTGCTGACTATGGCTGTGAGAATCTTTGGAACTCTTGGTGCGACTTTGTAGCTACTAAGTCTAAGCGGTGGCAAGATGGTAATCATGTATCTGAAGTACACTATACTTACTTGACTGGAGAATAACTATGAGTGATGATAAAAAATATACAGTATCTGTATGGGATATACAGTTCTACAAAGTTGATGAAGATGGCAACGAATTACTAAACGATGATGGAAGCATTAAGCTGTTTACTCAAACACGCGACATAGATTTGTCTTGGATAGCTGATTCTGTTTCTGAAAATGACATCGAAGAAGTATCGCAGAGAGGGGAGAATAACTATGTTTAAAACATTTGAAGTCGAAGAGTTCTACGACATGATAGCTTATGCTATTCGAAAAGGTTTAATATTTGAAGCTAATGTTTGTGGCGACAAAGCCCGTAGACTATATATAGTTGAATTTGCCGGAGGTCACTGATGAATTTACCCACAGAAGAAGAATTTAAAAAGACTTGTGCCGAACATATCTGGTGCTTCACTATGGAGCCTGACTTAAACAAGGCTATGGAGGGTTTAAAGACTTATCACTATATACAGAAAGTTATTAAGCTGGGCGGCGGTAAGTATAAGCAGATACATCGTAGAAGCTTTGAGGCTTGGATGGATAAAACTAAAGCGAGGTTAAGAAATGAATAGAGAAGATGCTTTAATAGCCTGTATGGAACAGATATACCAAGATGTAAAGGACGGTGAGTACCGTCCGCTGTATGATTTGATAGATTATATACCTACTGACGTTCTTATAGGCTACTTAGAAGAGGCAGAACACTATGAAAAGCTCCGATATAATTAAAGAAGGCAATGTTCTATGGCGTATAGATTTTACAGATGAGTTTGATTCGCCTATGTATTGTTTTAGTTTAGAAGATGCACATAAAATAGCTAGAACGAGAGGCAATAAACCATACATAATTACCATGTTAAATAGTGATAGACTTCAAAGCGAACTTACAGGTACAAGATAATGGCTTACAAACTAACACAAAACAAACTAGATTTTTTTAACATTCTAAAAGACTTAACAATAACTACGGAGCAATTGAAATATGACACAGATTTTGAGCCGACAGAAGAAGAGCTTGAGATGTTGGATGACTTAGCTACTAGAGTATTTAATATCTGCATCAATGATAATTAATATACTCAATTACTTAATGACTTATAAGTTAGTAAGTTCTTACGAACTAACTTATAAGACATTAAGTTATTGTACCACACTTCGGTGGCGGTGTCAAGTAAAAAAAACCGCTTTACTTTTTAAATAAATATATGTTATAATATACACTCAAATATACATTCAAATAGGCATTAAAATTATGGAAACTTTATTCAATTTAATCGCAAAATCTACACACTCTTTGGCGTTTAGCGGCAAGAAAAACGGTACAGTCTTCGGTAAGTCTTTTATTGTACGACAGCGAAGAACCAAGAATCGTTTCGAGGTTAGCAAAGGAGAGTGTTTTCATATCTTTCACTGCTACAAGTGGGCTTTCTATGTACAGCACAAACAGTCTCGAAGCATTAGCTTCAAGAACATTAAAGATATTAAAGGCATCGAAGGAGTACAAGCATAATGACTATCATGCAAATGTTTCCGAACAACTCAGCACTTCAAGCCATCCGAGAGGGTGGCTATGGCTCAGCAGATTTTGATATAGCAACACAACCTTTAAATTATTTTACCCCAGAGCATGGCCATATCAAAAGCTCTAAGTCTGTAATCTACCGCACTGATTCCGGTGCAGAGCTAGGGGTTCATGGTCATAGCTATAAGCCAGTGGCTCCCAAGAAGATGATAGATGTTACCCGTAATATTATTGAGCGTTCAGGTCTTAATGTTGACCGCATTCAAGAGACTATCAAGACTTCTCACGATGGCTCCAGAACCTTTGTACAATATAAGCTACCGGCTCATACTTATAATACTCCAGATGGTGACACTGCATCCCTTGGACTGCTTGCAGTGTCAAGCTTTGACGGGACTTGGCCATTCATGATAAGTGCGGCAGCTATACAACAAGCTTGTACAAATCTACAAGTCTTTGTTGGCGGTGAGGTTGCAGTGTTCAGAGCTAAGCATACCCGAAACCTAGACATTGAAGTAGGCTCAAGAGTTATCACTAAGGCTCTAGATGTTTTCGAGAATCAACGTGAACTCTGGTCAGAATGGAGTGCTCAGCCCATGTCAGACAGAATGGCATTCCATGAGATTGTACAAGCTTTTAAGATTGATTCAGCCCAAAAGATTATTAAATCTAGACCACTGTCTTCCGCTGAATCTATCATGAGTGAGATGCCTAGAACTAACCCGTCACTTGAATACATCTATGCTGCTTGGCATAAATACAAGAGACGTTTAGGTGCTAATCGCTGGGCATTTTATAATGCTATGACCGACTGGTCTACTCATGCAACAGCACAACGCCGAGATGCTATAGTTAATATGGCTGCAACACAGAACACTCGACAGGCTTTTGTCCAACATCACTTCTCAAAGGTGGCGTAATGTTAAACAATGAACTAACCCCTCAAGAACAAGAGCTTCTTGTTATAACTATGGAAGAGTGCTGCGAACTAGCAATGGTTTGCAGCAAACTTCTAAGGTTTGGCAAAGAACAAAAGAATTTAGACAACTTAGTACAGGAGTCAGCCGATGTTACTGTGATGATTAACATGCTCTCAGCTTATAAACTGGTTAGCCCAGTAGAAAAGCTTGAGCAGATGTTTAAGAAACAAGATAAACTTAAAGAGTGGAGTAGTCTGTATTGAATCAGAACTTAAAGAATGCTAAAGAAGACTTAATACAAGGACGCTTAACCTTGCAGCAAGCCACAAGCAACTGGGACGTTACAATAGATGAACTGCTCAGCTATATCATAAAGGAACAAGGCAATGAAGATAAGAATGTATGTAATACTCAAGGCAGCAATTGAGGCTGGCATTGATTCAGGATATCTCAAAGCTTATAAATATGAGGATGACCCATCAGTATATAAAATTAAAGAAAGTATAAACAATGAAATCTGGGAAGCACTTAACGAAATCATAGACTTTAATGGAGATAATTAATGACCATTGCATATACATTAGAAAGTAGAATTGTACATTGGCACCATGACCGTAATCTTATTCACGGCTCAACCGACCATCAACAATTTGAAAAGCTTCTTGAGGAAGTAGAAGAGCTAAGACTTAACATTATGAACAGTCAGCCAATAGTTGACGACATCGGCGACATCATTGTAGTTCTGATTAACTTAGCACATAGAAACAACTTAACGCTTCATGACTGTATGTCTCATGCTTATGAAGATATACGACACCGCAAAGGTAAGATGGTTGACGGCCTGTTTGTTAAAGAGCTTGTTGATGAGACAGTAAAATCATGACCACGGCAGCAGTCATACTAGGACTTGCGCTAGTCGGCGCTCCGATATGGTTGATTGGCGCTGCATCTGTTGTGTGCTTATTTGCGGAAATGTTTCATCCATATAAATAAATTGAAATAAAACTTTACAAACGTAGTAACTTGTGGTACAATGCCACTTCAATTTTAACACCAACGATAGGAAATATAAACATGGCTATATTATCAGGAACAGCATATTGGGCAAGCGTAACTACCCCTAACACTACTTACGAACCAGTATATACAGTAAACTTAGTAGTAGATGAAGACACTGCACAAGGCTTTCGGTCTAGAGGCTTTGCAGTTAAAGACATGGACGAAGGCCCAGCACTAATCATCAAGCGCAAAGTTAATGGCCCCAACGGAATGGTTCGCCAAGCACCTAAGCTTGTTGACGCTAGTAAGAATCCAATTGATGAGCGTGTAGGTAATGGCTCTACAGTTAAGGTTCAGTACAAAGAGTGGGAATCTGTTTGGAAAGGTAAGACCTTCAAGGGCTTAGACTTCCAAGCTATGCAGGTTCTTGATTTAGTATCTGTCGGTACAGTAGACGGCGGAGAGTTTGATGTAGAAGATGAAATGGAGGGAGTGATTTAATGAATACTTATACAAAAGAGGGAACGGCATATGACATTAGCCTTCTTGACGAAGAAGCCCAAGGATTATTCGGGCTTTTGAAAGATGCAATGGTTAAAGCTCAAGTGTCTAATAATGATGTGCAGTTGTACCAAGCAGCAGCTCAGCATATTAAAATGTTATTTGAAGATAAGCTTACGGATGAAGCTATCACTGAAAACACAGAAGACACGGAAGTTGCAATCGAAGGCTAACTTAGAGGTAACACCATGCCGTTTGTTAAATTCCACCTCCCATGTAATGACTGTGGGGGGAGTGACCCAGTATCACAGAATGATGATGGGTCTGCATATTGCTTTAGCTGCAATACTTATTTTAAAAACTACGGCACATCGGAAGTGCAACAACCAGATACTGTAACGGACTTTACAAAGTATCAGCCCAACGGAACCGGTAGCGGTTCTAGCTACAACGCCTTGACCGACAGAGATATTAGTATTGATACAGCCAAAAAGTATGGCGTTAAGTCTACTACTCTCAACGGTAAAGTTACTAGCCACCACTATCCTTACTTCCATAAAGGCGAAGAGGTAGCAACAAAAGTTAGAAAGCTTAACAAGCAGTTCGCTTGGAAGGGTGACTCTAAAGAAACAGGGCTGTTCGGAGAGCAGTTGTTTAAAGCAGGTGGTAAGTTTATTACAGTGGTAGAAGGAGAGTGTGATGCGATGGCAGCATACGAACTACTTGGAAGTAAGTGGCCTGTAGTATCTGTAAAATCAGGAGCACAAGGAGGTGCTCGTGACGTTAAGAATAGCCTAGAGTTTCTTGAATCCTTCGAGGCTGTTGTCATCTGTTTTGATAGCGATACAGTGGGCAGGGACGGAGCGAAAGCAATTGCAAAGCTTCTTACTCCCAATAAAGCTAAGCTGATGACACTGCCCGAAGGTTTCAAAGACCCTAACGATATGCTCAGGGCACGTAAGCATTCCACATTCGTCAACTGTTTCTGGGATGCAAAAGTCTACACCCCTTCAGGGATTATGAACCTGTCTAATCAGCTAGACGAATACAAGCGGCTCCGAACAGAGAAGCTTCCGTCAATCCCATATCCGTGGGGCGGCTTAAACAAGAAGCTAGAAGGCATGAGAGCAGGTGAGCTAGTAACTCTTACTGGCGGCACTGGTCTTGGTAAGTCTTCTGTTACCAGAGAGCTAGAGCACTGGCTTATCAACCACACCAAAGATAACGTAGGCATTGTAGCTCTTGAAGAGAACTGGAGCCGCACCGCTGAAGGTATCATGGCTGTTGAAGCTAACGCCAAGCTACACCTAGACAGCGTTAAGAATAAGATGGGTGATGACAAGCTTGAACAATACTATCGCAAAGTATTTATGGGAGAGAACGAGGGGCGTGTTTGGATTCATGCCCACCTCGGTGTAAACAATCTAGAAGATATATTTAGTAAGCTACGCTACTTGATTATTGGATTAGATTGTAAGTGGGTTGTAGTTGACCACCTTCATATGCTAGTGCTTCAAGCCTTAGAAGGCGATGAGCGCAAAGCTATTGATGGTATCATGCACCGACTACGCTCCCTTGTAGAAGAGACAGGTGCCGGTATGATACTGGTGTCCCATCTTCGTAGAGTTGAGGGCAACCGTGGACATGAGAACGGTATCGAGACAGGGCTATCACACCTTCGAGGCTCTCAGAGTATCGCTCAGTTATCAGACTGTGTCATATCTCTAGAGCGCAACCAGCAATCAGAGGATGAGATTGAGGCATCAACCACCAAGGTGCGAGTGCTTAAATCTAGATACACTGGAGATGTTGGTGTGGCTTGTAGTCTTCTATACGATGCCGACACCGGCAGGCTACGAGAGATTGATGACGGTAATAACTATGATGCCTTTGACGGAGATGAGCTATGAGTAACTTTAACTTAGTGTTTGACATTGAGGCAGACGGACTTGACCCTACTAAAATCTTTTGTATTGTTGCTCAAGACGTAGACACAATGGATGTGTTTACTTTTGACAACACCCAGCTAGAAGAAGGATATGGTTTACTACGAACCGCAGACAAACTAATCGGCCACAACATTATTGGCTACGACCTACCGGCTATCAAGAAAATTACAGGACTTGACCTAAGCAACAAGAACATTGTAGACACATTGGTATTGTCTAGACTGTTTAAGCCAACTCGTGAGGGTGGTCACGGCCTAGAGTCTTGGGGTTACCGCCTTAAATTTAACAAGGGTGACTACGGTGACAACCAAGATGCTTGGGATGCTTACTGCCCTGAGATGCTAGAGTATTGTAAGCGTGATGTACAACTGAACACTAAGGTATATCAGCAGTTGCGTGTCGAGAGCCGAGGCTTCACACCTACCGCAGTAAACCTTGAGCATTCAGTTGCTAAGATTATAGACCAGCAACGCCGCAATGGTTTCGAGTTAGACATGCGTAAGGCTATGCTGCTTGTTGCAATGTTCCAAGAGAAGCTTGATGCTACAGAATCTGAAGTGCATGAGACATTCAGGCCCAAGATTATCGTAGATATTCTCAAGCCTAAGTATACTAAAAGCGGTAAGCTTGCTAAGGTTTCTGAAGGCCCAGATGGTAAGGGTGTTAGACTTACTGATGACGAGTATAATATCATGCTTCAAACCAACAAGCCTCTCAAGCGTGAGACACATATAGACTTTAATCTAGGTTCTCGTAAGCAGATAGGTGAGTATCTTATTGATGCTGGCTGGACACCTAAAAACTTTACACCTACCGGACAGCCTATCGTTGACGAAGGTACACTGTCCAAGGTTAATGGTATACCTGAAGCTGCTTTGATTGCTAGATACTTAATGCTTCAGAAGCGCTTGGCTCAGGTAAACAGTTGGATAAAAGCAGTTGACCCTGACAACAGGGTGCGTGGTTATGTTAATCCTAACGGTGCAGTGACTGGCCGCATGACCCACAGCCATCCTAACATGGCTCAGATACCTAGCAGCAACTCACCCTACGGTAAAGAGTGTAGGTCTTGTTGGACTGTTAAAGATGGTAATAAACTTGTAGGTATTGATGCGTCTGGGTTAGAACTTAGAATGCTTGCACACTACATGAACGATACGGAGTACACTAATGAAATTCTCAACGGAGACATTCACTCGGCTAACCAAAGACTTGCAGGACTTGAATCAAGAAATCAGGCGAAGACTTTCATCTATGCCTTTTTATACGGAGCAGGAGATGCAAAGCTTGGGGCAGTGGCTAAAGCAGGTAAGGCAAGAGGGCGAGAGCTGCGAAAACAGTTTCTTAATAGTGTCCCATCACTTAAAGCTCTTGTCGGAAGAGTACAACGAGAAAGTAAAAAGGGATTCTTAAAAGGTCTGGATGGCCGCAAGCTTTCTATACGCTCTGAACACGCCGCACTTAACACACTGTTACAGTCAGCCGGTGCAATTGTTATGAAAGAAGCTCTGGTTGTGCTTGATGGTTACTTCAAAAAGTTTAAGGTTGACGCTAAATTTGTAGCCAATGTTCACGATGAGTGGCAGATTGAGTGTAAAGAAAAAGACGCAGAGGATGTTGGAAGACTTGGCGTTGCAGCAATTGCACAAGCCGGTATAAACTTAAACTTAAACTGTCCCTTAGATGGGGACTTCAACATCGGAGATGGATGGCATGAAACCCACTAAAGAAAACAGAAAGAAGTTTGACCTTGACCTAGCTTACGGCGAAGTTCGGGAAGATAAAATTGCAGCAATGCTTACAGGTAAAAAGATAGAAGTTAAATCAGAGCGCGACTTGTGGCAGAAGACAGGTAACATATGTATTGAGTATAAGTCATACGGTAAGCCGTCAGGTATTGACGCAACTGAATCCGACTACTGGTTCCATAACTTATGTATCGGCGATAATGAATACTGTACATTGGTTTTTAATACTGCTACACTCAAGAAGATTGTCAAGCGCCTAGACAGTTTTAAAACTGTGTCGGGTGGTGACCACAGAGCAAGTCAGATGTATTTGTTAAACCTTCAGAAGCTCTTTTCTTCTGATGTAATCAAAGCTTTTAAGGAGTTAGAAGATGAACCAGAAGCCGCTTAATACTATAGTCCCTGACATCTATGGGATGCTTGAAAACCTTTCAGGTGGTTCGCCTCTTCCATTAACGGAGGAGGCGCTTGATGAGACAATGGCTTCAATAAAAGAAGCTATCCTTCACTGGGCAACACCAAGACCAAGAGACACCGACTTCAGTGTCCGAATGTCTAACGTAGGTAAGCCTTCACGACAGTTGTGGTTTGAGAAGCGTGACCCCAATGGCCGTGGCGGTGTTGATGGCGCAACGCAGATTAAGTTTCTGTATGGTCACATTCTTGAAGAAATTGTATTAATGCTTGTACGTATGTCAGGACACAAGGTCACAGATGAGCAGAAAGAAGTTACAGTCAACGGTATCGTGGGACACATGGACTGCAAGATTAACGGTCAGGTAGTAGACGTTAAGTCGGCATCTAAGTTTGCTTTCAATAAGTTTTCTAAAGGAACACTGGCTGACGATGACCCCTTTGGTTACTTAGGACAGCTTGCAGGTTACGAAAAAGCAGAAGGCACAGACAAGGGTGGTTTCCTTGTTATCAACAAAGAAAGTGGTGAGCTTTGCATGTATGTGCCGGATGATTTAGATAAACCTAACATCGACACAAAAATAAATACTCTATTAGACGAATTAAAACTTGACACGCCACCAGAACTATGCTATACTCCCATACTTGATGGCAAGAAAGGAAACATGCAACTGCCTAAAGGATGTGCGTGGTGTAAGTACAAGCATGAATGCCACAAGGATGCCAATGATGGCGCAGGTCTTAGAACTTTCAAATACTCTACCGGCTACAAATATTTAACACATGTAGAGGCAGAACCAAAGGTGGATGAGATACTATGAATCGTAAAAAGTCTAAGCGAATAAAAAAACATTCAGAAAATTTACAAGTTGAATGGCTTAAAGGTCTCCTCAATGAGGAGGAGGCTGATAAGATTACTAAAGATAACTTTAAAGATATGCTGCCTCAACAGACACACATCTGGGCAAGGGGCAAAATCCACAATAGTTTTTACACACTGAAGTGGCTGACTATTAAAATAAAACAGTTGTTAAAAATCTTTCCAGACAAACAGGTCGAAGACATTACATCTTCAGATATTACTTGGAAGATGGGGCAGCGGTAGAGAAAGGAGTCACATGAAGAAAGTACGCAAGGGGTATAGGAAGCCACGAGTAAAGCGCCCAGTCGAAAAAGACTTGGTAAAAGGTTATGACTCCAACTGGGAATATGAACTTCACTCTGGCATCCTAGATGCATGGGAGTTTCACGTTGACAAGGTTGAGTATACTGTTACACACAAGTATGAGCCAGACTTTGTTAGAGAAATAGACGGTAAGAAAATACTGCTTGAAGCTAAGGGTCGTTTCTGGGACAGCGCAGAATACTCTAAGTATATCTGGATAGCGAAAGTTCTTCCGGATGACGTTGAGCTTGTGTTTTTGTTTGCCAACCCCAGCGCTCCGATGCCTGCTGCCAAGGTACGTAAAGATGGAACAAGGCGGTCACACGGCGAGTGGGCTTCTGCAAATGACTTCAGGTGGTTCAGCGAAGATAGCATACCTGATAACTGGATTAATAGAAAAAAGAGAGAGGATTTTAAAGATGAGCATTAATGACGCAACGCCACAAGACTGGGATAGAGTTAGAGATACAGGCCACCCTACGTTTGAGGAGTACATGAAGCGTTTAAATTCTAACTGGGTTTATGACAGCACCAGAGGAACTGACCCGATTGTCACTGCCGATGCCGTTGACTTTGGAAGCTGCTGGTCTGAGCCTAAAAAAGGAAGAGGCATAGATGCGTGGATGAAGGCAGCTCACGATGAAGATGTAGACCTCTGGGAAGATGAGTCTTTGGAGGACATAATTGCTAGGGAAGATGAAGAAGAGGAAGACATGGTAGGCTCTCCTAGGCACTACAACACAGGCAACATTGAGTGCATTGAAGCCATTGAAGAGTCTATGTCCAGTCACGCATTCAAAGGCTACCTCAAGGGCAACTGCATGAAGTACCTGTGGCGTTACGACTACAAGGGCAAGCAGGTAGAGGACTTACAGAAAGCTCAGTGGTATTTAGCCCGACTGTTAAATCAAGTAGTGTTTGAAAATGAGTAGAAGAGTGATGGATAAGATACTAAGGAACCGTATGCGTACCCCTGATGGGACAATACTTGAGTCAAAGCATAGGCACGATTATGTAACCCACTTAGACGCTAATGGCAACGAGTATATGCTAGATGGGGGTTTGGATTATGTGCGCTGTTCTGCTTATGGGGATGAAGAGATGCTTACTGTATACGATGATGATTCTGTATCGTGATGCGCTTAAAAACTTACCAACTGATTGAACGAATAGTTGAAGAAGGCACAGAGTCAGGATATAATAGGGCACACAAACACACTGACACACCCAATGAAGCAACAATCAAGCAGTGCATCGAGCAATACATAATGAAAGGCTTTGATGAATACTTTGAATTTGAAAACGAGAACTTGAGTGAGCACTGATGGATAGGAAAGAAGAAAGGCGAAACAGGTTTGACCGCAAAAAGAAATTTAAAAAAGTAACGAGGGCTTCTAAAACAAAAGCCCAAAAAAAAACTATTAAGGTAAAAAACAATGACAGTATCGTTTATGGATATGGCGTGGACTATTAATTTTCGCAACGGTTTTGGATTAGATATCGAGATATGTGATAGCCGGCCTGTGTGGATTTTAGATGCTGAAGGTAATCTAGAGTTTGCATCGTTTGAAGGTCTGTCAATTTCTATACCATTATTTATTATTACTATAGGGAATATTTGGAGGGAAGTCTAGTGTTTAGTTTGGAAGGTTTGATTATATCTATTTTTTGTGTTTCGCTTGTAGCAGTTTCTATTGTTACTATTTTTAATCTTTACATGGAAGGGATAGATAATGACGATTACTTATAAACAAAAGATTCTTGCAAAAACATTTGGCCTCTTAATAATTTCTCCACTATATGTTCCGGCAATTATTATATATGAAAACAGAAAAGAAGTATACAGTTTTTACAAAGAAGTTTGGCAAATACTCACAGACACTCACCCAGAATTAAAGGAAGAAGAACATGGATAAGTACCAACAATTTATACACAAAAGCAGGTACGCACGTTGGCTATCAGTAGAAGGCCGAAGAGAAACTTGGGAAGAAACAGTACAGCGTTACGTAAACTTCTGGGTTAATCGCAAACAAGTTGACAAGAAAACAGCCGAGCGTTTATACGAAGGCATTCACAGTCAAAAGGTTATGCCATCTATGCGCTGTATGATGACAGCAGGCGAAGCTTTAGATAAAGATAATGTGGCTGGATTTAATTGTAGTTACTTAGCTATTGATTCACCACGAAGCTTTGATGAATTGATGTATGTTTTGATGTGTGGTACTGGCGTAGGCTTTAGTGTTGAACGAGCATTCATCAATAAGCTACCAGTTATTGCTGAAACATTCCACCCAACTGACACAACGATTGTCGTTGCCGACAGTAAGATTGGATGGGCTTCTGCGTTTCGTGAGTTAATTGCAATGCTATATGCCGGCAAGATTCCTAAGTGGGACATGAGCAAAGTACGCCCTGCTGGTGCTAGGCTCAAGACCTTTGGTGGTCGTGCTTCAGGCTCAGCTCCCCTTGAAGACCTCTTTCGTTTCTGCGTAGAAGTTTTTCAGAAAGCACGGGGACGCAAATTAACTTCTATCGAGTGCCACGATGTTGTGTGTAAGGTTGCAGACATTGTAGTAGTAGGTGGCGTAAGACGTTCAGCACTTATTAGTTTATCAAATCTTTCTGATAATCGTATGGCTAAAGCTAAGACTGGTGCATGGTGGGAAGCAGACGGGCATAGACGCTTGGCTAATAACTCTGTAGCTTATACAGAGAAGCCAGACTTTGAAGCCTTCCTTAACGAAATGAAAACCATGTATGAAAGCAGAGCAGGAGAGCGAGGATTGTTTAGCCGTGTTGCCGCGCAGAAGATTGCAGCCCGTAATGGCCGTAGAGACTCTGAGCAGGACTTTGGCACTAACCCATGCTCTGAGATTATCCTACGCAGTAATCAGTTCTGCAACCTTTCTGAAGTTGTTGTGCGTGAAGATGATACACCAGAAACACTAAAAGAAAAAGTAGAGCTTGCTGCTATCATTGGTACCCTACAAGCTACACTTACAGATTTTAGATACTTGCGTAATATTTGGCAGAAGAATACTGCTGAAGAAGCATTGCTCGGTTTAAGCATGACAGGAATCATGGATAATAAACTGTTGTCTGGACAGATGGGCCAAGAAGAACTTGAAAAGACTTTGGAGAATTTGCGTGACCACGCTATTAAAACTAATGAGAAGTGGGCTAATAAGCTTGGCATTGAACAGTCTTCTGCTATTACATGCGTTAAGCCGAGTGGTACTGTTTCTCAGCTTGTCGACTCTGCTTCCGGTATACATCCTCGCTTTTCTAAGCATTACATTCGGAGAGTTCGTAGCGACAAAAAAGACCCGCTTGCAATCTTTATGGAGTTCACCGGATTCCCAGTAGAACAAGATGTAATGTCAGAGTCTTCAGTAGTTTATAGCTTTCCGATAAAGGCTCCCGCAGCTAGTGTAGTGGTTAAAGAAGTAGGTGCAATGCAACAGCTTCAGTTGTGGAAGACTTATCAGAACTCTTGGTGTGAACACAAACCAAGCATTACAGTATACTATACAGATGATGAGTTTCTTCAAGTAGCTCAATGGATATGGGAAAACTTTGATATTTGTAGTGGTATTAGTTTGCTTCCAGTGAGTGACCACGTATATCAACAAGCGCCCTACGAAGAAGTAAGTGTTGAAAAATATGAAGAACTGTTAGCTTCTATGCCCCAGAGTGTCAACTGGAATGACTTAGTTTATTTTGAACAAGAAGATAATACAACAGGCTCACAAGAGTTGGCCTGTGTTGGTGGAGCTTGTGAAATCGTTTAAGGAAATATTTATGAAAGCAAAAGAAGCCAACATACTATCGTTTAAAATAATCGTCAATCATTCGGGGGCCATCCTAACTGAAATGGGTGGCATTCCTGAAGACCGGCTGCATGAAGTGTTTAAAGGAGATGAGTTAATTCTAGTACGTAAGATTGTTCGTGAAGCCAAGCCTAAGCTAGAAAAAATGCATGACTTCTTGGAGAAAGAACTAACAGCCTTTTCAACCATTTAAAATCTTTTATATACTACAGTGTACATTATGTGCATATAAGTGTACATTATAGTCTATAATGTACATTATGTGCATATAAGTGTACATTATATACTACAGTGTATTAAGTATGTATGAGCGCTGTCTCTGGGTTAACATACTCAGGAACACAATAGGCAAGGACAGGTGTGTGGTACTTTCTACGAGTACCTTGGATGGTAAGTTCTTCTGCAAACCATCTACACCTCTCCAAGTCTTCCCAGTAACTTTTAGCTTTCGCGTCAACCTCTCCGTTAACAGAAACAATCAACGCGAATACAAGTTGCTTTACCACTTAGCCTTGTCTGCCCAGTAAGCCGCAGACATTTTACCTTTAGCTATGTTCTTAGCGTGTCGGGCTTTAAAGCTCGCACGTTTCTTCTTCATTGCTTCTGACTCACCGGCTTTGGGTTTGCCTGCGGTCTTAGCTCCTTGTTCTCCAAATCGGATTGTTTTAGTTTTGTCTCCGACTTTCGCCACAACCACATGGCTTTTCTTCGGGTGGCTTGGTGTGCGCTTCGGTTTGTTATAGCCGCTTACTCCTGCGTTGGTTAGCTTGCTGTCCTTTTTCATTTTCTATAGCTCCTCGTTTTCTTTGCAATTTTCTTGGGTTGTGCGCTGTGCTGTTTGCCTGCTTTTGTATCTTTCTTTTTCTTGGCAGTAGTTGCTGCATACTGTGCAGGTGTCAAAGCCTTGATAGCCTTCTTAGGCAAGTAACGCTCACCTGTTGCTTTCTTACCTTGAGTACTAGGCTTACCTGACTTAGTGCCCCATTCTTCTTTTGTCCATTTCTTTAAAGACTTCTGTGATTTTGCAAGTGGCATTACTTGTACCCTCCTCCTTTAGCTTTGTATTCTTTGGCTAACATCTGAGCTTTGCGCGCTGACCACTGTCCTGCTTTACCACCTTTCGTGCTGGCCTTAATCTTTTCAAATAGGTTCTTACGCATAGTAGGCTTTGTATAGTTTCCTGCTTTGTTTACTGTTGATTTTGTTTTAGCTGCTGGCATTTATATAACTCCAAATAGTTTAAACGCTACGTAGAGTACAAGAGGAAGAACCACTAAACCGCCTGCCCCCCACAAAAATGCTGACCAAAGCAGTGCTAAGTTGGCTGCTCTTCTTTGGTTACGTAGTCGCTCTGCGCGTTCTCTTTTTTGCTTGCAATCAGATTGAAACTTTAACCAATCTCCGTACATATCTGCACGACCGGCATAAATCATATGCTCCTTTAACCACTCTTCTTGCTCTTTAATTTTTTCTAGCTGCATAAAACACTGGAGTTCAGTAGACCCTCCAGTGCGGTTAGCCTTTTTAGCTATTGCGGATTTGTTGTCAAAGTACTTTGTAGCTTGTTCTGCTACATCGTATAGCTCCTTGCCGTTTGTTAATGCTCCTTTTATGACTTGAAATGCCGCATTAGCTGCTGCAATTTCAGCTATCATTATTTTTCCCTTTGTACGCCTTTGAATTTTTCTGCGGTTCGCATAGCACCTAAACCTAGCATACCCATCAAAACGCTTGTAAGTAATGAGCCATCTACCGGAGGAACCGTAAACCATATACCAAGAATAGGACTAATAATTGTAGAGTACAACAACGCAAAGCCACATATCCAGCCAATCGCAGGTCGCCATCCGGCCACAAACAAACTTTTGTGTGCCGCTTCAGTTTGATTGACTGCAAGCTGGCCTTTAGCCAACTCTTGTGCGTGTTTCTCTGCCATAGTACTTAGTTCAAAAGCTATGGCATTTTTCTTGTCTTTGTCTTCTATGAACTTATCAAGAAGTCCAGTAACCGGCCCAATTAACGAAGTTAGTATAGTCATATCAGTTCCTTAGTAGCACCACATTACAGGAGCTTTGTCAGCTCCGACAATCCTGCTATCCACATGGATGAAAGTACCAGCGATTCCAATACCATTAAATCCCAGTTTGATAGCTTCTTGTACAATTTTGTATCTTTCATTTCCGTTACGTGCTCTAATGTCTGCTGCAATACCTTGGGCATGAGTTCCTGCTTTCTCCTTACGTTTTTCGATAGAGTGGTTTTTACTTCTATATCCACTCGTTATGATAAACGGGAAGCCACATGCCTCCCGCAGTTTATCGAGTTTATGAATAAAGTCAACTGACATTTCATTCTCGTTCGTTTCTTGACAATTAAAGTCTTCTAGTTTAAAGTATTTAAATTCGTTCATAGTCCTAAGTCCTTTAATGTGCCAACAAATATTTTGCTCTTAAATTCATTACCCTTGTATTTGCTTATCCAGTCTCTAAGCTTTGCATACTCATCAGGAAGAACAGAGTTTATTTGTCTTTCTAGTTTGCTAAAGTCGTATGTGTCTGTAACGTAAACTTTGTCGCCTTCTACAGTTACTCCTCCTCCACCTACAGAAAATGCTGCTTCTTCTGTGGGTGTAATGTCACCAGACTTCATACGAGCTACTAAGTTGTCACGCTTTCTTTGCGCTGCGCTACCTACCTGCGCTCTAACATTAGATTCTTTTAAGTTGTAGTCGCCATAGTCAATAGTGCTTTTGTTTTTCTTTAAAGCATTAGCAGCAGCGAAGCCTAGCGCCTCAACAACTTGTGGGTTATAGTCTTCTTCTGTTTTATCTCCAGCAAGCGGGTTAAAGAATGCAATAAGGTTTTTAGCTACTTGAGATTGTGAAGCATTATAAAAACCTTTTAGCGTATCTACAAGACTTTCTTGGTCTTCCATTTGCTTTTCAGATTCTATCTCAATATCTCTAGGCTTAAACTCTATTGCTGGTAGTTTTATTTCTTTAGGTTCTTCTGTAGTTCCCGCAGTGTTTTCTGCTGTACGCCCTTCAGAACTAAAATCTACGTCTGGCATCTTAACATCTGACAGGTCAGGTGCATCAGGTGTGTTAGCTTCACGCACCTGCTCCATAGTCATGTCGCCCATAACGGATGTAGTCTTAGGCTCTGCCGTGGTTCCTGCTGTGTTCTCTGCTGTACGACCTCTAGAACTAAAGTCGGAACTTACTAGTTTTTTTAGCGCTGAAAGTGTACGGCCTGTAGCACTGCTAACAGTTTCTTTAACGTCATCAAATGTTTCTAATACTGTTCTTTGTACATCTTTAGAAACATCTGACAGTGTATCTAAAGTAGATTCTCCAGCTTCTGACATAGCACGAGCCTTTTCTACTACAACGTCTTTTATATTAGTAGCTTTTTCAGGCAACCCAATAAGAATACTTTCTTTAGCTTTTTCAATTTCTTTAATTGGTTCTACCTTTTTAACTTCTTCTGCTTGAGCTGTAAACATATCAGGAGTTTTTTCGCTAAGCTTTAACTCTTGACCCTCAAAAATAACATCAATATTTTCAATTTCATTTAATCTAGCTATTTCTTCTAGTGCAACTCCTTGGTCAAGAGCAATTTGGCTTAGTGTGTCTCCACCCTTAACAATGTAGCCACCCTTAGCAGCGCCGTGTCTTGAGTCTTTAGGGTCAAACGCCCGAGCAGTAACAGACTTAAACTGTTGTGGTTTAAAAAGAATATATGAATAAGGGGCTTCACCTACAAAACCTTGCTCAACTTCGTTGTTGTACTTAATAGAATCAAAACCTAAGCCTTCAAGAAGATTTCTAAACTCTGTATTTATTTGATTTCTTTTTAATTCCTGACGATAGAAACCAACAATATCTGTAGCTTCGCCTACTGGAGGGTCTAAAAATAAACCTTCAAATTCTTCAGAGCGCTTTGTCAATTCAGCAAGTTTAGACTGTTGTTTATTGGTTAGCTTTATACCCCTACGTGCAATCTCAGGCTCAAAGTATTCATCCCAGCCGCCACCGGGAGTAAGAATTCTTTCAGCCTCCCAGCCCGGAAGGTCTGTTTCAATAAGCAAAGGATTCCTAACATCTATGTAGCCAGCATTCATTGTAATAGGTTTAATTTTAAGAAGTTCTTCTCGCTCTACTGCTTCTCCACCAAAGTATCCATATTCATCAATAGGCATGTCATCTTCAATTCGAGTAGTGCTGCTTAATACTGCTTCTTCTTCTTTTAGTAAGTCTGGGTTACCAAACATTTCACCAGAGCGTTCACGAGTAAGAGACTTTGCATCTGCTGCTAACTTAAATTCTTGTTTAGCTTTAGTGTTAGGAAGTCCACGTATAGCAATAGTTGTTGCTGCGCCTTCAGTACCTACATGAACACCTATTTCTCTAGCAAAAGAAAAGGCAAGAAAAGACTGAGCTTCTTGAAAACTTGTTTCTGTGCGAAAAACCATAGAAGGCTCTATAGATTTTTCACGATACTTTTTAATAGCTGCGAGCCTTTCATTAGCACTTAAAAGTTCGGGGTACTTGTCATCAACAGTATCTTTTATTTTAGGAGCTTTAAAAGTACTGAAATTAATATCGCCTTCTGCTGCTAATTTAATAAGTACATTTTCTGCAATTTTATCTCCGCCCATTTCTGACAAAGTATCCATTCTCATTCTAGCTGAACTTGAAATAAAATCGTGCAGGTTATTAAATGTAGGGTCATCAAACTTTTGTTTTTGTGCAGCAGCTACTTCTTCAGGGGTGACATTAATTTTAACTTTATTATAAGCCTGTTTTAAAGAACGAACCATGTCAGGAACCATATATTCGATAGTTCCTTCAGGGTCTACTTTATTTTTGTTTTGCTGAATAATTCTCAAAGCTTTACGATGTTCTTTGGTATATCCCATAGCTTTTTGAGCATTAGCCCAATTAGTAATTGCTTCCTTTTCGTTTGTACTTTCAATAGCTTTTTTCCATTCAGGAAGTTTTTCAAGCTCTTCAATACTTTTAATATCTTTTTTAATTTCACTATGAACCATAGCGTCTACAAACTCAAGATGACTCAAGTTATAAAAATCTAAAACGCCTTCCATTTCTAATTCTTCTAAGCCTTCTGATATTCTTGCAGAAGTTAAATTTAAAGTGTCTTCATTAAAATAGTTATCTGTAGCTTTAGATAAATTTTCAGCCACTTCGTCATTAAACTCAACAGGTTTTTTAGAAGCTATCTTAGGGCCTAATGTTCCGAGTTTATTTCCCATAAGGTCAGAAGCTGTAGTTGTAATTGCTTTAGCTCCAATTTTAACAAGTCCACCCGCCACGAAACCAGCGGCAGGTACCTCTTTATCAAACTCTGGGATTAAACCACCAAAAATATCTTCTTGTGCTTTACGTAAGCTTCTACGATAATGAATAACATCTTTTTCGCCGATTAGTGTTTTACCCATATAAGTTCCAGACAAAACAGGAACTTTACCGCCCAGCGTAGGAATAATTCCTTGCTGGATTAAGTTTAAAGCATCTGAACTTGCTGGGCCAAACGGCAAAGTAGCGTAGGACAGGGCGCTGCCAGAGTACTTTGCAGAAGTTTTAGCACGATTAAAGCTATCAAGCAGCAATCCATTGCCGCCCCAACGAGCTACAGAGTTATAAAGAACTTCATCTAAGTCTTTGCCTCTTTCGCTTTCTCCATTAGTTCGCAGGTAGTTAGTCCATCGAGACATGCCCGTCATAATTAAAGCAGCAGGTATAAGCTTAGCGCCGTTACGTACAGGAGCCTTAGTGAGAGACTTAGCAGCCCCTTTAAGCACAGTGTTTGTGAACGCTGCCGGATAGCTAAGCAATTGAAACAATATAGCAGTTTTAGGATTAGAGTAAAGCAACGGCTTTAGTCCTGACATTGCAGTAGGTTGCAAAACTATAGAGTTTGTATAACGTGCAACGCCCCCTAAGATGTTTGTTTTATAAAAATCACTATCAGTTTTAGCGCCTGCTTTATGCCAGTCAACTGCCTTTTTATAATCAATGCCTAGCTCAGCTAACTCACCAGCTCTGACTTGCATATTTTTATCTAGCTTGCGGTTTCCATGGCTTGCAAGTTTAGCAATGTTATCTGAAATCATATGCTTTCCGCTAGCAAAAGAAGTAGCCTGTACAAACTTAGTCCATTGGTCGAGCATGTTTAAGCGAAAGAATTTGTTACTAGCATTCTGCAATCGTTCATTTACTAAAGCATCTCCAGATAATCTATCGCCTACTTGAGCCATTGCTTGGTCTACGTGAATACTAAACTGTCGCATTTCAGACATAGCTTCTTTTACGGTTAAGCCATGATTAGTAACTAATTTAGTTTCTAAGTCTTTTGTAACTCCCTTAAACGAAAACTCAATAGCTTCGCCTAATCCTTTAACTGAGTTACGCACACCTGCCTTGCCTATGTTTAAGAATACTTCTGTTAAACTTGAAAGAGTTGCCAAGCCCAACATAGATACTCTGTTTACAAAACTATAAGTATCTACCACATCTTGAGCAGTCTTTCCATATCTGTCTAAGCCTTCGCCGGTAGCCGTGCGGTAAAGCATTTCAATTTGTTTTTCTTGCTTAGGTGAAAAAGTCTCGCCTTTTTCTTCAAGCTCTTTGCGGATGCGGTTTATGTAAAAACCTTTAAACTGGTCAAAGTTGTTTACGCCTAGTACACGGTGCTTAGCAATAGATTTACCAGCTTGAAAAGTATATGCGTGTAAGGAACCTAAAATGTCATCGTTTAAAAACTCTTGAAAATCTGCATCATCTCCAAGGTCGTTTAGCTTTCGTTTAGCTGAAAAAAAATAACCGCCGCTTCCACCAGTATCTACTTGATTCTGAACATCTAACATAGAATCAACAGTACGTCTTGCATCACCTTTAGTCATTTTTCCTTTAGACTGAAACAAGTCCATTAAGCCTTTCTTGTTCTTTTCAATTGCAGAACGACTCCACATACGAGGAACGTAATTTTCAACCAACTCATCAATAACTCCAATCTCTTGCAGTTGTACACCCATGTCAGCATACAAAGACTTAACGCCTGCGGCTGCTGAGTTAATAGCTTTGTTTGTAGCAGCGTCAAAGTTTTTATGCTTTAAAGGTTTAGAGCTACGAACAGACAACATAAGGGCTGCGTTCATATCTTCAGCTAAAGTACCTTTTGCGGAGTGTAATGATATGTCTTCTACAATAGCTCGGAAGCGGTCATTAAACTTACCCGTTACTTCGCGCTGTACTTCAGATAAATCTTTTTCTACAATTGTATCTTGTACTTTAAATTTAATTCCAAACTCATAACTTAGTTTCTTTTGAAGTTGTGCTGCTGTACCAGAAAGTTTAGCAATCGGCGATAACACTCCTGCTGCTTTTCCAAAAAAGTTCCCGCTTAAATTAGATGCAATAGTATGCAAACCTTGTTTAACTCTACTAGTTACACCTTCTGCTGTTTCTTCAGCATCCGCAGCAGCACGAATAATCCGCAGTATTTCTTCTCGTGTTTTTTCACCGCCACCTAAATCATCTGCAAACTTTTTAGCTGCTGCGTTAAGCGAATCATTTCCGCTTACAACTTTGGCCGTTGCCCCTTCAGGGCCGCTTAGTCGTAAAGCCTCAGAAATAACAGCGTTGCCAGACGAGGGAATAAACTCTCCGTCTAAAGCTTCATCATACAGCGCAGCGCCTACTTCTTTAGAAGGTTCTTTGCGAGGCTCCGAAGCAGCTCTAAAATACTTGTTGCCAATTTTAGAACCTGCCGCATATAAACCCATGCCTGAAAGCGCACCTACACCTACGCCTAAGCCCGTTTCCGCTAGGCTATACTCATCTTTCTGACCAATGGCTAAGTCAAGCTCTTGAGCTACGTGTGCTCCTGCACCGCCATATATAGAACCCATGCCTGCGACAGCCTTATAAGGGTTAGAAGTATTAGCAGCTTTAGTAGCTTTGATAGCATTAGCTAAGACACTTCGTGCGCCCTGTTGCGCTACTTTACGTGCGCCTACACCTGCAACAGCAGAAGCTCCGCCGGTAGCAGGGGCAGTAAAAAGAGTTCCAAGAACTCCAATAGTTTCAGGATTAAAAAGTACATCAGCACCGTAGTCGCCTATAGCAGAAGCCCACTCACCTACACCTGAAAGCTCAGCAGCGTTAAACCTATCTTGCATTAAACGATAAGCTGCCTTAACATCTTCTGGAGCATCTTTGAGTATAGTAGCTTTGTTTATCGGAGAGCCAATGCGAGCTACGTCATCCCGCATAAACTCAGGAATGTCTGTTTGTTTTCCTATTGTTGCTTGGTCAATTAAAGCTGAACCTAAGCCACGATGCTCTGACAAGTAGTCGGTTACTTTATCAAAGGCTACTTGGACTGAGGCATCCTGCTCAAAGTCAGTAACTGAATAATTTTTAGGTACAAAAGATTTATCAGCATTTAATTTTTCAGCTTCTGTTAAATATGAAGATGGAGCATTGTCGCTTTCGTTAAGGTAATCACTAAAAAGTTTTGACATTAAATTTTATCCTTTAACCATACATTTTTTTGTACACAGCAGCTTGTTTTTTAAAATCTTCTTGTGCTTTGTTTAATAGTTTTTCGTATGCTTTACCTGTAAGTATTGATTTATCAAGATTTAAAACACGTTGAAGTTCTTTACTAGCTTTTAATAATCCCATATAATCTAGACGCTGTTTTCTTCCTAGATTATCTTTTCTTCGTTCTGCCCTATCCTTTGAAGCTGCTGGAGGAATAGGAAGATTAGACATAACCTCATCAACAGAAGAATTAAGAACTACTTCTTTTGTTTCAGTAGAAACAGCACTATTAACAGGAGCCGGCTTTGAATTAAATAAATTATCGTATTCTCGAACTAAGTTTTCTTCAGTTCCCTCTACGCCTTTATCAACAACAGACTTAATAGTTGTGTGTATATTTTTAAAAAGTGGGCCAACTTTCCCTTCAAAATAATTATTATCTTTAAGTTTATTGTCAATAGCTGCGCGGCCCGGAACTGTTTCAGTACGATAAGCTTGGTAAAGATTCATTAAATTTTCACTGCCGCCTAGCTGACCTATGCCGTCACTATTGTTTATTTTTTCACTGTTAATTGCACTTTCAATAGCAAACATAGTATGATAAGGATTTCCAAGTCCTGCATCAGCTAATACTCGATGCTGAGTTTTTCCAGTATACGCTTCAACTATCATCTCTCCAGCAATCACAGAAGCCTCTGCGCTTGTTGCCCAGCCTTCCTTTTTTGCACGATAAATAACTGCACCGGCTTTTGAACTAGCTGTTTCATTTAGAGACAACATCATTTCTTGGCCTGTTTTAGTTGTGCTACGATGTCCGGCAGCCGTAACAATCTCTTCAAAAGCTTCAGTAAGTTGTTCACTTCTGTCGCCTCCAATGCCCATTAAAGCTTCTTTACCTGCATCTAAATATGTTTTATTTGTAGACGAAGCAATTTGAGAAGAAAGTAAATTAAACTGATTTCTTTTTGTTGACGCTTGTGAAGTATCAAAATTAAAGTTTCCATTTGCATCTGCTGAAACCATTGAAAGACTTTTAACTCTTCCCGACTCGTCATACGTAGTTATCGGTATAACAGGAACTTCCCCGCCAAAGTCATTTTTTTGCATTACTGGAGTTCCAAACGTAGGAGCTTTCGTCCCTAAATCTACGCCTTTCAATAAATCTTGCTCAGCAATAAATACAGAAAGCGCTGAGTCCCCTGTTCCTTCATAAGCCGACTTGTATTGAGTCAGTTTATCTGAAGTTTCTAAAAGCCTTGAGGTAGAGTTGTGTACATCTGCGTTAAGAATTCCTGTACCTTTACCGACCCAATTAGCTATGCCGCCAATTATACCAGTGCCTTTAGCTCTTTTAATAGCATTAATATAAGCGTCTTTTTCACCACCACCGGCAGATAAAAAGTCTTGAGTTAGCTTTAAACCTTCTTGATGCTCTTTATATAACTCCTGACCCCATTGCTTAGATAGTTGATTTTTAAATAAATTATATTCATTTTGATTATACGTTCCGTCAGCATAAGTAGCTTTTAAATAACTTTCAACCTGTGGGACTGCTTGAGTTTCCCAATAAGCCGTTTCGCCACCAGCAAAAGACTTAGCAGTTTTATCAGCAGTGGTATACCTAGTGCTTTCATTAAGAGCACTTGTAGTTCTTAATTTGTTAGCTAAATTTTCTTCGTTATTTAAAAAATTGTTTTCACGCTGAGTAAAAATATTTTGGGCAACATCTAAACCAATACTTACTGCCGCACTTTTCCAAGCATCTTTTTTAGCTTGTTTACGCGCTTGTTTTGCTAGTTTATCGTTTCTATCACGAATATCTGCTAAAAGACTTTCACCGTATGCAATTGAATCTTGTGCCATGTCTACTGTCCTTCAGGTTGTGCCATAAGGCTAGGTTGTGCGGGTGCTTTTTCTTCTTCTGTTACTTCCTCTTCAACTGTAGGCTCAAGAAGACTAGGAAGGTTTTTCATTTCTGTAGCCATTTCCTTAGTAATAAATCCTTGAGGAATTTCTGAGTTTCTAAGCTGCTCTAGTTTCTTTTCTTCCATTTCAATGCCAAAGATATCGCCTTCTTCTTCGTCATTGTCAATCTTAATGTCTAAGTCTAAACGCTCAGCAAGTGCAATAAGCATATAAGCTAACGGTTCAGCAAGCATCAACATTAAATCAGGATTCCACTTGCCCTGCTGGAATTCATTAAAAAGAATTACTTGTGTAATGCTCATTACTGGAACGCCTTTAGAAATTCCAGTCATTAAAGCCACATACGTGCTATCTTCTGTTACAAAGTCCCACAGATACATGGTAGCTTCATGGACGTTTGTAAACTGAGGCGGCCTTTCATATGGCGCAGGGTTGTCTGGGTCGCTAGTTAAAGACTGGCCCGGAATAGGTCTATTTACTTTTGCGACCTCTGACATATATACATTCTCATCCATTACGCTGTACCTCCAATGCTACGTGCCATTTGCTGTGTATAAAAGTAAGCGCCTGCGCCGAAAGGAGACTGTTGATAAAAATCAGTTCCGGCTAATTGCATTTGCATTGCTCGGTCATTAATCTCTGGAGAACCGTAAGTCCCCGCTGGAGCTGTAGAAAACTCAGGAACATAAGAGCCGTACTGATTTACTGTAGTTTCAGGCTTTGCTTCTAAACCTATGTTTTGATATAGTCGTTGTTTGGCTAGCTTTCCCATTTCATTTGGAATTAAATCTATCTGCCCTTTAGCCCAGTCAACAGTCTCTTCCATTGTAGCAGTTTTTAAATCCCTGCCATCAAGGAAGTCGGTATACTGTTCTTTTACATAGTCGCCAGCTTTAGCTAACAGGCTTTTCTGGGGCGCTGCTTTATCTAACCCGAAGCCTTTTATAGTGTTGCTCATATCATAAGGCTTGTTTGTAATGGGGTTAATGGCTGAAGATGACTGAGAACCAAGTGAGCTTTGTTGCGGCATAGAACCAGATGCCGGTGAACTAAAGCTAGGGTTTTCTGCTAACGGCCCAAACTCTTGAGCAGCCGGAGCATCCGTAGGAAACTGATACCCTTCTCTCATAGGGCCTGTACCTGTCGTTGCTTTTGTAGAAACCGCAGCTTCCTGAGTGTTTAATGCAGTTTGTTGACTAGCGGTAGGCATTTTTCCTCCGATAGCATCTGAGAAATTAGACCTTACAAGTTCATAATTATCTAATACAGCTTGTTCCGTAGCATTCCAAGCTGAGGTAAACGTCTTGTCCGTTATGCTAGGCATTAGTTTATTCATGCCGGGAATTTTATTTAACGCTGCGCCACCAAACTCTTTTACAAAAGTAGATACCCCTTCTGTAACAGTTCTAAACGCAGAGTGTCCCGCTTTTGCAAAGCTTGCACCGGCTTCAAGAATCTTACCAGCGCCCTGTGCCAACTGTCCGCCTTTAGCTAAAGCACCTGTAACTTTAGTAAACATTTCTCCGGCGACTTGCCCTATCCCTGAAAACAAGTTACCCATCATGGCCCCCACCGGCGTAAACATAAGAGCTAACTGGCCTACAATGCCAATTTTGCCCATAAATTTGCCAATCTTTTTAAAAACAGACTTAATGCCCTTGCCAATGCTTTTAAACCCTTTCTTAACGCCTTTAAATACTTTTTTAAAAAATCCCATTATTCTTTCCTCTTAGCCTACTGAACCTAGTGCTTGTTCCAGTGTGTCAATAAATGTTGTAGTATCTTTTGAATTTTTAAACACGGACTCATTACCAATTGCTGTTGCAATCATTTGAGCTTTACGCTGTTGTTCGTTTTCATAGTTTTGACGTATGTAAGCTGCTTCGTCACGTAACTGTTGCCATAGCTGAGTCTGCTCCTGAGATGTCAAGTTGTAAGCGATTTGTGCATTTTGTTGGTTTGCGGTATTTTCAGCCGCAGTATTAGCCAAGTTTGCTTGTCTACGCCATTGAACATTAGACTGCTCAACAGCCTGTGCGTTTGAGGCATTCCACTGGGCACGTTGAAAATCTGATTGTTCATTAAACTTTTGAATATCTGCGCTTAGCTGTTCGTTAAATTGAGCCACTTGCATTTCATTTCCTGCTTCAATAGCAGCCATCCTATTAGCCTCAGTTGCATTGAACTGTTCCCGCGCCGCCATCGCAGAGGCGTTATACTGTTCTATTTGTACGCCAATGCTTGCCATAAACTGGTCAGCTTGTTGCTGGTTAGCTGCTGAGAACTGTCTAGAAGCGTTTTTTGCCGCTTGGTCGCTCAATAAAACTTGCTGCTGGTTCTGAGCTGTCAACACGTTTGCTTGTTGTTCGTTGCTAAGATTTGCCATGTCCATAGACAAAAAGCTTTTAGCATTTTCTACTCTTACGCGAGTAGCCGCATCAGCATTAGCCATGTCTACCTGAGTCAACATTGTAGCATTCTGAATAGCCGACTGCTGGTCTGCATTAAACTTAGTGACTGTCATAGTCTGCATGAACTTACTGTTAGCCACAGCCATTTGTTGTTCGTTAGACATTTGACTCATGTCAAAGTTAGCGTTAATCTGAGCATTAAACATCGCTGCGCTTTGCTCGTTGCTAAGGTTTGCAAGGCCCATTTGCTGTGCAAGCTGTGCGTTTATTTGACCGGCTGCCATTTTCTTTTCGTAGGCTTGAAGTTCTGCTACGTTTGCAGCACTCATGCTTTCTGAATCAGCTTGGTTTTTAAAAGTAAGATTAGCAAGCTGTACTTTTTCAGAGGCGCTTAACTGAGCCATCTCTGCACTTTTCCGCAGGTCTTCGTTCTTAGCCATCATGTTTGTATAGATAGTAAGCTCTTGAAGCTTCATCCGATTAGCTTCAGTAAAGTTTGCGCTGTCTGTTGCGGCTCTTTCAGACAAGTTAGCTAATTCCATTTGCTGTTCATTATTTAGATTAGCTAAATCCATCTGCTGTGCAAGAGAAGCATTAGTCTTTTTGAAATCTACAAGGACGTTAAGGTTTGTTAAACGCTCTTGATTTTCAGCACTCATTGTTTCTCTGGACGCTGCGTTTTGTTCTGTAAGGTTAGAAAGCTCGACTTGTAGCTCTCCAGACAAATTTGCTTTTTCCATATCTTGCGATAGCTCAGCTTGACGCATAGTACGCGCAACCTTAGCATTATATTCAGCAAGCGTAGACTGTTGCTCAGCAGTTAAGTTTTGTGACGCAGCAGAATTAAGAGCTTGCAAGTTTGCCAAGTCCATCTGTGCGCCAGTATTTAAGTTAGCAATAGCTGTTTGTTGACGCTGTGAAGATTCTTGTTGTGCGCGTTGTTGAGCCATTTGAGCATTAGCAAGGCTGGTTTCTTGCTGCTGCTGAGCCGTAGTCATCACTGCTTGCTGGTCAAAAGTGCCCTGCTGTACTTTGATTTGCTGAGCCATGTCTGCTGTTTGAGATGCGGCAGTCTGCTCGTTAGCGAGATTCTGCATACGCACTTGCATAACATTCTGCGCAGTTGACATGTTAGCTTGTTGTTCGTTGCTAAGGTTCTGTTGCGCACGTGTCTGAAGGGCCTGTGCATTGCTCTGAGCAATTGGAAGCGCACTCTGTATGATAGCATTAAACAATGCATCACGGCCTACAGTGGACGCTGACAGTCCTCTACGAGCCATCTGAGATTCAATAGCTGCAACAGCCGGTCTAGCCCACGCTGGAGTTTCTCCGTCTTCCATTCCCGCTAACAGACTTTCTATCTGAGTAGAAACTAAAGCTTCAGTTGGCAGGGCCGCTACAGCCGCAACTGTTTTTGGGTCAGCACCCGAATCTATTTGAGCTTCTACGCTTGCAGGGTCTTGAGAAATAGCCGCTGTAATTTCTTTGGGCATATTAGCTACAACAGCCATCATATCCGCAGCCGCCGTAATTCTTTCTTTTCCTGTTACTGCTTGCATTGTTGCAGCAGCCGCAGTAGGAACACCGCCAATCTGTGCAGCATCTCCTTTAGGCGCTTCGCCCGTAATAGCTTGGCGACCTTGAAGGTCTACAGACGGAGTATCTTTAAGTTCATTAGCAATTCTAGTTTTAGCTTCGCCTACTTGTGCAACACGCTCTCTAGCCAATGCAAATTCTGGAATAGCTTCTAGGTCAACGCCTTCTGTAGATATAATGTCTAATAAGTCTTTTTGCTCTCTGCTTGACATTGTTTGAGCTATGCGTGTAGCAGCTTCAGGGTCTCTAGCTTCAATAATTTTAAAGCGCTCGTCAGTAGTTACGCCAGTAGCGTAGTCTTTTTCGTCTGGGCGCTCAGCGGCTGTACCTTTAGCTCGTTCTTCTTCGTAAAAGTCTCTTTCAGCCGTGTCTACTTTAGAAGCTTCACCTTCAACAGCTCCTTCAATAACAGCTCCGGGGCCTAGGCTTGCTTTAGCTGCCTTAGCTTTAGCGCCATAGCCTACTTGGTCTGCATCATATGTAGCGCCTAGTATAGGCTCTTGTGGGCCTTTAACCTCTGGAACAGTGCCTTGTGTAGCAGCTTCATCCATAGTTGGCTTTGTAATATCATTAACAGTAACTGTTCCTGCATAGCCAACAGATTGAACTTCTCCCGGTGCTGTAGTTGCTCCATATCCAGAAACCTTTGCAGCTTTCATTTCGGGCACATCATACACAGGATTTGTCTGGTCAATTTTAACCGGAGCGCCCGTGCCTATTTGAGTAGCTCTGCCACCTCCAGCAGTACCTCCTGCACTTGAACTTCCGCCTGTGCCTCTTGCTCCACCGTAACCGCTAACTGATTGTTGGGCATTAGTCATAGCTACTTGCTGTGCTTTAGTTAACTCTGTAGTATCTGCTGGTGTTGCCATATTTGTTTCCTCTGCTGCTTTCTTTTTTTCAGCGTTTAATCTATCTATTTCGTCTTGCAAGGCTTTTTCTCTTGCTGCATCTTCTTGTATTTTTTTAAGTCTTAAAGCCTCTGCCTCTGCTTCAGCATCAGTTTGAAAGCTTATGTCTCTAATAGGAGCAGCGTATCCAGTACTGCCGCTACCCCCTGCTGTGCCTGTGCCAGCCCTATAGGATGGATTATAAGCTCCGCTTTGATTTTGATTAATATTAGAAACGGGACTTCCGCCACCGCCACCGCCACCGCCCCTTGACCCATAAGTAACAATTTCATTCATTAAGCCGCCGCCATAAGCCATAGCTCTAAGCTTATTAACTTTTATTTTTAAAGTTTTTGATGCCTTGCTCATTTACTTTCCTTTCTGCTAAGCAGCATATTTAGTTAAATAATAATAACTTTTTTTTATTGAAATATCTGAAGCATTTTTAGGAAGCTCAATATCTAAATTATTAAATTTATGAATATATTTATCTGTTAGTTTATAATCACCTTTGTTGTACACAACGGGATAATCTACTTTAAGTTCTGGAAGCTTTACATTTTCATGTAGTTTATTTTCATCTTCCATATCTTGAAGCTTGTTTAAATACTCATCCATCCACTCATAATCAGAACCAAATTTAGATACACTCATTACAGTCCCAGCGGTTCTTTCGTCATACACATAAGTTGCTGGGGTTTCATCCGTAGTATAAAATTTTAAGTTGCCTAGTACTGCTTGGTTTTTTAATTCAAACATATGCAAAGTATCTTCACCTACAGCTATATCTTCGTCAAATTTAAACTGTGCTGCTTTCTTGCTTAACCACGTTACACGACAATGGACTTCATAGTCTTGTGAATACTTACGATGCTGAGCATAAAATTTATAGTGTAAGCTTTGAAAATACATAGCTTTTTCTGAGCTTAAACCATAATCTTCTTTGAACATTGTATAGTAATCAGAGTTTAACAACTCTCCGTAGTTTACTGTAAAAGGCTGTAAAGAATATAAAGTATTGTTTATATGCCTAAAAGATTTTTGATTTATTAGACATACAGCATCAGGAGGACTATCTGATTTTTCTAAGTTCTTATACATCCAAACACCGTGAGGCGTTAAAAAATCATCTCCGTCTACCATGACACAGTAGTCGTTATTAGATTCTAGGAAAATCTCCAACACAGAGTTTTTACCTTTTGCTGGAGTTCCGTTGCTTTCTGTAATGTAATATTCTATTTTTTGTTCTATGCAAAAATTTTTAGCTTTTTCAATATACTCTTTATCTAAACTGTTTATAACTACAACTGCATCTTCTACTTGAATGTTACTATAAGCTACATTAAAATGTCTGACAAGTGCATTATAATCAGTAGATGTTAAAATATAAAACTGCATTTAATCTTCCTTGTTGACAAATCCTTGTATAGTATCTGATTCATATATCCTTATACCTAACCATATAATAGTAAACAAAGAGGCCGTAGGAGGCAGCCAAGCTACTAAAGAAAGTATGCCAGTTGAGGCGGCCAACACATCTACTGTTTCTTTTACTGATTCTTCTACGGCCATATTACTATCTCCTATTTACCAAGGTGTACCAGCTACTGAAGTAGGAGCAGCCATCTCAGCAAGCTGTGCATCAAGACCAGCTTCCAGAGCTTCTACGTCCATAGACTCTTGCACCCAGCCAATGACAGCTTCTTCAGTGAGAGCGTCAAAGGCTACAAAGCCTGCTTTCTCTACGTCAGGTGTAAAGCCACAAGTGC
>Ga0208304_10000116_pt1 | contig 47658 bp, 42 predicted proteins | sample ColrivemetaGS713_FD_187603 | JGI IMG/M metagenome (GOLD analysis project Ga0208304, IMG submission 187603) | Estuarine microbial communities from the Columbia River estuary - Flood tide ETM metaG S.713 (SPAdes) (version 2) | ecosystem: Environmental > Aquatic > Marine > Intertidal zone >... | reverse complement strand
CTATATTCTGAAATCCAAATTCCTTTTTTTGCTAGAAATTTTCCTTGAATTAATGCAGATCTATAATCACTAACTTTTAAAACTATTTTCTTTTTTATATAGCCATTTTCATTAGGAAAGAAATCATCAAAATTTTCTATATAACTGTATAATCTTGGATTCATACCAGCAGAAAGAACAAGAGAAGAAGACAAATCACTATTAGCATAACCTCTTAAAGCAGCATGTGCATCGTTATATTCAATAGGTAGTTTTTCTTTACCCTTATAATTGTCTTTATCTACTTTGGTCATGATGTTTACATCTATGTCTCCTTTAGATAAATTTTGATTTAACCAATCTTTGATGTCTTGTGTATTAAAACCTTTTGAAGATATCGTTTTAAATTCATTTACTAAAGTAGACCCATTTGGAAGCATACTAAAATATTCCATTAAAGCATTACTTTTTTCAGAAGCTACTTTCTTTAATTCTTCAAATTTTTGGTCAACAACAGTATTAATTAAATTTAGATATGATGTAATTCGTTTAGCTCTAAAATCTTCAATTTTATCTGTAATTTCTTTATAAGGAATTTCAAATTTTTCACTGTACATCTTTCTTAATTTTTCAATTAAGATATCGTCCACTAGAGAAATAACGGAATCCATGCCAAGATGCGCTACATTTAAAGGCGTATCTATAGTATAACCAATTCCCATTACTGGTATATGAAACGAATGTTGTTTAGCCATATTTATAAGCTTAATTTATTGGTCTCAATGATAGGTCTTATAATTAACGAAAAACATGACATTCCTCATGTATAATTAGTATTATGAGAACTGCAAAATATTAGATTTAGAATGTGTATATGCTATATTTAATTTAATTAGCCTTTAGTTTTTTTCGAATTTCACAGTAAAGTGTCTCATTATTGGCGCTTCATCTACAATTTTATAACCAGATTTTGCCTGATCTCGAGAATCATATATGTTTTTAAGAACAGCAGCAATGTATCGCATGTGATTTAAGGAATAGGTTCTTCTTGGAATTGCTAGTCTAACAAGTTCCAATTCAGGATATCTATTTTTTCTTGTAAAAGGATCTCGATCTGCCAAAACAGTTCCAATTTCTACGCCTCTAATTCCACCAATAATATATAATTCTATTGCAAGTGCTTGAGCTCTGTATTCTTTCCTAGGAATTGTTGGCACAAATTTATTTGCATCAAGAAAAACGGCATGTCCTCCAATTGGCTGTAATACAGGAACTCCAAATTCCATAAGTTTTTCTCCTAAATATGCTACTTGTTCAATTCTACTTTCAAGATAATCGAATTCTGTGGCTTCATCCAATCCAACTGCAAGTGCTGCCATATCGCGACCATTCATACCTCCATAGGTGATAAAGCCTTCGTACATGATGTTATAAACGGTAGCTTGTTTGTAGACTTCTTCATTGTTTAATGCAATAAACCCACCCATATTTACCAAACCATCTTTTTTGGCACTCATGGTCATTCCATCACCATAAGAAAACATCTCTTTTGCTATTTTTTTTATGGTTGTCTCCTCATAACCTTTTTCTCTTTTTTTAATGAAGTAGGCGTTTTCTGCAAAACGTGCTGCATCAAAAATTAAAGGAATTTTGTAGAATTTACAAAGCTTAGAAACGCCTTTAATATTTTCCATAGAAACAGGCTGTCCTCCTGAGGTATTACATGTAACTGTAAATACAACAAAAGGTACATTTCCAGGGTTTTCATCAAATACTTTTTTAAGCTTATCTATATCAATATTTCCTTTAAATGGATGTTGATCTGTCGTATTAAAAGCCTCATCTATTGAGCAATCTACAGCTGTTGCTTTTCTAAATTCAATATGTCCTTTTGTAGTGTCGAAATGTGAGTTACCAGGAACGATATTTCCTTCTTTTACTAAGACAGAGAATAAAACATTTTCAGCTGCTCTACCTTGATGTGTTGGAAGAAAATAGGGATAACCAGTTATTTTTTTTACTGTTTTTTTAAGACCTAAAAAAGATCTAGAGCCAGCATAACTCTCATCTCCGCTCATAAGAGCAGACCATTGCATATCACTCATTGCTCCAGTTCCTGAGTCTGTCAATAAATCAATAAAGACTTTGTCAGAAGATAAATTGAACAAGTTATAGTGTGCTTTTTTAATCCATTTTTTTCGTTGTTCTACTGTTGAGCGTTTTATGGATTCGACCATTTTTACCTTATATGGTTCAGCGTATGGTAATTTCATTTTGAAGAATATTTAATAATTAGAAAATAGATTGTAAGTGTTGAGAAATTAATACAATACTATTGCTTAAAGCATTCTGGACGCTTTATGTTTACATATAATTTTAAGCAAAAATTACTCATTTTAAGAGAATTTATATTTGGTAAATGTAAAAACTAAAAGTATCAGTAGAAATGACATTTGTCATTTTAGAAATCCTTCTTTTTAGATTTATATGTAATTCTTAAAACAGGTAATATAACCCAAAAGATGAGAACAATAAATGATATGATTAAACCAAAGTTTGTCCCAAAGAATTTTTTAAATACAGCGCCAGTATATCCAAGTAAAGCAGAAATGTCAAGTTTTAAAAGGATTAAAGTTCTAGATAAATCTATTGGATTAAGCATGGTGCCAAAAAGAGATAATTTATCTAATGGATAATCTTCAAAAATTACTAAGGACATTAAAAATAAACCATCATAAATTACAGCTAAGAATAACCATAGCAAAATAGCATATCCAAAGCCTTTTATTTTATTTTCATTAGATAAAGCAATATTAAAGGCTAAAGCTGTAAATATTAAAGTTAAGAATGTACCAGTAATTAGTAATAAGGAGAAATCCCAAATTGCATTTGATTTAAAAATTCCATAGGCTATAAATGGGATACCTAAACCTAAAATTAAACTCATAGAAAGCGATAAAGCCACACCTAAATATTGACCTAGAAATATTGACGAACGTTTAAGTGGCTGTGCTAATAATAGCTCTGTAAATTCTTTGGAATTATAATAATACATAACTCCAAAAATTGTTCCTATAAGAGGTACTAAAACAATTATTACATTCATAAGGGTTATAACAGCTTTAGATAAATCGTTATTTAAAAAAAGAAGTACAACACCTAAAAGAAGATAGAATGCAAAATACACATAGCTCCAACGACTACGCATTAAATCATAAAAACTATATTTTAATATTTTAAGCATGATTATCTGTTAAAATTGATGCAATTGCATGTTCGAAATCTGGTTGGTTGGTCTTCGTTTTGAGCTCGCTAATACTGCCTTTAAAGTATATTTTGCCTTCTAGTAGAAAAACAATCTCGTCTGAAACTTCTTCTACAAAACTCATTATATGTGAGGTTATTAAAATAGTCTTCCCTCTTCCTTTTTCAACTTGAATGAGTTCTTTAAGTCTAATTAAAGAAATTGGATCTAAACCTGTTGTAGGTTCATCTAAAATAATAAGTGGACTATCAAACATAAAGGCTAAAACAATATTTACTTTTTGTTTTGTCCCTCCTGATAAGTTTCCTAATTTTTTATTCAAAAAAGGTTCTAATTTAAAAAGTTCTATTAAACGTTGATCTTCGCTTGTTTTGCCTCTTAGGTCTTTAATCATTCTAATAAGTTCTCTAACTTTTAGATTGTTTGGGAAATTGGCTATTTGTGGCAAATAGTCAATTTTATACCTGTAATTAGAACTCTTTTTTATGTTTTCTCCAAGAACTTCAATTTTTCCTTTATTAGGAATAACCATTCCTAAAATTGATTTAATAAGCGTTGTTTTCCCAGAACCATTAGGACCTAGGACGGCAAAAATACCGCCTTCATTTATGTTTAAGTCAACACCGCTTAAGACAATATTTTTATTAAATCTTTTATGTAAATTTTGAATGCTTACCATTCTATTCTTTTAGTTAAAGGGTTATTGTCTAATAAATTATCTGGTGTAAAAACTGGTGAAACTTTTTCAGAAAAATCTATTATATCTATAAATAAACTTCGTAATAAAATAATAGTTTCTGGTGTTCTGTTTACAATATAAGAAAACAGTTTTACAGGTCTGTAAGGAACATCTCCAATACCATCTTTATCAAGGTCGTAGCCTGTATAATTACTCCAATAATTCTTATTGAATATATTATCGTTTATTTTGCTATTGTAAGATAAATCAAAGGAATTATAAAGAAAGTTGTTGCTCTCGAATGTATTTGTATAACAAGCACCACGTACTTTTAATGCCCAACCATTATTTATGAAATTATTGTTTTTATAAAGTATTCTATTTGTTCCTTCAATATTAATTCCGATAGTGTTTTCTTCAAAAGTATTACCGATAATTTCAGCATCATTAATTTCTTTAAGTAGTAATCCGTAGGATGCACTTCCCCAATTTTCTTTAAAAATGTTGTTATACATCTTAATCTTTTTAGAGAACATTACTGCTACACCAGCACCATTGTTTTCAAAGGTATTGTCTTGGTAAATATCATCGTTAGAAAACATAAAATGTAAGCCATATCTTAAGTTATTAGTACTTACATTGTTTTTTATGGTACAATTATTAGCGAATTCAAGATAAATACCATCTCTTACGCCTTGGATATGGTTATATTCTATCTCAACATTATGGCTATACCAAAGTTGAATCCCATTCCCAGAACTGTGCTCTTCTTTTGCGTCACCAATAATGTTATTGTGAAAAACTTTTCCGTCTCTTGATTTTTCTAGATAAATACCAAAAAATAATTTTTCAAGAACGTTATTTTGAATTACAAAATTTTTGCTATTTCGCACTCTTATTGCTGCAAAATCTTCTGTATAACTTAATCCAACATTAAAGATGTAAAAACCATCTAAAGTAACATTGTCTGATGTTATTGTGATTATTTCACCTTTATCTTCACCATCAATTACTGGAAAATCTTCCCCAATTATTGTTAGAGGTTTATCTATAGTAATATCATATTCTTTGTAAACACCTTTTTTAACTATTATGGTATCAAAATCTATAGATTTCTTTATAGCACCACTTATAGAAGTGATTTCACACGATTCACAAACCACAATTTTTTGCGCATAATTATTTATACAAATAATCAGCGTAAGAAGGAGAGTAAGTATGGTGTTTTTGAATTTCATATTTATAATATACCTCCAGATCTAGTACTAAACCCGACGAAGACAAATCCAACAGCTAAGAGAGTAACTAAAATAATATGGTAAGATAAGGGTTTTAAATCTCTCTTTGGAATTAGAACAAATCTTGCGTGAATAGCTAATATTATTGTAAATATTAATAGAACAAGTTTTATAACGACATGTCTTGTATAATGGTCTGAAAAATCAAATTCAAAAAACCCTGTAGTATAAACAATTGCCATGTAAATACCAGAAATCACTAAAATTAATAAAGCAGGTATTCCTATTCTTTCAAATTTTTCCTCAAATTGTTCAATGATTGTAAAATCATTTTTCTTTAATGCTTTTGGTAAAAATGAAAGTGATAATATTAAATGGCCTCCAGTCCAGATGGTAGCTGAAATTATATGCGTAAAAATAACAAGTTTTAAAAACATAATTTAATCTTCAAATTTTTTAAGTAAGGATTCCCAACTGTAAATTTCTCCGTCTTTTTTAGCTTGAAGTTTTATAGCATCTTCTTTGTTTTTAAATGCGGAAAGAAATGCTCCCATTGGACTTGGAACATTCTTGCTAATTAAAAATGTAGCTTGAGTAGCATCTATTAACTCTTCTGGATTTGTAAAATTATTAGATAAGTATAATGCAATTGTTGAGGTGTCAAACTCATTCAAAAAATTGATCATACATTCTGTAGCATCAAACTTGTAAACTTTTCCTTTAGCAGTTACAACCTCTGCAGCATGTATCTTATCTACAATAGTCATTTTACAAAAATGACAAGCATCTTGGCCATATTCAATAGGTTTTGGAGATATATTACAACTCCATAGTAAGCCTAGTACAACTAAAGTTGTAATTATTTTTAGTGTTTTCATTTTAGTGATTTTGAAGTTTAAATATCGCTATTTAACTTTTCGATTTTTCTTTTTTGCCCATAAAATAAGCTAAAAAAGATAATCCCATTCCAATAGCTAGGAAATACGCTCCTAATTGTGGATATGAATTTGCTCTAAAATTTAAAATATCTTTTGAACCAAACAATGGAGGTTGGAATCCCATTACTGTTCCATCAGGATTGGTAAATTTCATTATAGCTTTTGGGTCTAAGTTATGTCCATAATCATGTTCCCAAAGGTAAAAGTCGTACATACCTGCAGCACCTAAAATACACATTACAATAAACCAAACTAAATACCATTTATAATTAGCTTTAAAACCAATTATTAAACCTATAAAAACCATTGCTAAAATAACAATTGGGAATATTTTAAATTCTGGAATAGATTCCGGTATGTATTTCATACCTACATAATGATTCATCAAATTAATGTTTTTGATATCATGAGGGTTTGCATCTGCAAAATCATTGATGTAAATATCCATTCCTAACGGAATTGGATATTGAGGAGCTTCTAATGTAATATTCCATAAAGGAAAAATAAATAGGGCTAAAGGTAAGATTACTCCAACAAGCATTGTGATTTTTGACTTGTTCATTATTTTGGTATTTTTTTAATTACTATTTTGGGTGTTACTTAAAGTGTTTTGAAACAAAAGGCGAGAGCGAAATTAATTGCTCTCGCCTTGTAGGAAAATAAACACTAAAACAAAATTTTCCTATTTTTTAATTATTCAATGTCTTCACCTAAAGACCAAGCTAATTCTATATTAGAACTTGCTGGAGAAACACGAACGTATCCTTGCATCTCTTGGTGTAAAGCAGAACAGAAATCTGTACAATAGAATGGCCAAACACCTACTTGCTTAGGCTCCCAAACAAAGGTTTCAGTCTGTCCAGGCATTATCAATAATTCTGATGTATTTGCTCCAATAATTGAAATTCCGTGAGGTACATCATAATCTTGTTCAAGATTTGTAACATGGAAATATACTTTATCACCAACTTTAACTCCTTCTATATTATCTGGAGAGAAGTGACTTCTTATCATTGTCATATAAACATGAACCTCCTTGCCGTCTCTTACAACTTTAGTATCTGCATCAGAAAGTGCAGCATATTTATGTTTGTTTTCTTCAAGTTTAAATAACTTTTTAGAACGAGGTTTTAATAAATCTGCAGGACAACCGGCAGCATAATGAGGCTCACCTATTGTTGGAAAATCTAATAGCAATTCCATTTTCTCACCTGAAATATCATAAAGTTGAGCTGATTGAGTTACCTCAGGGCCAGTTGGCAAATAACGATCTTTAGTAATCTTGTTCATTGCTAAAACATATTTTCCAAAAGGTTTTCTTGAGTTACCTCCAGGTATCATTAAGTGACCAACAGAGTAATATGTAGGTTTTCTATCTACAACTTCCCAAGTTCCTAGCTTCCATTTTACAACTTCTGAAGAAATAAAGAATGTAGTATATGCATTTCCTTTTCCGTCAAATTCAGTGTGTAAAGGCCCTAAACCAGGTTGCTCTACTGTACCAGCTAATACATCTTCAAAATTTATAATTGGAATACCATAAGCATCACCAGAGAATTTTTCGTTCTCAATTGCATCAAGCATTTTAGTAAATGAATGTACAGTTAAGTTAGCTGATAATTTACCACTACCAACAATATATTCTCCACTTGGGTCTACATCACATCCATGAGGTGACTTTGGAGTAGGTAATAGATAAATAGCACCAGGAACGTCCATAGGATTTACAACTAAAACTTCCTTTTTCATAGTTGAAGTTGCTGTATGTGTGCTTTCGTCATAAACATTATGCGCATAGTTTGTTGACATTTTAGTTCCTCCACCATTTGCTACATATTCTTTAATTTTTTTCCAGTTTACTGCAGCAATAAAATCTTTATCATTTTGAGATGCATTAACCTCTAATAATGTACTAGCTTCCTCTGTGTTATAAGTTGAGAAAAAGAACCATCCATGAGACTTGTCTCTACCTGGATGAGATAAATCATAATTAAATCCTGGCATTAATATTTGGAAGTCAATATCCATATGGCCATGTTCTGGATCTACAGCAATAAATGTAAGAGCACCTTTAAAATTACCCTTGTAATCTTTAATAGGCATATCTTTTTGTGGTACTGGTACAGAGAAACGAGTTCCGGCAACAACATATTCCGTGTTTTCTGTTACGAAAGAAGAACTGTGATTCCCGGCACTATTAGGGACTTCGATTATCTCTGTAGTCTCAAAAGTTGTTAAGTCAATTTTTGCAATACGAGGTGTATTATTACCATTAATAAATACCCAACGACCATCTATTTCACCAGCTGTTTGCGAAATGTCTGGATGGTGAGAATCGTCCCAAGGCACAAATCCATGAGAAGTTTCTAGCATTGGTTTAGTTTCTTCGTTATATCCATAAGCTTTTTCAGCATCTTGAGAGAAAACAGGAATTACTTTGAATAATCGTCCAGATGGTAATCCGTAAACAGCTAACTGTCCACTGAATCCACCAGATATAAATGCATAAAATTCGTCATGTTCTCCAGGAGCAACATAAACTTTCTCTGCAGCGCTTGAACTTAATGCACTACCTTGTTTTGATGAACTACCATTTCCACATGAATATAGAAGAGCAGCAACAAAAAGTGATGCAAATATTTTTAAAGTGTTTTTCATTATAATATTATTATTTGATTAGTTTTTATTCTTTTGCTGGTGGAAGTAATACTTTATCTATTACGTGTACAATACCATTTCCTGCTTTTACACTGGCAATAATATTTGCTCCTCCAATTACTGGCTTACCATCTATAACTTCAATTTTAACATATTGATTATTTGCTTGCCCTAATTTTGGAAGTTTAGTTAAAATAGTAGTGTTTAAATTACCAGGAGTAACATGGTATTTTAAAATGTCTGATAAAGTCCCTTTGTTTTCTGGCTTGATTAAGTTCTCAACAGTTCCTTCAGGTAATTCTGCAAAAGCAGCATCAGTAGGAGCGAAAACTGTTAATGGGCCAACATTTACTAAAGCATTTTCAACTTGTGCTGCTTGTACTGCAGCAACTAGTGTTTTGTGGTCTGGTGATCCAATTGCTATTTGTAAGCAATTTGGAGTTCCTTCGTCGTCTGTAAGAAAGGCTTGTCCAGTTCTTTCTGTAGATTCTTCTACGTTATTAGACTCATTATTGTTGTTAGCCTCATTTTTACAATTAAAAATAAGAAGAACAAAAAGAGCACTAATAAATAATTTAATGTTAGATTTCATATTGTGTGTTAGTTTAATGTTCTAAAATATTCTAGTACAGCTCTGGCATCTTCTTCAGATAAATTTTGATTAGCCATTGGTGCGCCATTAAATTCCATAAGCAAAGCTTTTGCTAATGGGTCATTTTTTACCATTCCTTCTGGATCAAGAATCATATTCATTACCCATTCTGGAGTACGTCTTTTAAAAACGCCATTTGGTGGAGGTCCAATAAATTTCTTGCCTACTTTATGGCAAGCCGTACACATTCTTTTATATACATCTGCACCCTTTGTAACCATGGCTTGGTCAATTTCAGGATCTAATGTAATTGAAGTAATTGGCCCAACACCTTTATTTGTTAGATCAATCGTTTCTGAAGGTTTAGTCGCTTTTGTAGCTTCTACTTTCTTTTCAGTTTTTTGTTTTTTAAGTTTTACTTTGGTGTCTTCTTTTTTTTCAGATTCACCACCTCCACAGCTAAAAATAAATAATGTTAGCAGTAGAGTGAATAGTTTTAGTGTTGATTTCATATAATAAGTGTTTTTTACAAGTTCAAAAATAGATGTCAGAAGTTCAAAAAAATATGATAATTATCATATTTAAGATAAAAATATCTTTTTATCATTGAGTAGTTAAATTAGGGACTATTAAAAATACGATTTTATTTTATACTTTTGACCCTTTAAAAGAAAAGAAAAATGTTCTCAAACTCATCTAAATACGCAATTAAAGCTGTCTTATATTTAGCATTAAATTCTAATGAAGAAAATAAGATAATGGTAAAAGATATTGCTGAGCCAATAAATGTACCTCAAGCGTATATAGCAAAACTATTACAGGAACTTTCTAGACAGAATGTAATTTCCTCAACTAGAGGCCCAAAAGGAGGATTTTATTTGAGCGATAAAGACAGAATGCAACCTCTCAGAAGAATAATAAATGTTATAGATGGAGAAGCAAGAATAAGTTCTTGTTTACTTAGTTTAGAGAGTTGTAATGACGACAAGCCTTGTCCACTTCATAAAATGGCTTTTCCTCTAAGAACTAAATTGTTAGATAGTCTTGAAAACAAAGCTATTGATGATTTGGCTCAAGATGTAAGAGACGGAAATTCTTATTTACCGCTTTAGGCTAAAAATAAAACCTTATAAAAGGTATCCAGGCTTCTGAATAAATACTCTCTTGTCTATCGTATAATAAATCATAACGCATTCCGAAAGTTAAATTTCCTGTTCTATAACCGGCTCCAATAAATAAAGCTGGATACCAATATTTTAAATCTTCTAAAGTGCTAGCGCCTTCATACTTTCTATTCACATGTAGCCTTTCAAATTCAGCAGAGAGCTGCAACTCACGAATAGGATTAAAGAATGCAATTAAACTACCTCCCAAAATAGTAGATTTGGAAAGGTTTTTTCGATTATAAACTGAAGCACTTAAACCAATACCTAAAGAAATATTTTGGTTTACATCATACAAAGCACTTGGAGAAATTGTCCCGCTAAAATCACTGCCTCTAAAACTAAACCCTAACCCTCCGCCAAACCTAACATGATCCCCAAAAGCACTATTTTGAGCATTTGTGTCAGTTTGCGCATATGATAATCCAAAAATTAATGAACATAAAACTGTAAAAAAGACAATTTTACTTAATTTTCTTTGTAACATTTTCATAATTAGCTAATTTACTATAGTTATTTAAGTTAAATATACTAAAACGAATTCGTATATAACGAAAAGTTGTATTTTTGGCAAAATTTCATGTAAAAATTAGTCTAACATTACAATGGATAAGTATTCCTTTTTAAATGCAGCGCATACTGTATATTTCGCTGAATTGTATGAACAATACCTTTCAGATCCAGACTCTGTAGAACCAAGCTGGAGAGCCTTTTTTCAAGGTTATGATTTTGGCAGTGAATCTTATGGATTAAATGGTGAAATTGTTGAAGGTGTTTCTACTCAAGTACCAGAACATGTAAATAAAGAATTTAAAGTTGTAAATCTAATTGATGGTTACAGAACAAGAGGCCATCTTTTTACAAGAACTAATCCTGTAAGAGAGCGAAGAAAATATGCACCAACTTTAGACATTGAAAATTTTGATTTAGATCAAAAAGATTTAGATACGGTTTTTAACGCTGGAGAGATATTAGGAATGGGACCACAGCCACTTCGAGAAATTATTAAAAAGCTTGAAGCCATATATTGTGATGCCATTGGAGTAGAGTATATGTATATTCGACAACCTGAAGAGCGTCAGTGGATTCAGTTAAAAATAAACTCAAATAATAATCATCCAGAATTTACGCCATCACAAAAAAAACATATTCTAAGAAAGTTAAGTGAAGCGGTTTCTTTTGAAAATTTTCTACACACAAAATATGTAGGTCAAAAACGTTTTTCACTTGAAGGAGGAGAAACCTTAATTCCTGCACTTGATGCATTAATTGAAAGAGCAGCTTCGTATGGTGTTAAAGAGTTTGTAATGGGAATGGCGCATCGAGGGCGATTAAATACACTTACAAATATTTTTGGGAAATCTGCTAAAGACATTTTTAGTGAGTTTGATGGAAAAGACTACGAAGAAGAAATATTTGATGGCGATGTAAAATACCATTTAGGTTGGACTAGTAATCGAATTACCGATAATGGAAATGAAATAAATATTAGCATTGCACCTAACCCTTCGCATTTAGAAACAGTTGGAGCAGTAGTTGAAGGGATTACTAGATCTAAACAAGATTTGGGTTATCAGGAAGATTTTAGCAAAGTTCTACCAATAATAGTTCATGGTGATGCAGCAATATCTGGTCAAGGTTTGGTATATGAACTTGTTCAAATGGCAAAACTTGATGGTTATAAAACCAATGGAACAATTCATATTGTTGTAAATAATCAAGTAGGATTTACAACCAATTATCTAGATGGACGATCAAGTACCTATTGTACAGATGTAGGGAAAGTAACACTCTCTCCTGTTTTACATATTAATGCAGATGATGCAGAAGCAGTTGTTCATGGAGTTCTTTTTGCTTTAGATTTTAGAATGAAATTTAAACGAGATGTGTTTATAGATTTGTTAGGTTATAGAAAATATGGCCATAATGAAGGAGATGAACCTCGTTTTACACAACCTAAACTTTATAAGGCAATTGCTAAGCATAGTAATCCAAGAGCTATTTATGCTCAGAAATTAATAGATGAAGGTATTATAGATGAAAATTATATAAATCAGTTAGAACGAAATTATAAAGATTCACTTGAAGAAGAACTGGATATATCTAGAGAAATTGAAAAAACGGTTATCACACCATTTATGCAAGATGCTTGGGTAAATTTCCCAAGAGTAAAGCAAACAGAAATGTTAAAAACTGTAGATACTACTTATCAAACAGATAAGTTAGAACATATTGCAAATGTTATTTCTAGTTTACCTAATGACAAAAAATTTATCAGAAAAATTGAACGTTTAATTCAATCTCGTAAAACTATGTTTAACGAGAACAGATTAGATTGGTCAATGGCAGAACATTTAGCATATGGTTCTTTACTTGAAGAAGGCTTTAATGTTCGTATTTCTGGTCAAGATGTTGAGCGAGGTACATTTTCTCATCGTCATGCAGTTGTAAAAGTTGAAGACAGTGAAGAAGAGGTAATACTCCTTGAAAAAGTAAGTAAAGACCAAGGAAAATTTTACATATATAATTCTTTGTTATCAGAATATGGCGTTGTAGGTTTTGATTATGGATATGCAATGGCAAATCCTAATACACTTACAATTTGGGAAGCTCAATTTGGAGACTTTAGTAATGGAGCACAAATTATGCTAGATCAATACATCTCTTCTGGTGAAGACAAATGGAAAACTCCTAACGGAATTGTATTACTATTACCACATGGTTATGAAGGACAAGGAGCAGAGCACTCTTCTGCAAGAATGGAACGTTACCTTCAATTGTGTGCAAAAGATAATATGTTTGTAGCAGATTGTACAACTCCAGCAAATATGTTTCATTTGTTGAGAAGACAAATGAAAGCTCAATATAGAAAACCATTAATAGTTTTTACGCCTAAGAGTTTATTACGTCATCCAAAAGTAGTTTCAAGTGTGGATGAATTTGCAAATGGAAGTTTTCAAATGTTAATTGATGATTCTAAAGCTCAAATTAAAAAAATTAAATCTTTAGTTTTTGTAACAGGAAAATTCTATTACGATTTATTAGAAGAACAGGAAAACCTAGGAAGAGAAGATATAGCCTTAGTTAGATTAGAACAATTATTCCCATTACCTATTGAAGAGATTCGAAATATAATTTCGAAATATAAAAATGCAAATGACATTGTTTGGGCTCAAGAAGAACCTAGAAACATGGGAGCTTATGGTCATTTGTTAATGTATTTAGAAGAAACTAGAACATTTAGAGCTGCTTCCCGAAGAATGTATAGTGCGCCTTCTGCTGGAAGTTCAACAAGAGCTAAAAGAAGACATCAAGAAGTAATAGATTATGTTTTTGATAAAACTAAAAACAACCAAATAATATAACACCAAACTAAAATATAGAAAGAATGATTTTAGAAATGAAAGTTCCTTCTCCAGGAGAATCAATAACAGAAGTAGAAATAGCAGAATGGTTAGTTCAAGATGGAGACTATGTTGAAAAAGATCAAGCAGTCGCAGAAGTAGATAGTGATAAAGCAACTCTAGAGTTACCAGCTGAAGCAAGCGGAATAATAACGTTAAAAGCAGAAGTAGGTGACGCTGTAGATGTAGGACAAGTAGTTTGCTTAATAGATACAAGTGCAGATAAACCTGAAGGTCAATCTACTGTTGCAAAAGAAATTTTAAAAGAAGATAAAAAGGAAGAAACTAAAGTAGAGGCTACACCTGAAAATGAAAATTATGCAACAGGATCACCAAGTCCAGCAGCAAAAAAGATTTTAGCAGAAAAAGGTATGGATGCTTTAACAATAGTTGGAACAGGTAAAGATGGTCGTGTAACAAAAGAAGATGCTATTAAAGCTGTACCTTCAATGGGACAAGCAATTAATGTAGATGGTAGAGGCTCTAAACGCAGTAAACTTTCAATGCTTAGACGTAAAGTTGCAGAACGTTTAGTATCTGCAAAAAATGAAACAGCAATGTTAACAACGTTTAACGAGGTTGATATGTCACCAATTTTCGCCTTAAGAAAACAATATAAAGAAGAGTTTAAAGAAAAACATGACATAGGGTTAGGCTTTATGAGTTTCTTTACTCTTGCAATAGTTAGAGCATTAAATGAGTACCCTTCGGTTAACTCTATGATTGATGGGAAAGAAATGATAAGCTATGATTTTTGTGATATAAGTATTGCAGTTTCTGGACCTAAAGGTCTTATGGTTCCTGTTATAAGAAATGCAGAAAAACTAAATTTTAAAGGTGTTGAAGCTGAAGTAAAAAGACTAGCATTAAGAGCAAGAGATGGTCAAATTACTGTAGATGAAATGACAGGAGGAACATTTACAATTTCTAATGGTGGTGTTTTTGGTAGTATGCTGTCTACTCCAATAATTAATCCACCTCAAAGTGGAATCTTAGGAATGCACAACATAATTGAAAGACCAGTTGCTGTTAAAGGAGAGGTGGTTATTAGACCTATGATGTACGTAGCTTTATCTTACGATCATAGAATTATAGATGGTCGTGAAAGTGTAGGGTTTTTGGTAGCAGTAAAAGAAGCGCTAGAAAATCCAATAGAATTATTAATGCATAATAATATTAAGAAAGCATTAGAATTATAGATAAAATTAAAAGCCTTGAACACTTTACGTAATTCAAGGCTTTTATAACTTCCCCAATTGCTAATTAATAGCTTGTTAAAGTTACTAATAATTTTCAATATGACAACGTGTATTTACACGTATTTTTTTAATTAAATAATTTTTGAGAAATAGTTAAACAATCAGATATTTTTTTGAGGAATGTATAAATAAAGATACTTTTTGTTATAATCAATTATGGCTTGTCCTTGTTTTAATATATCTGCACCAACAATACCATCAACCGGTTTTGAATGATGTTCAATTAAAGCAGTATTGACATGAGTTAGATCAAAGATTACTAGGTTAAATTTATTATAACTTCTTTTTCCAAGTCTAACTTTGTTGTTTTTTGAAAGTTTAGTTTCCATATCAGAAGCACCAGCTCCAGTTGCTTTAATCTTAGAATCTTCAATGGTTAATTTAAACTTATTAATAACATTAAAGCCAATACATGAACTAGAAGCTCCGGTATCTAATATAAAAAGGCCTTTTACACCATTAATACTAGCAATTATTTCAAAATGATTGGTTTTAGTGAAATGCAATTTGATTTTAGTATAACCTTGTTTTTCTAAAAAAACTTGTAAAGAACTCATATTTGTTTTTTTCAAACCTACAATTTTTAAATATAATATTTCACAAAACCCTACATTTGCATGATGATTATTACAGACACACATACACATTTATATAGTGAAGCTTTTGATGACGATAGAAAGGAAATTATTAATAGAGCTATAGAACTTGGGGTAACACGATTTTTCATTCCAGCAATTGATTCTACGTATACAAAAGCGATGTTTAATCTAGAAAAAGAGTTTTCAGAACATGTGTTTTTAATGATGGGTTTGCATCCAACACATGTAAAAGATAATTATAAAGAAGAATTGAAGCATGTAGAAGAAATGTTAACTCAAAGACCTTTTGTAGCAGTAGGTGAAATTGGTATTGATTTGTATTGGGATAAAACAACATTAAGCTTTCAACAGGATGCATTTAGAAGACAAATACGGTTAGCAAAAAAATATAAATTACCTATTGTAATTCATTGTAGAGAGTCATTTAATGAAATATTCGAAATACTTGAAGAAGAAAAAGGGGATGATTTATATGGAATATTTCATTGTTTTACCGGAACAATAGAACAAGCACATAAAGCTATTTCATATAATATGAAATTGGGAATTGGAGGAGTTGTTACTTTTAAAAATGGTAAAATCGACCAGTTTTTAAATCAGATTGATTTAAAACATATAGTTTTAGAAACAGACGCACCATATTTAGCTCCTACACCTTATAGAGGAAAGCGTAACGAAAGCAGTTACATTTTAAATGTTCTAAATAAAATGTCAGACGTTTATAATGTACCTGTTGAAAAAATTGCCGAAATTACAACTGGAAATTCTAAAGAGGTATTTAAGAAATAAATGAAAAAGCCAAATATTCTTTTAATATACACTGGAGGAACAATTGGAATGATTAAAGATTCTAAAACTGGTGCATTAGGGGCATTTGATTTTGAAAATTTAATTGATAAAATTCCAGAATTAAACCTATTAGATTGCACAATTAAAACAATCTCTTTTAAGAAACCAATAGATTCATCAAATATGAATCCAGATTATTGGATAAAATGTGCTGAAATTATTGAATTAAACTACAAAGAATTCGATGGGTTTGTAGTCTTACACGGTAGCGATACTATGAGCTATTCAGCCTCAGCTTTAAGTTTTATGCTTGAAGACTTAGCTAAACCAGTTGTGTTTACTGGATCCCAATTACCAATAGGTGATTTAAGAACAGATGCAAAAGAAAATTTAATAACATCAATACAAATAGCTTCTCTTCGTGAAAAAGGAAAACCTGTAATTCAAGAGGTTAGTTTGTATTTTGAATACAAATTATATAGAGGTAATCGAACAACAAAAATTAATGCTGAACATTTTGAAGCATTTACATCTTTAAATTATCCTGAACTTGTCGAATCTGGAGTGCATCTTAAAGTTAATAATGACTTTTTATACAGACCAGAGAAAAGAAAAAAATTAAATGTTCATAGAAGTTTAAATACAAATGTTGTAATTATTAAGTTGTTCCCAGGAATGTCAGAATCTATTTTGCGATCAATTTTAGAATCTAAAAACTTACAAGGCGTAGTTCTAGAAACTTATGGAGCAGGAAACACTAGTGATGACAAATGGTTTATAGATCTTCTTAAAAAAGCAATAAAAAAAGGAATTCAAATAATAAATGTTACTCAATGTTCAGGAGGAAGTGTATTGATGGGTCAGTATGAGACAAGTACACAACTAAAAAAGATTGGTGTAATTTCTGGAAATGATATCACTACAGAAGCTGCAATAACCAAGTTAATGTATTTATTAAGTCTAAACTTATCCAAAAAATCTTTCAAATCTGTCTACCAAACTTCTTTAAGAGGTGAATTAACCTAAAAATTAACGGTCAAAATTTCAGTGTTTAATCTTTTTTTTGTTATTTGCTCAACCGTAATTAAAACAAGAATTAAGAGAGGTGGCCGAGTGGTCGAAGGCGCACGCCTGGAAAGTGTGTATACGCCAAAAGCGTATCGAGGGTTCGAATCCCTTCCTCTCTGCATGATTTTTTAGTGTTTAATTGCATTTTTTTTTTATCTTTAACACTTTAACTAATAAAATTAAGATCAGAACAATGAAAAGATTATTTTCTATTCTAGCCATCGCAGGTTTCATGGCATTCGGAACAGCAAATGCTAAGACAAACGCGAACACAATTACAATTGTAGATACAATTGTATCAATCCAAGAAGAAGGAGCAGCAGATGCGGCCGCAACCGAAGATATTGGATTCCATCAAGAATTAAAAAAGAGATTTATTGAAGGAGGCCCAGGATTTATGGGTATTGTATTATTATGTTTAATTCTAGGTTTAGCGATAGCTATAGAAAGAATTATATTCTTAAACCTTTCAACTACAAATTCTAAGAAATTAACTCGTAACGTTGAAGAAGCTTTAGCTTCTGGTGGAGTTGAAGCTGCAAAAGAAGTGTGTAGAAACACTAAAGGGCCTGTTGCCTCTATTTTCTATCAAGGTTTAGATAGAACGGATGAAGGTATCGATGCTGCTGAAAAAGCTGTTGTAGCTTATGGTGGTGTACAAATGGGACAATTAGAGAAAAATGTTTCTTGGATTTCATTATTTATTGCTCTAGCTCCTATGTTAGGATTCATGGGAACAGTAATTGGTATGATTCAAGCATTTGATAAAATTGAAGCAGCTGGAGATATGCAACCTTCACTTGTTGCAGGTGGTATTAAAGTAGCACTTCTAACAACAGTATTTGGATTAATTGTAGCAATTATTCTACAAATATTCTATAATTATATTATTGCAAAAATTGATAGCATTGTTAACGATATGGAAGATGCTTCTATTTCATTAATGGATTTATTAATAAGACACAAATAATATATAACCCAATATTAAAACACATACGATATGAATAAAATTGTAAAAATCGTTGCAGGTGTAGTTGGTGTTATAGCTATATTTTTCCTTATTAGAATTATTGGCGCTGGTGATGACACCATCGAAAATGATTTAGCATTACAAGGAAGCTTAGTGTCTCCATTTATGTATATTGCTTACATTGTACTTGCAATAACTGTAGCAATAGTAGCGTTCTTTTCTTTAAAGAATATAGCTACTCGCCCTTCTGTTTTAATGTCAACTTTAAAGAATGTTGGTGCTTTTGCAGTATTAGCAGCAATAGCATACTTTGGATTTGCTAATGGTGTTGAAACAGAAATGAAAGATGGTGAAGTTTTATCTGAAGGAGGATCAAAATTAGTAGGAGCAGGTTTATACTTATTCTATTTCTTATTGATTGCTGCAGTAGGATTAATGCTTTATACTGGAATAAAAAAAACAATTAAGTAATTATGGCAAAGCGATCTGCACCAGAAGTTAATGCTGGCTCAATGGCCGACATTGCCTTCTTACTGTTAATATTTTTCTTAGTAACTACAACTATAGAGAAAGATTCGGGAATTAACCGAAAGCTTCCTCCTATACAACCTCCAGATCAGGAGCCTGTTATTCTTAAGCAGAAAAATATATTTACAGTATTACTTAATGGTAAAGATCAATTGCTTGTTGAGGATGAATTAATGGAGCTTAAAGATCTGCGAAAAGCAGCTATAGAGTTCTTAGATAATGGAGGAGATGGAAGTTGTACCTTTTGTAAAGGGAAAAAAAATATTCATTCTTCAGACAATCCAGACAAAGCAATTATATCTTTAAAGAATGAGCGTGAAACGTCTTATGCAGCTTATATATCTGTTCAAAACGAATTGGTAGGTGCATATAACGATTTAAGAAATAGAAGAGCCTTAGAATTGGGCAGTACTGCAAAATGGAGTCAATTCAGAGATATGAATTTTGTAGAAATGCAAGACAACCATAAGGATGTTAGATTTACAGGAAATAAAACAAAGTTAAAAGAGTTAATAGATCAAATTAAAATTGAAATTCCTCTAAAGCTTTCAGAAGTTCAATAATATAAAAATTAACAGATAATGTCTAAATTTAAAAAGAAAAAGAGTGGTGAGTTACCAGCTGTAAATACAGCATCATTACCTGATATTGTTTTTATGTTATTATTCTTCTTTATGGTTGCTACTGTAATGCGTGAAAACACATTAAAAATTGAAAATAGATTACCAGTAGCAAACCAAATTGAAAAACTTGACAAAAAGAACCCTATCAGTTATATATATGCTGGTAAACCAAGCAAAAATTACGAGATGTTTGGTACTGAAGCAAGAATTCAGTTAAACGATAATTTTGCTGAAGTTAGTGATATAGTTGCATTTATTAACTCTGAAAGAGTTGCTTTAAGAGAAGAATTAATTCCTTTTCTTACAGTTGCTTTAAAAGTTGATAAAGATGCTAACATGGGAATTGTTGGTGATATTAAGCAGGAGCTACGTAAAGCAAATGCACTTAAAATTAATTATACAACAGGAAAAGGAGATGCTGCTCAAAATATGCAGTAATCAATCTTAATTTGTTAGAAAATAAGAAAAGCACTCTTTTATTAGAGTGCTTTTTTTTGACTTATATTTGTATGTAAGATAAAATTATGAAACATTTTTTATTCTTTTATTTGGTTATAACATCTTGTCAGCTAATATCTGGCCAAAATCAAATTGTTACAGATTCAATTAACAATACAGAAATAGATAAGTTATATAAGGAAGATCAATTTTATATTGGTATTACTTATCTTTTGCTTAATGATTTACATAAAGACATGTCTCAACACGGATTTTCTACAGGCTTGTCTTTTGGTTATATAAAAGATATACCTTTAAATAAAGATAGAAATTTTGGCTTAGGGATAGGTATTGGTCTTTCTTCAAATTCTTTGAATCAAAACTTAAAGATTTCTAAAACTGCAGAAGGTATAGACTTTGAGTTTTTAGATGCTGATGAATTTACTAAAAACAAAATAGCAACTCAATTAGTTGAAATTCCAATAGAAATTAGATGGCGAACCTCTACACCTGAATCTTATAAATTTTGGCGTGTTTATGCAGGAGTAAAGTTTGGTTATCTTATTGCTTCTAAAGCAAAATATAAAGGTGGAGGAGAAAGCTTAAATTATTCAAACCTTAATGCTTTTGAAAAATTTAATTATGGACTTTCTTTAAGTGCAGGTTATAATACTTGGAATTTGAATCTGTATTATGGTCTTAATTCAATTTTAGAAAATAGTACTATTGTAAATAATGAGAATGTAAAAACTAGAACTATTAATATTGGATTGATTTTCTATTTATTATAACCAGAATTTTACTAATATAAGCTGAGGTAATAGCCCAATAAAAAAGCCAATTACTAATTCAGAATAATTATGAGCATTTAAATGTAATCTTGAAGAAGCAATTGCTCCTACTAATACAAACGAAATTGCAATTAATACATTAAGATTAATACTATAATGGATACTTATAGCTATTAAGAACATTAATATTCCACCTGAAGCTATCATATGTATGCTAGTTTTAAACTTTAAAATGGCTAATATTAAACAACTTAATGTAGAAAATAGAATAGCTATAAAGAAAAAATGCACTTCTTTATATTCATTAATTGGAAATATTTTAAAAGCTATATAAACAAGAACACCACAATTAATTATAAGAGGAACAATACGCTCTTTAGTTGATTGTAAATATATTGTCTTTACATATTTGCTAGCTTTTAAAAAGTAGAAAATTAAAATTGGGAATAGTATAGTCAAAAGAAAAATCGCCGATAATTTCCCTTTTATAATAGATAATGGAATATATCTAGGAGAGGTATAGAAAAATAAAACCACACCTAGTATTGGCATTAAAAGAGGATGAAAAATAAATGATATGCTTCTTAATAAGGCGTTCATTTAAATTTGTTTTCTTAATCGAGCTACAGGAATATCAAGTTGTTCTCTATATTTAGCCACTGTACGTCTTGCAATAGGATAACCCTTTTCTTTTAAAAGTTTAGCGAGTTTTTCATCAGTAAGTGGCTTTTTCTTGTATTCCTCTTCAATTACAGTTTCTAAAATCTTTTTAATTTCTCTTGTAGAAACATCTTCACCTTGGTCATTTTTCATAGACTCACTAAAAAACTCTTTTATAAGTTTTGTTCCATATGGAGTATCTACATATTTACTGTTAGCTACCCTTGATACTGTAGAAACATCCATTTCAATTTCATCTGCAATATCTTTAAGAATCATTGGTTTAAGTTTACGCTCATCACCAGATAAAAAGTATTCTTTTTGATAATGCATTATAGAGCTCATTGTAACGTACAAAGTTTGTTGTCTTTGCTTAATTGCTTCTATAAACCACTTAGCAGAATCTAATTTTTGTTTAATAAAAACAACTGCGTCTTTTTGAGATTTAGACTTGTCTTTAGATTCTTTATAGCCTTTTAGCATGTTATTATACTCTCTTGAAACATGAAGTTCAGGCGCATTTCTACCGTTAAGGGTTAGTTCTAATTCACCCTCATTAATTGTTATTGTAAAATCTGGGACAATGTGCTCAATAATTCTTGTGTTTCCAGAATATGAGCTACCAGGTCTTGGATTTAACCGTTCAATTTCTAATATGGCATCTTTAAGCTGAATTTCTGTTACATCAAATTTATGTAACAGTTTTTTATAATGCTTTTTGCTGAACTGGTCAAAAGCTTTTGCAATAATATTAGTTGCAAGCTCTACATTAGGAGTTTGTTCTTTTCTTACTAATTGTAAAAGCAAACACTCCTGTAAATCACTTGCAGCTACTCCAGCAGGATCAAGTTGTTGAACTATTTTTAATATTTCTTGAATTTTTTCTTCTGTAGTAAAAACATTTTGGGTGAATGCCAAATCATCCATAATGTCTTCTATTGAGCGTCTTATGTATCCGCCTTCATCTACACTTCCTACTAAAAATACAGCTATTTGTTTTTCTTCTGAATCTAATCTGTAAGTGTTAAGTTGTGTTAATAAATACTCTGTAAATGATATTCCTGAAGCATAAGGTACACTTTTTTCTTCATCATCGATACTATAGTTGTTTGCTTGCATTCTATAGTCTGGAATCTCATCATCACTTAAATATTCGTCTACATTAATATCATCAGCATTAATGGAGTCTGTATCGTTAAAATCGTCACCTAAATTATCAAAATCATCATCTAATTCATCTGTAGTCTCTTTACCACTTTCAAGTGCAGGGTTTTCTTCAAGCTCTTCTTTTAAACGTTGTTCAAAAGCTTGTGTAGGCAATTGAATAAGCTTCATCAACTGAATTTGCTGAGGAGATAATTTTTGCGATAATTTAAACTGTAAATACTGTTTAAGCATTTTGGATATCAGGTTTTTATAAAAATAAAAAAAACAATCTATTTTCTTTACGGAACTTAGATTGTTTTATCTATTATGTTGTTATTTTTTAAAATTCTGCATTTTGAGGAGTTCTAGGATAAGGAATTACATCTCTAATATTTCCCATTCCGGTTGCAAACATTACTAAACGTTCGAATCCTAATCCAAACCCAGAGTGAACAGCTGTTCCGTATTTACGTAATTCTAAATACCACCATAATTCTTCTTCAGGAATATCTAAAGCAGCCATTTTTTCTTTTAGCATTTCTAAACGTTCTTCACGTTGAGATCCTCCAACTATTTCCCCTATTCCTGGGAAAAGAATATCCATAGCTCGAACAGTTTTTCCATCTTCATTTAAACGCATATAAAATGCTTTAATATTTGCTGGATAATCAAATAATATAACTGGGCATTTAAAATGTTTTTCTACAAGAAAACGTTCATGTTCAGATTGTAAATCTGCTCCCCATTCATTAATAAGATATTTAAATTTCTTTTTCTTGTTTGGTGTAGAATTTCTTAAGATATCAATAGCTTCAGTGTAACTTACACGTTTAAAATTGTTGTCTATTACAAAACGCAACTTGTCTGTAAGTGTCATTTCACTACGTTCAATTTGTGGTTTTGACTTGTCTTCTTGAATTAACCTTTGTTCAAGAAAAGTTAAATCATCTATATTATTTTCAAGCACATAGTTTAGCACAAATTTTAAAAAGTCTTCAGCTAAATCCATGTTGCCATTTAAATCCATAAAAGCAACTTCAGGCTCTATCATCCAGAATTCAGCAAGATGTCTAGAGGTATTAGAGTTTTCAGCTCTAAACGTTGGTCCAAATGTATAAACCTTACCTAATGCCATAGCATATGTTTCTGCTTCTAATTGGCCAGAAACAGTTAGATTAGTCTCTTTTCCGAAGAAATCCTGAGAATAATCTACATTGCTATCTTCTGTTAATGGTGGGTTTTTAGGGTCTAAGGTCGTAACTCTAAACATTTCTCCAGCACCTTCAGCATCATTACCAGTAATAATTGGAGTATGCATATAATAGAAGCCATTTTTATTAAAATAGTCGTGTATTGCAAAAGATAAAGATGAGCGTAAACGCATAACAGCACTAAATGTACTTGTTCTTGTTCTTAAATGCGCTTGCTCTCTAAGAAATTCAAGAGTATGCCTCTTAGGTTGGAGTATAGTTTTTGAAACCTCTTCTGGATCTGCATCTCCTAAAATTTCTAATGTATTAACTTGAACCTCTACATTTTGACCTTTACCTTGGCTCTCTACTAAAAGACCTTTTATGTGTACTGCAGCTCCTGTTGTAATTCTTTTTAGAAGTGCTTCATCTGTATTCTCAAAATCAACAACGCATTGAATATTGTTAATTGTAGATCCATCATTTAGAGCTATAAAACGGTTTGCTCTAAAGGTTTTTACCCAACCTTTAACTTCAATATCTATTAATTTTGTGTCTTGTGACAACAATTCTAAAACTGTACTTATCTTCATCGTCTATTCAATTTAATAGGCGCAAAGATAAGGGTTTATAGTAAATTATTTATCGTTGTTTGAATCTTCTTCAGGTATAATCTGGAAGTTAGGTTCTTTAAGTACTTTTTTGTTAGCAATGCTTCTTTCTAATGCTAATAGTAGAGAAGGTAGAAGTAGTAAATTGGCCAACATAGCAAAAAGTAACGTTGCAGAAACAAGAGCTCCAAGTGCTTTTGTGCCACCAAAACTGGAAATTATAAATGTGGAGAAACCAAAGAATAATACTATAGATGTATAGAACATACTAACACCTGTTTCTCTTAAAGCACCAAAAACAGATTTTCTAATACGCCAATGATTAATTTTTAATTCTTGTCTATATTTTGCTAAGAAATGTATAGTATCGTCGACAGAAATACCAAAAGCAATACTAAAAACTAATATTGTAGATGGTTTTATAGGAACACCTAAATAGCCCATTAAACCAGCTGTAATTAATAATGGTAATAAATTTGGTATAAGCGAGACAATAATCATCCTAAATGATCTAAACATATAAGCCATAAATAATGATATTAAGAAAATGGCTAAAGACAAAGAAAGGATTAGGTTTTTAACTAGATAATATGTTCCCTTTTGGAATAGATATGCTTTTCCTGTTATTGTCACCTCGTATTTATCATCTGAAAAAATCTTTGTGATTTTTGCTCTTAAGTTTTCTTCAATACGTTCCATTTTTTCAATCTTTACATCTTTCATGAATGTAGTAATACGAGCGTATTGTCCAGTACTATCTACAAAGTTCTTTAGCATATCGACCTCAGTAGAGGACTTTTGAGCATAAGAAAGAATAAAACTATTCTCTTGAGAAGTAGGTAATTGATAATACTTTGGGTTGCCATTATAATAAGCTTGCTTTGAATATTTTACTAAGCTTACAACCGAAATAGGTTTAGATAACTCAGGAATATCTACAATTAAATCTTCAAGATCGTTCATGCGTTTAAGCGTAGCGAGTTTCATAACGCCTTTTTTACGCTTCGTATTAATCATGATTTCAAGAGGCATAATACCATTAAATTCCTGTTCAAAAAAACTAATGTCTTTATAGAATTGAGATTTTTTTGGCATATCATCTATAATACTTCCCGAAATTTTTATTTGATAAATTCCTATTATACTTGCAATTAACAATATTAAAGATGTAGCATAAATGGCAATTCTTTTATGTTTAACCATATTCTCCATCCAATCTACAAAGGTATTTATCCAACGTTTACTAAGGTGCTCAAGGTGTTTATCCTTTGGCATTGGCATAAAACTGTAAATAATAGGAATTATAAGAAGGCAAAGAATAAAAATTCCTAAAATACTTAAAGAAGCAACAGTTCCAAATTCTTGTAAAAGTTTACTCTTTGTAAAAATAAAAGTAGCAAAACCAGACGCTGTTGTAACGTTTGTCATTAAAGTAGCATTACCTATTTTGGTAACTACTCTTTGTAAAGACTTGGCCTTATTACCATGTTTACGGACTTCGTGTTGGTACTTGTTTATTAAGAAAATACAATTAGGAATCCCTATAACAATTATTAATGGAGGTATTAAAGCGGTAAGAACAGTAATTTCATACTCAAGTAATCCTAATATACCAAACGTCCACATTACACCAATTATAACTACAAACATTGAAATAAAAGTGGCTCTAAATGATCTAAAAAAGAAAAAGAATATTAAAGAAGTCACTAAAAGAGCAGCACTAATAAACATACCAATTTCATTCTGAATTAATTGAGCATTTAGAGTTCTTATATATGGCATTCCAGATACTCTTACATCTAGATTATATTGGTTTTCAAAAGCAGTTACTTTATCTTCTAAGGTTTTAAGTACAAAGTCTTTTCTAGCAGGAGTGTTGACTAATTCTTTCTTTAAATATATTGCAGACCTAATTGTCTTTGTCTCTTTGTTAAATAGAAAATTATCGTAAAAAGGATAGTTGTTAAATAAATCTTCTTGAAGTTTTTCTAGTTGTGATAAAGAATTAATAGAATCTTTAATAAAAGGTTTAAGGTCAAATTTCTTTTGTTTATTGTTTTTTACAAGTTTCTGTAAATCACTAATAGTAACAACAGTTTCTATTTCGTCAAAAGAATTAAATTCTTTACAAAAGGAGTTCCAAGCATTAAATTTATCGACTGTAAAAACTGTAGAATCATTAACTCCGAGTACAATTAAATTTCCTTCTTCTCCAAAAATTTCTAAAAAAGCATTGTATTCTAAATTAACTTCATGATTGTCAGGTAATAAGTTTGCCTCAGTATATGTAAAGCGCATTTTATCCCATTGTAATCCAAATAAGTATGTGGCAATAGCCAATACAATTACAATACCAATTCTATTTCTAAGAATTAATCGTGCAATAGTTTCCCAAAAACCTACCGAAAATAATTTAGTCATACCTTAGTTTAGGAAGGCAAAGGTATAAAAATCAAGCGCATATATATGTATTAAATAGTGTTTTGTACTATTTGTCTAGATTAATATTGAAGGTAAATTTAAACGCGAAATTATCTTCAAAATTAGATAAGTGATATGGACCATAACGATATGCGAAACTTAATCCAAAGCCTAAAATTAAATTATTTAACTCAAAACCAGATTCGTAATAGCCTTTTTCTAAGGTACTAAAACTAAGTTGTTCATGCCTTGCTATATTTTTCATGTCACCAAATGTACTTCTTGTAATTAGCACCAATTGAGGCTTAAACCATGGACTTATTTTAAATGGACTTAACTTATGTTTAGCTTGAAAGAGCACGAATTTATCAGAATAAAATTCGCTAAATAACATTGTTTCAAAACTATTAGTTCCAGCAACAGAAAAGCGTTGTAAAATAGTTTCTTTATTAACGTTATTTGGGTAAGAATGATAACTGTGAGAAATTGGCAAATCGCCATGTGAAATACCTCCTTTTACTTCAAGTTCTGTTAACGCATCATTTTTATAATTAATTTTTTGTGTTATTCTTAAATCAAGTTTAGAAAAATTAAAGTCACTCTTTAGTAAATCTTTAAAACTTTTGGTGTACTGAATTGAAAATTTCGGATAGCCTTCTTTTGTTTCTTTATACCCATTAGAAAGTATTTCATATCTACTAAAAGGACTCCATTGTATGGATAATTTGGCAATACTTACATCATAATTAGTATAAGAATTACTAGTGTTTGGTTTAAAAGTATAATTATAAGTAGGTTCAATTTTAGAAACAGAAAATTCTGTTTCAGTCAATATTTTTGGAGACAATTGATGTTCTAACCAAAATGCTTTTGTAATATGCTTATGAAAAAGTTCAATATTTAATAAACGAGGTTCGAAAAACTGAAAAAAGCGTTTATCGGTTAAAAAAGTTGAACTCCCAGTTTCTTGTAAATCTTTAGTGTAACTGGCATTTATCCATGTATTTGTATTTGGAATAATTCTAACTCCACCACCAATACTATACTTAAACTTACTATCTAAAACACCATAAACAGTATAACCTTCAATTCTGTATTTTTTAGAAAAGTTTGAATTTGTAACACCTCCTAATCCAGATCTAAAACCTTCATATTGATTATACTTAATAAGATACCTTAAGTCAAAATCGAAATATTTAGTTGGGAAATAGCCGTTACCAATATATCTTAATAGTTCTTTTTTCTTTAATGAATCTTTTGCATTAGCAGTTTCATTTTTTAGCTCATCATTAATTATCTGAGCGTTACTTTGAAAAAGTAAAAGTGAAATAACAAACGTAAAGAAGTATTTCATTGATTAGAAAATATTAGCGAATTTATTATAACAGAAAAAAAACGACTCTAGAGTCGTTTTTTTAAACGGTCATAATTTCTTTTTCCTTAACATGGAAAATATCATCAATCTTCAGGATGTGTTTATCTGTCATTTCTTGAACATCTATTTCAGCATTACCCAATAAATCTTCTGATATATCAAGCTTTTTTAATTCGTGTAGAGCTTCCCTTCTATGGTTTCTAACACCAACTTTAGCATCTTCAGCTTCAGCTTTTGCTTGTTTAGATAATTCTCGACGTCTTTCTTCCGTTAAAGCAGGAACATTAATAATTATACTTTCACCATTGTTCATTGGATTAAAACCGAGATTAGCAATCATAATAGCTCTTTCAATTTCTTGAAGCATACTTTTTTCCCATGGTTGAACTGTAATTGTTCTTCCATCTGGAGTATTTACGTTTGCAACTTGAGACAAAGGTGTTTGAGAACCATAATATTCTACCATTACACTTCCTAACATTGCGGGAGATGCTTTTCCAGCTCTAATGTTTAGATATTCTTTTTCTAAATGCTTTACTGCATTTACCATTGCTTCTTTTGTCGATTCTAAGACAAATTGTAACTCTTCGTTCATATTACTAGGTATTACTTTATTTTTGGCTTTCAAAAATTAAGCCAAAACGAAATTATATATTCACTGTTGTGCCTATATTTTCTCCAGAAATAACTTTTAATAAGTTACCTCTTGTATTCATATCAAACACAATTATTGGCAAATTATTTTCTTGACTTAAAGTAAATGCAGTTGTATCCATTACTTTTAGCCCTTTTTGCAACACATCAGCAAAGCTAATAAAATCATATTTTACAGCATCAATATTTTTTTCAGGATCAGTATTATAGATACCATCAACACGTGTACCCTTTAAGATAACATCTGCTTCAATTTCAATAGCTCTTAAAACAGCAGCAGAATCTGTTGTGAAATATGGATTACCTGTTCCACCTCCAAAAATAACAACACGACCTTTTTCAAGATGCCTCATAGCTCTACGTCTTATGAATGGCTCTGCAACTTCATTGATTTTTATTGCTGACTGAAGCCTAGTAGGAATACCTGCATCTTCAAGTGCACTTTGTAAAGCTAAACCATTTATAACGGTTGCTAACATTCCCATGTGATCACCTTGAACTCTATCCATACCGTTACTAGCTCCAGCAACTCCTCTAAATATATTTCCACCACCAATAACTATTGCAACTTCAATACCTAAATCTGTAATTTGTTTTACATCTTCTGCATATTCAGCAAGTCTTTCTGGGTCAATTCCATATTGTCTATTTCCCATTAAGGCCTCTCCCGATAATTTTAATAAAATTCTTTTGTATTTCATTGTTGTCTTTTACTGTGGTTTTACAAATATAACACACATTTTTTATTTGTTTAGTTTAATTTTTAGAATAAAAAAAAGCCTTGATAACTTATCAAGGCTTTTTGTTTTTTTAGCGATATATTATTATCCTACTAGTGAAACACGTTCAAAAGCTGTTACTGCAACATCTCCATAAGAGTTAACGTAATCTGCAACACTTTTCTTAGCGTCTTTAATGAATTCTTGATCTAGAAGACATAGTTCATTATCTAGAGTTGTATTATCAGACATAAAACGCTCTAATTTTCCTGGTAAAATTTTATCCCAGATTTGTTCTGGTTTACCTTCAGCTTTTAATTGTGCTTTTGCATCTTCTTCAGCTTGGGCTAATACTTCAGGAGTTAATTGAGACATTGATATATATTGAGGTACATTTTTTAATGGTTTCCCTAAACGTCCTAATTCAATATTATCTTTTTCGATAACTGCAATTCTTGCTTCAGTTTCTGATGCAACAAATGCTGGATCAAAATCTTTATAAGATAATGTAGATGCTCCCATTGAAGCCACTTGCATTGCTAAATCTTTTGTTAAAACATCTGCATTGTCTACTTTATTAGATAAACCAACTATAGAAGCAATTTTATTTCCTGCATGGATATAGTAACCAACATAAGGAGCTTCTAATTTTTTGAAGCCACCAATTTCAAGTTTTTCACCAATTACACCAGTTTGTTCAATTAACTTATCGGCAACAGTCATTCCTCCAAAATCTGAAGCTAAGAAGTTTTCTAAGCTGTCACAATTTAAAGCCACGTTTGTTAATTCTCTAGCAAGCTTTACAAAAGCGTCATTTTTTGCTACGAAGTCTGTTTCGCAATTTAAAGAAACAATTACACCAACAGTGTTATCAGTATTAACACAAGCGATAACAGCTCCTTCACTAGAATCTCTGTCTGCTCTTTTTGCAGCAACTTTTTGTCCTTTTTTACGTAATATTTCAATTGCTTTGTTAAAATCTCCTTCAGATTCTACCAAAGCATTTTTACAATCCATCATTCCTGCACCAGTAGCATCTCTCAGCTTTTTTACATCTGCAGCACTAATTTTTGTCATAATTTCTATGAGGTATTATTAAAAATAAAGTCGTTCAATTTTTTCACAAGAAAAATACTAAACGACTTATTAATGTTATTAATTATTGTTTTTATTCTTCTTCTTGAGCTGCAGCAGGTGCAGTTTCAACTTTTGGCTCAGCTTTAGCTTTCGCTTTAGGTTCAGCTTTCGCTTCTGGTTTAGGAGTATCTTTTCCTTCTTTTTCAGCTTTTCTATCTGCTAAACCGCTAGCAACTGCATCACCTACATGTGCTAAAATCTTATCTATAGATTTTGAAGCATCATCATTTGCGGGTATTACATAATCTACCTGTCTTGGGTCAGAGTTTGTATCAACCATTGCAAAGATTGGAATGTTTAATTTCTGTGCTTCTTTAATTGCGATATGTTCACGTTTAATATCTACTACAAACAATGCACCTGGAAGACGAGTCATATCTACAATAGAACCTAAGTTCTTTTCTAGTTTTGCTCTCAAACGGTCAACTTGAAGACGTTCTTTTTTAGATAGAGTCAAGAAGGTGCCATCTTTTTTCATTCTATCGATAGAAGCCATTTTTTTAACAGCTTTTCTAATAGTAACGAAATTAGTTAACATACCACCAGGCCATCTTTCTGTGATGTAAGGCATGTTTACGCTTCCTGCTTTTTCAGCAACAATGTCTTTTGCTTGTTTTTTGGTAGCTACAAATAGTATTTTTCTACCTGAGGCTGCTATTTTGCTTAAAGCTTCGCAAGCTTCTTCTAATTTTGCAGCAGTTTTATATAGGTTAATGATATGAATACCATTACGCTCCATATAAATGTAAGGAGCCATATTTGGATCCCATTTTCTGGTTAAGTGTCCAAAGTGAACCCCACCATCTAGTAATTCTTTTACTTCTACTTTTGCCATTTTGTAATAGTTTACGTTCTGTTGAATTAGCAATGATTAAGTGGTCTTTTAAAATCGCCTTAACCATTTAGATGCTAAACTAAATCCTGACATAATTGCCATGGACAACAATAACTGGTTTAAAATTCTTTTAATATTAACGTTTTGAGAATTGGAATTTTTTACGCGCTTTTTTCTGACCGAATTTTTTACGTTCTACCATTCTTGGGTCTCTTGTTAATAATCCTTCAGGTTTTAAGATAATTCTGTTTTCTTCATCTAATTCGCACATTACACGAGATAAAGCTAAACGAACTGCTTCTGCTTGACCTGTAGCACCTCCTCCAAATACATTTACTTTTACATCAAAGTTTCCTACGTTGTTAGTTAAAACTAACGGTTGATTTACTTTGTATTGTAAAGTAGCTGTTGGAAAGTAAGTGTTAACATCTTTTTTGTTCACTGTTATGTTTCCTTTTCCTTCTGAAACATACACACGAGCAACTGCCGTTTTTCTACGACCAATTTTGTGAATTACCTCCATTAGTTAACTTCGTTTAAGTTAATTGTTTTTGGTTTTTGAGCTTCGTGAGTATGCTCTGCACCAATAACAACATTTAAATTACGGAATAATACTGCGCCTAATTTGTTTTTAGGCAACATTCCTTTTACTGATTTTTCTACTAATCTTGCAGGATCTTTTGCAAATTGTTCATTAGCAGTTAAAGTTTTTTGACCACCTGGATAACCTGTGTGACGAATATATGTTTTTTCTGTCCACTTGTTTCCTGTTAAGTTGATTTTTTCAGCATTGATAACAATTACGTTATCTCCGCAATCAACGTGTGGTGTGAAGTTAGGCTTGTGCTTACCTCTCAAAAGTATCGCGACTCTTGAAGCTAAACGACCTAGCGTTTGTCCTTCAGCATCAACTAAAACCCACTGCTTATTAACAGTAGCTTTGTTAGCTGATATTGTTTTGTAGCTTAATGTATCCACACTAAAATTAATTTTATTTGTTTGCTCTTTGACAAACTGATTAAACATTCCTCTCTCAAAAAGAGTTTGCAAATTTACAATTATATATTTGATTTGCAAACAGTAATGAGGCTATTTTGTTATAAAATGAAAGAGTTTAAAGTGATTATATAATTTTCTTCACAAAAAGTAAAAGTTTAAACATCAAGTTTTATTGAAATTAACTTAAAACATAATGGTAAAAACTAAAATTATATTAATGCGCCTCTAACCAGTTATCTCCAATGTCTATATCAACATCTAAAGGAACTTCTAGTTTGTAAGCTGATTCCATTTCTGTTTTAACAAGTTGTTTGATATCATTTAGCTCTGGTTTATATACATCAAATACCAGTTCATCATGAACCTGAAGAAGCATTTTAGTTTTATAATTTCCAGTTTCAAGTTTGTTGTAGACATTAATCATTGCTATTTTAATAATATCTGCTGCGCTACCTTGTATTGGTGCATTTATTGCGTTACGTTCTGCTGCACCTCGAACAACTGCGTTTCGAGAATTAATATCTTTTAAATACCTGCGACGACCTAAAACGGTTTCTACATAACCATTATCTCTTGCAAAATCTATTTGCTTACTAATATATGCTTTAAGTTTTGGATAGGTTTCATAATACGTATCTATAAGTTCTTTTGCTTCCGTTCTATTTAAATCGGTTTGATTACTCAATCCAAAAGCTGAAACACCATAAATTATTCCGAAGTTTACTGTTTTGGCATTGCTACGTTGTTCTCTAGTAACTTCTTTTAATGGTATTCCAAACACTTTTGATGCTGTTGAAGCATGAATATCTTCACCATTCTTAAACGCATTAATCATAGTTTCTTCCTCACTTAAAGCCGCAATAACGCGTAATTCTATTTGAGAGTAATCTGCTGCAAGCAATGTATAGTTTTCGTTTCTAGGTATAAATGCTTTTCTAACTTGACGACCACGTTCTGTTCTAATTGGAATATTTTGAAGGTTTGGATTGTTACTACTTAATCGACCTGTTGCTGCAACGGTTTGCATGTAGTCTGTATGTACACGGCCAGTTTGCTCTAATACCTGATTAGGTAATGCATCAACATAAGTGCTTTTTAGTTTAGCTAAACCACGATACGCAAGAATATTTCTTATAATCTCATGATCTTTTGAGAGGTATGACAAAATATCTTCTGAAGTAGCATATTGACCTGTTTTAGTTTTTTTAGGTTTATCAACGAGTTTAAGTTTTTCAAAAAGAATAACTCCTAACTGTTTTGGCGAGGCAATATTAAATTCTTCACCAGCGGCTTCATATATTTTTGATTCTAAAACTAAAATATCATTATTTAACTCTTCTGTGAGGGAATGTAAAAATTCTTTATCAAGATTTATACCTTCTAACTCCATAGCAGCAAGAACTTTTACTAATGGGATTTCTAAGTCATCAAACAGTTTTTTGGTTTTTGCATCTTTTAGTTCGTCTTCAAAATGTTCTTTTAATTGTAAGGTAATATCAGCATCTTCAACTGCATATTCCGTTTGTTTTTCTAATGAAACGTCTCGCATTGACAATTGATTTTTTCCTTTTTTACCAATAAGTTCGATAATAGAAATAGGAGTGTAGTTAAGATAAGTTTCTGCTAGTACATCCATGTTATGTCGCATATCTGGATTAATCAAATAATGCGCAATCATGGTATCAAAAAGTTTTCCTTTAATATTAATATTGTATTTATTAAGAACTTTTAAATCGTATTTTAAATTCTGACCAATTTTCTCTATGTGTTCTGCTTCGAAAAAGGGTCTTAATTTTTCTATTAATTGTTGCGCCTCGTCTTTGTGTTTTGGAAATGGAACATAAAACCCTTTATAGCCTTCCCATGAGAATGAAATTCCAACAAGTTCAGCAATAATTGGGTTAAGTCCTGTAGTTTCTGTGTCAAAACATACAGAAGTTTGTTGCATTAAAGTACTAACAAACAATTCTAAACCTAGTTTTCCTGTTACACTCTGATAAAAGTGAGGTGTATTATTTATGGTTTTTCTACCATAATCTGAAGTCAATTCTTTAACAGGTTCGTTATCTCCTCCAAAAAGAGAAAATTGTCCAGCACCAGCTGTTGGCTGAGATGTTTGTTTTTTTACTTCTGTTGTTTTTTGAGTTGAAGCAGCTTCATTTTGAGTTGTTGGGGTTTCAACAGAAAAAGTTTTGATTAAATTCTCTGTTAATCGTCTAAATTCAAGCTCCTGAAAAATTTCTTTTACTTTTTCAATGTCTGGAGTGTTAAGCTCAAAATCTTTTTCATTAAAATCGACAGGAACATCTAGTAAAATTCTAGCTAGTTTTTTAGAGAGTAAACCTAATTCAGCATTAGCTTCAACCTTTTCTTTCATTTTGCCTTTTAGCTCATGTGTATTTGCAAGCAAACCTTCCATACTTCCATATAGAGCTAAGAATTTTTTAGCTGTTTTATCTCCAACTCCTGGTAATCCAGGTATGTTATCTACAGCATCACCTTTCATGCCTAAAAAATCAATAACTTGATCTGGATGTTCAATTTCAAATTTCTCTTTTACTTCTTCAACACCCCAAGTTTCATAACCACCTCCAAACATTGGTCTATACATGAAAATATTTTCTGAAACCAATTGCGCAAAATCTTTATCTGGTGTTACCATAAACGTTTGATAACCTTCTTTTTCTGCTTTTTTGGCCAGCGTTCCTATAACATCATCTGCCTCAAAACCTTCTTTAACCATAATAGGAATATGCATTGCTTTAAGAATACTTTCTATATAAGGAATGGCAATTTTTATGGCTTCGGGTGTTTCGTCTCGATTAGCTTTGTATTCTGGGAACATTTCTATACGATCTACACTACCTCCTCTGTCAAAACAGACAGCAAGATGGTCTGGTCGTTCACGTTTTATGACATCAAGAAGTGAGTTTGTAAATCCTAATATAGCTGACGTATCCAAACCTTTAGAATTAATTCTTGGGTTTTTAATGAATGCATAATAGCCTCTAAATATTAAAGCGTAAGCATCAAGTAAGAATAAGCGTTTTTGATTTGCCATTTAAATGTTTTGTTGAAGTTTATAAATCTACAAAACTTAATGTTAGTGAATAAAAAAAGTCACAATTAAATTGTGACTTCCTTTACAAATTATGTTGAAATAATTAACTTAAAATTGCTTCCTTACGTTTTAATCTAAGAGTTTTTATATAAGCTCTAACACTTATCAACTCATCACTTTTAATCTGATTTAATACTTTAGTTTGCTTAAGAGGATTAGCACTTATTGGGTCAACCTTCTTAATTGTAATACCAGATTTTAAAGCACTGTGAATATCTAATTTAGAAATTTCCGCTTTCTCTTGCCCCATAGTAATTAGTGGGAAAATTAAAAATGCTAATATGTATAAACTTTTTTTCAATGTGTGCTTAATTATTAATTACACTACAAAAGAAGTACACATATACTTTATAATAGAAAAAAATTGATGAAATACATAAAAATCTAGTTTTCAGTACAGTTAAATCAAAAAACATCGATGAAATGCACAGTTAAGATTCTTTGTAATAGAATTCCGATGAAATATTAATATTAGCATTCTCTTGGTATTTAGTCATGCTAAAGCCTTTATGAATTGCATAATAACCAGTTTCTCCTTTTTTATTTACAGCGATATATCCAACTTGAAAGTTTTTGTAATTACTATGGGGTTTATTAACTATTCTTCTAATAGCTTCTTCACATGCTTCTTGTGGTGATTTGCCTTGACGCATGAGTTCAACTATTAAAAAGCTGCCTACAGTTTTTACAACTTCTTCACCTAAACCTGTTGCAACTGCTGCACCAATTTCATTATCTACAAATAAACCTGAACCTATAATAGGAGAGTCACCAACACGACCAGCCATTTTATAGGCTAAACCGCTAGTTGTGCAACCTCCTGAAATATTTCCATCTCTATCTACTGCCAACATTCCAATAGTATCATGGTTCTCTATATTAATAATAGGTTTGTATTTAGATTCTACTTTCCATTCTTCCCATGCTTTTTTTGCTTTTTCTGTAAGTAAATCATCTTTAGTAAATCCTGTTTCATAGGCAAACTGCTCTGCGCCTCTACCTGCGAGCATAACATGAGGTGTATCTTCCATAACTTTTCTGGCTACAGATATAGCATGTGGTACATTTTGTAAATACACTACAGAACCACAATTACCTTCCTTATTCATAATACATGCATCAAGAGTTACATTGCCATCGCGATCTGGTAAACCTCCTTTGCCTACAGATAATCCTTCAGCATTATCTTCTTCAATATTGCACCCTTTTTCAATAGCATCTAGAACAGTTTCTCCATTTTGAAGTGTTTCCCAAGCTTTTGCAGTTGCATTTTTTACATCCCAAGTGGCTATTACTAAGGGTAATGATACTTTTGTTGTATCAGAAACCACTATAGGTTCTTCTGATTTTTTTTCAGTACAACTTATAAGTGAATTTCCAACAGCTAAACCAACTCCAGTTAAAGAAGCGTTTTTTAAAAAATTACGACGTTTCATACTATAATACTTTTTTTATAGTTTCTGTATCCAAAATATAATATATATACATAACAGCATATAATAAACATTAAGGCCAATTTAAATCCAATATTATCTGTTAGAAACCCATAAAATGGAGGTATTAATGCACCACCAACAATAGCTGTACATAATAATCCTGAAGCTTTAGGTTTTAACTCGCCTAAACCATCAAGAGATAAAGTGAAAATTGTTGGGAACATTATAGAATTGAATAATCCAACAGCTAGAATACTCCACATACTTATTAGACCTGTTGTGCTTATCGAAATAAGAATGAGTGAAATTGCTAAAGTTGCAAATACACCTAAAACTTTGCCTGGTTTCATAATCTTAGTTAGATAAGAACCTATAAATCTACCAATCATAGCTCCAGACCAATAAAAAGTTACAAATACACCTACTATAGCTTTATTATCATTTTCTGCTAATCCAGAATTTAAAATACCCTCTGCTATAGACTTCATAAATCCATTTTGCTTAATGACTTCAACAAGATTCATGTCTAGAAAATAATTTACGAGATAACTACCAATAGCAACTTCAGCTCCTACATAAAAGAAAATCCCTAAAACACCAAGCATTAAATTTTTGTTTTTGAATGCTTCAAAATACCTTCCAGTAGATTTTTCACTCATCATTTTTGGAAGTTTAGCAAAAAGGAAGATTACAGCGATAAACCCTATGAATAAAGCCAATCCTAAAAATGGAGTTTGTACTGCAGATGCTTCAGAAGCAAGATATGTTTCTTTAGCCGTTTCTGATAATGATGCTATTTCACTTTCGGTTTTTATAGTATCGCTTAATATAAATAAAGCGCCTACTGCAGGAGCAATTGCAGTTCCTAAGGAATTAAAGGCTTGTGATAAGTTTAATCTGCTCGAAGCACCATCTTCTGAACCTAAAACTGCTACAAAAGGATTTGCGGCTACTTGAAGAATAGTCATGCCACCAGCTAAAATAAAATAAGCTAACATGAAAATTCCAAATACGCGATAAGATGCAGCTGGATAAAATAATAAACATCCAGTTGCCATAGTTATTAAGCCCAAAATAATACCACGTTTGTAACCAATTTTTGAGAGTATATAGCTTGCAGGTATTGACAACAAGAAATAGGCTCCAAAAAAAGCAAATTGTACCATTCCTGCCTGAAAATAAGAGAGCGTAAATAGTTCTCTTAATCTTGGTATAAGAGAATCTACAAGTACAGTTATAAATCCCCAAAGAAAGAAAAGTGTAGTTAAGAGAATGAAGGAACTAGTATAAGATTTTTGGTTGCTCATAATTAGTGATTATTTTTTAATTTTTTATTTGATTGTGATTTCATCAACAAAAATCCAGCTTCTACCGTCATGTTCATACCCTAAATGCCATTCAGGAAGTTTGCCTAATTTTTTTGCAATGATTTTAATGTATCTGTATTTTGTAGAAGGTTGTTTGAAATATAATTCTTTGATTTCTACTTTTTCTGATTGAAGGATAGGATTTATTTCCTTTGCTTGTTCAATTGGAGTAAAATTTACTCCATCTTTAGAGCCAAAACAACTGACTTCAGTTGGATAAAAAATCCAACTTCTTTGGTCTTGTAAAAAGTTTACGAATACCATATTTACAGATTTCTCATTTCCTAAATCAACTGTAGCTATAACATCTTCATCCCAGTAACCTTGCCAAGTTCCAGTTCTGAAATCTTGAGTGCCATAAATACCATCTATTAATGCATTATTTCCTCCAGCGTTGTATTGATTAGCAAACTCTGTTTCTAATTTGATGCTAATATTAGGGTCAATCTTGTAAAAGTTTGTCGTTATTGTTGCGCTTTTACCTTCTTTATTTTCTGAATAAACTGCAAGATTAATGGCTTTGCTAATAGAGAAAGGTTGTTCGTATGTCTTAAATCCACCTTTATAACCTATACGATAATAAATAGTTGCATCTTTATCTATGCAACCTAATTCAACTTCAGTTTGACCTTTAAATGCTACATTTCCTTTAGCAATAAACGGAGGAGGAGTGATGAGGTGCTCTGTGATTTCAGTTTTTGATTCTTGTCCATCAAGACTTCCCCAAACAGATGGATTGTCTGTCATTTGAAACTCTAATGTACCTCCCTCTACAATTTCATTATGATAAATAAAAGTTCTATCAAGAGACTTTCCATTTAAAGTTGCGCTTTCAATATATTTATTATTGCTATTAATATCATGAGCCACAATGGTAAAATGATTGCCATTTTCTAAATTAATAGTGGCCTTAGGAAATAATGGTGTTCCAATTATATATTGATTGTATCCTGGAGTCACAGGATAGAAACCAAGAGAACTTAATACATACCATGCACTCATTTGTCCACAATCTTCATTTCCCGAAATTCCATCAGGAGTATTTTTGTATAACTCAGTTAAAATTTGATGTACTTTTTTTTGAGTTTTATGAGGTTTGTTTACAAAGTTGTATAAATAGGCCATATGGTGACTAGGTTCGTTACCATGAGCATATTGTCCAATGAGTCCAGTTATATCTGCTTGATTACGACCTGAGGTTTCAGCTTTTGCTGTAAATAATTCATCCAGATTTTCTTCTAATTTATCTTTTCCACCTAGTAAATTTATAAATCCGGAAATATCTTGAGGCACATAAAAACTGTATTGCCAAGAATTAGCTTCAGTATAGTTAAAATTTACTTCGTAAGGATCAAAAGGAGCAAACCATGTATTTCGAAATCGGCCTCTCATAAATTGCGTTTCTGGGTCATAAATATTCTTGTAGTATTGCGCTCTTTGTAAGTAATATTTGTAATCTTCGGTTTTACCTAACTCTTTTGCCATTTGTGCAATGGTCCAATCGTCATATGCATATTCTAAAGTTTTCGAAACTGATTCACTTTCTTCTTCCACAGGAATAAAACCAAATTCTTTATACGATTTTAAACCTAACTTGTCTTGTGAAGCACTATGTTTCATGGCTTCAAAAGCTTTGTATACATCGTAATCTTTAATACCTTTTAAATATGCGTCAGCAATTACAGGAACCGCATGATAACCAATCATACAACCTGTATAATTAGCCGATAAATCCCAAATTGGCATAATACCACCTTCATCATACTTTGCAATAAATGTGTTAATAAAGTCATTAGTTTTGTCTTGTTCAATTATAGTATATAAAGGATGTGTTGCTCTATATGTATCCCAAAGCGAAAAAACTGTGTAATAATTAAATTCTTTGGTTTGATGAATGTTTAAATCCATCCCTCTGTAACGTCCATCTACGTCTTGATATAAATTAGGCGCAATCATAGTGTGATACAATGAGGTGTAAAAGTTGGTTTTGTAATCTTGATTAGGCGTTTCAACCACTATTTTTTTGAGTTGTTTTTCCCATATGTTTTGCGCTTCTTTTTTAACGACTTCAAAAGGTTTACCACCAATTTCTGATTCTAAATTTTCACGAGCACCTTTAATATCAACAGCAGAAATTCCAATTTTAATATATACAGGGTCATTATTTGGATTGATAAAACGAAGTGCTATTTTTCTTCCTCCTGGATCATTATGTTCAGTAGGAGACTGCAACATATCGTTAAATGTGTGCGATGTTTTTATACTGAAATATAAGCGTTGATCTGAAGCCCAGGCTTTACTAAAGCGATACCCTTGAATCTCGGTATTAGAAATGACTTCAAATTTAGCATCTAACACTTCATCACGATGAATTAGATCTATAATCGCCACTTGATTTTCTGAAGAAGGGAATTTGTATTTATGCATTCCGCTTCGCTTAGAAACCGTTAATTCAACATCTATTTCTGTAGAATCTAAGTAGACTCTATAATAACCTGGTTCAGCAATTTCGTTAGCATGACTAAAATGCGCACGATAACCTTTTTTACCATTTGCACCATTGTTGAAATTAATTTTATTAGTTGGCATTAAAAGAATATCTCCATAATCACTTACTCCTGTACCACTTAAATGTGTATGTGAAAATCCGTATATATACGCATCACTATAATGATAACCTGAACAACCATCCCAACCATCAAGTCTAGTATCAGGACTTAATTGCATCATTCCAAAAGGTAAAGTTGCACCTGGGAATGTGTGTCCATGTCCTCCAGTTCCTATAAAAGGATTAACATTTTTAATTAATAACCCATCTTTGTGAGCAGGATTTATTGGTTTATGTTTATTGCATGAGTGTAGCGTTAAGACCGCAATAACAATAAAAAAAAGATGTTTCATAAAGACACTTTATTTAGGTTCTTGAAAGATAGTAATTCTTAACATATAGTTAAATAAGTTTTATCGATGATTACCAGGTCCTAAATTCATGTATATTTGATAAAATTGCTATATGATTCGTTGGTTAATCTTTATTATAATATTTGGCCTTATTGATATTTATGCCTATCAAGCCTTTAGAACTTCATTTAGAAATAAATGGATAAACATTGTGTATTTAATCATTTCAATTGTGGTTTTAGGCAACTTTATTTATCAGTTAGCTACTTTTGATAGAAGTTCTGGAATAAACATTAAAGTAAATTGGGCAATTGGGTTGTTTTTAACTTTATATGTGCCAAAAATAGTACTTATGCTATTAATGTTTGGAGAAGACATTTTTAGGATTCCTCAGGCATTATATAGTTATTTCTTTACTTCTGGCACTGCTGAAAGTACTTCCTATATGCCATCCAGAAGGCAATTTGTAAGTCAGTTAGCTCTAGGCATAGCAGCAATTCCTTTTGCTTCATTTTTATATGGAATGGTAAAAGGGAAATACAACTTTAAAGTATTAAAATACACGTTACATTTTGAAGATTTACCAGAGGCTTTTGATGGATATCAAATCACACAAATAAGTGATATACACAGTGGGAGTTTTGATAACAAGGAAAAAATTAAATATGCAGTAGATTTAGTAAATGAGCAAAATTCTGATTTGCTATTGTTTACAGGCGATATGGTAAATAATACAGCTTCAGAGATGCGCCCTTGGAAAACTATTTTCTCCAAACTTAATGCTAAAGACGGTATGTTTTCAGTATTAGGTAATCATGATTATGGCGACTACATGTCTTGGGATTCTAAAGAGGAGAAATCTAAAAATCTTGAAGAATTAAAATCCATTCAAAAAGAAATAGGATTTGATTTACTCTTAGACTCAAGTCGTTACATTGAAAAAAACGGACAACGCATAGCATTAATTGGAGTAGAAAACTGGGGGAAAGGGTTTAAACAAAAAGGAGATTTAAAAAAAGCAGTTTCTAATATAGAACCTAATGATTTTAAAATTCTAATGAGCCACGATCCATCACATTGGCAACATCAAGTAATTGATGATGACTATCATTATCACTTAACCTTAAGCGGACATACACATGGTATGCAATTTGGAATTGAAATACCTGGATGGATTAAATGGAGCCCTGTAAAATGGCGTTATAAATATTGGGCTGGAATCTATGAAGAGAAGAAACAATTTATAAATGTTAATAGAGGGTTTGGATTCTTGGCATTTCCTGGTCGAGTTGGTATTTGGCCAGAAATTACCGTTATAGAGCTTAAAAAAGGCAGTAAAACAGCTTAATTAGATTAAAATAATACTTTTTTATCTGAATTTTCTTATTTTTATATAAGACGAATGCAATCCTTTCAATTATAAGAAGGTTATAAATAAAAATTTGTAGGTTTGTATTAGTACATTGGACTAAAACCCTTTTAGTATGTCAAAATTTGGTGAACTTATAGATGTAAATATTCCTGTCTTATTAGACTTTTTTACAGATTGGAGTGATGAATCAACAACAATGCATGCTGTGCTTAGAGATGTTGCTGCAGCACTTGGTGACAAAGCCAAAGTGATAAAAATAGATGTTGAAAAAAACAAAGAATTGGCAGAAGCATTACGAATAAAAGGCCTGCCCACTTTAATTATTTATAAAGATGGTGAGATGAAATGGCGCCAAAGTGGCGAATTAGATGCTAATACTCTTATTGGGTTAGTTCAGGAATACGTCTAAATTCATAACCTTCCTTTGTAAAATGATCTAGCATTCTTGGTAATGTATATTGCATATTTCGTGATGCTTTAATGCTATCATGAAGTACAACAATATCTCCTTCTTTTGTGTTTAGAATAACATTTTTTAAACAAACTTCTTTTTCAATAGTTTTATCCCAATCTTTAGATAAAATATTCCACATTATTATTTGATAGTTCAGTTTAGATAAAGCATTTACTTGTTTAAGTTTTATTCTTCCATAAGGTGGACGAAAAAGTAAAGGTTTTGTTTTATAATTTGAGTCAATTTTATTTTGAGCTTTATTAATATTTAATAAGTACTCTTCTGTATTGGTTTTCCAACCTTTTAAGTGATCATAGGTATGATTTCCTATAGCATGACCCTTTTTAATAATATTTTTAAAAATATCTGGATGTTTCTCTATGTTTTTTCCAATACAGAAAAAAGTAGCTTTAGCATTAAAAATATCAAGTGTATTAAGTACCCAATCAGTAATTTCAGGAGTTGGACCATCATCAAAAGTTAAGTAAATAACTTTTTCTGTTGTTTCAATGTTCCATACTAAACTTGGTAAAACATGTTTTACTAGTTTAGGAGTTTTTACAGGAATAATATTCATTTTAATTACTTACTTCAATAGAGTTGCTATCTGAAGGTAAATCTGCATCTTCAGTTTTTAGAGGTGTGGAAGGTTCATCATCTACACCGAAAAGTCTTAAGTAGTCGTTGAATTTTTTCATTTCACCTTCTACAAATTCTGTATCACTTTCATTAATGGCTAAAACATCTATTAAAGAACGATAACGTTCAATATCCACATAAATATCTTCAGCAAGATTTTCTTGATTACTTATTTCCAGACTTGATAAATACGTTAAATTTTCTTGATATTTTTTTGAAACATCAAAATATAAATTTCGAGCCTTTTCATTTGCGTCAACTAGATAATAAGCATTAATATATGGTTCTAAAAGTGTATAGTAGCCAAATATATCTACTGGCATTTTCTCCATTGCTAAATCGGCAATTTCTTCTGCTTTATCTAATTTGTTTTCATTAATTAAAGCTTCTATTAATCGAGCTAAATTACCTCTATAGGTAATTCCGTTTTTACGAGACTCAACATCATGATAAACTTTGTCGCTTCCACTGTTTCCCCAATTCCAAGATTTTACCATATCGTACATTACATCGGAGTTTACACGTCCCATGTCAAAAGGATTAGCTTTATCTACAGGAGTTTTAATAGGAACTAGCTTGTAACACAATCCATCCAGTTGTAAATAATCTTTCATCCAGATATAATCATCGTCTCCAAAAGCACCTCCTGTAAAATAAATAGGTCTTTCCCAATTGTTGTTTGCAACAATATCAAGCATAAGTAGCCTATTTTTATAAAGAGCATTTCCACTAATTTTAATATCAATATACGTTACTATTTTATCGGCATCTTTGTCTTTTACTATTCCATGTTTTAATACTGATGCTTTATCTACAGGAATTCGTACGTTTTCAGTAGGCATGTAGTTAGCGTTTAACTCTTGATTTCTTGCTCTACTAGTATCGTAACCTTCTTGTTGTAGATAATACTTGTACTTTGTTTTAGGGTTATCACTTGTAATAAACCCTAAGAAATCTTTAATATTTAAAGTATCTTCAGTAATTACCTCTTTAAGTATATAATCGCGAGTTCCAAATTTATATTTATCATGAGTTAACTGAGAAGGTATTGGATCGCTTTCATAAGCTTTTCTTTTCATTTGGTCTATATACCAATCAGTTTGAAATAGACTTGTATTTACGACTCTAACATCTCTTCTAATTCCTTCAATTTCTTGAGCATACCAAAGTGGAAATGAATCATTGTCACCAATAGTAAATAGTATTGCGTTAGGTTCACAGGATTCTAAGTATTTAATAGCCATGGCATGAGCAGTCTCTCTACCTGATCTGTCATGATCATCCCAATTATTAGCTGCTAAAACCCCTGGAACAATTATTAAGCAGGCCAAAGATACTATAGGAGCGACCAATGAACTTTTGCTAACTTTGTTTAAAGAGTTTGCAATTGCATATACACCAAAACCAATCCACATTGCAAAGACATAAAAAGAACCGACTACAGAGTAATCACGTTCTCTAGGTTCAAAAGGTCTAACATTAGTATAGAACTGAATTGCTAATCCAGTAAAAAGGAAGAACACTAGCATTACCCAGAACAGTTTTTTATCGGTATTAAACAAGAAAAACAAACCTATCAAACCAAGTAATAATGGCAGAAAATAATAGGTATTTCTAGCTTTATTATTAAGGACGTCACTTGGTAAATTTTCTTGTGGATAACCAAGAAAAAACTCATCAATAAATTTAATGCCACTTAACCAATTTCCATGCATATCATATTTACCTTGAATGTCGTCTTGCCTTCCTGTAAAATTCCACATAAAATATCGCCAATACATATAACCTAATTGGTATTCAAGTAAGTATGCTATGTTTTGCCCAAAAGATGGTTTTTCAATATCTAGATATGCGGCGTATGTTCTTAAAAATTTATGATAATCTTCATAATCTACATAGCCATCAGAAACTCTTTTTCTAAAATCTGTAACTAAAGTTCTTAGTTCATTCTGCATTTGGTACTCAGTTTTAATTTTAAAATCTAAATAGCCAGTATACATCATATAGTTCTCAGCATGTTCGCCACTCCACATTCGAGGTAGAATTGCAGCATGTTTTGAGTTATAATTTTGTGTTGCATTAACATAATCGTTAACTACAACATATTTACCTAATTTTTTATCTTTTTCATATTTCGGTTTGTCATCTACGTATGGATTATTTTCATCTAATCCAGAATATTGATCCGTAAATAAAGGACCATAGAAGAGATGTGTTTTAGGATATTGTTCAAGATTGTAATAAGCTAATAACTCTCTTGCACTTGAAGGGTTGTTTTCATTAATTACAACATTAGCATTTGCTCTTATTGGAAGCATTAACCAAGAAGAAAAACCTAACATTACAAATGTTACACATAAAATCCCTGTATTTAAATGGATAAAGTTTTTTTGTCTAGTATATTTTAATCCAGCATAAATAAAAGCTATTAAAATAATTCCAGCTATAATTGAACCAGAATTAAAAGGTAATCCAATATTGTTAACAAAGAATATTTCTAAAGCACTGAAAAATCTTAAAATATTTGGCGCTAATAATTTAAAAACAAAAAGAAGTACAGCTATAACAACAACATTTGCAACAATAAAATTTTTAATTGTAATTTCTTTGTAATGCTTAAAATAATAAATAAGTCCAATTGCAGGAATAGTTAATAATCCCATAAAATGTACACCAAAAGAAAGACCAACTATAAATGAAATAAGTATTAGCCATTTATTTCCTTTTGGTTTATTCATATCTTGTTCCCAATGTAAAGCTAAGTAGAACATTAACGACATTAATAATGTAGCCATTGCGTAAACTTCAGTTTCTACTGCGTTAAACCAAAACGAATCAGTAAAAGTAAAAGCAACGCTACCTACAAAAGCACCTCCAAGAATAGCAAAACCTTGATTTTTGGATATATTTTGCAATCCTCCAGATAGTTTTTGGAGTAACATAGAAATTGACCAAAACATAAAAAGGATGGTAAATGCACTTGCAACAGCACTCATCATATTTAACATAAAACCAATTTGAGTAGGGTCTGATGCAAAGAGTGAGAAAAACGCACCAAACATTTGAAACAAAGGTGCTCCAGGTGGATGACCTACTTGTAATTTTGAAGACGTTAAAATATATTCTCCAGCATCCCAAAAACTAACAGTAGGCTCTACTGTTAACGTGTAAGTTATTAATGCAATTAAAAAGGCTAACCAACCTAAAATGGCATTCCATTTTTTAAAGTTGAAGTCTATCATAATTTGTAATTGTTATTCGCAGCGAATTTAGTAATAATTAAACAAGAGGTAAAAGATTTTAAGTAAACGTTAAGGGTTTAATTTTATTTTCTTCCAAAAATGTTTGCCCAAATAAAAGTTTGTTCTAAATTTGCATGCTCAAAATAAGTATTGGCCTATGGTGTAACTGGCAACACGTCTGGTTTTGGTCCAGAAGAGTCTAGGTTCGAGCCCTAGTAGGCCAACAAAAAACTCCAACTTGATCAAGTTGGAGTTTTTTAATTTCAGGTTATTAGTTTATCTAATTTTAAAAGTTACTACTGGTCTTCTCGCATGGTTAACTAAGTCTTCACTTATACTTCCATTAAAAAAATGAGCAATCCCTTGCCTACCATGAGTTCCTATTCCAATTAAATCTG
>Ga0208304_10000071_pt1 | contig 60418 bp, 65 predicted proteins | sample ColrivemetaGS713_FD_187603 | JGI IMG/M metagenome (GOLD analysis project Ga0208304, IMG submission 187603) | Estuarine microbial communities from the Columbia River estuary - Flood tide ETM metaG S.713 (SPAdes) (version 2) | ecosystem: Environmental > Aquatic > Marine > Intertidal zone >... | reverse complement strand
ATGAATGCGTCTATCTGAATGCCTTTGAAACCGGTTCAGAGATGCGGACTGGGATCGGCAAATGGCTGGACTATTACAACTCTGAGCGCCCCCATTCGACGCACGGCATATTGACCCCCGATGAGGCCTATGACAGCAAAACAGAACCAATGAGATTAGCAGCCTAAATGAAACCCTGATCCATCTTAACAAGGCTGCAAACTGGTCTAAAATCTAGGACCACCTCTATTTCAAGCAGGGTGGATCAAAGAGTTTCCCGCTTTGGCTTTTCAAACAGAACAGACGTGTTAGTTCATAAGCAAAAGGAAATCGCCCATGTTGCTTCGCGCCACAAACGTGCAAAAGACATTTCAAACCGCCGATGGCGACTTTGATGTTCTACGGGGCGTTGACCTTTCACTTGAGGGTGGTGAGACGCTGGCGTTGACGGGCGAAAGCGGCAGCGGAAAAAGCACGCTTCTCCATTTGATCGGCGGATTGGATGTGCCAAATGCGGGCCAAATCCTGATCGACGGTACGGATATTGCAGCGTTGGATGACAAAGGCCGTGCACAATTGCGTCGTGGGGTTGTGGGGGTCGTCTTCCAACAGTTCAACCTGATCCCAAGCTTGAAAGTCCGCGACAATATCGCCTTTCAAGCACGCCTTGCGGGACGGTTCGATCCTGATTGGACTGCGGACCTTACTGCGCGTTTGGGGCTCACCGAACAGTTGAATAAATACCCTGAACAACTCTCTGGTGGTCAACAGCAACGCGTTGCAATTGCCCGCACTTTGGCCCCGCGTCCGCGTCTTGTCCTGGCGGACGAACCAACAGGCAACCTTGACGAGGCCACGGCTGCCAACGTGCTCGACATCTTACTCAAACTTGTCGCCGAAACGGGGGCCGGTCTGTTGATGGTCACCCATTCCACAGCTCTTGCAGGGCGGATGAGCCGCCGCCTTCACTTGCGGGCAGGTCTCGTGGCATGATCCGCGTGACCCTCTCGGCACTGCTCGGCCATTGGTTTTGCAATCCGCTGCAACTCTTTACGCTTCTCTCGGGGCTGGCGCTTGCCACTGCGCTTTGGTCTGGCGTGCAAGCGATCAACGCCGAGGCGCGGGCCAGCTATGATGCTGCCGCCGCGACCCTTGGCGAAGGACAATTCGACAGGCTGACGCGTCGCGACGGACAACCGATTTTGCAGGAAACCTATGTGCAATTGCGCCGCGCGGGCTGGCTTGTCAGCCCCGTGATCGAAGGGCGCATCGACGGCACACGCATCATCGGAATCGAGCCGCTCACAGCCCCGGGTGGACTTGCGCCGACCGCCCTGCACGACACAGGCAGCCTCTCGCGCTTTGCCCAAGGCGAGGTGATCGCCGCACCTGACACAGCGCTTGATATTGAGGGTGTTGCAAGAGACCCCGCAATCGCACCTGATACCGCAATTGGTGACATTGGCACCGTGCAAAACCTGCTTGGACGGTTGGGCGAAATCGACACTCTCATCGTGGCCCCAGTGCAACCGCGCAGTCAGCCCCAGCTTGCGGAAATTGCGCCTGATTTGCAACGCCACGCGGCGCAATCAGGCTCAGATGTCGGGCGGTTGACCGACAGCTTCCATCTCAACCTTACCGCTTTTGGCCTACTGTCTTTCGCCGTTGGTATCTTCATCGTGCATGGTGCAATTGGTCTTGCGTTTGAGCAACGGCGCGGCACGCTCCGCACCCTCCGCGCGCTCGGAACACCGCTGCGATTGCTGATAGTCTTGATGGGGGTCGAGCTTATGACCCTCGCCCTTTTTGCGGGCGTACTTGGTGTGGGGCTGGGGTATCTCGTCGCGGGTCTGTTGTTGCCCGACGTCGCAGCGACCCTGCGCGGCCTTTACGGCGCGGAGGTCAGCGGCACCCTGCAACTGCGCCCGATTTGGTGGCTCTCTGGCATGGCCATTGCTCTCGGTGGGACAGGTCTCGCGGCGAGTGGCGCGTTATGGAAACTCTCGCGTTTGCCACTGCTGGCAGGTGCCCAACCTCGCGCCCTTGCAAATGCCGCAGGGCAGGGGGCACGCGTGCAGGGGATCATCGCCTTGGCACTCCTCGTGGTCGCCCTTATCCTAGCATTCACAGCAAGCGGCATTATCGCAGGTTTCGCCCTGCTTGCGGCCATGCTGATCGGCGCGGCCCTTGCGTTGCCCCTCGTCCTGTCGGCCATCCTGACGGCGGCAAGCAACCGTGCGACGGGCGTTGTCTCAAGCTGGTTCTGGGCCGATACGCGCCAACAATTGCCGGGTCTATCGCTCGCGCTCATGGCGCTCTTGCTTGCCATGGCAGCCAACGTTGGCGTCTCGACGATGGTCAGCAGCTTCCGCCTCACGTTTGTCGGCTTCCTCGATCAACGCTTGGCGTCCGAGCTTTACGTCAACGCGGAAACCCCCGCGCAAGCACTGGCGATTGAGGCCTTTGCCGCGCAAAATGCCGATGCAGTTCTGCCTATTCAATCCGTCCCAATCCAGATCCGCGATCTACCAACCGACATTTATGGCAATCGCGACCACGCGACCTACCGCGACAACTGGAAATTCCTTGATAGTGCTGATGACCCATGGGGTGCGGTCCACAGTGGGTCTGGCATCCTCATCAACGAACAGCTCGCCAGACGCGCGCCATTAGCTATCGGTGATGCCGTCGAAGTGGATGGGGAAACATTCGTTATTTCAGGTATTTACGGCGACTACGGTAACCCAATCGGTCAGGCAATCATCGACGAGGTGGCTTTTGCAAACCTCTTCCCCGATGTTGCTCCAACCCGTTTCGGAATACGCATCGACCCCGCCAACACGAGCGATTTTATAGAAAACCTCCAAGCGGAAACAGGCATCCCCAAGGCCAACACTATCAATCAAGCGGGGATCAAAGCCTTTTCCCTTGGCGTTTTTGATCGCACATTCACCGTCACGGCGGCCCTCAATGTGTTGACCCTCGCGGTCGCGGGTTTTGCGATTTTGATGAGCCTTCTGACCCTCACCGCCATGCGTGTTCCGCAACTTGCACCCGCTTGGGCGATGGGACTGACGCGGCGCGAATTGGGCTATCTCGAACTCCTGCGCACGCTCCTTCTTGCGCTGCTCACGGCGCTTGTTGCATTGCCCCTTGGTCTTGCGCTGGCATGGGTTTTGCTTGCCGTTGTGAACGTTGCGGCTTTTGGCTGGCAGCTGCCGATGTTCGTCTTCCCCGCCGATTACGCGCGGCTTGGTGGGTTCGCCCTTCTCGCCGCTGCCTTTGCCGCTTTCTGGCCCGCGATCCGACTTATGCGCACGCCACCCTCCGAACTGCTCAAGGTGTTTTCCAATGAACGGTAAGCTTTTAGCCATCCTTCTTTGGTTCCCCATTTCGGCCGTCGCACAAGGTTTCGCAGGGCTCGGCACGTCCTCGGACGGCTTCTCAGTTCCCACGCCAAACGCAACTCTCGCATTCCCAAAAGACCACGGCGCGCACCCTGAGTATCGCATTGAATGGTGGTACATCACTGCCAATCTGCGCGATGCAGGCGGTGCGGACTATGGATTGCAATGGACCCTTTTTCGCACCGCTCTTTCGACGGAAGACGGCGAGGGATGGCCCACCCCGCAACTCTGGATGGGCCACGCCGCAGTCACCACACCTGAGGCGCATTTCGTCACCGAACGACTGGCGCGTGGTGGCATCGGGCAGGCAGGCGTAACCGCGGAACCCTTCGCGGCATGGATCGACGAATGGGAGATGTCGGGCGACTTCGATGCACCCAAACTGACCGCGAATGGCCCCGACTTCGGCTATGACATGCAACTGAGCGCACAAGGTCCAATCGTTTTGCAAGGCGATAATGGCTACTCTGTGAAATCGGCAAACGGACAGGCGTCCTACTACTACTCGCAACCCTTCTACGATATCGCAGGCACATTGCATTTGCCGCAGGGCGACGTGGCAGTCACAGGCTCTGCATGGCTTGACCGAGAATGGTCGTCACAACCGTTGGCCGCCGACCAAACAGGTTGGGACTGGTTCTCGCTGTCCTTCGATGACGGGGCGAAAATGATGGGCTTTCAACTGCGCGGCAACGATACCTACACCTCTGCGACGTGGATCGCACCCGATGGCACGGCAACGCCATTGACCAACGGCGCATTCACGGCCTCGCCTTTGGAAACCTCCGACGTCGAAGGCCGCGCAATCCCAACTACATGGACCGTCGCGCTTCCCGAAAAAGGGGTCAACGTCACCGTGACAGCCATCAACCCAAACGCGTGGATGGACACCTCAGTTCCCTATTGGGAAGGGCCCGTGCTGATCACCGGTTCGCACACAGGGCGCGGGTATCTTGAAATGACTGGCTACGAATAGATCACAGGGCAGTGGCACTGCGTCGCAATCGCTGGCACTTACCCCGCATCACAGGTTAACTGGCGACATGATGCAAACACACCTCCCCCTGACCCGCGACCTCGTCTTGATTGGCGGCGGTCATTCTCATGCTCTATTGTTGCGAATGTGGGGAATGAACCCGCTGGCAGGCGTGCGCGTCACGGTTATTAATCCGGGTCCGACTGCGCCCTATTCAGGCATGCTGCCTGGCTTTGTCGCGGGGCATTATTCTCGTGAAGACCTCGACATTGATCTGGTGAAACTCGCGCGGTTTGCAGGTGCGCGTGTGGTCCTTGGGGCGGCAACGGGCGTGGACCGTGAAAGGCGCCTCGTGCATGTGCCTAACCGTCCGCCGATTGCCTATGATGTGCTGAGCGTTGACGTGGGGATTACCTCCACAATGCCAGATCTCAAGGGCTTTCCTGAACACGGTATTCCTGCCAAACCTTTGGGCGCATTTGCCAGCAAATGGGACGCGTTCCGCAACACCGCCGCCTCCCCCGAAATCGCCGTGATTGGCGGCGGGGTTGCTGGGGCGGAGCTTGCCATGGCGATGAAGCATGCCGCGAAAGGCGACGCCAAAGTGCGGCTAATTGATCGTGGTCTTGTGCTTAAGGATTTGGGCGAAGCCGCGCGTGCAAAGGTCTTGAAGGCGTTGAAAAACGGCGGTGTTGAATTGGTCGAAAACGCCGAAGTTTCAGAAGTCACAAGTGCGGGCGTTTTACTCGCCGATGGGCGTATCATCGCGGCCCAATTTGTGACCGGTGCCGCAGGGGCGCGGCCCCATGGTTGGATGTCCGATATTGGCGTCGAGATGACGAGTGGTTTCATCGCCGTAAACCGTCAATTGCAATCGTCCGATCCTGCGATTTTCGCGGTTGGTGACTGCGCGCATATGACTGCCAATCCTCGCCCAAAGGCAGGTGTCTACGCCGTGCGCCAAGCCCCTGTTTTATTCCGCAATCTGCGGGCGGTTTTGTCGGGTGGAGCGTTGCAAACCTACACACCACAAAAGGACTATCTGAAGCTAATTTCGCTGGGCAAGAAATCGGCTTTGGCCGAAAAGCTTGATCGCGCATTTTCAGGGCCATTACTGTGGCGTTTGAAAAATCACATCGACGTAAAGTTCATGAACCAATTCAATTCCCTGCCCAAAATGGCCACCCCCGCCTTGCCGCATATCATCGCCGAAGGCGTGGTTGAGGCGATTGGTGACAAGCCGATGTGCGGTGGTTGCGGGGCGAAGGTTGGGCGCAAGGCTTTGCGCTCTGTTTTGACCGATCTGCCCGCTTCTGACCGTGCTGATGTGCACAGCGTTGCAGGCGATGATGCAGCGATTTTGACGACAGGCGGTGTGACCCAAATCATGACGACAGATCACCTGCGCAGCTTCTTTGCCGACCCAGTGGTGATGTCACGGATCGCGGCCATTCATGCGCTGGGCGATGTTTGGGCAATGGGGGCGGCCCCGCAGGCGGTGACAGCGAACCTGATCTTGCCGCGCACGTCCGCTGACCTTCAGGCGCGGACATTGACCGAGATTATGCAGTCTGCGCAAGAGGTTATAAGTGAGGCAGGTGCTGAAATTGTCGGTGGCCATTCCTCGCTTGGCGATGAGTTGACGATTGGGTTTACGGTCACGGGCCTTTGCGACCGTGCGCCGATTACGATCGCGGGAGCTAAGGCAGGAGACGTTTTGATCCTGACGAAACCGATTGGCAGCGGTGTGATTATGGCCGCTGAAATGGCGGGTGAGGCATCGGGTGATATTGTCGCTAAGGCGTTGGAAACGATGATGATTGAGCAGGGTAAGGCGTCTGAAATTCTGCATGATGCCCATGCGATGACCGATGTCACTGGCTTTGGTCTGGCGGGGCATTTGAGCGGGATTTGTGAGGCCTCTGGCGTTGCTGCGACGCTAGAAATTGATGCTATCCCATTCATGGATGGGGCGGTTGAACTGGCGGCAGGTGGCACGAAATCGAGTCTGTTTAAGGACAATCGCAGCGGTGCTGGGCCTGTGTTTGGCGCGGATGGCCCAAGGGGTGATTTGCTGTTTGATCCGCAGACGGCAGGCGGGCTTTTGGCTGCGGTGGACGCAGCACAAGCGGAGGCCGTTCTGGCCGCTTTGATCGCTGCGGGATACCCCGCAAAACGCATCGGATTTATTGCGGTGGGCGAGCCTGTGGTGAAGGTTATTTGATCACTTTGAGAATGGCGGCGACGAGGGTGTTTTGACCTGCCTCATCAAGCGTTTCTGACGTCAGATCAGCGATGATTTCATGCTCGTCCACGGCGCGTGATTTGGCGTAAGCGGCATCGTAATGTTGCTCCATCAAGGCCGCTGCGAGGGCGCGAAAATCGCCTGCGTTCATCAGCTTAATCCAGCCGTCAACGACCGCATGGCCGCGAATATTCCGCAGCGGTTCGAGGCGTTTTTCGAGGTCTATTGGATCGGAAATCACGTCAGCATAGGCTGTTTCAAGAAATGCCGCACGCGCGGAAATTGGCGCTGAAATCATGATCCTAGGCGCAGCGATCATTGCTGACCAAAGCTGTTTTGGCAGGTTTATTCTGCCGATCTTTGAACTCTCGGCCTCAAGGATCACAGGGCGGGTTGGGTCCATGTTTGCGAGGGCTGTGGCGAGCGCGGATTCGAACCCTTTTTGATCGGGCTGCCCACCTGCGGTGCGCCCTAAAAGCGAGCCTCTGTGGCCTGCCAATCCTTCGAGGTCGATGGTCTGAACACCGCGTTCTGCGAGCTTTGCCAAAAGCGCCGTTTTGGCGGTGCCTGTGTTCCCGTCGAGCAGGATGATGCGTTGCGTAATAGGGGTATCGTAGAGCGCCTTATTGACGAGCCTGCGCCACGTCATATAGCCGCCTTCAACCGTGTCGGCGCGCCAGCCGATTTGTTGCAGGATGATGGTGAAAGAGCCCGACCTTTGACCGCCGCGCCAGCAGTAAACAAGGGGCTGCCAACTGCCATCCTTTTCGGCGAGTGGACCCTCAACGTGATCAGCGACATTGCGGGCTACGAGAGCCGCGCCAAGCTTGCGTGCTTTGAAGGCGCTGACCTGCTTGTAGATGGTTCCAACCTCGGCTCGCTGGTCGTTTGAGAGGGCGGGCAAGTTGATTGCGCCGGGCATATGATCGGCTGCGAATTCGGCAGGCGAGCGGACATCAATCACGGTGTCGAAACCGTGGTCGAGCATGGCGCGGAGGGTGTCAAATTGCTTGGGCATGAGCGGTGGTATCGCAGCTAAAATCGTGATGCACAATGCGTGCACTGGGCGTGCACCAAGCGTGCACCGAATTTATGCCACGAGGGGGACGCGGCCTGTGTCGGTGAGGGTACAGCAATCGCGGCCCTCAAAGACAACGGGAACGAGGGGTCGCCCGTAACCTGCACCACCGTCGATGTCGACGCGGTTGCCGAAATGGGTGGGATGATCGAGGGCGGTGTGGCCGTGAACGACGAGCCGTTCAAAGTTGTGGTTGGTTTCTAGGAAGCCATCGCGAATCCAAAGAAGGTCTTCGATGTCTTGGTCTTTGATGGCGATGTTGGGGCGCAGGCCTGCGTGTACGAAGATGAGGTCTTCGGTCTCTAGCGTGAGAGGCAGGTTTGAGAGGAAGTCGATGTGTGATTGCCGGACAGCGGTGCGGGCTTCGGCGGCGATGGTTTCGGGGGAAATAGTTTCGCCGTTGCGGGTGTAGCGGGTGAGCGTCTCAAAGCCGTTGAGCGGGTGGTCAAAGTGGGGTGTGCCAGTGACGCCGTAGGAGGCGAGTGTGTTGGCACCGCCCAAGCGTGGGTTGATCCAAGAGATGTTGGATTTGACCTTTGGATCGTGCTCGATTGCTGAGGTCACGTAGTCGCAAAACATGCGGTCGTGGTTGCCCTTGAGGAAGGACCAGTTTTTGCCAGCGGCTTTGCCAGCAATGAGTGTTTCGATCACGCTTTTACTGTTGAGACCACGGTCGGTGTAGTCGCCGATGAAGACGGTATGGGCGTCGGGGCCGCCGTCTGCCTCGATCAATGCAAGGGCGTGATTGAGCATGTCGATTTGCCCGTGGATGTCGCCGATTGCGTAGATGGTCATGTGTTGTTCCTTGCGGGATGTCGGTTGGCGCTGTTGACCTGGCGGTCAATGCGCCCCACCCACCATCCCGTGGTTGTGGCGCATTGTTGTTTTAGACCTCAAAAGTTAGCGGTTTGACCTGCTGGAAGAGGCCAGTTGCTTCCAGCGCTTTGATGGCTGGGGCTGGCACTGGTTCGTCAACGTAAAGAAGTGCAATGGCTTCGCCTTTGGCCGCAGCGCGACCGAGGGTAAAGTTCGCGATGTTCACGCCGAGCGAGCCCATGGTCTGGCCCAATGTCCCGATGATGCCTGGCACGTCTTCGTTGGTCGTGTAGAGCATGTGCGCGCCGATTTCTGCATCGACGTTGATGCCCTTGATCTGGATGAAGCGTGGCTTGCCGTCGGAGAACACGGTGCCAGCGACGGAGCGTTCACGCTTGCCAGTCACGACGGTCACTTTGATGTAGCCTTCGAATGAGCCAGAGCGATCTTGTTTCGTGGTCGAGATCTGGATGCCGCGCTCTTTGGCGATCACGGGGGCGGAGACCATGTTGGTGTCTGGGTTTGCCCTTTTCATGATGCCTGCGATGGTGGCCGCTGTCAGGGCCTTGATGTTCATCTCGGAGACAACGCCGTCAAACAGGATGTTGATCGCGGTGATCGGCTCGTCGGTCATCTGGCCTGTAAAGTTGCCAAGGTGGCCCGCAAGTTTGATCCACGGGCCCATGATTTTCGCCTCTTCAGCGGTCACGGATGGCATGTTGAGCGCGTTGGTCACGGCACCTGTGAGCAGGTAGTCGGACATTTGCTCGGCCACTTGCAGGGCGACGTTTTCTTGGGCTTCGGTTGTCGCAGCACCAAGGTGCGGTGTGCAGACAACGTTTGGCAGGTTGAAAAGCGGGCTGTCTGTGGCAGGCTCGACGGCGAAGACGTCGAAAGCGGCGCCAGCGACGTGGCCGGATTTCAGGGCTTCGGCCAGTGCTTCTTCGTCAACCAGACCACCGCGCGCACAGTTAATGATGCGCACGCCTGGCTTGAGCTTGGCGATGTTTTCTGCGGAGAGGATATTGGCAGTAGAGTCCGTGAACGGCACGTGCAGCGTGATGAAGTCGGCGTGTGCGAAGAGTTCGTCGAGCTCGACTTTTTGCACGCCCATCTCGCTGGCTTTTTCTTCGCCCAAGTATGGATCGTAGGCCATGACTTTCATCTTGAGGCCACGGGCACGGTCACAAACGATGCCACCGATGTTGCCTGCGCCAATGACGCCGAGAGTTTTGCCAGTCAGCTCAACGCCCATAAACTTGGACTTTTCCCATTTGCCCGCATGTGTGGAGGCGGAGGCCTCTGGGATTTGGCGCGCAACGGCGAACATCATGGCGATAGCGTGTTCGGCGGTGGTGATCATGTTGCCGAACGGTGTGTTCATGACAATGATACCAGCCTTGGAGGCTGCATCGCGGTCGACGTTATCCACGCCGATACCCGCGCGGCCGATGACCTTGAGGTTGGTTGCGGCTTCGATCAGTTTGGCGGTTGCTTTGGTGGCGGAACGAATGGCCAAGCCGTCGTAATTGCCGATGATGGCCGCAAGCGCGTCTTTGTCTTTGCCAAGGTTTGGCTGAAAGTCGACGTCGATGCCGCGGTCGCGGAAGATTTGAACTGCAGCTTCGGAAAGGCTGTCGGAGATGAGTACTTTAGGTGCCATCAGAGTGGTCCTTTTGATAAATGGGGTGTCGAATTTTCGTCGAAAATTCGTAGATTATGCGTTGATTTCAGTGTCAAAGGCCCATGCCAACCAAGGCAGCATGGCCTCGATGTCAGAGGTTTCAACAGTCGCGCCGCACCAGATGCGCAGGCCCGCAGGGGCGTCGCGGTAAGCGCCGATATCAAGAGCGATGTTTTCCGCTTCCAGACGCTTTGCCACGGCTTTCGCGAAGGCAGCACCGTCGGTGATGCGGTCGTCTGTGAACTTCAAACACACGGACGTGTTCGACCGCGTTGCTGGATCAACCGCGAGGTTTTCGATCCAGTCGTTGGCCGCTACGAAGCTCCAGACAGCGCTCGCGTTTGCATTGGCGCGGTGCATCAGGGCGTCGAGGCCGCCGATGGATTTGCCCCATTTGAGAGCGACGAGATAATCCTCAACAGCCAGCATAGATGGCGTGTTGATGGTCTCGCCTTTGAAGATGCCCTCATTCAGTTTGCCCTTTGATGTCAGGCGGAAGATCTTTGGCAGGGGCCAAGCGGGTGTATAGGTTTCCAGACGCTCAACGGCGCGTGGTGACAGGATCAGCATGCCGTGGCCGCCTTCGCCGCCCATAACCTTCTGCCAAGAGAAGGTGGTCACGTCGAGTTTGTCCCATGGCAGGTCTTGTGCGAATGCAGCGGATGTTGCGTCGCAAAGTGTGAGGCCCGCGCGGTCCGCAGGGATCGCAGAGCCGTTGCTCATGCGCACGCCGGATGTCGTGCCGTTCCAAGTGAAGCAGACGTCATTGTCGTAGTTGATTGATGTCATGTCGACGATGTGGCCGTAGTCGGCCTCGTGCACATTGGCTTCGATCTTGAGTTGTTTCACAACGTCAGTGACCCAGCCGGAACCAAAGGATTCCCAAGCGACCATTTCGGCAGGGCGTTCGCCCAAGAGCGACCACATGGCCATTTCGAAGGCGCCAGTGTCGGAGGCGGGTACGATGCCGATGCGGTAGTCCGTAGGCACTCCTAAAATTTCGCGTGTCAGATCGATGGCCTCGGCCAGTTTGGATTTACCAGCGGCAGCACGGTGCGAGCGGCCAAGCGGCGCGTCAGCAAGATCGGACAGTTTCCATGTGGGGGGTTTGGCGCAGGGGCCGGAGGAGAAACGCGCATTTGTTGGGCGTTTAGTAGGCTTCGTCATTACCATGTCTGGTATCCTTACAGATAAATGCCCTTCGTTGGGGAAGGGTGTCCCGAGCACGCAGGTACGGGCGTGCTTGCTCTTCCACAAGTCACATAATGGCGCTAGACCGCCGCATAAGATGCTTTTTGCGACGGTTCGCGCGCCTATCGGAAACTTATGTGCGTGGTGCGGTTGTTTTTGAGTATTTGAAACAAAGCGAGGCGGGGGTTTGCCCTGCGAAGGAGGCCTGCGTGACCTATTATGTGACCCTTTTGACTGATCCTGTGACGCCGTCGTTGGAGAACCTGCTTGTCGAGAATCTGCGCAATGCGTGGGGCGGAGGCGATGCGGTTTGGTTGTCTGTGGGGGAGGCTGCCGAGTTTGCGGTTCCTGCCATGCCTGACAATGTGGATGCGGTTTGGACGGATTTGCAGGCTGTTGGCGTTGATCTGGTTGTGCTGCCTGTGGAAGGGCGTCGGAAGTCGATGCTGTTGGCCGATATGGATAGCACGATGATCCGTCAGGAGTGCATTGACGAGCTGGCCGCAGAGGCGGGTGTTGGTGCGCATGTTGCAGGGATCACTGCCCGCGCGATGAATGGCGAGTTGGATTTTGAAGCGGCGTTGATTGAGCGGGTTGGTTTGCTCAAGGGACTGGAAGAAAGCGTGATTGATCATGTTCTTGCGACCCGTATCACGATGATGCCCGGTGGTTATGAATTGGTCCAGACCATGAAGGCGCACGGCGGGTATGTGGCCTTGGTGTCGGGCGGGTTTACCGCCTTTACCGCGCGTGTTGCAGCAGCACTTGGGTTTGACGAGAACCGCGCAAATACGTTGATTGCCGAGGCTGGCAATTTGACAGGCGACGTGGGCCGCCCGATTTTGGGGCGCGAGGCAAAGGTGACTGCGTTAGAGGAGATCACCGCCCGTTTGGGGATTTCCGAGCTGGATGTTTTGGCTGTTGGTGACGGCGCCAATGATCTGGGTATGTTGACCCGTGCTGGTGTTGGTGTGGCGCTGCATGCCAAGCCATCCGTGCAGGCGCAGTGTGATGTGCGCATCAATCACGGGGATTTGTCGGCGCTGTTGTTTATTCAAGGCTATGCCCGTTCCGAGTTTGTCACCTAAATGTTTGAAGTCACTTATGATGTGCTTGCGCTGCTGATGGCGGCTGCCTTTGTGGCGGGGATTGTGGATTCGATTGCGGGGGGCGGTGGTTTGATCACGCTACCTGTTCTCGTGCTCGCGGGTGCGCCGCCTGTGACCGCGATTGCGACCAATAAGGTGCAAGGTGTTTTCGGCGCGGGGATGGCGGCGTTTGCCTATGCGCGCGGTGGCCATGTCAATTTTCGCAGGCAGGTGAAGCCCGCGTGCCTTGCGTTTTTCGCTGCGGTTTTTGGGGCGCTTTTGACGTCGCATTTGCCCACAGATGTGATCCGATTGGGGTTACCTGTGTTGCTAATCGGGATCGCGTTGTTTTTCGCGCTGAAGCCCGGATTGAATGATCTGGACCGTGCGGAGCGGATTGCGCCTGCGATTTTCTCGCTGTCGATTGTGCCGCTTGTTGCGTTCTACGATGGGCTGATTGGGCCGGGTGCGGGCGCGTTTTATATGCTTGGGTTTGTCGGGCTTGCGGGGTACGGCGTACTCAGGGCGACGGCGCATACCAAGCTGTTGAACTTTGCCTCAAACGCGGGCGGCATTGCGACTTATGCGGTTGTGGCACAGCCATGGTGGGCGGTTGGTTTGGCGATGGGGGCGGCGCAAATGGCGGGGGCTTGGGTTGGGTCCAAGCTTGCAATGCGCGTTGGATCGAAGCTGATCAAGCCTGTGCTGGTGACAGCCGCAACGGTACTCGCGCTGCGGCTGATCTGGGATTTATGGGTTTAGCTCTCGACCTCTTGGGTCGGGCCGCCTGCGTATTTCCAATCTGCGAGGCCGCCGACGTTCGTCACGTCGGTATAGCCCATGTCCTTGAGCGTTTTGCCAGCAAGGGCCGCTTGGCCGCCAGCGCCACACACAAGGTAGTATTTGGCATCGGGCTTCATGAAGTCTTTGTGGAATGGGGACGCTGGATCAGCGGCAAATTCCATAAAACCACGCGCCACGTGATAAGCACCGCGAATGGTGCCTGATTTTGCGATGTCGCTGCTGTCGCGCACGTCAATCCAGATGCCATCATCTTTGCCGTAGCGGGCCACGGCCTCGTCTGCGGTGATACGTGGCACGGCGGCGTTGGCTGCGTCGAGGAAGTCTTTTGCGGTTTTCATTTTCGTTTCCTTTTGGTGGATTAACCTACGAGGCGGTAGCCGCCTTGTTCGGTGACCAAGAGCCGCGCGTTTGACGGATCGGTCTCTATTTTCTGACGCAGGCGGTAGATGTGCGTCTCAAGTGTATGCGTGGTCACACCAGCATTATAGCCCCAAACCTCGTGCAAGAGAACATCGCGCGCGACAACGCCGTCGGTGGCGCGGTAGAGGAACTTGAGAATGTTCGTCTCTTTTTCCGTCAGGCGCACCTTTTTGTCGTCTTCGGTGATGAGCATCTTTTGCGCGGGCTTGAAGGTGTATTGCCCAAGCTGGAACACGGCATCCTCGGATTGTTCATGGGTCCGGAGCTGGCTGCGGATGCGGGCCAGAAGCACGGGGAACTTGAACGGTTTAGACACGTAATCGTTGGCACCCGCGTCGAGGCCATAGATTGTATCTGCGTCGCTATCTTGCGCGGTCAGCATCACAATCGGGCATTTCACCCCTTGCTTGCGCATCAGGCGGCAAAGTTCACGGCCATCGGTGTCGGGCAGGCCCACGTCAAGGATCATCAGGTCGTAGAGACCTTCCTTGGCTTTGACCATCGCGCTTGCACCATCGTCGGCTTCGAAAACGTCGAAGTCTTCGGTCATAATCAGTTGTTCGCCAAGCGCTTCACGCAGGTCGTCATCATCGTCGACGAGCAGAATTCTTTTCAATTGGGCCATAACAGCCTCCTATGTTGCTGTAGTAGATGTGTGGTGCAGACACGTATTCGGCAAGATTTGTGAACACGAAATCACACGGACGTGTGATTGGCGCGTCAAATGTTTCAATTTCCCAGCACTGTGGTTATCTATGTTTCAAACAAGGATAGATCCGCTATGACTTTTGCCCCAGATGTTACAGAACGGCTTGCGCGCGCCCGCGCAGATTTGCGTATGGGCGTGCCTGTCGTGCTGGATGGCGGTGCCGTGATGATGGCCGCCGAGACGGTGGATGCCGCGCGACTTGCGCATTTGCGGACCCTTGGCGGCGCGCCTGTTTTGGCAATCACGGGGTGGCGGGCGGAAACGTTGAAGGCCGCAGCCTATGATGGCGATTTGGCACGGATTGTCTTGCCAAGTGATGTGACGTTGAATTGGGTCCGCGCGATTGCCGATCCAGCCGATGATTTGAACTCTCCGATGAAGGGGCCGTTTCGTGTTGTCCGTGAGGGTGATGCGGGGATGCACCGTGCTGCGATTGCGCTTGCAAAGGCGGCGCGCTTGTTGCCTGCGGCGATTGTGTTTGAGGTGTCCGACCCTATTGGTTTTGCGGCCGCGCATAGTTTGACGGTTGTGTCTGCTTTGGCGGCTTTGGATACGGGGCTCTCGCCGTTGAATGCAATTATTTCGGCGCGGTTGCCTTTGGAGGTGTCCGAGGCGGGGCGGTTGCACATCTTCCGTCCCGATGATGGGGCAGAGGAGCATTACGCGGTTGAGATTGGTCAGCCGAGCCGTGATGTGCCCGTTTTGTCGCGGCTGCATTCGGCCTGTTTTACGGGCGATCTGCTGGGGTCGTTGAAGTGCGATTGTGGTCCGCAGTTGCGCGGTGCCTTGGCGCAGATGGGGGCCGAGGGAGCTGGTGTCCTGCTTTATCTGAACCAAGAGGGGCGCGGCATTGGCCTTGCCAATAAAATGCGCGCCTATTCATTGCAGGATCAGGGATTTGACACCGTTGAGGCCAATCACCGCCTTGGGTTTGACGACGACGAACGCGATTTTCGAATTGGCGCGGAGATATTGAAGCGGATGGGGTTTCATGCCGTACGTTTGCTGACGAATAACCCCGCAAAGGTGGCGCGGATGGAAGGCGCAGGCGTGACTGTGACCGAGCGGGTGCCTTTGAAGGTTGGCGAGAACAAGCATAACCATGCGTATCTGGCGACCAAGGCCGCAAAGTCGGGGCATCTGCTGTGAACACGTTTGATTTGGTGGTGATGCCGACACATGTGCGGTTCATGGGGCGAAAGTTTCCGCGCACGATTGGGCGTGGTGGTTTGACCAAGCGCAAGGCCGAGGGCGACGGTGCCACCCCGCGCGGTGTGCATGATATTGTGGGCATGCTTTATCGCCCTGACCGAATCGCCAAGCCCGCGGATTGGGCTGTGCCAATTTTGAACGGTGATTTGTGGTCCGACGACGTGCGCGACCCCGAATATAATATGATGGTTCGCGCACCGCACGATTTTAGCCATGAACGCCTGCGCCGTGCCGACCCGATGTATGATCTTGTGCTGATCACCGATTGGAACTGGCCCTATGCTGTAAAGGGGCGTGGCTCTGCGATCTTTATTCATGCGTGGCGGGGAAAAGGGCGGCCGACGGCGGGCTGTGTCGCGTTTGATCCTGCGCATTTGGCATGGATTGCACCGCGGATTCGGATCGGTAGCAAGGTTGTTATCGCATAGCAACTGGACCTTTGGCATCAATTCAGTGCAAACCGTGAGGGAACTGAGATGAAACACCAAGGTCAATTTATGACACCTGAACAAATCAACGCACTGCCCTACCGTCCATGTGTCGGGATTATGCTTGTGAACACACGTGGCCATGTGTTTGTGGGCCAACGTTTGGACCGCGACACCAATGCATGGCAGATGCCGCAAGGTGGCGTCGATAAGGGCGAAAAAACCCGCGACGCCGCGATTCGCGAATTGTGGGAAGAAACAGGTGTCACCGAGAAACTGGTCACAATCGAGGCGGAAAGCCGTGGGTTGATCCCTTATGATCTGCCCGTCGACTTGGTGCCAAACATTTGGGGCGGCAAGTATCGCGGCCAAGAACAGAAATGGTTCTTGATGCGCTTCCACGGCTCTGACGATCAGATCAATATCGCGACGGAGCATCCTGAGTTTTCAGAATGGAAATGGCTGCCGAAAGACGAGCTTGTGGCCAATATCGTGCCGTTCAAGCGCGAGGTTTATGCGCAGGTTCTCAAAGAATTCGGGGATCGGTCATGAGACAGCTTGCACTTGCAGGACTTATCGCAGTGATCGCGGGGCAGGCATCGGCGTTAAGCTGCATGCCCCCTGATCCCGTCGCTGCGTTTCAACGCGCGTCAGATTCGACCAGCACATATTATGTCCTGTATGGGACGTTGGATTTCGATGCGCGGCTTCTGCCCAAGGGCAATGGCACGAATGCCGTTGCCGAGCCCGCGCCGATTCCTGCGTTTTTCCGTGGCAATGGGTTGAGCCCAACTGGCTTTAACCTGCGCTTTGATCAGCCTGTGACGCTGCAATCCGTTTGCGCGGGGCCGTGGTGTGGGGGAGCGCCAACGCATACGCCTGCGCTTGCTTTTGTCAGGGTCGTTGGGGACGAGTTGCTGTTGGAAGTCGGCCCCTGTGGTGGTCAGCTATTTCCAGAGCCAAGCAAAGCCGTACTTGAGACGATGCTGCAGTGCATCAACGGGAACTGTGCGTCAAACTAACCGCTCGTTGGTTTTGGCGGTCTGGCGGACATATGCGCCAAGGCATCCCGCAGCATTGCAACACGGCGTGGCCTGAACGAGGCGCCTGTGCGCGTAAAGTTTTGAATGCGATCAAGGCGGAAGGCGCGGTAGTCGTCTCGCAGGTGGCACCATGCAATTAACGCGTGATTAAGCTCAAACCGGATGATGCCAAGCGGGTCAACTTCGCGTGCGCTGGGCGTGCCGTTGGCGTCTGAATAGGCGATGGAGATCGTTGCCTCGTCCCACGTAGCCTGCCGCAATGCGCGTAGATCGACCGATGTTGCGGGCGCTTTGCGGTAACTGGCAACTGCTAGAACCGCGTGCTCAAAGCGGTGCGCTTGGGCGGCAGGTAGGCGGGCTTGGATTTTCTTAAGTGCGGCACCTGCGGCACTGGCCAAGGCCGCGTCGCCAATCGCCTGCACCTCGCGCAGACCCAACACCAACGCTTCGATTTCTTCGTCGTCAAACATCATCGGCGGTAGGGCTGCGTCTTCTGTCAGGGCGTAACCGTAGCCCGCCGTGCCGTCGATGATCGCGCCCATGCCGCGCAGGCTTTCGATGTCGCGGTACAATGTGCGTAAGCTCACGCCAGTGTCATCGGCCAGCTGTTGAGCTGTCACGGGCGGGCGGTGATTGCGGAGCGCTTGCATGAGCGTCATGAGGCGGATGCTACGTGTCATAAAATCAACCTACTCAATCACTACTGCCATTTATTGACAGTAGTGGCGCGTAGGTCTGGGTCAACAGGAAATGGAGACCTCGTGATGATTACCCTTTTAACCTTTGCCCCTGCTTTTGGCCAACCAGCCGCAAGCCCGTTTTGCGTCAAGGCCATGATGCTTTTGAATATGGCGGGCGTGGAGTGGACGCCCGAATACCTGAGCGACCCGCGTAAAATGCCCTATTCCAAGTTGCCTGCAATCCGTGTGAACGGCGAAATTATTGCCGATAGTGATAACATTCGTCTGTGGTTAGAGGCGCGGGGTGCTGAGTTTAATCAGGGTCTAACAAGGGCCGAAGGCCTATTCTCGTGCATTGATCCGTATGGCAGAAGAGCACCTTTATTTCCACGTCGGTTATGATCGCTGGGGGGATGATGCCGTTTGGCCGACTATTCGCGATACCTATTTTAAGGACATTCCGCGCCCATTTCGCAAATTCATTACCGGCCAAATTCGCAAGCCTGTTGTGACCAGCTTTCACCAAATGGGGATTGGGCGTTTTAATCCGCAAGAGAGGCTGGCCCGTGCTGAACCTGATCTGAAAGCGATCGCTGATCTGTTGACGGGGCCGTTCTTGTTTGGCGAAAAGCCGACGGCGGCGGATGCTTGCGTCGCGCCGCAATTGGCGGGGATGATGTCGACCCCAGTGGCCACGCTTTTGGGTGACCGCGTGCGGGGTGACAAGGTGCTTGTCGACTATGTTGCAAGAGTAGCTGAGGCCACGTTGTGAGCCGAAGAGATCGGGAGGAAGACGGAGAAGCACGCCCCTGCCGATGACGAGGTGACAAGGAGCCCGCCACCTGATTGCCGCGCAAAGCCTTCGACCATCGATAGTCCGAGCCCCGACCCTTTGCCGACAGGTTTTGTGGTAAAGAACGGGGTTGTGACGTTGTCGATGATTGATCGGTCCACGCCTGGGCCGTTATCTTTGACGCGAATTTCGACATAGCGACCATCTTCAAGTGAGTAACCGTTGAGACGCGCACTTCGGCTATCGACACCTACTTCTTGGCAATCAACCACAACCAGACCTTTGTCGTCGAGGGCGTCTCTGGCATTCACAAGTAGGTTAATGAGCGCGGTGATAAGTTGGTTGGGGTCAATATTGATCTTAAGGTCGGCCCTTGGTTTGACAAACTCAAGCGTGATGGATTTCGGCAGCAGGCGGCGGCTTAACCCTTGAAGCTGATCAAAGAGATCAGCCAAATGCGTTTCGCTGGCTTCCAGTTTTGAAAGACGGGAGTAGGCCATAAGTTGTTTGATCAGTTTGGCCGCGATCATCGCAGAGCTTCTTGCTTCGGCGACGAAGTGATCTTTGTCTTGGGCGAGATCAACTTCTGAATAAAGCTCTAGATTGCCGATCACAGCCGTGAGGATGTTATTGAAATCATGCGCGACGCCGCCAACAAGTTGCCCTGTCGCCTCCATCTTCTGCGCTTGAATGGATCTTTGGGAAGCAAGATGTGCGTCGAGACGGCTTTTGCGATGCGCGAGTGCGACCTCTGCAAAATACCCCAGAAAGCCCAACCCGGCGATACCGACCACAGCCGTGGCAGCCGTATTTGTCATGATAAAGGCCAATCCAGTTGATGCATAAAGGGATGCCAGTATTACGAGCGATATTTCGGAAAGCACCAACCAGAGGCCTGTGTCTGCACGTCGAATAATGATCATCATCGCAAGGCCAAGCGTGAGAAACCCCGCGACCTTTAGTGGGAGGTCTTCCAGCGTGGCAAAGTAGACAGGAAGCGATAGAAAGACGACTAAAGAAATCAGAATTGCCGCGCCTACATAGGTGTAATCACGTGAGGTGCATACCTGAGGGCGGGATTTCAGAACGAAGAAATAAAGCGCATCAGTGGCAAGGAAACTGAAAACCCAATAGGCGCCCAGTGGCGTGCCGTTGTAGGTATACATTGCAATTGCCACGCCAATCAGCACTGACACTTGGACAAATATTTCGTGAGGATAGCCATAGTCGATCTGCAAGAGGCGATCGATTTCGTTGCGATAATTCAAATAAATGGCCTTATTTCTATCTGAGACTCGTACATTTCAGGGCTAATCCGTTCCACGTTGCAGATGCAATTGGCCGATTTGTATCAAGCCGTACAGCAAAACATTGATCTAACTACGACTGCGATGCACCTTCTTCTTGATTTTGGCGGCTTTCTTTTTGCCAGACCCAAACTTGCGACGCGGTGGTTTGCCGCGTCCGCGACCCGCGCCTTTGGGCAGGGTGCGTTCGTCGAGCGTGACGATTTCGGCGATCAACCCGCCTGTGACGGGGGCCGCTTCGATCAGCTTTACAACCACTTTGACGCCAAGCCCGATCATGATCCCCGTTTTGGACCCCATGAGGGTCTGGCTATCTTGGTCGTAGTCGAAATATTCGTCGCCAAGCGAACGGATCGGGATGAGGGCATCCGCGCCAGTCTCGTCGAGTTTTACGAACACCCCGAATTTCGCGATACCGCTGATCCGTCCGGGCATTTCCGCGCCAAGCCGCTCGGACAGGAACGCGGCGAGGTAGCGATCGGTTGTGTCGCGCTCGGCAGTCATGGAGCGCCGTTCGGTGTCAGAAATTTTCTGACCTGTCTCGGCCATCATCTCGACGTCGAAAGGTGTCAGCCCGTCCTTGCCCCAGCCATGTGCGGTGATCAGGGCGCGATGCACGATCAGGTCGGCGTAACGGCGGATCGGCGAGGTGAAATGCGCGTAGGCCTTGAGCGCCAAACCGAAGTGCCCAAAGTTTTCAGGGTTGTAATAGGCCTGCGTCATGGAGCGCAGGGTCGATATGTTGATGACCTCGTAATGGTCGGTGCCCTTGGCTTGCTCCAGCAACCGGTTGAGGTGGGCTGTTTGCAGGACTTGCCCCTTGGCGAGCTGCATGCCTGAGGCGTTAGCCACTTCGCGCAACGCGTCCAGCTTTTCTGGTGTGGGCTCTTCGTGCACGCGCAACAGGTGTGGCGTTTTCTTGGCGAGTAGGGTTTCGGCAGCGCAGACGTTGGCCAGCACCATGAACTCTTCGATCAGGCGGTGCGCGTCGAGGCGTTCTTTGTAATTGACCGAACTGACCTTGCCCATGTCGTCAAGAATGATCTGCCGTTCTGGCAGGTCCAACTCCAACGGTTGGCGCACAGCGCGGGCGATTTTGAGCGCTGCGTAAGCGGCGTAAAGCGGGCGAATGATCTCGGAGACCAGCGGTGCAACCTTCTCGTTTGGCGCACCGTCCATCGCGTCTTGGACCTCTTCGTAATTGAGCGAGGCCACGGATTTCATCAAGCCACGGTGGAACGCGTGGCTGATCTTGTTGCCCTCGGCATCGATGCGCATGGCAACGGCGAGACAGGCACGTTCAACCCCTTCGTGCAACGAGCAGAGGTCGCCAGACAACACGTCAGGCAGCATCGGCACAACGCGGTCAGGGAAGTAGGTGGAGTTACCGCGATTGCGGGCCTCGCGGTCAAGCGCGGAGCCGCCAGTCACGTAGTGTGCTACGTCAGCGATGGCGACCCAGATGGTCATTTCGCCATTGTCATGGGTTTCGACATAGCAAGCGTCATCGTGGTCGCGGGCGTCCCAAGGGTCGATTGTGACCAGTGGCGTGTCGCGCAGATCAAGGCGTTTGCTAAGTTTGACGGGCAGGGCCGCGTCGGCCTCGGCGATGACCTCATCTGGGAAATGGTCGGGGATGCCGTGCTGGTGGATCGCGATGAGCGAGACCGCGCGCGGCTCGGAGGGGTTGCCAAGGCGCGCGACGATACGCGCAATCGGCAGACCCATGCGGCCCTTTGGTCCTGACTGTTCCGCCTCAACCAGTTCGCCGTCTTTGGCGCCGCCAGTTGCACCCTCGGCCACGGACCATTCCTTGTCGGACCCCTTTTCGATGGGCAGCACACGGCCCCCTTCGGACCCTGCGCGGAAGATACCCAAGATGCGCAACGGATTGCTGCCGATGCGGCGGATCATGCGGGCGGTGTGACTAAAGTCCTCCGTGGGGTCCACGGTCAGGCGGGCCAGAATACGGTCGCCCTTGGCAAGAGCAGGATCACCATCACGCGCAAGCATCATGATCACAGGCTCGGCACCTTTGCCCGCCCATTCGAGGGGACGCGCAAACAGGTCACCCTCGGCGTCGCGGCCGATGATTTCCAAAACGGACACAGGCGGCAGGTCTTCGGCGTCGCGGTAGCTAGAGCGCCGCTTGGTCAGTTTGCCGTCAGCCTCAAGTTCCTTAAGCACGCGCTTGAGGTCGATGCGCTGCGCACCTTTGATGCCAAACGCCTTTGCGATATCGCGCTTGGCCGCTTTGGTGGGGTTCTCGGAAATCCATGTGAGAATTTCGGCTTTGGAAGGTATCTGTTTCATAACCCCCGCCTATCATGCAGGCGGGGGCGCGTCATGGCAAATTTACGCGAAGTAATCGGTAAGAATGCGTAGGTAGATCGCCTTGAGTTGCGGAATTTGTTCCACAAGCACGCGTTCATCGACTTGGTGCATGGTTTTGCCGACAAGGCCGAATTCGACGACGGGGCAGTGGTCTTTGACAAACCGTGCATCAGAAGTGCCGCCTGACGTGGAAAGTTCAGGGGTGCGGCCTGTTTCGGCAGTGACTGCGCGTGACACCAGATCGGATAGATCGCCTGGAGGCGTGATAAAGCTTTCGCCAGAAATCGTAATGCGCCATTCTGCTTTCACGCCCGTTTCCTCGGCGATTTTCGCGGCCTCGTCTTGGAGCCAAGCAGAGATCGTAGCGCCTGTGTGCTGGTCGTTAAAGCGGATGTTCACGGCGGCTTTCATCACAGCAGGGATCACGTTGGTCGCAGGGTTGCCTGCGTCGATGGTCACGACGGCAAGGGACGATGGATCGAAGTGATCGGTGCCTTGGTCAAGATCATGAGACGCAAGACGGTCAAGAAGTCGTGCGCCTGCATGTAGTGGATTGATCGCGCGGTGCGGATAGGCGGAGTGGCCCTGCACGCCCGTGATCGTGAGGTAGCCCGTCAGCGAGCCGCGCCGCCCGATTTTCATCGCCTCGCCCATCTCACTGGGGCAAGTGGGTTCGCCCACAAGGCAGACGCTCATCGCCTCGTTGTTCGCTTTCATCCAGTCGAGAAGGGCCACGGTGCCGTCTAGCGCAATATCCTCTTCATCGCCTGTGATCGCCAGCACCACCGCCCCATCGGGAGGCGTGTTTTGCACGAAATCAATCGCGGCGGCGGCAAAGGCTGCGACGCCTGATTTCATATCCGTGGAGCCGCGCCCATAAAGATAGCCGTCTTTGATTTCGGCGCCAAATGGCGGCATGGTCCACGCGGCCTCGTCGCCCAAAGGCACAACATCGGTGTGGCCGTTGAAACCAAACGTGCGGTTCGCGCCTTGCCGTCCCCAGCGGGCGTAAAGGTTGCAAATGCCATTGCGGTCAACCCGCGTGCAGGCAAATCCAGCACCGCTGAGAATTTCTTCAAGTAACACAAGCGCGCCGCCCTCAATGGGGGTCACAGACGGGCAGCGCACGAGGGCTGCGGTGAGGGCGATTGGGTCGATGTTGCTCGGCATGTGGTGTCCTCTGGAAGCTGCTTATTGACCTAGGGTTATGCGACCCAAGGTTGTGTGTAAGTTGTTGCATCTGCGTTACAGGTGTGCGGTATTTTTGTATAGAGAGACCACAAACCATTCTTTAAAAACGATAATATCCGTTAACGTCGTGTTAATAAATGACCCGGCACAGGGCAAGCCCAACATGGGCGCAGGTATGAGCAGTTATACCACAACATATAGTTGAGGGACGTTCCTTCAATTCGTTTGCCTTGTCTCGGGTCCAGCAGGACGTGGGGCAGATACGATGGTCTATGGATCAAAGTTAGTTTGTGAAGCGTACGAGTTTTCCCGCCAGTTGGCGACAAGAATATGAGTTGGGTCGGCTTGCGCGATGCGCGCGGTGGGGTCTTTAGCCCTGTCGGTTTGGGTCAGGCCAGCCGTGGGCCGTTTGACCTCAATGCAGTGATGCCTTGTGGCACGCTGATGCTTGAATTTGCGTCCGACCCGCGGGGTGGGGTGCAAACGCTGATTGATTATGGCTCAAGCCATCCATGGGCCGCGGGACTGCGGGTGACGCTTGATCAGAACGGTCTTTTGACGTTGTTCCATTGGCAGGGTGCGCAAGAGCGGCACTTTACGTTAGAGACAGGTCTTGTCTGCGTCACGCTAAGCGTTGTGGTGACCTATACGTGGGATGCGCCAATGCGGCGCGGTGTTCTCGCGGTGCAATGCCCCGACCAGAACTTGATGCTATTCTCTGAACTTAGCGCACCTTTGCCGCTATCGATGCGCGATGCGATGCGCGTCATGGCGGATAAGTGTCACTGTCGGACCAGCAGCAATGCCGCATTTGTGGCGCTTGCCGACGAGGTGGTGCCGATTGGCGTCATGCCAACGCTGGGCGCGGATGTGTTGATCCCAACGTCCGAAGGCGACGTTGCCGTCTCAAAAATTCGCGCGGGCCAAATGGTTGTTACGGCAACGGGTAAGTTGGCGCAGGTGCGTTGGGTCGGGGCTGCGACGCTTCCTGCAAGGGGTCGTTTTGCACCGCTCACAATGCGCGCGCCCTATCACGGGTTGTGCAAAGACGTGACGGTTGCGTATGACCAACAGTTGCGCATTCGTGGGCCAGAGGTGGAGTATCTTTTTCACACGGAACAAATCTCGCTTCGGGTTGGCGATTTGCGTGATGGGGTTGCCGTGCGGCGGGCACCAGTGGCGCTCACGCAAGAATATTGGCAGATCGTACTAGATCAACCAGAGCCTATCGCGATTGCGAATATGGAAATTGAGGCGATGGATATTAGCGCACTGCGCATTGATCCCGCGATCAAAGCGCATTCGGTACTGGCGTCGCTTCCATCAGAATTGGTCCCGAAGGAGACGCCAAACGTGTGGCCAATCTTACAACCCTATGAAACCCATTCGCTGCAAAAGCTGCGCGTGGCTTAATCGTCGACTTCATCACCTTCAAAGAATGGCGTCATCTGAGCCACAATAACCGAATTCTCATCAAGGGCGCGCTGCATAAGCTGCTGTTCCTCGTCCGGAATGTCATGGCCTTCAGCAAGGCGTTCTTCGAGGGTGCCGTAGCCAGAGACATCAAGCGGTGACAGGTCGGCTTGCTTGAGGATGGCCACGGTTTCGCGCACGGCCTCGGCCTCGTCGACGCCAGACGCATAGCACATCAGCGCAGCACCTGTCGCACCTTCGGGAAGGCCGTCGTCAGGGCCTCGACCCACTTCGACAAGCAGAGTGAAAACTTTTTGGCGACTTGGCTTTTTCATGATGCAGGCCCTTTGTTTACGTCATACAGCAGTTGCGGTGCTGTTGCGTCCTTGTCAAGACAGGCGCTTTGAAACACAGTGGCAACTGTGGTGGAAATGGGAAGAAAAATGCAGACATATCTTAAGGTCCTGACGGCGCTTTGCCTATCTCTCTTGGCGAGCACATCGACGGGGCAATCTGCGGAAACCCTCAATATTACCACAGTGACACGTGCACCGTTTTCGATGGAAATCGATGGGCAAGCGGCAGGGTTCAGTATCGATTTGCTGGGGGCCGTCGCCGATGAGTTGGGCCTCACCATCAATTATGTGCGCAAAGATAGCTTTGCCGAGATGCTTGACGCGGTCAGAAATCGTGAAGCAGACGGCGCGATTGCGAATATTTCGATCACCGCCGAGCGTGAACGGATGACGGATTTCACCCAGCCGATTTTTGATAGCGGCATTCAGGTGATGATGCCTGCAAGCCCAAGCAGTTCTGCCGCCGTTCTTTCCGCGATTTTTACCCGCCAGATTGCGCTTTCGATTTTGGGCGCGCTTGTGCTGCTGTTTGGCGGCGGCATGTTGATGTGGTTCTTTGAGCGCCGCCATCAGGAATATTTCAACCGCAGCGCCACAGAGGCAGGGTTCCCCGCATTTTGGTGGGCCTTGAACTTGGTCGTGAACGGCGGGTTCGAAGAACGCGTGCCGCAAAGCCGTGGTGGCCGTTTCTTTGCCGTCATGCTGGTCGTATCGAGCCTGTTCATCGTGTCGATCTTTGTGGCGCAAATCACCGCCGCCCTGACCGTCAGCGCGATCCAAAGCAACATCGAGAGCATTTCCGACCTTGAAGGGCGGCAAGTGGGAACAATCGGCGGGTCGACCTCTGCATCGTTCTTGGATCAACGCGGGATCGTGCCTATCGAATTTGAAAACCTAGAAGACATGTTCGCTGGTTTTGAAACAGGCGCGCTTGATGGTGTTGTCTTTGACGGACCGATTTTGGCCTATTATGTCCGCAACCAAGGGCAGGGAAAGGCCGAGTTGTTGGAGCGCGTTTACCGTCCTGAGAACTATGGCATGGCATTCCCAACGGGGAGCAATCTGCGTGAAAATGTGGATCAGGCGATGCTCCGTCTGCGCGAAGACGGGCGCTATGACGAGTTGCTGATCAAGTGGTTCGGCCCTGCCTACGTGCGCCGTTAAGCCTCGTCCGACCAACGCGATTTTGCCGCCCACATTGCCGATATGATCAAGACGATCTGCATGGGAATAAAGTAGATGGCAAAGAGCGCGACGTAGACCCATGCGCCCTTTGACGCCGCCAATCCGCCCACAATCATGGGGGCGGAGAGGCCAGCAATGCAGAAGAAAAGCACCGCATCAAACATCACCAAACCCCATGCCTCAAACCAGCTGGGCCTTGTGCCCGCAGCCACACGGCGACGGGCGATGGTGCGGCTTAGGATCATTAGTCGCGCAAAAGCTCGTTGATGCCTGTCTTGGAGCGGGTCTTGGCATCCACGCGTTTCACGATCACGGCGCAGTAGAGGTTGATGCCGTTCTTGGAGGGCATGGAGCCCGCGACAACCACCGAATAAGGCGGCACTTCGCCGTAGAAGACTTCGCCTGTTTCGCGGTCAACGATCTTGGTCGATTGGCCGATGAACACGCCCATGCCAAGGACCGAGCCTTCACGGATGATGCAGCCCTCAACAACCTCGGAACGCGCCCCGATGAAGCAGTTGTCTTCGATGATTGTTGGACCTGCTTGCATTGGTTCCAGAACGCCGCCAATGCCAACGCCGCCAGAGAGGTGCACATTCTTGCCGATTTGTGCACAGGACCCGACAGTGGCCCAGCCGTCAACCATGGAACCCTCATCGACATAAGCGCCCAAGTTCACGAAGGATGGCATCAAGACAACGCCTTTGCCAATGAACGCAGAGCGGCGCACGATAGAGCCGGGAACCGCGCGGAAGCCAGCGGTCCGCCATTCGTCGTCGCCCCAGCCTGCGAATTTCGATGGGACCTTATCCCACCAAGACCAGCCGCCATTGCTGCCGGAAATCTGTTGCATGTCATTGAGACGGAAGGACAAAAGCACGGCTTTCTTAGCCCACTGGTTGACTGTCCAGTCGCCGTTTTCCTGACGCTCGGCCACACGCAATTTGCCGCTATCCAGCGCGTTCATTGTGGTTTCAATTGCGTCGCGCACTTCACCTTTTGTATCAACGGTGATGGTATCGCGCGCATCCCATGCGGCTTCGATTGCGGTCTCTAGGGCGGCGTTGGACATGTGGCTGGCTCCGAGCAAATGTGAATTTGTCAGTGCTATACTGTCTTGCAGGGTTTCGCGCAATGGAGGCGGCCAATTGCATCCCCTGCCAATTCGGGCGACTGTGAGGGTTGATGAGTAACTAGAGGCTAAAATGAGCAATAAACTTCACCGCAAGCACCCTTTCCGCGACAGCCAACAAGACCGCAAAGAAGCGGATCACGTGCCAGATACGCCGCAAACGCGTGCGCCACAGTATCGTCTTGCCTTCGCGGATGATGATTTTCTGCTGCGTGACGAACTGCGGCCCGTACGACTGCAACTCGAATTACTCAAGCCGCAGATATTCATGGATGAAGCAGGCATCGAAAGCACGATTGTGTTGTTCGGCGGTGCACGTATTCCTGAGCCACCCAAGAAAGACGCGGCGCGGACCAAGACCCTTGCGGACCTGTCGAAATACTACGCCGAGGCCCGCAGATTTGCCGAAATCATGACGCGCAAATCGATGGAAACTGGCGGTAAAGAAGGGGTCATCGTCACAGGTGGCGGCCCTGGCGTGATGGAGGCGGGCAACCGTGGTGCAATGGATGCGGGCGGCAAGTCGATTGGCCTCAATATCGTATTGCCGCATGAGCAAGCGCCGAACGAATATGTAACGCCAGAGCTCTGCTTTAACTTCCACTACTTCGCGATCCGCAAGATGCATTTCTTGATGCGCGCCTCTGCGGTCTGCGTGTTTCCAGGTGGGTTTGGGACGCTGGACGAGACGTTTGAGGCGCTTACCTTGATCCAAACGGGCCGTATGGCGCGGGTGCCGTTCCTCTTGTTTGGTGAGAAATTCTGGCGCGGGATCATCAACTGGGACGTGCTGGCGGATGCAGGCACAATCTCTGCGGATGACCTCAAGCTATTCCAATTCGTCGAGACTGCAGAAGAGGCCGTTGCCGCCATCGAGAACTGGGAAGGCAAAGGCCAAAAGCGCCAAGAGTTGCCGGGGCGTTAAGCCCCGCCAGTTTCTGCTTCAATCTGGGCGCGTGACTTGCGCGCGCGCTCGGTTTCCGACTTGAGCTGACCACAGGCCGCCATGATATCTTCACCGCGTGGCTTGCGGATCGGCGATGCATAGCCCGCGTTATGGATGATCTCGGCGAAGGCGCGAATGCGGTTGTTTGACGAGCGTGTATACGGCGCACCTGGCCATTCGTTGAACGGGATCAGGTTGATTTTCGCAGGGATACCTTCGATCAGTTTAACCAAGCGGTGCGCGTCTTCGTCGCTGTCGTTCACGCCGTGCAGCATGACATATTCAAAGGTGATCCGCTCGGAATTGGACACCTTTGGATAGTCGCGCAGGGACTGCAACAGCACCTCAAGGTTCCACTTTTTGTTGATTGGGACCAGCTTGTCACGGACCTCATCCGTCGTGGCGTGGAACGAAATCGCAAGCAGGCAGCCGATCTCTTCGGCGGTGCGGGCAATCTCTGGCACGACGCCAGATGTGGACAGCGTGATGCGGCGGCGAGACAGTTGAATCCCCTCAGGGTCCATCGCAATCTTCATCGCGTCACGCACGTTTTCAAAGTTATAAAGTGGCTCGCCCATGCCCATGAGCACGACGTTGGACAGCAAACGACCATCCTCAACAGGTTGCCCCGGAACTGGCCATTCGCCCAGATCGTCGCGGGCCAGCATGACTTGGCCGATGATTTCGGCGGCAGTCAAGTTACGAACCAGTTTCTGAGTGCCCGTGTGGCAGAATGAACAGGTCAATGTGCAGCCCACTTGAGAGGAAATGCACAGCGTGCCGCGGTCCTTTTCAGGGATATAAACAACCTCGACCTCATGACCGCCAGCGATACGGATCAGATATTTGCGGGTGCCATCATCAGACACCTGACGGGTCACGACCTCTGGCAGGGCGATCACAAAGTTCTCTTCCAGCATCGCGCGGAAATCTTTGGACAGGTTCGTCATCTCGCCAAAATCGCGCACACCCCAGTGGTAAAGCCACGCCCAAATCTGGCTGATACGCATCTTGGTCTGCTTTTCAGCGATACCGCGCTCGATCAACGCCGCTTTCATCTGCTCGCGGGACATGCCCACGAGGTTTGGCAAACCCGTTTCCACCTTGCGGGGAATGGTCATCACGTCTTGGGTGATCGGTGCTGTCGCGTCCATGGGGCCTACTTTCGGAAGGGGGTCAAGCGCCCCATATAAGCAAAAGAGGCGGCTCCCGCAAGAAACCGCCTCAATTCTGGTGAATGAATGGAACGCTGCTTACTTACAGCGGTTTTCGGCCTCTTCAACGCCAGCTGTAAAGCCAAGCAAGCTAAAGGTATCAGCGGTTTGCGTGCCGCGACCGGAGCGTGCTGTAAGTGTGGTGTCAGAGCCACGCTTCATGGCTGCTACGATCTTCGTGTCGTCCTCAGGGGTGGCTGGCCAAGCCCATTCTCCCTCGGTGAACAACTGAAACGTCGTGCCGCCGACTTCCATGGTTGCGGTTGAACCGCTTGCAAATGGGTACCCGCCGGTGAAAGCCACTTGACCCTGCACCGATGCACCTGGGCGGTAAAATACAAACAAAAGAACTTCGCCGCGGCGCACCTGTACGGTTTGACCGTCTTTGGTGTTCACGGATTGCTTTGGCGCGGATGTTGCCCAGCATTCTTTCGGGTTATCTTCAACAAATACTGACCAATCCGTATTCGCCGCAACCTGATTGGTGCTTGTTTGTGCTATCGCGGATGTGCTGATCACACATGCCGCCATCACGCCTAATGCGCGAGAAATATTCAAAATCATACCTACAGCCTCCAAGCTGTCCTTGCCTCTGGATGTCCCATTCGCCTTGATGCATCTTATTGGCATCTTTTCTTGTGGCGGGAACTGTTTCAACTCGATACCGAAGATGGTAGCAAAAAACCGCTCGGTTGGGAAAGCCCTGATTTGCTCAGGCTGCAATATCTCGCCGCAATGAAAGGATTACCCATGGGAAACCCCGTCAATCTGGTCGAAATCTGGCGCAATGATCTGCTGGAATGCGTGCATCAAGGTCATGCTGTCGTGTGTGACGAAGCAGGCGAAATCGTGCATGCTTGGGGTGATCCCTCGGCTGTGATTTTTCCGCGCTCGTCGTGCAAGATGATCCAAGCTCTGCCGCTGCTCGAAAGTGGTGCAGGCGCGCACCTGACAACCGAACAACTGGCGCTGTCTTGCGCGTCCCATCAGGGTGCGAAAATCCATACCGACCGCGTGAGCGCTTGGCTTAAGGATTTGGGCTATACCGACGACGATTTCCGCTGCGGCCCGCAAACGCCCAACGACAAAGAGGCCCGCGAAGACCTGATCCGCGCAGATGAACAGCCTTGCCAGATGCATAACAACTGCTCGGGCAAACATTCGGGGTTCCTGACGCTCAACAAGCACATCAAAGGCCACGCCGACTATGAAAAGGTCGATCACCCCGTGCAGATGATGGGCAAGGCCGCGTTTGAAGAGACGACCCAAGAGACCAGCCCGACCTACGGGATCGACGGCTGTTCTGCGCCCAACCACGCCTGCACCGTGCACGGGCTTGCGCGGTCCATGGCCTTCTTTGCCAGTGCCAAGGAAACTGGCGATCTGCGTGCGCAAGCGGCGGTCAAACTGCGCAACGCGATGATGACCTACCCTGAACTTGTCGCGGGCGAAACGCGGGCTTGCACTGACCTGATGCGTGCGATGGATCATAAGGTTGCGATCAAGACAGGGGCCGAGGGCGTGTTTGTCGCGATCATCCCCTCGCTGAAAATGGGCGTTGCTTTGAAGATTGCAGACGGTGCGACCCGTGCGTCAGAGTCCGCAATCACCGCGATCCTCGTGAAGCTCGGCGTTCTCGACGCCAAACACCCCGCCGCCATTGCCCGTATGTCGCCAGAAATGCACAACTGGCGTGGCATCCACGTCGGCTTCACCCGCCCCTCTGCTGCACTGCTTTAAGGAAAAGATATGTCGTTTACGCTAGCCACTTGGAACATCAACTCTGTCCGCTTGCGCGAGGAGCTTGTCCTGCAATTGATGCGCGACGAGCAGCCTGATGTGCTTTGCCTGCAAGAGTGCAAAAGCCCCGTCGATAAAATTCCTTTGGAGCAGTTCCACGCGCTGGGCTACACCTACATGGTTGCGCGTGGGCAGAAGGGGTATAATGGCGTTGCGATCCTGTCGAAAATGCCGATTGAAGAGGCGGGCGCAGAAGATTACGCGCAGCTTGGCCATGCCCGCCACATCGCAGGCAGGCTTGCCAATGGGGTCACAATCCACAACTTCTATGTGCCCGCTGGCGGTGACGTGGCCGACCGTGAAGTCAACGAGAAGTTCGGGCAGAAGATGGATTACCTCAGCCAGATGCGCGAAGCGTTCCACGCTGATAAACCGCAAAAATCCATCCTTGTCGGTGACCTGAACATCGCGCCTCGCGAAGACGACGTTTGGGACCACAAGAAACTGCTGAAAGTGGTCAGCCACACCCCCGTCGAGGTCGAAGCCCTTGCCGACGTGCAAGCCTCTGGCGACTGGATCGACGTCACCCGCGCCAACATCCCCGACGGCAAACTCTACAGCTGGTGGTCCTACCGCGCCGCCGACTGGGACACCGCCGACAAAGGACGTAGGCTCGACCACGTCTGGGCGACCGCAGACATCGCCGCCTCAGGCCACTCCAGCCGAGTCGTGCGGCACGTGCGCGGATGGGAAAAACCAAGCGACCACGCGCCTGTTTTTGCGACGTTTGATTTGTAGAGGGGTAAACTTAATGGCCGCTATGCGGACTTTGCTGCCATTTCAGGTCGCCATCTGAATGACCGCTTCTTGACGTATGGTGTGAATACTCTAAGCCTTACTGAGCGAATGCCGAGGACAAGGTCATCTAAACCCATGAAGAACGTCATCCTGACCCACTCCACCAGTGCAGGCGGCACAATTCGTCAACTCTTTCGGAAAATTAGACCAGATTGGCAAACGCGTGTAATCGCATCCTACGATGATTACTCGCACGGACCTCTGCCATCATCTGGAACAAGCCATGACTTTTTTGTGGAACGGCAAGAGTTCTGGAAATCGCTCAATCTATACGATGTCGACATAATTCACGAGTTCGATTTAAGTGATGAGCAAATCTCGCTGGTCAAGGAAATTAAATCTGCAAAACAAGCTGAAATATGGATCGCAAACAGCGTGCAGGACATATTCTATACCGTGGTTATCCTACACTTACTGAAGCTGGATGGAGTTGATACCTCTGGCATCACCGTAAGAAATTTCAGCGGTCATCAGGTCAAATGGGGTCTTGGCACTATTCGGGTCGAAGAATTTGAACCCCTTTACAAAAACAGCGAAGCTGCGCCTTTCGACGCAAAACTTTACAGTGGGGCATGGAACGCAATCTCCCAAAGCTCAGGTGGAGCGATCAAAAGTGTCATCCAAGGACAAGACCCTTCCACACCGATGGCTCCGGCGCTTTCAGCATACCTTTTGCGGTTCCCAGAATTCAACGGTGGTCTTGGATCAATCGAACGCTCCTTGCTAGGAGCTGGCACCATCGAGATGAAAAAATCTGCATACACCGTCGGAAACGCCATGGCTTTGGGTGAGCCAGAGAATGATCAAATTGGAGACCAGATACTGTTCAGAAAATTGGTTGAGCTTTCTGGTGCAGAACCAGAACCATGGTTCAAAATCGAAGGCAACCCTCGGCACATGAGAAGCTGTTCGGCGCAGATCACTGAGAACGGAAAATTAGCGCGTGCCAAATATTCTGTTCAACTTCTTTGAGCAGGAAAATCTGCGATCCAGATAGCCGACATTCGTGCACATCGCAGCATTGGTGAAATTGGGCTCAAAGCAGGCTTTCAACCAAAAACCACATTTCCCCTTGTCCTCACCCTGTTTAAACCACATCGAAAGTTAAACCCTATTCAGGAGATGACCCATGATTGAAATAGGTGGAACACCTTCAATTTGGTCGGGTCAGTAAGCTTGCGACTTACGAACCGCCACTTTCCCGCCGCCCAATCTCCGCCGCCACAGCCTGCCCCAGCACCTCATGCGCAGCCGCATCAAAGTGGATGCCGTCGGTCGGGCTGCTGGTGATATGCGCGCCCGCGTCGAGAAACCATGTGCCTCGCGCATTGGCGACGAAGGCATAGGCCGCGGGCAGGGCCTCTGACACCGCGCTTTGCCCCGCAAAGTCACCGGCAAATGTGCCTTCCTCCAAGATCGGCGGCGGGCAGATCAGCAGGATATCAAAACCGTCGTGCTTCGCCTGAATATCCGCATTCTGCGCGATCTTGATCAGACCTGCGACGCTTGCCGCAATCTGGGTGGCGGTCTTGCCGTGGTCGAGCTTGAGGTCGTTTGTCCCCAACATAATCGTTAGCAGATCAATCGGTCCGTGGCTTGCGAGTGCAATCCGCAGCCCCAACTGCCCGTTCATCTCTGGCCCCATCGTGGTGTCGGCGTGACCTGCAGCAAGGCGTCCGGGCAAACCTTCTTCAATCACCGTGCAGCCCAAGGCCTCAGCCATTACCACAGGCCAACGGCGCAGATGGCGGGGATGGCGACCAAAATCGTGCATGGGCGGCGTCCCATGGGTGTTGCTATCGCCGAATGTGAGGATTGTTTTTGTCATGAGGGCGAGGTTAGCAGCAATCTTGGCGCGGTAAAGTGGTCTTGCCTCTTGGCGTTTGCGCCGCTTGCGCACATATAGGGGGTAACCGCGATATTAGGAGATTTGAATATGATCGAACTTGGTGGAACACCCAAAACAGCCCCTGCCTCCGAGCACATTGTAGACGGCACTGACGCGACCTTTATGCAGGACGTCATTGAGGTCTCTAAAACCATCCCCGTAATCGTGGACTTCTGGGCGCCTTGGTGTGGCCCGTGCAAAACGCTTGGCCCCGCTATCGAGGCGGCTGTTGCCAAGGCTGATGGTCGTGTGAAGCTCGTGAAAATCGACGTGGATGCGAACCCCGGCATTGCAGGCCAGTTGCAGGTGCAATCTATCCCGACGGTCTATGCGTTCTTTAACGGTAATCCCGTCGACGGGTTCCAAGGGGCGCTGCCGCCATCAGAGATCAATGCGTTTGTTGATAAGATTGTGGCCTTGGGGCCAGAGCCTGACAACGGGCTTGATGATGCCGTTGCTGCCGCCGAAGAGATGCTCGCCAATGGCGAAAATGCCGACGCGGTCGAAACCTTCGCCGCGATCCTGTCCGAGGATGGCAACCACGCCGTCGCTTACGGCGGTTTGGTCCGCGCACATCTGGCGCTGGGCGAGATTGATCAGGCAGAGGCGGTGCTGAACGGCGCCCCTGCCGAGATTTCCACGCATGCCGCGTTAGAAGCCGCGCACGCGCAGATCGTGCTGGCGCGCAAGGCTGCGGGCGCTGGCCCAGTGGACGAGTTGCGCGCAAAGGTCGAAGCGAACCCTGACGACCATCAGGCGCGGTTAGAGTTGGCGAACGCTTTGCTGGCAAACGACGACGCACAGGGTGCGGTTGATCAGCTTTTGGAACTCTTCCGTCGTGATCGCGAATGGAATGAGGGTGCAGCCAAGACCGAACTTTTCACCATTTTCGACGCTTTGCCTCCGAAAGATCCCATTGTCCTGAATGGTCGCCGCAAATTGTCTTCAATGATATTTGTCTGATCGCGGTTTCGGTCTAGGTTAGCGCTATGAGTAAAACTTTTGACCTCCCCGATACAATTCCAGTCTTTCCGCTTCCCGGTGCGCTTTTGTTGCCGCGATCGCACTTGCCGTTGCATCTGTTCGAGCCGCGCTATCTGCAAATGCTCGATGATGTGCTCAAGACAGAGCACCGCTTGATCGGGATGGTGCAGCCTTACGGCAAGGACCAGCGCCTGCATAGCATCGGCTGCGCTGGGCGTGTGACCGCGTTTTCCGAGACGGACGACGGGCGCTACATGATCACCATGGCGGGGCGTTCGCGGTTTCGGATTTCCAACGAAGTGGACGGCTTTACGCCCTACCGCCGTTGCAAAGTGTCTTGGCAAGGGTTTGAGCGCGACTTGGGGCCAGCGGAAGTTGACGAGACCTTTGATCGGCACAAATTTATGCGGGCCTTGGAGCGGTATTTCACAGAGGAAAATCTGGCGACGGATTGGGATAGCTTGCAAGAGGCCGACGACGAATTGCTGATCAATTCACTATCGATGCTTTGCCCGTTCGAGCCAGAGGACAAACAAGCGCTTCTTGAAGCTCCGTCCTTGACGACACGCCGCGAAACCCTCACGACACTGATCGAATACACACTGCGCGGCGGGTCCGCCGAGGAGATCATGCAATGACCAACACGAACTTTGACCCCAAGATGCTTGAGGCGCTGATCTGTCCGCAAACCCGTGGAAGGTTGGAGTATGATGCTGACGCGCAGGAACTGATCTCTAAAAACGCGAACCTCGCTTTTCCGATCCGCAATGGCATCCCTGTGATGCTTCTGGATGAGGCGCGGGTGATCGAATAATCTTGCGGCTTTTATCAGTATTTTAATCTGCCATGGGTTTGATGGGCGGACGGTACGATAAAGGACCCCTTGATGAGAAACATACATCCCGCTTACGAACTCGCAATGGTGCGGGCAGATATTGATCGGTTGCGGCAACGCGAGGCGTTTTTGCGCCGTGGCTTTCTGGGGGATACGCTGCCCCGCCATGGTGACGAAGCCGTGGTTGAGATTGCAGTCTTCCGCAGCAGGCGATTTTTGCGCGACAAACTTCCCCCAGGCATTTTAGAGAACGAGGCCTATTGGGGCACACAACGCACCGAGCACGTGAAAGTCAGGCCGCGTTAACCCCGCATCAGGCTCGGCAGATCACCCGTTAGCCCTGCGGCCTCGCGGATAAACCCGCGTCGCAGCGGTGCTGCGCCATTCACGAGGCCCATGCCGATATCACGCGCCGCCCGCAGGATCGGGTTGTCGTTGGAAAACAGGCGGTTGAATGTATCGGTGGCAATCGCCAGCGTTGTGGTGTCGAACCGTCGCCACTGTTGATACCGCGCCAAGGCCAAGGGGCTTGCGATGTCTTCTCCGCGTCCGCGTGCCTCTGTCAGGACGTCAATCAAAGCGGCGACATCGCGTAGCCCCGCGTTCAACCCTTGCCCTGCAATCGGGTGCACGCCGTGGGCCGCATCGCCGATGAGGGCCACATGATCTGCAATAAAGCTTTGCGCAAGCGTCAGACCTAGCGGGTAGGTGAACCTTGCACCCGTCAGGTGAATGTCGCCAAGAAAGCTGCCAAACGCAGGGCGCAATGCTTCTAGAAAACCCGCGTCGTCCCGCGCCATAATCTCTGCCGCCCGCGCCGTGGTTTCCGACCAAACAATCGATGACCGATTGCCCGTCAGCGGCAAGATCGCAAGCGGGCCGTTTGGCATAAAAAACTGATGCGCAATGCCGCCGTGTGGTTTTTCGTGGCCAACAGCGCAGACAATCGCGGTTTGATCGTAACCCCAGCCCGTGCGCTTGATGCCAGCCCGCTCGGCCGTGCCGCTCTTGCGCCCATCCGATCCGATCAAAAGCTGCCCTGAAATTGTTTTCCCAGAGGCAAGCGTGACCGTCACACCAGACCCATCAACCGATTGCGCCACGACAGTTTCGCCATCAATCTGGGTAATCCCGTCTTCCGCGTCCATCGCATCCAAAAAGGCCAACCGCAAATGGCGGTCTTCCAGCATATAGCCCATCGGCCCTTCTTCGATTTCCGCATGGTCAAAATGCATCATCCAAGGGGCCGACCCCTCACCTGCGCGACCATCCGTAACCTTGATCTCAAGCATCGGCTGGGCATCAGCACGCACTCGATCCCAAACACCGATCCCGCGCAAAAGCCGCTGACTGGCAAGTGCAAGCGCATAAGATCGCCCATCAAAATCGCGCATTTTCCGCGCCGCTTTGGGCAGGGTATCAATCACGGTCACGCGAAATCCAGCGCGCGCCGCAGCGATGGCAAGGGCAGGGCCGTTGAGCCCGCCGCCCACAATGATCAAATCCGTTTTCATACCCTTCAATATGGGCAGACGCGCGGGATTGTCCATGCGCTGCGGTGTCGCTAGGCTGCGATAAACCTTGGGAAGGATCGACACGATGCAAGAGTGGCTATGGATGACGGCGGCGGATTTGGGGCGCGGCATCGGCGCAGGTGACATCGACCCGATTGCGCTGACTGAGACCTATCTCGCGGCGATTGACGCACACCCGGAGGCGCGCCGGATTTACGCCCGCGTGACCCATGATCGCGCCCGCGCCGAGGCGAAAGCGGCCAGTTTGCGGGCGGCGAGCGGTCATCGGCTTAGCGCCTTGGACGGTGTTCCCGTTTCTTGGAAGGACCTCTTTGACACGGCTGGCGTTGTGACCGAAGCAGGCACAAAACTGCTGGAAGGGCGCACGCCCACCGAGGATGCCGCAGTGCTGAAAGCCGCCACCGCGGCTGGTCTCGTCTGTCTTGGCAAAACTCATTTGTCGGAAATCGCCTTTAGCGGCCTTGGCCTGAACCCGATTATGGAAACGCCGCCTTGCATCAACGATAAAGACGCCGTTCCAGGTGGGTCGAGCTCTGGCGCGGCCACGTCGGTCGCCTTCGGTCTGGCCGCCGCTGGGATCGGCTCTGACACGGGCGGCTCGGTGCGTATTCCGTCTGCTTGGAACGATCTGGTTGGCCTCAAAACCACCCATGGGCGGCTGTCGGTCACGGGCGTCGTCGCCCTTTGTGCGCAGTTTGATACGGTCGGCCCGCTTTGTCGTTCGGTTGAGGATGCAGGGCTTTTGCTGGCCATTCTGGAGGGCTCAAAGCCTGCTGATCTGGCGGGCGCAAGCCTCAAGGGCGCACGTTTCGCCATTATCGACACTCTGACAATGGATAGTTTGCGCGATGCGCCTCGCGCCGCATTCGAGAGCGCCGTGCAGAGATTACAGGTGGCAGGGGCCACAGTGACACACATCCAAATGCCCGAAATTCATGATGCATTTGATCAGGCGTTCAACCTCTATGCCGCTGATTCCTATGGGCATTGGCGTGATCTCGTAGACGCACACCCCGAAAAAATGTTCCCGCAAATCCTAGAGCGAGTGCGCGGCGGGCAGCAGGTATCTGGCGCCGATTACGTCGCCTCTTGGATCAAACTGCATGCGGTGCGCAAGATTTATGCCGCGCATCTTGCGGGCTTTGACGCGTTCATCATGCCAACCGCGCCGAACATGCCGCCAAATGCCGCGCGGTTGCTGACGGACGACGACTATTACAAAACTGAGAACCTTCTGGCGCTGCGCAATACGCGGATCGAGAACCTGATGGGCGGGATCAGCCTCACTCTGCCGACAGGCGTGCCGTCGTGTGGGATCATGTTCAACGCGGCCCCCAATTCCGAAGAGAAATTGTTGCGGATCGGGGCAGCAGCGGCCAAGGCACTGTCCTAAAAGACACAATTTTACCACGCAGGGGCGAATCATGCCCCGCTTTTTATGGACAGCGGTGCCATTCACAGGCTAGTTTGATCAAAAGCGGGGCAAAAATGATCCCGTAGTTGAGGCAGTTATGGTATTTCCCGAGCGGTTTTCGAACCTTCCGGTTGCGACTTGGCCACGTTTGCGCGCTCTTTTGGATGTGCCGACGCAGGCTGACGAGACGATCAATATGACGATTGGCGAGCCACGCCACGCGTTTCCTGCTTTCGTGGGCGATGTTTTGGCGGCCAATGAGGGGTCCTTTGCGAAATATCCAAACAACGACGGCACGCCCGAACACCTTGATGCGATCGCTGGATTTCTGAAGCGCCGCTACGACCTTGATATGCAGCACGCCAATTTGCTGACGCTGAACGGCACCCGCGAGGGGCTTTATAACGCCGCGATGGCGCTTTGCCCCGAGACCAAGAACGGCAAACAGCCGATCATTCTGACGCCAAACCCATTTTATCAGGTCTACGCCGTCGCCGCTTTGTCGGTTGGGGCCGAACCTGTCTATGTGCCTGCGACGCCAGAAACGGGGAATCTGCCAGATTTCACCAGCCTTTCGACAGACTTGCTCGACCGCACCGCAATCGCCTATATCTGCTCGCCCGCGAACCCACAGGGTGCCGTGGCTGACGAGGCTTACTGGCGCACGCTGATCACTTTGGCTGAAAAGCACGATTTCATCATTTTCGCGGATGAATGCTATTCCGAGATCTACCGCGATACGCCTCCCATTGGCGCGATGCCGGTCGCAACTGCGATGGGTGCTGACCCTGACCGCGTTGTGATTTTCCATTCGTTATCAAAGCGGTCGAACCTTCCGGGGCTCCGTTCAGGCTTCTGCGCGGGTGGTGTCGAAAGCATCAAACGCATTCGTGCCTTGCGGGCCTATGCGGGTGCTCCGCTGTCAGAGCCTTTACAGGCCGTCGCCACCGCCGTGTGGAACGACGAGGCCCATGTGGTCGAGAACCGCGCGCTTTACGGTGTGAAATACAAAATCGCGGATGACATCTTTGGTCATGTCGCAGGCTACGATAGCCCCAAGGCGGGCTTTTTCCTGTGGCTTCCTGTGGAAAACGGTGAGGCGGCAGCAGTGAAGCTCTGGCAAGAAACAGGGGTGCGCGTGCTCCCCGGTGCTTATCTGAGCCAAATCGCAAACGGGGTGAACCCCGGACACGGCTTTATTCGGGTGGCCATGGTCGCCCCAACACAAGAAATGCAGCGTGGTCTCACTTTGATCCGCGACTGTTTGTACGATTGAGGACTAGAAAAATGGCATCATATACATCCCGCGGGCGCGATCCATTGCTGGACAGCAACACCCAAGCTGCGATTGAAAAACGGGGCAAGGAATTGTTCGGTATCGCATTGATCGTGATCAGCGTTTTGATGGCTATGATGGTCGGGTCCTATTCGCCCGAAGATCCAAGCTGGATCTCCGCGACGGATGCGCCTGTCCACAATTGGCTGGGTCGCTTTGGTGCCTCGACAGCGGCACCTTTGATTATGGTCGTAGGTATTGGCATCTGGGCGATGCCGCTGATTTTGATGACTTGGGGCGTGCGTTTCGCCGCCCACATTGGCGAAGAACGCGCTGTAGGTCGCTTGATCTTTGCGCCAATCGCCATCGCGATTTGCTCGCTTTATGCTGTGACCTTGTCGCCTAGCCCCGCTTGGCCGCCGAATTTCGGCATGGGTGGCATGTTTGGCGACACCGTTCTTGCGATTGTCCTGACCGTTTTGCCATTCGGTGCAGGCCTCGCTGTGAAACTCTTCTCGCTCATCATGGTTGTCGTGATGTTGGCGATGATGTTTTTCGTTTTGGGCTTTACCCGTCCAGAACTGCGCGTCGGCGTGCGTTTCCTCACGCTTGGCATGATCATGACCTATGCCGCAATTCTGAAAGCATTGGGTCAGACCGCATCTGTTTCGGCCCGTGCCGCACAGGGTGGCATCGCAACATTGCAAGCCAAGCGCGAGCAGTCACGCGAATCCCGCGTGGCTTTGGCCTATGAATATCAGCAAGAAGAAATCGCGCGTCGCATTGTGCCAAACCCAGAAGCAAAGGCGCGTGCTGCTGCCGTGGTCCGCGCAAACCCTGCAATGCCGACCCGTGCGGCTGCGCCAGCACCACAAGCCGCGGGCCGTAAAATGCCGCCAATGACGGCGCCAACGATCAATGCCGCCGCTGTCATGCAACATACGCCAGAGCCAATGGTCGCCCCCGTTCGTGCCGCCGCGCCACAACAATCGGGCGGGCTTTTGTCGGGTCTGCTAAAGCGAAAAAAAGTGATGCCAGAGCCTGAACTTGTGGCCGCGCATTCCTTTGACCAAGATCCGCCTGCCGTTGATGGTGACCGCGTGAAGGCCCGTATTTCTGACGCCATCAAAAACCGTAAAGTGGCCGAAGTGGCCGCGCCAACAGGCCTGCGGATTGAGCCGAAACTAACCGCGGGTCGCGGACCAGCGCCGCTTGTAGTGAACCTAAGAGCAACACCTCCGCCACCGCTAGACGACGATTTTGCTGACCTGATTGAAGTTGACGATTTTGACGACTTCCAGAACGAGACAGCATTCGTCCCAGTTGCAGCCCCTGCGCCCACGCCAGTGATCCGCTCGGCACAAGTTGCTCCGCAAGAGCGTGTCGAAATCCCGATGCCAGAGCCAAAGAAAGTCGTGCAGCACGCGGCCGTAAAGCCGCTGCAGCCGTCAAAGCAGGCAAAAGCGGAGGCCCAGCCAAAGCTGCAATTCGAAGAGAAATACGCCGACTACGAGCACCCACCACTGAGCCTTTTGACGGCCCCTTCCGTCGTCGAGCGTCATCACCTTCCTGACGAGGCTTTGGAAGAAAATGCACGCATGTTGGAAAGTGTTCTGGATGATTACGGCGTCAAAGGCGAGATCGTCTCCGTGCGCCCCGGTCCCGTTGTCACCATGTACGAACTTGAGCCCGCTCCGGGACTAAAAGCGTCCCGCGTCATCGGTTTGGCCGACGACATCGCCCGCTCTATGTCGGCCCTGTCTGCGCGTGTTTCCACAGTGCCAGGTCGCTCTGTGATCGGTATCGAATTGCCGAATGAAAAGCGTGAAATGGTTGTGCTGCGCGAGATGCTCTCGGCGCGTGACTTTGGCGATAGCAACATGAAGCTGCCGCTCGCACTTGGCAAAGATATTGGTGGCGAGCCGATCATCGCGAACCTCGCGAAGATGCCTCACCTTCTGATCGCGGGTACAACGGGTTCAGGTAAATCCGTGGCCATCAACACCATGATCCTGTCGCTGCTTTATAAGCTGACGCCAGAAGAATGCCGCATGATTATGATCGACCCTAAGATGCTCGAACTGTCGGTTTACGACGGTATTCCGCACCTGCTGTCCCCCGTCGTAACAGACCCTAAAAAGGCAGTTGTGGCCCTAAAGTGGACCGTGGGCGAGATGGAAGAGCGTTACCGCAAGATGTCCAAAATGGGCGTGCGCAACATCGACGGCTATAACGGGCGCGTGAAAGAAGCGCTCGCGAAAAACGAAATGTTTAGCCGCACTGTGCAGACTGGTTTCGACGAAGACACGGGCGAGCCAATCTTTGAAACCGATGAATTCACGCCAGAGGTCCTGCCATATATCGTCGTGATCGTCGACGAGATGGCCGACCTGATGATGGTCGCTGGCAAGGAAATCGAAGCCTGCATTCAACGCCTCGCACAGATGGCGCGTGCCTCTGGCATCCACCTAATCATGGCGACACAGCGTCCTTCCGTGGACGTCATCACAGGCACGATTAAGGCGAACTTCCCGACGCGGATTTCCTTCCAAGTGACGTCCAAAATCGACAGCCGCACGATCCTTGGCGAGATGGGCGCAGAGCAACTTCTTGGCATGGGCGATATGCTTTACATGGCGGGCGGCGGCAAGATTAGCCGTATCCACGGCCCGTTCTGTAGCGACGAAGAGGTCGAAGAAATCGTCAACTTCCTCAAGGGCTTTGGTCCGCCAGAATATATGTCGGGCGTGGTCGAAGGACCATCCGACGAGGCTGGTTCAAGCATCGATGCGGTCCTTGGTTTGGGCGATGGGTCCGACGTTGAGAACGCACTTTATGACACCGCCGTTGCGATTGTCCTCAAAGACCGCAAATGCTCGACCTCCTACATCCAGCGCAAGCTTGCGATTGGCTATAACAAAGCCGCACGCCTTGTTGAGCAGATGGAAGACGAGGGCGTTGTCTCCTCTGCCAACCATGTCGGCAAACGCGAAATTCTGGTGCCAGAGCAGCATCAGCAATACTAATCAAAGTGGCGCCTTCGGGCGCCATTTTTCTGGGGAACGTTCATGACTTTCACGATTGGCATCGGGCCGAATAACCGCAAATCCTGCTACTTTGACGCGACGGTCGCGGATGGCGTAAAGTCGTTCTCGGTCTACAACCATATGTTCATACCTGCGCACTTTGGCGATCCTGCCGCCGAATATGACCGTCTGATGAACGGCGTCGCGATGTGGGATGTGGCAGCCCAACGGCAGGTCGAAATCAAAGGCCCAGACGCAAGCGGGTTGATCCAATACCTGACGACCCGCGACATGAGCAAAACCAAAGTCGGGCAGGGCCGCTATGTGCCGCTTTGCGATCACGCGGGCAATTTGATTAACGACCCAGTCCTCCTGAAGTTGGAAGAAAACCGCTTTTGGCTTTCCATCGCAGATAGCGACATCGCCCTTTGGGCCTCCGCAATCGCCGCCGAGCGGGGCTTGGATGTGCAGGTGTTTGAACCCGACGTCTCCCCCCTTGCAGTGCAAGGACCAAAGGCCGAGGCCGTCATTGCCTCACTCTTCGGCGACTGGGTGCGCGAGCTTACATATTTCGGGTTCAAGCAAACTGACCTCGACGGAATCCCCCTCGTCCTCGCGCGATCTGGCTGGTCCAAACAAGGCGGGTTCGAGCTTTACCTGCAAGATAGCAAATTCGGGCCCGACCTCTGGGCAAAGGTGAAGGCGGCAGGCCAACCCCACGGCATCGGCCCCGGTGCGCCCAACGATCTGGAACGGCTGGAAAGCGGCCTTGTGTCTTACGGCGCGGACGGGCGGCTACAGGTCAATCCGTGCAACCCGTTCGAGATCGGCTTGGGCAAGCTTGTGGACTTCGAAAAAGGCGATTTCATCGGCAAAGCGGCCCTGCAAAAGATCGTAGCGGACGGCGTTAACCGGCAGCGCACAGGCTTCACCATCGACGGCGAACCGATCCTGCATTTCGAGGATAACCTGACGGTCGTGGATCCTAAAGGCGTCGCTGTTGGCACCTTGAGCGAGGCGACCTACTCACCGCGTTGCGGCGGCAATATCGGCGTCGGCATGATCGCCAAAGACGCGCCAGATGACCTCTTCGTCACATATGACAACGAAACGCGGCAGCTCCATTTGGCCCGCTTGCCGTTCGTCTAGATCACAGGCACGATCCGACCCAACAGGGAGACACCAATGGCATATCGCGGCGCAGGCGGCACGGACGGCGGGCAAGGCAGCTTTTTACTCGGGCTTATCATGATGATCGGCGGTGGATACCTCCTGCTGAAATCCATCATCGTGCGGCCAACTTTCGGGCTTGGCATGACAACCTTTAACGCGGGCGGCGTGCCTGTGACGAGCGGTATGATCCTGATCGTGTTTATGCTCGGCGTGCTGATGATTTTCTACAACTCGCGCAACTGGATCGGCTGGATCTTGGCCGTAGGCTCCATCATCGCGCTGATTTACGGCGTCATCGCCAGCACCACCCTACAATTCGCGAACATGAGCGTCTTTGATCTGCTCGTCATACTCGTTCTGCTCTTCGGCGGAACGGGGCTATTCCTGCGGTCACTTTTGGCGCGATAACGGTTCCATGTTCAATGTTGGCTGCGCGCGCGAGCTAGGCTGCCTTTCGTTTCCTCTTGCGCCAAAGCAAGAACCAACTGCCTAGGAATACAAAAATGGCGCCTTGGCCCAAGAATAGCCAATTGAACAACTGGCTTTTGCGAAGCATGAGATCGCTCGTAATCTCACCAGTTTTCTCATCATATCGGCCAGCAACAACGTCCCCAACCTCATGAGGTTGGGGCCATACCCACATCTCTCCAATGTGCTCATGTAACGTTTCGTCAGACTTCAAGATCGCGAAGACGGGTCGGAACAATGATCTATCTCCAGCGGGCTTTTCCTCAACGCGTATCACCTCAACATTCATGCGAGTTGACCCGAAATCGAAGACATTGTCTGACAGAATCGGGATTAGGTTCATAAAGATACCGACGCTGCCGACAATAACGGCGAACCACGCGATAAAGGCGAAATAAGCCATAAAAAACTTGCGGACCATCTCTCGGAACCTTCTAAAATTTACCCTCTGATTAACCTGTATCAAAGGAAAAACAAAACCCCCGCCAGATCACTCTAACGGGGGTTTCTAGTTTTCAAAACGAGGATCGGGCTGCTTTACAGCAAACCTTCACGCTGGAGCTTCTTCCGAGCCAGCTTGCGCTGACGACGGATAGCTTCTGCTTTCTCGCGTGCTTTACGCACGGACGGTTTCTCGAAATGCTGCTTAAGCTTCATCTCACGAAAAACGCCTTCACGCTGGAGCTTTTTCTTCAGAGCACGCAACGCCTGATCGACGTTGTTATCACGAACACTAACCTGCATGTGGTTTTCACCACCTCTCTAAGTTAAATTTGCAAAATTGCAGGAAGTTGTCGGATAGCAAAGGCTTTTGATTTTGTCTAGTGTTCTGTCAAGCACAGGAGTTTGACCATGACCAATCCGCTCGACACCCTTCTTGACGCAGCATTGCCGCACGTCGCCTTCGACGGCTGGTCGCCCGCGACCTTTGATGCGGCCGTGGCGGAAACGGGGATCGATCCCGCAATCTGCCCGCGCGGTGCGGTGGATTTGGCGATCGCTTACCATCTGCGCGGGGATGCTGCGATGACCAAAGCTATGGCCGAGGCGGACTTGTTCACCATGCGTTATTCCGAAAAGGTCGCACATGCGATCCGCCTGCGGTTAGCAGCGGCCGAGGATAAAGAAGTGGTGCGTCGTGGCACTTCACTCTTTGCCTTACCAAACCATGCGGGTGACGGGGCGAAGCTCATTTGGGGCACGGCTGATGCGATATGGAATGCGCTGGGTGATACCTCTGACGATGTGAATTGGTACACAAAACGCGCAACATTATCAGCGGTTTACGGGTCCGTCGTGTTGTTCTGGTTGGGCGACGATGCGGGTGCCGTAGATGATTTCATCGACCGCCGTATCGAGAATGTCATGCAGGTTGAGAAGGTCAAAGCAAAGGTTCGAGGATCGGCTTTGTTGAAGCCGTTCACCGGCCCACTCGCCGCAATGATGAGCAGGATCAAAGCACCAAACAGCAAACCCGATCCCGATCTTCCGGGTATCTGGAAAGAGGGACCAAAATCATGAAAGCCGTTGAGATCACCAAAGCAGGCGGACCCGAAGTCTTGCAACTCTGCGACCGCCCTATGCCTGTCGCGGGTTACGGCGAGGTCGTCATTCAGGTCGCTTATGCAGGCGTGAACCGCCCCGATGCCTTGCAGCGCGCGGGCCTCTATAACCCGCCCGCGACTGCCAGCGATCTGCCCGGTCTTGAGGCCGCAGGCAAGGTTGTAGCCCTCGGTGACGGCGTTGCGAATCTGTCTATTGGCGATCAGGTCTGCGCCCTTTTGCCGGGTGGCGGTTACGCTGAATTTGTGGCGACCCCCGCCGCACACTGCTTGCCGGTGCCCGCTGGCTTGACCCTGAAGCAAGCCGCTTGCCTGCCCGAAACATTCTTCACCGTCTGGTCTAACGTCTTCATGCGCGGTGGCCTGATCGGTGGCGAGCGGTTCTTGGTGCATGGAGGCAGCTCGGGCATCGGGACAACCGCGATCCAACTGGCGCGGGCATTTGGGGCGCGCGTGTTCACCACCGCGGGATCGGATGAAAAGTGTGCAGCTTGTCTGGCACTTGGGGCCGAGCAGGCGATCAATTACCGCGACGCGGATTTCGTCGAAATCATACGCGCGATGGGTGGCGCGGATATTATCCTCGACATGGTCTGCGGGTCTTACATGCAGCGTAACATCAAGGCCTTGGCCAATGACGGCCGCCTTGTGCAGATTGCATTCTTGCAAGGGCCAAAGGCTGAGTTGAACATGATAGAAGTCATGACCCGTAGGCTTACGATGACAGGCTCAACCCTGCGCCCGCAAAGCGATATCGCCAAGGCGAAAATTGCCGATCAGTTGCGCAACAAAGTTTGGCCGCTTCTGACTGCCGGTATCGTCGCCCCCGTCATGGATCAAGAGTTTGCGTTGGCGGATGCGGCAGACGCACACCGCCGCATGGAGACTTCCGAGCATATCGGCAAGATCGTGTTGCGTGTGGGCGAGGTTGGGTAAAATCGGTGCACGCGCTGTGCACACTTAGTGCACGTCCCGTGCATTGCAGTTACTGGCGCGGCGGGAAGCTTTTATAGACGGGAAGCTGCCAGCCAAAGGCGATACTGCCTGCCCGCAAAGTGAAGGTTGAAAGACCACACGCCAGCAGCGCCTTCCCTTCGCTCAAGCCAACCTGCAACGCGATCAACGCGGCAATTGCACCAACCAAAGCGCAGGTCACATAAAGCTCGCCTTGCTTCAAAACCATCGGCACTTCGTTGCAAACCACGTCGCGCATCAACCCGCCAAAACACCCTGTCGTGATCCCCATAATAATCACAATCGCGCTTGGTTGTTCCATACTGAGCGCCACGGCCACACCCGCAGGCACAGCCACCGCGAGGGCTGCGGCATCAAGCCAAACGATGCTTTTCGCGCGGCTTTCCAGCAGGTGCGCGGTGGCGAAAACGATGAGTGCAGCAAGGGCTGCAACGGCGATTACCCAAGGGTCGGCGACCCAAAACACGGTCTCGCGATTGAGGATAATATCACGCAGCGTACCGCCACCTACAGCCGTCAAACTTGCGATGAAAATGAACCCGATCAGGTCGAGTTGCGCACGGCTGGCGACCAAGGCGCCCGTCAAAGCAAACACAAAAACCGACGCATAATCGAGGAAAATCAGCGGGTTCATTTCTTGAACGGTTCCATGCCCGCCCGCGCCAATTCATCAGCACGCTCGTTCTCTGGATGGCCCGCGTGCCCCTTAACCCATTCCCATTTCACATCATGGCGCTGGGTCGCGGCATCAAGGCGCTTCCACAGGTCTTCGTTTTTCACGGGCTTGTTATTCGCGGTTTTCCAGCCGCGTTTCTTCCAGCCGAAAATCCAAGAGGTGATACCGTCTTTCACATAAGAACTATCGGTCACGATGGTCAGCGTGGTGGGGCGCTCTAACGCCTCAAGCGATGCAATCGCGGCCATCAACTCCATCTTATTGTTGGTTGTATGGGCCTCGCCTCCGTTCAGCTCTCGCTCTTTCAAAACCGTGTTTCCATCCTTCGCGATCAGGATCGCACCCCAGCCGCCCGGTCCTGGATTGCCAGAGCAAGCACCGTCTGTGTAGGCATATAAATCAGGCATGTTTGCGGGCTCTCATCACGACAAAGGGATCATTGGTGCCAGCACAGCCGACCTCATGGCCTTCGACCACATCCAGCACGTCAAAGCCAGCATCATTCAGCAGACCACGCAATTCTGGAACAGAAACGTAGGAATAGAGACGGTCGATTTTGTCACGTTCAACCCCTGTGCCGACTTTCATTGCGATGTGGAAAATACCTTTGCTATGCAGCGACTTTGCGATAGCCGAAAGGTAACGCGGCAGGTCTTCGTGCGCGGCGTGAAGCAGCGAGAAGTTCGCCCAGACGCCGTCGTAGACATCAACCATATCAATGTCGTCAAACGTCGCCAAGTGCGCGCCAATATCATGGGTTTTGTTGGCCAGCTCAATCATGCCAGTGGAGGCATCCACAGGATCAGGTCGAAACCCCGCATCACGCATTTGCACAGAGGCGCGGGCAGGGCCGCAGCCAATATCAAGCACAAAGCCGCCCGCGGGCAAAAGTGCCATAAACGCCAAAAGGTTTTCGTTTGGCGTGCCTGTGTCCGTTAGGTTCGCGTAACGCTCTGCAGCGGTGTCGTAAAAGGCAATTGTCTTTGCGTCAGGCATCAGATGAGCACCAAGAGAAGGGTGAGAATGACGATGGTCGTCAACAGTAGTCGCAAGCGCATCCACCAAACGGGCGCGAGGCCAAGTCGCCAGAAATACCAATCCAGCAGAAGCAACCCGCCAAAGCCGACGATCAGGTTCACGGCTGCCGTTTCTGGTCCGCCACCTGTGGTGAAAAACGCCCAAAGCGCGGGAAGTGTGGAAAGAGCGTAGCCGATCCAGCCTTCACCCTTTGTGGCAAACCCCCAGAGAACACCTGACATGAACGACAGGATGATCGCGCCGTAAAACAGTTGCACATAGGGTCCGACAAAGCGTCCGCCGAGCGTCATTTGGCCCCAGTTTGCGAGGGCGGGCACGTGCACCGTCACCGCACCCCAAATGAACGGCAAAAGCCCCGCCAGACCTAGCAGAAGCGGCCCTTGTGGGATTGTGCGACCTGTCGTCATGATGCCTCGCGCAGGACGCGCGGCACTTTGAACTCGACGTTCTCGACGGCGGTTTCCACCATCTCGACAGTCACATCATAGCGGTCGCGAAAAGCGTCGATCACTTCGTTGATCAGGACTTCTGGCGCAGAGGCCCCCGCCGTGATTCCCATTGAGGTGATCCCGTCCAAAGCCCGCCAATCAATGTCCGTGGCCCGTTGTACCAGTTGCGCATAGGAACAGCCTGCACGCGCACCGACCTCGACCAAGCGGCGCGAGTTCGACGAATTGGGCGCGCCGACGACAAGCATCGCGTCGCACTTTGGCGCCATCGCCTTGACCGCTTCTTGGCGGTTGGTGGTGGCGTAGCAGATGTCTTCTTTATGCGGGCCGACGATGGCAGGAAAGCGGGCCTGAAGGGCTGCAACAATATCAATGGTGTCGTCGACGGACAGGGTGGTTTGGGTCACAAAGGCGAGCTTGCTTGGGTCGCGCGGGGTCACCGATGCGACGTCTTCGACCGTCTCGACAAGCAGCACTTCGCCAGTCGGTAACTGGCCCATGGTGCCAACGGTTTCGGGGTGGCCCTCATGGCCGATCATGATCATTTGCAGGCCGGCATCGGCATGGCGCTGTGCCTCGATATGGACCTTGGACACTAGCGGGCAGGTCGCGTCGACATAGACCATGTTGCGGGCTTCTGCCGCATTTGGCACTGATTTTGGTACGCCGTGTGCCGAGAAGATCACGGGGCGATCATTGGGGCATTCGTCGAGTTCTTCGACAAAGATTGCGCCTTTATCGCGCAGGCTATCAACCACAAATTTGTTGTGCACGATCTCGTGGCGGACATAGACGGGCGCGCCCCATTTTTCGATCGCCAGTTCGACGATTTTAATGGCGCGGTCAACGCCTGCGCAAAACCCACGCGGGGCGGCAAGATAAAGGGTGAGAGGCGCTTTGCTCATTTGAGGTCTCCGACGGGTATCAACTGCTTATAAGTCCTAACCTCAATCGCGCACGGCGTCCATGCGACGAGGTTACAGGGTGAAGTTTGGCCGGTAGCACAATTGTTCGCGGAGCGATGCGGGATAGGTCGGGGTAGCTTCGGAAATGGTGCTTTGAAAATCTACCCTTTGGCGGGTCGTCAGCCCGCGATACGAACCTCTGGTTTGAGTGCGCAGAAAAACTATTGCCAGTAAGGTCGATTTGCATGGAAGAAGGGCCAGAGAAATCTCTGGCCCATATTCGTTAATCAGCGTCTTGGTTGAGAGTCTCTTGCTCGCTCATTGGTTCGCGAGTTGGCCTGCCGACAACGTCACGCAGCTCGTCGAGCTCGATGAAATTGTCTGCCTGACGCCGCAGTTCATCCGATATCATCGGTGGTTGGCTGCGGATCGTGGAAACGACAGAAACGCGAACACCTTTGCGTTGCAGCGCCTCGACCAGCGGGCGGAAATCGCCGTCACCTGAAAAGATCACAATATGGTCGACAAAAGGCGCAAGCTCCATCGCATCGACGGCTAGTTCGATGTCCATGTTACCCTTGACCTTACGGCGGCCCATGCTGTCTGTGTATTCCTTGGCTGGCTTTGTCACCATGGTGAAGCCGTTGTAGTTAAGCCAATCGACCAAGGGGCGAATTGGTGAATACTCGTCGTTCTCTAAAAGCGCGGTGTAGTAAAATGCGCGTACCATTTTCCCGCGACGCATGAACTCAGCGCGCAGTAGCTTATAGTCGATGTCAAAGCCGAGCGATTTTGCAGCCGCATAAAGATTTGAACCATCGATGAAGAGCGCAAGACGCTCGTCACGATAAAACATTAATTGTCCTTCCAAATGTGTCTCGCGGGTGTTCGTAAGTATGTGGGTGGCTTATCAAGTGCGAGACGGACTTCATCTAGGGGAATTATCACGATGCTGCAAACCATACAAAAGGATAGTGTCGAGGCTAACGCCTTGATTGCATTGGGGAGCAACGTAAACTCGATTTGGGGTAACCCTAAGTTAACTATACAAAAGGCTATACTTGAGGTTGAATTATTGCTGGGCGGTCAGGCGGAAACTAGCCGATATTTCGCGACACCAGCCTTTCCTGCAGGTGCTGGCCCTGATTTCGTCAACGCAGCGATTCGGGTCACGACAACATGCGATGCGCAACAAATTCTTGAGATTTTGCACGCAGTCGAGGATGCGGCAGGTCGGGAACGGGTCATTCGCTGGGGGCAGCGCACTTTGGATCTTGATTTGATCGCATTGGGCGACGAGGTTTTACCCAATCCAGAGGGGCACGCTTACTGGCGCGACCTTCCCGCCGCGAAACAGGCAGAAATAGCGCCAGAGCAGCTTATTTTGCCGCATCCGCGTGTCCAAGACCGTAGCTTTGTGCTGGTGCCTTTGGCCGATATTGCGCCCGATTGGGTACATCCAATCTTGGGATCGAGCACCATTGAAATGCGCGATGCGCGCCCCGATGAGGAATTGGCAAGCGTTCGGCCCATCTGAGGGGTTGCAACCTCTTGTCATTCGAGCAAAAAGCGCTTAGACGACCCCTTTCTGAAGTACTGTCCAATTGATTGGAGCACGCCCATGGCCCGCGTTACCGTAGAAGACTGCGTCGATAAGGTTCCGAACCGTTTTGAACTTGTGATGCTTGCTGCACATCGTGCACGTGAAATCTCTGCTGGTTCGGCGATTACCGTGAACCGCGACAACGACAAGAACCCTGTCGTTTCCCTGCGCGAAATCGCAGACGAAACACAGCGCGCTGACGATTTGCGCGAGCGCATGATCGAAGCGAACCAGACACAGATCGAAGTTGACGAGCCAGAAGAGGACAGCATGTCCTTGTTGATGGGCGCTGAGACTGACAAACCTGCGGATGACGATATGTCCGAAGAGAAATTGTTGCGCGCCTTGATGGATGCTCAAGGGCAGCGTTAACCCACCAATTCATAGGCGCGGGACTTTATGACCAAGACGACAGCAGACGATCTGATCGCACTGGTCCGCGCCTATCACCCCCGCACGAATGAAGCGCTGTTGCGCGATGCTTTTGCCTTTGGTGCTGAAATGCACGAGGGGCAATTCCGTCATTCTGGCGAGCCATACTTCACACACCCCGTTGCCGTCACTGTGATCCTTGCTGGGCAACAGATGGATGACGCGACGCTTGTGACCGCTCTTTTGCATGACACGATCGAGGATACAAAAGCGTCATTTGCGGATGTCTCTGAGCGGTTTGGTCGCGAGATTGCCGAGCTGGTGGATGGTGTGACCAAGCTCACTAACTTGCAGCTCACGAGTACCCAGACAAAGCAGGCCGAGAATTTCCGCAAGCTGTTTATGGCGACCAGCCGCGATTTGCGCGTCACCTTGGTGAAGTTGGCCGACCGTTTGCACAACATGCGCACAATCAAATCCATGCGCCCTGACAAGCAGGTCCAAAAGGCCCGCGAAACCATGGATATCTATGCGCCGCTTGCGGGTCGCATGGGTATGCAGTGGATGCGTGAAGAGTTGGAAGATCTGGCCTTTCGCGTTCTGAATTCCGAGGCGCGCAATTCGATCATGCGCCGCTTTATCATGCTGCAACGCGAGACAGGCGATGTGGTCGAAAAGATTACGGCCGATATGCGCGTCGAGCTGGAAAAAGCGGGTTTGACGGCAGAGGTCGTTGGTCGCGCGAAAAAGCCCTATTCGATCTGGCGTAAGATGCAGGAAAAGGACCTTGGCTTTAGCCGCCTGTCCGACATCTATGGTTTCAGGATTCTGACTGCGACAGAGGCCGATTGCTACCGCGTGCTTGGGGCAATTCATCAAAGATGGCGCGCTGTTCCCGGTCGCTTTAAGGACTATATCAGCCAGCCGAAATCGAACGGTTATCGCTCGATCCATACCACGGTTTCTGGCCGTGATGGCAAGCGCGTCGAGGTGCAAATCCGTACCCGCGAGATGCACGAAGTTGCCGAAACCGGTGTGGCGGCCCATTGGTCGTATCGTAACGGGGAACGTGTGGAAAACCGCTTTGCTGTTGATCCCGTGAAGTGGATTGCGCAACTGACCGAACGGTTTGACGAAAGTCATGATCACGATGAATTCTTAGAGGCCGTCAAGCTTGAGATGTATCAGGACCAAGTGTTCTGCTTTACGCCCAAAGGCGAGGTGATCAAGCTGCCGCGCGGTGCGACCCCGATTGATTTTGCCTATGCTATTCACACACGGATTGGGTCGGCTTGCGTCGGTGCCAAGGTGGACGGCATGCGCGTGCCGCTTTGGACCCGCCTTAAGAACGGGCAATCGGTCGAGATTATCACTGCGTCGGGTCAAAAGCCGCAGGCGACGTGGATTGATATTGCGGTCACAGGTCGTGCGAAAACCGCTATTCGCAGGTCCTTGCGCGAAGAAGATCGCGAACGCTTCGTCCGCCTTGGGCGCGAATTGGCACGTGTGGCGTTCGAGAACGTCGGCAAGAAAGCCACTGATAAGGCGTTGAGCACGGCGGCCAAGGCTTTGGCGATTGAGAGCGGCGAGGAATTGCTTGCGCAGCTTGGGTCTGCGGAAATCACATCACGAGAAATCGTGCGTGCGATTTATCCTGAGCTGGCCGAAAAGCAAGGTGATGAGATTGACGAGAAGCGCGCCGTTATTGGCCTGGATGCCGATCAGCAGCATCGAAGAGCCAAATGCTGTCAGCCTGTGCCAGGTGAGCGGATTATTGGGATCACATACCGCGGCCAAGGCGTGGTTGTGCACGCGATTGATTGCGAGGCATTGGCCGATTACGAGGACCAGCCAGAGCGTTGGGTCGACTTGCAATGGCAAGAGGGCACCCATAGATCGATCAACACGGTGACCTTTGATGTTGCGATTACCAATGATGCGGGTGTTTTGGGTCGTATTTGCACATTGATTGGTGAACAAGAAGCCAATATCTCGGACTTGAATTTTATTGACCGAAAGCCGGATTATTACCGTCTCTTGATTGATATCGACCTGAGAGACGCAGAGCATTTGCACCGTGTCTTTACGGCGTTAGAGGCGGATAGCAACGTATCGTCGTTGTCGCGGCACAGAGATCCTGGGCTTGCGAGCGACATTCGGGGTTAAACGAACAAGAGGACGGATCGGTTGGTATTTAAACGCAGGGATAGGCGCTCGATCGTTCAGATCGTGGCTGACTTCGTCTATCCTCGGGGTGGCTGGGGCCGCGCGTTTGAATACGTAAAGCACCGTGTTCGCCGTTTGCCTGATACTCCTGAGAAAATTTCGCGCGGTATTTGGGCGGGTGTGTTTACCACATTTACGCCATTCTACGGCCTGCATTTTCTGGTGGCGGTATTAATTGCGCGTGTGATGCGCGGCAATATTCTGGCGTCCTTATTGGGCACGTTTTTCGGCAACCCGTTGACCTATCTGCCAATCGCCGTGGCGTCACTGTCCACGGGCCACTTCTTGCTGGGATCGCGCCTTGAAAAGGCAGTTGATCGCTCCTTGGGGGATAAGTTTGCTGGGGCTGGTGCTGATCTTTGGAATAACTTCGAGGCGCTCTTTACGCCTGCGCACGCGGATTGGCACAAGCTGGGCTTGTTCTATGATGATGTGTTTTTCCCTTATCTTGTTGGCGGCCTGATCCCTGGCGTTGTTGCCGCGACGGTTTCCTACTATCTGTGTTTGCCGCTGATTAGCGTTTATCAAAAACGGCGTCGCAAGCGGCTTCAGGCCAAGCTGGATCAATTGCGTAAAAAGTCTGAACCAACAGATGACCTTGGGCATACTTAGCGCTAGGTTTATCCTGTTGGCGCATGACAAAAGGATAGTCACATGACACTCAAACATTTGCGGCTTGGCGTGAATATCGATCACGTGGCGACTGTGCGCAATGCGCGCGGCGGCGATGTGCCTGATCCCGTGCGTGCCGCCTTGGTGGCCGAAGCTGCGGGTGCGGATGGGATCACGGCTCACCTGCGCGAGGATCGCCGTCATATTATTGATAGCGACATTGACGGGCTGATGGCCGCACTCAAAATCCCGCTGAACTTCGAGATGGCCGCGACTGCAGAGATGCAGGCGATTGCCCTGCGCCACAAACCTCATGCCGTGTGCATCGTTCCTGAGAAGCGCGAAGAGCGCACGACCGAAGGCGGCCTAGAGGTTGCGGGTCAAGATAATACGCTTGCCGCATATATGGCCCCTTTGCAGGCAGCAGGTGCGCGGGTGTCGCTGTTTATCGCGGCCGACAAACGTCAGGTTGAAGCATCAGCGCGGATTGGCGCACCTGTGATCGAACTGCACGCAGGGGCCTATGCCGACGCTTGGGCCGAAGGGCGGTGGGCAGCGCGGGATTCCGAACTGTCCAAGATCACCGATATGGTGGCTTACGGCACGGAGCTTGGGCTTGAAGTCCATGTTGGCCACGGGTTGACCTACGATAGTGTCGGGCCGATTGCCGCGTTGCCGCAGGTCGCAGAATTGAACATCGGTCACTTTATCATCGGCGAGGCTATTTTCCGCGGGCTTGGTCCGGCGATTGCCGAAATGCGCCGCCTGATGGACGAGGCGCGCGCGTGACAGAACAATGATCCTCGGCATCGGCACGGACCTTGCGAATATCGAGCGGATTGCAGGCACGTTAGAACGCTTTGGTGACCGATTTCGCAATCGGGTCTTTACCGAAGTGGAGCAAGCCAAGGCAGAGCGCCGCAAGGATGTGGCGGGAACATATGCCAAGCGCTGGGCTGCCAAAGAGGCCTGTTCAAAGGCGCTGGGCACTGGTCTTGCGATGGGAATCTCTTGGAAAGACATGTCCGTTACTAACTTACGTTCAGGTCAGCCAACAATGCAGGTGACAGGCTGGGCCAAAGAGCGCTTAGATGCAATGACGCCAGCGGGGCATCGGGCCGTGATTCATGTCACTTTGACGGATGATCACCCTTGGGCGCAGGCATTTGTGCTGATAGAAGCCTTGCCAATAGAGGCATAGGTTGACAGGGCAGATGGCTGCCCTCATGTAGCGCTGAACGATGAATGTAGGACTGCGATTATGGCTGAGAACACAAGTGCAATCGAAGGCGTCAAAGAAACGGTGAAAACTGTTGTCTACGCGTTGCTGATTGCGGGCATCTTTCGGACGCTGTTTTTCCAACCATTCTGGATTCCGTCCGGGTCGATGAAGGACACGCTGTTGATCGGCGATTTCTTGTTCGTGAACAAAATGGCTTACGGCTATTCCTACGCGTCATGCCCGTCGATCCGCGTTCCTGCGATCGGTCTTGATGCTGAAGCGGACGATTTTTGTGGCGTCTTTAAGGGCGCTGACAAGCGGTTCTTGGGCTCCGAGCCACAGCAGGGCGACGTCGTCGTGTTCCGCCATCCTGTGACGGGCCGCGACTTTATCAAGCGTTTGATCGGCACACCGGGTGATCGCATTCAGGTGAAAGACGGCCTATTGTATATCAACGACGTCGCGGTCAACGTTGAGGACGATGGCGTGTTTGTTGAGCCATATGGCCCGCAAGGTCCGCAAGACAGCTGGCCAATTTGCGCGAATGGTGCCGTTGGCCTTGGTGCCGATTGCATCAAGGAAAAATCGATTGAAACCTTGCCCAATGGTGTGAAGCATTCGATTTTGAACGTGACGAACACCGCCGAATTGGACAATACAGCTGTGTTCACGGTACCTGCCGACCATTTCTTCTTTATGGGTGATAACCGCGACAACTCCACTGATAGTCGCAAACTCCAAACCAAAGGCGGCGTTGGTTTTGTGGCGCGCGAAGATATCGTTGGGCGTGCGGATCGGATCATGTTTTCTTCCGCTGGTCGTTCCATGCTCGCGTTCTGGACATGGCGTTCGGACCGCTTCTTTAAGGCTGTTGAGTGAAATTATCTACTGATCTTCAGGCCTTTTCAGGCCGCCTCGGCTACACATTCGTTAAGCCTGACTACCTCGTGCGCTCTGTGACCCATTCGTCGATGGTGTCTCCGCATCGTGATGACAATCAGCGGCTTGAATTCTTGGGCGACCGCGTGCTTGGTCTTGTAATGGCTGAAGCGCTTTTGAAGGCTGACCCAAATGCGCCAGAGGGGTTGCTTGCACCACGCTTTAACGCGCTTGTGCGCAAGGAAACCTGCGCTGATGTTGCCCGCCAAGTTGATCTGGGTGCTGTCCTAAAGCTGGGTCGGTCCGAGATGAAAACAGGCGGTCGTCGCAAAGAGGCGCTGCTTGCCGATGCGATGGAAGCGGTGATCGCTGCTGTCTATCAAGACGGCGGGTTCGAGGCCGCACGCGACGTGATCCTGCGCCTTTGGGGTAAGCGGGTGAATAACGTGGCTGATGACGCACGTGACGCAAAAACCGCGCTGCAAGAATGGGCGCAGGCCCGTGGCGAGACCCCGCCGCAATACGTTGAGGTGGCCCGCACGGGCCCCGATCACCAACCGATTTTCACCATTGAGGCACGACTATCCTCTGGCCCATCCGAACAAGCGACTGCAGGCTCAAAGCGTCAAGCCGAGCAAGCCGCAGCAAGCGCTCTTCTCAAGAAAGTAGAACAAACATGACCGATGCGCCTACCAAAGCGGGCTTTGTTGCCCTGATTGGCGAGCCCAACGCGGGCAAGTCCACATTGCTGAACAAGATGGTTGGGGCGAAAGTCTCGATCGTGACGCACAAGGTGCAAACCACCCGTGCGCGTATTCGTGGCGTCGCGATGGAAGGACAATCGCAGCTTGTTTTCGTTGATACGCCGGGTCTATTTAAGCCACGCCGCCGTCTGGACCGCGCGATGGTCAAGGCCGCTTGGGGTGGTGCTGCGGACGCGGACGTTGTCGTGTTGATGATCGAGGCGCACCGTGGTCGCTCTGAGGGTGTGAAGGCGATTATCGAGCGCTTGAAGGAACATGCGGGCAAAGCCCCCGTCGCCCTTGCGATCAACAAAATCGATAAGGTGAAATCCGAAAAACTACTCGGCCTCGCAGAAGAAATGAACGAGGCGTATCCGTTCGTACAGACGTTTATGATCTCTGCGGAACGCGGTCACGGCTGCGATTCCTTGCGCGAATGGTTGTCGCATCAGGTGCCAGATGGTCCGTGGCTATACCCCGAAGATCAGATCGCCGATTTGCCCCTGCGCATGATCGCGGCCGAGACAACGCGCGAGAAACTGACCCTGCGCTTGCACCAAGAGTTGCCTTACCAGCTCACCGTTGAGACCGAGAATTGGGAGGACCGCAAAGACGGCTCCTGCCGTATCGACCAAATCATCTACGTCATGCGCGATGGCCATAAGGGCATCGTTTTGGGCAATGGCGGCGAGACGATTAAAGCGGTCAGTACTGCCGCGCGTGTCGAACTCGAAGAGTTCCTCGACCGCCGCGTCCACCTGTTCTTGCAGATCAAGGTGCGGCCAAACTGGCTTGAGGAAAAAGAGCGTTACTCCGAAATGGGGCTCGACTTCAAAGACGGCAATATATGAGACTGACGGCGGAAATCTGGGTTTCCGCTTACTTGACGCGGCTGCGGCTGGTGGAAATTCCCGCTTTCGTCGTCAAGCGTGGCGATAACACGGCGGGCGCTGTTCTGGTCAAACTGAACACGCTCGACGGTAAGGCCTGCTGCTTTCAACGCTCGTTTGATTTGATGACTGGCGACCGTAAATGGGTTGTTCTGGTTGAGGGTGACGAGGCGCTTGTCGATCAATCGGTGACCAAGCAGCGCGGCTTTGATCCTGACCTTTGGGTGATCGAGGTCGAGGACAAGCAAGGTCGCCACCTCTTGGATGAGGATGACCTGTCATGATCACATGGTCCGACGAAGGCGCGCTTTTGGCGGCACGGCCATTCGGCGAGACATCCATGATCATCGAGGTTTTCACCCCACAGCACGGGCGGCACGCGGGTGTTGTACGCGGCGGTACCAGCCGCAAAGTCGCCCCGCATCTGCAACCCGGATCGCAGATCGCCGTGACGTGGAAAGCGCGGCTCAATGATCACTTGGGATCGTTCACCATCGAGCCCATTCGCAGCCGTGCCGCCCAAGCCATGGGCGACCGTTTGGCGCTTGCGGGCCTCAATGCGGTCTGTGCCTTGCTGGGGCGCGTTCTGCCAGAACGCGAGGCGCATCTGCCGCTCTATGAACGGACCATCGCGTTGTTGGACTTGCTCGGCCAATCCGATCTCTGGCCGCTCGCCTACCTGCGTTGGGAGCAAGCCCTGCTCGAAGAAATGGGGTTTGCGATGGATCTGTCCGCCTGCGCTGTGCGCGGCGTGAACGAAGATCTCGCGTTTGTGTCCCCCAAAACGGGCCGCGCGGTCAGCCGAGACGCGGCAGGCGAATGGGCGGATCGCCTCTTGCCGTTGCCGCCCGTTCTTGCTGGCAAAGGTGATGCCGACAACGACCAAATCGCCATTGCACTTGGCACCACAGGCTTCTTTATTGAGAAACGCTTGATGCGCAGCCTTGGCGACAGACCAATGCCTGCCGCCCGTCAGCGCCTGATTGACGCGATTGGCCGTCAGGGCGCCTGAAAGACCATTTCGCTGCCGTCAGGGTTGCTGAGGATGAGTGTGTCACCGAGGGCCTCCGAGAGTGTCATTTCGGACAGTGCAGAGAAAAATGCGGTTTCCTCATTGAGCTTGTCACATGCCATGCGTGTTGCGCCAATTGGGCCGGCTTCAAACCACGGATAGACCGTTTTTTGATCTGCGAAATACTGATTGCAAGGGGCTTGGCCTTGGATGCGCCCTGCCTCGGAAAGGTCAATCGTCGCCTCCGCTCCAAACGGTGCGCCATCGATTGAGACCAGATTAAAAGAGGTGGTCGCGGGAATTTGGACCAGTCGTTAAGGTGGATCGCATGAAGAAAGTGATGATCCAAAATGACAAAAAGAAAGAACCATTCGCCCGATTTCAAAGCCAAGGTTGCGCTTGAAGCAATCCGCGAGGAGATGTCGA
>Ga0208304_10000067_pt1 | contig 62794 bp, 85 predicted proteins | sample ColrivemetaGS713_FD_187603 | JGI IMG/M metagenome (GOLD analysis project Ga0208304, IMG submission 187603) | Estuarine microbial communities from the Columbia River estuary - Flood tide ETM metaG S.713 (SPAdes) (version 2) | ecosystem: Environmental > Aquatic > Marine > Intertidal zone >... | reverse complement strand
CAGGTAAATGCTACCAGGTAAATGCTACCAGGTAAATGCTACCAGGTAAATGCTACCAGGTAAATGCTACCAGGTAAATGCTACCAGGTAAATGCTACCAGGTAAATGCTACCAGGTAAATGCTACCGGGTAAATGCTACCAGGTAAATGCTACCAGGTAAATGCTACCGGGTAAATGCTACCAGGTAAATGCTACCAGGTAAATGCTACCGGGTAAATGCTACCAGGTAAATGCTACCAGGTAAATGCTACCAGGTAAATGCTACCAGGTAAATGCTACCAGGTAAATGCTACCAGGTAAATGATTATGCATAAATGAATAATACTTCACGCTCCACCTACTTCTCTCACCACCAATACCAATGCATAAGAACCTTAGGTTTAAGCCTTTAGTTAGTCTTAATTACTTATATTCATTTTAAGCCATATAACATTGTATCTAAAGCGTTTTCTGTTCTTATTGGTATCTATGTATTAAAACTTTTTTTGCGTTGAAATTAAGTTCAGGGCAACGTGTACCCTACTGTGTGTTTTTGTCTATTGTCTTCTACACGACATTTACTATTTGTATTATACGTCAGGAACGTTATCTTACGTGCGTGATACCTTATTACTATAATATGCAACAACGTACACACGTAGCCATTTAGCTTGGTTTATTTCTAACGTGTTGACAATCAGCTACTTACAAGGCTATTTTCACTTTTGTCATCTAGCCGACACTTTACGTAAAACCTAATACCGAACATTGCTCTCAGAAACAAACGGGGTGACCCAATAAACTTAACATCTAAAACAAAAACAAAAATCATGGAAAAGCAAATCAACCTTACCTGTAAACGTTCCGAACGAACAATCGAATTAGTTGACTGGAATGAAGTTATAACCGTCAAGGGATACGAAGTTTACAATGGCGATAAGCCAATATGTTTCATAAGCAAAGATGATTCACTTGGCGAATGGAATGCAAATAGCTTTTACAAGTTTGAAAACTGCGAAGGTCTTACTGGTGGTTTGACTAAAAAAGAAGTACTCGAAAATATCGAACGGCTACTGCTGAAAGGTACATTGTACCTAAATTGGGATGAGAGAAATTATATAAACGATTCTAACGATTACGCCAAGGAAGTTACTGAACTGGAAGCGAACGAAAAAGAAACCAAATCTGATGAGGCTTGTAAGTTGTTTAACGAACTGGACGATGATGGCTTGGTCTACACTAATCATTACGACACGGCTCTTTGCCAAAAGCAGAACGTCCAGTACCATTGGGACGAAGATTTGAGCATTGGAGATATTGATACGGTAATCGAATACTTCAAAACTCTGAAGCAATTGATTAAACTGGAGCGAAAAGTTAACAAGTTAGCTATATTCGGATAAGATATAAACACGGAAGGGGCAATTGCTCCTTCCACTAAAACAAAAACAAAATGAAAACAATAAAAGATTTATTTCAATTAGTAGCTGATGCAGTAGCCGAGGATAAACTACGTGCTGAGTACGAAAGAAAAGGAAGGTGGTTCATCGATTTTAGTGGACACGTAAACGGGCTATCAATTAGATATTACCGAACTGGTTGGAATGCAGACAAAAATGTAGCTGATGACCGTAATAGTGCAGATTACTGCAATGTTTATCTAACTACAGACGGTGTACAGGAAGCATATTGGTTTATCAATAACAGATTAAAGTAAGTAATTGTCATCTACATTACATTTTAGTATCAGGAACGTAACTACATTGCAAACGAATTAAGAAACACAAAACAAAACGACATGAACAAGCAAGACAAAATAGTATATAGAACAATAGTACTACCTAGTGATGTAAAAGCAGGTGATGTAGTACAGATTAAATTTGAAATAGAAGGTGTTGTGTATGATTTATTTGACAACTCTATGGAAGAATGTAAAGAAGAATTTGGATATGATTTATATGAAGAAATAGAAGCATTAAACCAAAACAAACACTAACACTTTAAACTTAGAACAAATGAATTTAAGAACACTTAACACAGAATTACTTGAGAACGGTGGCTTCTCTTACAGTCTAACTTTCGGTAACGTATATGGATCGGATAACTATTCTGTAGCATTCCACAAGGCAACTGAGAACGTATTCGAGAAGCTACCTACAGAATCCGATTACGAAGAGTACGTTAACAAGCACATTACACTACTTGCAAGGGAAGATTTCATTCTCGGTGGATGGGAACACGAAGGTAAATTCTACTTAGATGTGGCTCAACTGCTATCTAAGGACGAATACTCAAAAGGTAAGGCAATTAAGGTAGGTCAGGAACGTGAGCAGATTGCGATATTCGACCTTCAGATTGGCGAGGAGATTAAGTGCGTAGAAGATACAGACAAGTGCTACAAGTGCGGAAATACCGTAGCAGATGCATTTGAGTATTGCCCAAACTGTATGACACAACTTTAATATGAACAAGGGTAGGGCTTCGGCTCTACCCACTAAAAAAACAAATCAAAATAAACTAAAACAAATAGAAGTTATGAGCAAAACAATAGACGAAATAAGAGAATACTGTATCCAATTAGACTTGGAGAATGTCAAGTCAGGAGACAAGAGTATTGGAACGTACCGAAAAGGTACTGAGTCAATCATCTTCGAGAATGAAAAAGAAGTACGGCTCTTCTACTGGGATATCAGTACACTTAAATTACTGACCATTTATTCCGAATACAACGGATTGGAATGCTACAAATATGACGAACCTATCGATTACGCAAATACGTACTCAATCGACATATTAGAAATCATTGAAGCATTGAAAGCCTAACCATAATCCTTAATCACTAAGCTATGCTGAACGTCCACACAATCACTATTCAAGACGGAAATTATTACTCACTTAAAACTCTTGAGTATATGTATCCACAGTCAAGAATTAAGCTAGAATACAAGATTGGTGGAGGTTCAAGAGTAGAACACTACATCTACGTTTGGTATAATGACGAAGGGATGCGAGTATACAAGTCCAAGAATGACTTGGCAAAGCCAGTAATTGAATTTTTAAATCGAACCTATAGAATACAGAAAGCATGAGTATCTACACAAAAACAAAACGAAATGAAAAAGACTACATTCAAATTTGAAACAACGGACAACAATGGAAAGGTACGTGAACACGTACTGAACGAAAGGTACGGTCTGAAACGACCACAATGCACAAGCGAATGGGCTTTGCTAAAAGGAATGCTTGACGGTCAAATTGATATAGACCACGAACTAAAGGTAACATCAATAACTTGGGATAATAACAAATGAGAACATTAGAAAGGCATTCAGATACAATCTACGCAGTACTTACGGTAGTATTAATAGCCATAGTAACACTTAACATTAAACTTTAACGAATATGAATTACGAAATAGATATTAAGACCAGGAGAGGTAGCTACAAGACGTACAAGATTACCTTCAACGGGGATGCGCACTACAATAATTGGTGCAATCTAATGGAGCAAAAGTATGGACACAAGATAATAGGAGAGAGAGAAATTAAGTAATTGTCATTTGGATGACATTTTAATAGGACAGGAACACAGACATTTGAATAAACAACTAAAACAAAAACAAAATGATTTACGAAACAATTGAAAACGGACGTAGCTTCTCAGGAGAAGTGTACAATTCAGAAGCACCAAGTGCTATAGTATTAGAGGGGCTAGAGTGCGAAGCTATTAGCTTCAGCAAGGTAAGAAAGGAGTTGAATAAGGAGTTCAAGTTCTGTAGCCACAAGGTATTGGTCGAGTACCTAAGTAATTTAAATAACGAATATTAAGAGACAGGAACGATGACAAAGTCAGAACGAATCTAAAAGAAAACATAAACACAATAGCAGAACAATTATGAGAACATTTGAAGACAAAATTATCAGACAGAAAATTACTTCCCGTGGAGGTGGCGTAGAGATTGACCTACAGGAGTTCGGACACAACGGTCAGATGACTGCATACCAAAACTACTTAGGCGGTGGAATGCTCGGAGGTATAGCGAGTGATTGCAACATCGATAATTGGAAGGAGGACGATGACCTTGTGGAGATTGCATACGAACTACGGAAGTATTTCCACGGTGTAACTAATCCTGATGATAGTGTTGAAGGAACGTCCTTCGAGCAGAACCAAAAACTACCTATTAGTGCTTATTAACGTATTTGTCAGGTAGATGACATTTTAGTGTCAGGAACACAACTACTTTAGCTAACGAATTAAAACAACAAACAATAACAACTAAAAACAAAACAATGCAAACGACAGAACTAATTTCAGAACGCAAGACAGAATTGAAGCACAAGGGTAAGACCGTTTACGAGGTGGTACGAAAGTACTGCAAGAACGGATGGCTTCACAAGGTAGCCACCATTACAGATCTATGTACTGTATATGATAAGGAAGGAGTAAGATGCTACCGTAAAGTTTACTTTTAATAGTCAGGAACATTAACAACAAAAACAAGAAATAATGGAAGATACAAACAGTTTGATTGCAGAATTTATGGGGTATGAAAGTTACGAGTACAGGGGTTACAGAATGTTTGTTTTTGAGGAGAATAACCATCGTACTCATGTAGACCTACACTACCACAAATCATGGGATTGGCTGATGCCTGTGATAGATAGAATAAAAGAGATACGCAACTTACCTGATGACCATGACGAATCATTCTCATGGGTATGTAAGACAAGCATCATTGAATCAGAGTATAATGCAGTAGTAGAATTTATTAAGCAACAAAACAAAAACAAGAAATAATGGAAGATACAAACAGATTGATTGCAGAATTTATGGGGTATAAAGTAATGAAAGAAAATGACTTTCTAAACTACAATTACCCAAAAAACACTAACCTAGACAACATAATGATTGATGTTGCTATGACGTACCACAAATCTTGGGATTGGCTGATGCCAGTAGTTGAGAAAATTGAAGGTTTAGCAATAGAAAAATACAATCCAATAAAAGTGGAAATCAACGGAACATCGACCTACATAAAAAAAGCTAGTGAACCTAGATTCAACATATCTAGAGCGTACTCAGTAAAGAGCAGAATACAGGCTACCCACAAAGCAGTAGTTGAGTTTATTAAATGGTATAACGAAAACAAGTAGAAAACATGGAAATAGATTTAGTATCAGGCAACGTCTACGGGATGGTAGACAATGGAGTTTTAATCTTCTGCGCCTTCATCGGCTTTGAGATTGACGTAGTAATTGCCAAGTGGTTCAATAGAGCCACCAACCCTTTCCTCTCAGCAGTAATAGGTGCGGCAATAGGCAACTGCATAAGCGACTTCTTAGGGGCAATAGTTGACCCAAGTACCAGGTCGATGGCAGTAGGAATAACATTAGGGTGTGTGTATGCGCTTGTGTTGATTCCATTATTCAACTTAGCATTCAAAAACAAATAAAAATAAACTAAAACAAATAGAAAGCATGACAAAACAAGAAAGAGTATTTGAAACACTACAGTCAACGGGAACTAATTGGACTGTATCTAAAGAACCACTAATCGCCACTAAGGTGACGGACGATGGAATCATTGAACTACCTACCGAAACATTCGGACTATTTAGGTCAGACAATAATGGTTGGCTTGGGTCTGTCGGTAACCGATACGAGGCGATGCAGAACTTTGAGTTGGCAGACACGATGGTCGGCATACAAGATATGTTTGGCGGTGACCTCAGAGGTGGCGAGATGCGAGATGGTAAAAAGATATACTACCAGTTATCTCTAAAAGATGAACACGTTGGCTCTGACACGCTGAAGAGACACATCACTTGCCTTAACTCTCACGATGGTACATCTTCGATAGGCTTCGGTAGTACCAACACGGTTATCAGTTGCTCTAACACTTTCCACAAGGCGATGAAAGACCTTAGTAAGTTCAGACATACATTGACTGCAAGTGATCGCTTGGCAATAGCGGTAGCCGAGTTTAAGAAAGCAATGGATGAGGACTCCAATCTTATGGAAACATTCAAACGCTTTAATGATGTGGTAATTGATAGGACAATACTTGAGCGTGTAATGGCTAATGTGTTTAATGTTGACATGAACACTAAGGAATCTCAGGTCGGTACACGTAAGAAGAATCAGGTATCAGACTTTGAGAAGGCGTTAGAGCGTGAGACTTCCGAGAAGGGCGGCACACTATGGGGGCTGTTCAATGCGGTAACCTACTACACTAACCACATGGAGAAGTCAGATGACCACCACCTAATGTTTGGTGGAGGATACAAGAAGAACCTTACTGCCTTTAACATCATAGAGAAGTACGAGAGTGATAAGAGGGTATTAGTACACGCTTAATTACTATATGGGGAGAAGCATCCTACACTTCATTTTTATATGTCAGGAACAATAACAACTAAAAACAAATAGAAAGCATGAAAGACTTAACAACGCAAGAATTAAAGGACGAACTAACAAGCAGAGGGTACTATACTGAAAACCTGTGGCACATTGACGATGTGAAAGGTAGGTTTGAAGCTACAAACGATCAGGCTCAAGATGTACTTGATGAAGTGTTACAAGGAGAATGGATAATAGGTCAAATATTTGAATCTATAGATGACTGTGCAGATGAATATAAACTAAAGGAAATAAATGAAACCGATTGAGTATATAACACTTGCCCTATACGTGGTAGCGTTCAGGGTAGTAGATAAGATAGAAGAATATAAACAACGAAAAGTAACAGAAAAATGGAACAACTAAAATTGCAAATTGAAACATCGAAAGATAAAGCGGTAACTGAGTTTATCAGTAGACCGTTCAAAGGTAGCCTCATAAAGGTCTACTTAATATCAGAGGCGGAATCAATTAGAAGAAGGAAGTCCGGAATAGAAGGTGGAAGCGATGAATACTGCTTTTGTAAGTGCGTAGGAATTACCGTAGACTACAACAGAGATGAGCCGAGAGAGATTGCATTAGTAAAAAGATTGCACTCAGACTTTACTACATATGATGCAAATTACTTCCTTCAGAAACAAAAAGTAAGATTCTTGACATGAAATACATTAGACTGATAGCAAACATATTAGTAATGGCATTGTGCCTGGCGATAATAATAATAAGATATTCAAGATGAGAAGAGCAACATTTCACCTCACCAAGAAAGGTAGACGAGAGTACGGGATAGCCGAGTTCCTTAGTAAAGAACAATTCCTATCATGGAGTAGCATGATGAAGAGAAGAGGCTACGGTATAGACTTAAAGTGGGCTGATGGATATAGTGGGGTCGATGGGGAGTACTATACTGAAAATGGCGTTAAAGTAAAATGTTCAAAATGCGGATGGGTAGGAACTGAAACAAGACAGTACGTGTATCATCACGGGTGTCCAGATTGCTACAATCCATCCACAGAAACAGAAGAACCACTAATACTAGCAAAGATAAAAGATGAAAAATAAATACATAATATACAGACTAGGTGATGAAGGAAAGTACAATCAGGTTGATTGGGTGATTCATACAGAAGGTGATGACGATGGATTCGAGATAGAGTTGAGGTTGACGATAGAGGGGGTGGCTTTCGATAAAGACATAGAAAGAATGGACAACGAAGGCTTATTCTTCTTTGACGAAATAGATGTGGAGCATATCAAGAAATCTATATACACGGTAATTGAGACTGAGTACGGGGTTACTGGAGACTACGACTACTGGTATATAGTAAGGGAAAAAGCGACTGCAAGTGATATACTAAAGCACTTACAAACAGAAAAGGAAATAAATAACGAATTATATTCAATAAATAGACACATATAAACAATGAGAATAAAAGAACAACAAGAGCAGTACATCAACAACCTTATGACTTGCTGAGATGAATAGATACGTAGCATACTATAGGGTTTCCACCAAGAAACAAGGGGAGTCAGGTCTTGGTCTTGAGGCTCAGGTAAGGATGGTTCAAGGATACGCTAGGAACGGAGACATCATCGAGGAGTTTACCGAGAAGGAGACAGGAACATCGAAGCGTGAACGACCTATACTCGCAGAGGCTATCGAGATATGCAAGGAGACAGGAGCAAAGCTACTGATAGCTAAACTCGACAGACTTGCCCGTGACGTACACTTCATATCGAGCCTGAGTAGGACAGGAGTTGACTTTATTTGTTGCGACAATCCTAACGCTAACAAGCTGACTATCAATCTATTAGCATCTGTAGCTGAAAGTGAAGCTGAAGCTATATCTGCTAGAACTAAGGCTGGTCTTGCTTCAATAAAAGAAAGGATAAGGAAGGATGGTATGTACCTGTCTAGGTCTGGTCGTAACATAACTTCACTAGGAACACCTGAGAACCTGACAGACGAGGGTAGGAGAAAGTCTGGAGAAGTAATAAAACAGAGATTCAAGAACAATCGCAATACTAGGATGGCACGACCATACGCAAGTGAACTGAAGGATAAGGGTCTGGAACTGATAGAGATAGCAGACAAACTTAATAGCAACGGATTCATTACGGCTACGGGTAGGCAGTTCAATAAGTTCAGCGTATATAGACTGATGAAATAATGTGGTGGATATTTGGGATTACAATGTTTGTGGCTCTGTCTTGTTACTTCCTACAAGGATACGACAGGAACATAAATACCTTCTCCAGGAGGGTTTCCATACACTTCAGGTATAGATGGATGGATAGAAGGTGTAGAATCATGGATAGAGTTTTATTTAACGTAGCGATATTTTTAATGGTAGGAACATTTATAATAGCAATAATTACATGGTAACAGGAAAAGACTTGATAGTGATAAAAAAAGTAGAACAACTAAAAAAACTAATGAAATGAAAGAAAGTATTAAACTAACAGTGCGTGTAGCGGCAGAACACCCTGACGCTGAAACATTCAAATGCTTGGGCAATAAGATTGTCTTAGAGCTAAATGATTACGATTACGCATACGAGTTTACGATGACAATGCTTAACTTGCGAGGCGATGATAGGTTTGAACACGGAGACTTAATGTTTTTTAATGAAGGGATACTAATAGAGATAGACAGATGAAGAAAGAAGAGAAGGATGCAATCATTGACATACTTACTAAGTGGAGGGATATGATTGGTGTTAATGGTAGGACTGTTGAAAATCTAATTGACAAGGTTAATCAGATATACATCCCAGAGCCAATAGACATACAAGAGGTAGATGTTATCAAGGCGGACATTGTGAATATGTGCAATCAAATTAAGTACGATGCCAAGCAGAACAATGTTCGTGGATTTGACAACACTACAAAGAGGATGGCGATTTACAAGGCTTCTGAGATAAAGTATGGTAGAACATCAAGTATGGAGCGTGCGGCTAAAGATTTCTTCGGTAAGGACAGAACGACACTACTTTACTGGAGTAGGAAATCTGATGACTTTATTGATGTAAAAGACCCTATGTTTGTGAGATATGTTAACGAGTTACTTTAAACTAAAATAAATAAGATGAATATGGAATTTGAAACAGAAATAGAACAAGCAGAAGTGATGATCTCATTTGATTACCAACCTGAAGAAGCGACAGTACTATATTACTCGGACGGTAGCGGTGACCCAGGATGCCCAGCAAGTATTGATAATGTGGGTGTGTATTGGAAGACTAAAAAGTTTAACTCGAAAACGCTCAAACACGAAGATGTAGAGATTGATGTTACTAATTTTCTTAGAGAATTAGGTCACGACCTTGAAGATTTGTGTTGGAATTATTTAGAAAATAAATAAGATGAAGAGATATCAAGTTAGGCGTAAGGACAAGCGAAATACACTAAGTGTTAAGAAATACACCTTTCCGATGTGGTTTATGATGAACCTAACAACAGTAATACTAATATATATAATGATTAAAGTAAATTAAAATGGAAGAAAGAGAATTAAACGAAAAGCTAACATTAGTAGTTAATACTATGTTTCAAATTGGAAGTAGTGAACACGCAGAGGGGACACCTCTCCAGGGTATATTCCTTGCGCTATCCACCGCAATTATGTCTACGGGAACAGAAGATTTTGATGATGAAGATATACGTCAAGCTTCGATAGATTTAATCGATGCGTTAGGATCGGTTGTCAACTGCTCTAGGTTAATCAGAGAGATAGAGATGAAGAACGAAATTAACAATCTCTTAGACGGAGGAGAAGAAGACAGCAATGGGTTGGATTAAGATAGATAGGACTATAGCCGAACACTGGCTATGGTCTGATGAGAAGAAACTAAAGTGGTGGCTTACGCTACTTATGGAGGTCAACTACGCAGACAGTAAGATGTCTTTGGGCTACAAAGTCTACCGTGTTAATAAGGGTCAGTCTTCTAACAGTATTAGAACTTGGGCGAACATTTTTAAGACAGGAACAAAGTCAGTTACTAAGTTCTTTCAGATGCTTGAGTTGGATGGATTGGTAACTAAGCAAACTATAGGCAAAGGGAAACAATCAACCACACTCCTAACTGTCTGTAACTACGATAGTTACGAGCCGATAAGTTACGGATTGGAAACGCAAGAGAACACACAAGGGAGTACGCAAGAACAGACACAAGAGGGTACACGAGAGGGATACAATAAGAAAAGGGAAAAAGATAAAAAAGAGAAAAAGGAAAAAGGAATCCCTACACTTGAAGAGGTTATATCTTATGTTGTCGGTAAGGGTTACGACCAATCTATTGCCGAGAAGTTCTATGATTACTACCAAGACCGTACACCATCAAATGCAAGATTATGGAGGGACAAGAACGGCAACACGGTTAAGGATTGGAAGGGTAAGCTAACTCATGTATGGTTCAGGGATGCTGAGAAGCGTGATGTCAGTGTTCCTGTCTTAGAGCCAGGGTGGAGATATATTGATATGTCTGAGGCTTATGATATTGTTCGTAGTACTAATCCTGTAAGTTTGTCTGAGAAAGAGTCTAAGTCGGAGGGTGATGATTATGTCAGGAAGATTATAAATATTAACCCATCATACAAAAGTGCTGGTGAAGGTTGGAAATACAGAGCAAGTAAATGAAGGAAATATTTGAAAGAGAGATAAGCATATACGAGAGTCTGTTCGATGTAGACTCTTCTCATGTGATTACTGTAGGTCAAGCTCTAAAACGAATCAAGCAAGGTAAGAGCAGGGGAAAGGTTGAGCAGATAAGGAGACTTGGTAGCGGAGAAGAACGTGATAGTGTTAAGAAGAGCCTTCCGTCTCCATTGTTTTCGGGCTTATTCAAGTCACGTAACGACAACAACATAATCTCATACACGGGATTGATATGCTTGGACTTTGACCACTGTAATATCGCTGACAAGGTAGCCGAACTAAAGAGAAACAAATACGTAGTATCTTGTTGGGTGTCTCCAAGCGGTAATGGCGTTAAGGCTTTAGTTCAAGTTTCAGAGCCTGAGAGACACTTAGAACACTTTGATGCGCTTCTTGAGGACTTTAAAGACCTTGACCCGTCAGGAAGAAACCTCAGTAGGATATGCTTTGAGTCTTACGACCCTAAGATTTATGTTGCCAGGAAGTGGGATGTGTATGACAGGTTTGTTGAGAAGGTGTACGAGGCTATGCCCATCAAGGTAACGACAAACAACACCGTCTACGAGAAGCTAAAGAAGTGGATGATTAACAAGGGCGAAGGTTTCTTTGAAGGTAACCGTAACAACTTCGTATTCAAACTTACCTGTGGATGTCTGAGGTTCGGTCTTACTAAAGATGAAGTACGTGACTCTATGATTGGCGATTTCTGTGGGGGTTCGTTTACCGTGAAGGAGTTAGATGTTATTCTAAACTCTGTCTACAGAAACTACATCTCAGACTTTAATACTGCCGAGTTTACTGATGACGATAGACTGATACATAGCGTAACAAGGGAGAGCATAGAGGAGAAGCTTGAATCATTAGACGGACCGCTTGAGGATGTGATATACCTTAACGACATCTTTGACGATATGCTCAAGGACTTTCACTCTGGAAATCAGAAGGGTGAGACAACTCACTTTCCAGGTATTGACGAAAGGTTTAGATGGATGCGTGGTGAGATAACGATTGTAGGTGGTATTGGTAACTTCGGCAAGTCTACGATGATGCTACAGCTAATGCTTATGAAATCTTTGATGGACGGGTATAAGTGGGCGATATTCTCTCCCGAACAGTACCCACCTAAGTTCTTTTACAACCAATTGATTCACGCTATGGTGGGGAAGTCACCGTACAAGCATCATCAGAACCAAATGTCCGAGGATGAGTACCGCAAGGCTGCTGAGAAGATTAACGACAAGTTTTTCTTCATCTACCCTGAGAAAGAGATGCCAAGTCAGGACTACATCAACAGAAAGTTTGTAGAGACGATGATTAAGCACAACATCGATGGGTGTATGATTGACCCGTTTAATGCGATATACCGTGATAGAAGTACAAGAATGCGTGACGATCAGTATCTTGAAGACTTCTTCCGAGTACAGAAGAAGTTTGCTTTGGAGAATAATGTCTACATGGTGATTGTAGCACACCCAAACAGCTCCATACAGAAGGATGAGCGTACAGGTGACTACAAGACACCGAGGGTGTATGATTTTGCAGGTGGGGCTATGTGGAATAACAAGGCTGACAACATTATCATGTTTCACAGACCATTCTACAACTCACAACCACAAGACTCTACGTCTCTGTTTATCTCTCAGAAGATTAAGAAAAAGGAGTTGAACGGGACTACTGGAGAGGCTATGCTCACATACGATGTGATGAAAGGTCGATTCTATGACGATGAGATTAACCCCTTAGAGAGAGATGAAAATGCATACACAGTACCTAACAGTAGGGCTATGATTAACGCAAGGCTTCCGTATAATGATGACGAAGAGGAAGTCCCATTTTAAAAACAAAAACAATGACTTATAAAGAAATAATAAAAAAGTTTGACAAAGATATATGGTGGCAAAAAAAATCATATCTAAGAGAAAATAGCTGCCCATCGTATTGGAGAAAAATGATATTTATTGAGTCTCACGACTTAGGTATAGAAGATTGGAGAAAAATAAGGTCTGGGAATTATTACGATAAAAGAGATTCTTTGTCCAATGTAAGTAGAGATAGGTTTATCTTAAAAAAAATACTTGAATACAAGGGCAAGTTTTAGACCGTAAATAGATTACGAACACAAAAACTAAATTAGCAGTATGATTAAGAAAGAATGGGTAACAGAAATTAAAGACAGAACCCCTGAGTGGTTCGAGTACAGAAAAAACGGTCTAGGAGCATCGTCTGCCGCCATCGTATGTGGCATAAGTCCTTACAAACCTACACCGATGCAGTTGTACCACGAGAAGGTAGGAACAATGGAATCAGAGAACTTTATGTCTCCACCTGCATTTCATGGGATACACCAAGAAGAATATGTTGCTAACCTTTGGCGTTACTATGACGGAACTGAGGAAGGGTATATGGAGCAGTTTGAGAGTGGAAATATTATACGCCAGGCTGACCATCTTGTGGGATTCGTACAGAACCCTAAGTACCCACACCTGTATTGCAACCTGGACAGGGTTATTGAGAAGGGTTCACGTAAGCTAAACGAGGACGGAACATTGTCTGACGAGATAACTACCAAGCCTTGTCCACTTGAGATAAAGACTATGAATGGTTTTGTCTACAAGAAGTATGATGGCGTTCCTGATATGTACATAATACAGGTTCATCAGCAGATGTTGATAATGGAGTGCGACTACGCTGAGATTGCTATACTGATTGACGGAAGAGGATTTAAGGTATTTCCAATAGAACGTAACGAGGGAATCATTGAGATGATAACCGAAAGCACCTATGACTTTTGGAAGAGAGTTATACAAGGAAGACAGGCGTTTATTCAAGCCGAGCAGGCTAAAGAAGACGGAGAATACGACAAGTACGATGACTGGATGGGAGTTATCCAACACCTTGAGCCTGAACCTAACGACAACGAACACTACTCAGCGTTTATATCAGAGACACACGAGGTGGAGCAAGAGATAATGCAGGGAGATGAAGACCTACTAATGCAGTGTAAGCACCTTCAGACAGTTAAGTCAATGATAAAACAGCTTGAGAAAGAGAAGCGTGAACTTGAGAATAAGATAAAGAATGAGTTCAGAAAGGAGTCTGTTGAGAAGATTGAGTTCCCAGCGAATGGATACATGAGATACTACCAACGTGCCAACAATAACACTAAAATGTTGGACGTAAGAATCAACAAGCCAGACGAGTTCACTATAGGTGTAGAGCTTGAAAAAATTGACCGAGAAATAGGATATATCATCTAATAATTATACTTTAGCGCAATGGAAAAACTAATAAAACTACAGAACGAACTCAATGTTCCTAAGACCGAGCTTAATAAGTTTGGAGGGTATAAATATCGAACTGTAGAGCAAATTCTTGAGGCTGTAAAGCCTTTACTTGACAAGCATGGTCTTTGCTTAAATCTAACCGATAAGGTTAGCGAACTATGTGGGATACCATACACGGAAGCACACGCAACTATTTTTACTATAGACCCCAAAACAAAAGAGCGTTTTTTAATAGCCTCCTCAGAGGGGTACGCAGGGATAGATGTTAACCAAAAAGGGATGAGTATTGGGCAGTGTTTTGGAGCCTCCTCCTCGTACGCTCGCAAGTATGCTTTGAATGGGCTTCTGTTGATTGACGATAACAAAGACCCTGACACAACAAACACTCACTCTACTGTAAATCCAAGGAAGACAACCACTGTAGAGAAGAAGGCAGGAGTAAAGAAAAAGGTAATGGCAGGTACTGCTGAGTACAACAAACTACTTAAATGGATTTATACACCTAAAGGATCAATAGATAAAGCACTTGAGATGTACGATATCGACAAGGCTACGGAAAATATAATCAGAAAATCAGTTAAATAAATCAAAGTAAAATGAGTTCAGTAAACAAAGTAATCCTAATCGGAAACGTAGGTAAAGACCCAGAGGTTAAGCAATTAACAAACGGCAAGGTAGCCAACATTGTTATGGCAACGTCTGAGAAGTACAAGGATAAAAACGGTGACCGCCAGGAGAAGACCGAATGGCACAACATCGTTATCTACGGAAAGCTTGTAGACATCGTTGAGAAGTATGTAAATAAGGGAGACAAATTATATATTGAGGGGAGTATTACCACACGTAAGTGGCAAGATAAAGAAGGGAACGACAGGTACAATACCGAAGTAAAGGCATTCAATATGACTATGCTTGGTGGAACGGAGAAGAGGTCAACTCAGCCAGAGGCAGTAGCGGCAGGATACGATGAGGATTCGCTACCCTTTTAAGTATCTGATTATCAGTTAGTTAAGAAGCCCTGTCGTAATGATGGGGCTTTTTATTATCTTTAAATATGGCTTACAAGAAAAAAATAAAGCTAACCATAACTGATGAGGTGTACGAGAGGATGCAGTCTCGTAATCAGCTTTGGACAAGGGAGGCGTTCGACCAGTCTGAGGAACTTGCAGGGCAGTTCAAGGACAATATTTTATATATGTGCGAGAAGAAGGGCGTAAAGGTAACCGAGATGGTTAGATGGCTAAACGAGATGGGGCTTAAATTTGTTATAAGAAGGCTATACAAGTGGGGGGAGGTACACGCAATTTACCCTACACTTGTAGAGATTACATTCTTCTCTAAGTATTTTGAGATAGACCCAGGAATAATGGTAAGTAAAGACCTACGTGCTGTAGATAGACTAAAGGGTATTTCTAAAAAGAATATCTAGCATATCCTCCATTTCAGATGTCATCTTAACGTCCATGTATGACCCGTCTGAGAACACAAGGGATGCCACCGCTTTGTTGTTGATGTTTCTAGTGTAAGCTCTTGTGACGTCTTCTATGTGAAACCAACCCACTGATTCTTCGTAATTTGGTTTTGGAAGTGGCGGTGGAGATGGAAGATTAAGCTTCTCATTCTCTTCCTTTGCCATTTCAATTTCTTCGATGTTCGTGCAGATAAATGTAGATGCTCTCATGCATCAAAGATACGAACTATCTTGAGATGAAGTTCCTGCCTACCCTTAACCCAATGTAGTGGTCACCATTAAACCCATAGTCAATACCGTAGTATCCATTCTTAACAGTACCCTGTAGACCGACACCCATAAGGGGGACGTATCTATTCTTGAAGTTACTTAAAAGACCAGCGTTTGCGTGAATACCCAATGCCCATTTTAACGGAGTCTTTTTAGGTGTGTAGGTTACCTTTAGATTCTCAGACCTGTTCTGGTAGTTTTGCCAGTTTAAAGAAATACTGGCTTTTTTTTGGTCTATAGTAGTATCGTACTTAGCTATCTCTGTTAGCCAAGCCTCAACGATGCTAACGGTGTCTACTAAAAACAACGTGTCTAAGCGATTAACTATTATCTCCGAGGTGATTGTATCCATTACGGTAACAAACTCCTTAGATACAAACCTAACGGTGTCTGTTCGCCATCTGTCAACATATTCAATGGTCGGGACTGGTTTTTCTATGATAGTGGTAACGGGCTTGCCGCTTGTATCACCGCAACCTTTCCATGCAACAATAACCCCCATCAGAAAGGCTATCAGATACGGTAGGTACGTCTTCAGTAGATGTTTTACTATGTTGTTGTTTAGTATCCAATTCATCTTGTAGTGATTCTATTCTCATACCCATTGCTATCACAAGCAGACAAAGCCCTAATGTTGTGATAAATAAAACTCTAAATTCAAATTTTTTCATCAGTAACTCCAAACAGTTGGTCTGAGGAAGTCTTTATTGTCAGGCTCAATGTTATCCAAGTGTATGAATCTGCCGCCTCCTTTCTGCTGTATACCAACACCCGTAAATCCAATCTCAAATGCGATTTTTAAGACATCGTAAGCATCCCCTCTATCTACACCTACATCAGCCGCTTGCCCTGTAGCGTGTGCGCCTGGACGAGACTTCTTAGCCTCTATAGGGTGTGATTCGTGTCTGTAGCCAGATGTAATACGCATAGGCTTACCGTACTTAGTTCTAAGGCTCTGTAGCATAGCCATAAACTCAGGCTTCATCTCGTTCTTCCCTGAGTGCTTACAGTCAAACTCTTCTTTGCTAAAGTTAGGGTAGTCTTTCCAACTCATCTCTATCTTTCTTTTTAGGTGTCTTACCCTTAATTGAACACGTTCCTGTCCTCAAACATCTCTTATCACACTCAACAGGGCTGATTTCACACCACTTCTTTTTCTCCAACTAAACCTTTTTATTCTCCTCGTTTGAATTAAACAGATTGTAAATCTTAATACCAACAGTAATTGTTAAAGATATGGCTGTCGCAATTAAGATATATAAACTTAATGACTCTTTAAACTTTGCTATCCAAACAAAGGAAAGGATTACTCCAAATGTATCAACTGTGTTTGACAATATTTCAACTTTACTTTGAGACATTAGTGTTTCTTTTCAAATGTGCCGATACCTAATAAAGCAGCAGCAGACATAATTAACGTGTTAGCCACGCTCTCGTTTATCACAAGCTTCTCAAACAAGTCACCTACAAATGCAAATAAAACAACTGAGAGGACAGCGTATCCTGCCACCCTCTTACTGCTTAGATTGTTATTTGTATCTCTTAGTAGGCTCATAACACTAGGTTTCCTTGTTCATCAATTTCGGGAACTATTCCCCATTCTAATAACTCAGCAGCCCATTGTGCTTCGTCTGTAAATTCATCGAATATCCAAATGGTAGTAAACACTTGGTTAGGCTCTACCCATCCGTAGCTTTTAACTTCGGTTCGCTCGTCATCGAAACAGATGTAATAGGTTCGTACTTCAGGGTATTTTATCTCGTTCATCTTTTATTTTTTATGCTGCTCCACCATCTGTTATTGCGCCCCATTTAGCTATCAAACTTGTTCTTGCAGTTTCTGCTGCTCCTCCCGATGTGTATTGGCTGCCACCGAAGTTAACCGTTCCGCTAAATGACATAGCACCTTGTGCATCCCACGCTATCAATAGTGCATCATAATTTGCAGTCGATAAGGTAACGCCACTCATAAAGGAACTAAGTCTTGTAATTTGATTTACATCCCACGCACTTATATCTTGATCAAATGCAGTTGCATTATAAAACATTCCCCAATTAGTTTGAGAAGTTCCACCAGCATATATCAAGTTAGATGTGTTCCAAGTCCCGATTGGTTGATTAAATGACGATGCACCTGAAAACATAGCAATTGCTTGGGTCATTGCTGACGTGTCCCAGTTTCCTATTGGCTGATTGAAAGATGTTGCGCCTAAGAACATAGCAGCATTGTAAGCACCACCAAAAATTGTAACCGAACTAACATCCCAATTATCAATATCAGGTGAACCACCGTTATTAAAGTTAGTGGCTGACTGAAACATTTCGGTCATAGTGGTAACTGCACCAGTATTCCACGAGCCAATATTTTGATCAAAGGATGTGCAGCTTCTAAACATAGCCTTCATCGAAGTTACATGACTAACATCCCAATCTAAATACTGATTGAACGCAGTGCATCCATAAAACATATAACTCATATTTACAGAACCAACCGTGTTAATAGACCAATTCAATGGTTGATTAAATGATGTGCAAAGTCCAAATGTAGCCCAATCTGCATTGTTCCCGAAATATAATACTGAACTAACATCCCAATTGCTAATTGATGGCGAATTAAAATTGCTACAATTATAAAAAACAGCATACATATGGGTCACATTTGATGTGTCCCAACCAGACAAATCTGGGTTGACAAGCGAAGTACAAGATGTGAATATACCTTGTTGATAAGAAGCACCAAGTTTTAGCACACCGCTAACATCCCAACTTGAAAGATTTGGATTGCTTAAAGAAGTACAAGATTTAAACGTATTACTTAAATCTGTTGTTGTAACTGTAGGCGCATCTGTTGCTGACACATCAAGGTTACTGCATCCACGAAATATTGAAGTATTTGAAATATCAAATCCGCCCCAATTGCTTACATCAGTTATCTTTCTTCTGTCACCACTATTATTAAATCGAAACGTAGTAACTGCACCTTCTATAGTAATAGTGTAAGTTCCGCCCGAAGCGTAGGTGTGTGTGTTGGTCGTGTCTGTATTTCCATCGCCCCAATGAACTGTATTACCAGCAGTCATCGGTAGAACAATAGTATCACTTGCCGAACCAGCTTGAGTTGTATCCCAAGTTGAAATGAAGTCGGGACTTGATGGGGGTGTTCCGCCACCACCACCTAATTTATTAAAATTAAAAGGTACACCTATACCTAAAGACATCTCTTATTGATTGTAGATTAAACAGTCTCCAGAAGCCATTGTGATATCGGTTATTGCGCTACCTTCAGGAACGGGTAAGTATGCCCCTGCCTTTACGGTTATACCGCTTAGACCAAGATGAGAAAGCTTTACTACTCCATCAATGTTAAACACTGTAAACACAGTATCGGTATTGGCTACAATAGCGTATCCTGACAACGAAGAGTGTGCGCCTGTACCTGTAAGCATTTTAAAGCCACCTGTACCAGAGACTTTTCTTAATTGATTTAGGCTTTCTACTTCGCCTGGTGATAATTTTGACATTTTAAATGTATTTAGGTAGATTATCGTCTAATATTTTTGCGTCTGAACATCCACACGGACATCCACACAAGGCATCCATCTGTCCGAGAAACTTTTTGGCTACAGAGTCCTTGAAGCAAGAAACCTCCGTCTCCTCGTCTTGGTTTAACGTGAATACGCCCTCGTCAATGTATGTACACATCTCCCCTATAGCATAGTTCAGGAACATTGCCTTTCTCTTCTTGCACTCGTATGTGTCGGTATCTCCGATAGCACGAGCCTCCATCATATCAATAACCATATCAGCGAAGCAACACCTCGCCAATACCGTTCTGTTCGTTATATTGGATTGATTAAATATCATCCTCGTCTTATTGCTTTAATGTACCACCCGTGTACCGTACACGTACAGGCTTTGTCTGCCTCAATTTTTAACTGAGCCAAAGTATCTCTTACATCTTCGCTACCGATGTATATACCCATGTATCGGATAACTTCAAATGTTCCCGTTGCCTTGTAGTTTTGGTCAGAGATAAAAGGAACTACAACTGAGCCACCGCTACCCATTACAAGATTAACGTCAACTACTGTGTTCGTTGAGGCGATAATCACACTAATATCCATCCTAATGTCAACCATATCACCTACATTAAGGTCGCTAAAGTCAAACCCGTTGGAAGATGTGTTCCAAAGTTGAGCTATTCCGTTTCCTCCTATAGGTAGGTATGCGGTGTTTGTATCTACCCCTAAACCGTCATTTGTAAGGACGGCAGGAACAGCACTTACAGCTATCGGTGTTCCTGTCGTAGCAACATCCGCATAGTCTGCCCAACCGCCTGAGAATGAGTCTGGTGACTCTGTTCCTATGTAACCCTTAATAGTAGTTACAAGGTCGTATATTGAGTTGGTAGAAGGCTGGTCTATCATAGATGCCTCCTGATTAAATATAGTGCTTACTGACTCCCCTACAGTTTGGGTAATGTTTATTCTTCCATTACCAGCAGATACAGACAGTTCTGACTTAGGGTAATAGTTAATATTCTTACCTACCTTGTCGTAGATAAGAAGCTCTAGGTTCTTATTCTGTATATCGTAAGCCATTATGATTTAAGCATACATAGTACGATTGTAGACCTTCCACCTACGGCTCCAGAAACAGATGTCTCAATTTTAATTACATCTCCAGCTACAAATGTATTGTTAGCGGTAGGTGTTGTTGAAACTATATTACCAAGAGTAAGAGCGTTAGACATATCAATTTGAGATCCCGTAAGAACAGTTCCCGTGTCATCCTTAAATATATGAGTTCCTGTTGATGTAAACGGCTTTGTTACTGTGCCGTGGATAGCCTCAATAGTACAGGGGAAACATATCTTATACTCCAACACTCCAATCTCACCAGCAGTTTCAAAAGATGTTGGTATTACAACCTGAGTTTTGTTTGAGTCATCATCTAACTTAGCGGAAGTAACCGCATCGTCAGCAATCTTAGCGGTTGTTACTGCGCTGCTTGCAATTGTCAACGCTCCTGTCTTAGCAATGGTAGCATCACCACTCATAGCGACAACAGCCACTCCGTTGGTAGCATCTCCAACTACTAAGTTTGCGTCAACAGCACCTAAATTAACAATCGCAGGGTCACCAGATGCATCACCATAAATAATATTACCCTTTGCAAGTCCTGCCATCTTAGCAAGCGTTACTGAATCGTCAGCAATACTAGTAGTCGTTACTGAGTCGGATGCAAGTCTGTGTGACCCGATAATCCCCAACTCATCAAAAGAAGGTCTTATGGTCACAATCCAAGCAGCCCCATCGTACAGACACTCTGCTATAAATTTTGAAGCTATTAGTTCATCAGGAACGCTAACGCCAAAAATCTGCAAGGCAGAAGCCCCAATACTTAGGTTTGCGTTCCATACAATCTCTACAAATGTATCTTTAGATGGTGACCCTGTAGGTACAATTGTATAAGGAGCTGTAGCAGCCCCACTGAAAACGTAAGATAATTTAGTTAACTGAAGCCCTGTTGGAGGAAATGTATTCGGAGACACATCTACATTGTAAGTACCTGAAGACGATACTGTTACGTGTATTGAAGATTTTCTTTTTGACATCGTTATTCTTTCAAATATTTAGTGACCTCGTAGTATGTTAATGCTACGGTATTTGTGTTATCTGAGGTAAGTTCAACAGTTATTGCTCTCGGACCTCCTGAGTCTAATGTTATGGGAGATTGATAAGCGTCAATTACACCGTCTAATGATTGTGAAATCCTACCATACATATATTTGTTACCCACGTCTGAATCGTCCATTGCTTCAAGCCTTATGTGTGGTGTTATTGTATTTGTTGCGGTGACTATTAAATCAATCTCAAACCTCAAACCCAACATATCTCCAATAGATCCACCAAGACTTCCTATGAAATACACAAACATTATATTTCCATCAAACTTAACTTCAATGGTAGGGTAATATCCATCAACCTTATCTGTCAAAATATTACCCTTTACTTTTATAAAATCCCCTACAGTTCCTATGGTATTATCGGGAATGTTTGTTGTTTTAACAGCAGTAGGCGTTGTGGTCGTGTGGGGATGCGATGACGTATCAATATCAATTACAGGAACACCTTCAGATGAAACTCCGTTTGAAACAAAAGAAACAACTAAGTCATCATCAGCAGAAAAAGTACCATTTGAAAGTATTGGAGTAACAGAAAGAGTATAGTAACTTCCACTATTGACTACACCTGTCACCTTTCCTGACCAAAAAACAGTAGATGAGTTTCTTTTAAATATTCTTATAAGACCATAACTCCCAGGGTTGTTATTTGCGGTAAATGAAGCTAAAAAAGAACTGGCATCGATACTGTCTTTAGCTGTGTCGTGAACAAAAAGTTCAGTAACAGAAGCAGGCGTTGCGTTATTTAGCTTTAAATACCCAGAAGAAGGTGGTGCTAATATGTCTGTTTCAAACTGCCATTGTACAGAATATCCACCAAAAACACCATCGTTTCCGTCACTTCCATCCGACCCGTTAGCACCAGCAGTACCAGCAGGTCCTACAACTCCAGGTAGTGTTATATTTGAACAAGAATTACAACTCATTTTTTAACAGCTTTTACAATCATTATTACATATAGCCTGTAATCCTACAAGCAGTTTATCTGCCTTTGCGTCTTTTCCGCAAGCGGCAGCAGCCTTTATTCCTTGCAACATGAGCATAGACTCTATAGCAGCATCTGTTGCCTTGTCTCCCGTACAGTCGCAGTCTATATCGATAGCCGACATCTTGCCCCTTACACAGCACTCTACGTTGCATAAAAAGTAAGACTCTGTAACTGAGGAGTGCGATATCCCATCATCTGTAAAATCCCAAGTTACGGTGTACTTTCCGTCTGAAAATGTTGCGCTTGAAGACCCTGATGGGCTTGGCGTAATACCACTTGCAGTTAGGTTTACTAAAGCATCGACTCCGAAGTAGTAGTTTGTTTGACCTTGAATTGTTATTGATGTAGCGGCAGGAGTGTAAACAACTGTAGCAAGACCTAGACTTGAAGGTAGTGCATTTACAGCATCCCTAATACCCTCACCAATATCATCATTTGTTGGTGACGCTCCTGTCGTAAAAGACAAAGGATAGTCCTGCACGTAGCCATTTACCATTGTTCTCAATATAAACGAGTAGGTAGTGTTAGCCGTAGCAGTCCAATTTAATGTAGCAGCACTTACTGAGCCACCACCTGTTATGATAGTGCTACCAGCAGATACTGTGTAGGTAAATGGAGTAGTGTAAAGGTCATCACCTATCGTAGCATTGTCGTAAACAACGGTATTCCCACTAGGGTCTGTTATAGATAAACTATTTGTAGTACCTCCAACTAAAGCCCCATCTAAGCTACCAGTTACAACGAACTCATTCTCACTGCAATCAAGGCATACGGTATGTGATATGTTGTGTACAGCCATTGCTTATCTTTTTTTACACTTGCAAGATTTCTTGCCCATTTTTTTGCATTTAGCGCACTTGCTATTCATTGAAGATGCTTTTCCAGACATTTTTTTACCGTAAGCCATATCTTTACCATTTATATTTATCAGCCCACCACGCAGCAGACATTTTGCCTTTTTTAATATTCTTTCCGTGACGAGCTTTAAAACTCGCACGTTTCTTCTTCATTTTCTCTGACTCACCCTTCTTAGGCTTGCCAGCAGTTGATGCACCCTGCTCTCCAAAACGGATTAGCTTGGTCTTATCGCCCTCTTTAGCCATTACTATGTGGCTTTTTTTATCGTTAGACGGGGTTCTCTTAGGCTTATTGAAGCCACTAATCCCCAAACGCTTCATAGTAGCTTTCGCTCTGCTATGTTTACTTTTTTCTGCCACGCTTTACAGCTTTTACTCGTTTACCCATACCCTTCTTAGCCTTCTCCCTCTTCTTTCTTGCGAGTTCCGATTTAGACATTTCCGATTTAGTCTTCGGAGTCTTCTTAGAAACACGCTTGGTAGGTCTGCAATACTCGTTCTTACCGCCAGAACCACAAGCCTTACCTGTTCGGGTATCAACCCATTTTTCCTTTGCCCACCTTTTTAAGCTCGCCCCCTTCTTGCCCTTTTTAACTGTGCCGCTTGCCTTTCGACATTTGGCAATAGCCTGAGATGCTCGTGCGCTTGGGAATACTTTGTACTTCGCCTTGACTTTTTTATAACACGCATCCTTTGGCATATCTCAAAGGTACGGAATTTTGAGGATATAACATTGTGTGTGTCAGGAGCGTTATTTCATGCGATACTTCTTCATCGCCTTATTAATTTGAGATTCAGTTGTAATTGTTCCAGTTTTTTGACCATACAGATACATATACTCAGTAGAAAATTCATTAGCCATAAAATTTTTATTGCTATTCTTAGCAATCTTATCCATTTGATCTAAAATAAGAATGAAATCTTCTGAAGTTGGGTTTATCATTACGCCATTTTTTGTAAACTCGTGTGCGAAAAGAAGTGCCTGTTTCTGGTATTTATATTGACCGTAAGGCTCTGAAAGTATTTCCTGATATTTTCTCATGTTAAGCTCATCTACTGGTATTGCCTCAAGGACAATTTTATTTGCTAGGTAAGAAGCCCATTCGTTAGCCGTAACTTCAGGGTCCATTTCCATCTCTGGGTAGGTTTCAGCAACCACCTTAAGAGTCTCTTCAAACTTATCAAAAGCCTCCTTCAGCATAACCTTTCTTTCTTCGTCACTTCTAATCTTAATAAGACCACCCTCTTTTGTTACTTCCTGAGCAATCTTTCTTGCGCTTTCCCTTATTAGGGAAGTTTTGTTGTCGATGGCTCTATAATCATCCATAAACTCTGAATCCTTAGTCTTTGATATGCCCTTTTTTGAAGCCGAAGAGTAGATAAGTTTCTTTGACACCATGCTAAAAGCGTCCTCAAAGAATGATTTGTCTTTTTTACTTATATCTAGGTCTGAAGCCTGGTTAAGTAACGCATACCCAGTAGCCACGTAGATGTTGTTTCTTGGGTTTGTAATCATCCTTTCAACAAAATGTTTGTACTCTGCTGGGGAAAGGGATGCGCCAGTTGCGTCCTGCATTTCAAGTGCAAATGACTTGTAGAAGTCCTCTGTATAGGGGTTTAAAAGTCCCTTAACAGCCTGATCAGCATTCTTATTGTTGAATGTTTGAGGCTCAATCATCTTGTTCCTGTAAATGTCGTATCCCGTAATAAGCTCCAACCCACCTCCAAGCATTGGGTTTCTTTGGAATGGTTCTGCAAGTATTGTCTTACCCCTCCAATTTCCTTCCTTGTCAACGGGGAATACATTCACAGGAAGTGCATTGTCAAAGAATACGTGGAGTATTCTAAGTGCATTTTCTTTACTTACAGCAGCCGTAGCGTCATCTCCGTTAAGGTAGTTGTCGTAGCCTATCTCAAACAACTCGTAGAACGGAACCATTTGAGGATGCTTCTTCAGCCTGATGCTGGTGTAGTTACCGTCCTCATCTTTCTTACCAGTTGGTATAAGAAAGTATTTTTCTTTTATATAAGGGGAGGCGTTATCTCTTGTTTCTTTGATAATTTCATTTATTTCCTTGTCATCGTCATCATCCTTAAGCATCGCTGGTAGCGCAAGCCCTAACCCCAACACCACTCCAGAAAACATTGCCGCTGTCTGAGCAGCCCTAGACGTTGTTCTTATAGGGTTTTCCTTAGCCTGTCTTGCGGCAGTTACAGTACCCTGCATGGCTGGGTTGAAGTAGATTGAGTACCTGTCTACAAAGCCTTTAGTAACCTCGCCACCCTCTGCAAAGTTCATAAGCTCTCTTGCAATTGCAGCAGCCTTGACCCTTGCATTCTTTCTCATCTGTTCCGCCTCCTCTTTAGATATAGAATCGTCCTTAAGCATCTTATCTACTTTGGCGTACTCAAAGTCTCTTGTTCTCTGGTATGCCACAAGTCTTGGCGCAAGTTCAGCCATTTTATTAAAAATAAGAGTTAGCTCTGCAAGTTTTAGCAACGCCTTTTTGCTCTTAATATATCCACCGAATCCTAACTCTGTTTTTTCAAGTGCTGTCTCTATACCCGTTTTAAGCATAGATTTAACTATGTTCATGTTCCCCTGAGTGTAGAGGAAGTCCATCATTATACCCTCGTTTACAGCCTCAACGAACAACTCGTCCTCCTGTAGTATGCTTGTTATAACACCCTTTTGGAAAAACGGAACACCAACAAGGTCCTTTGCAATCTGAGCAGCTTTTACAGGGATCATTTCACCTGTTAAAGATTTCATCTTACCTGGACCGAATCCAAATCCCTTAGCGTCAGAGAATACCATCAACTGAGTTAAGTCAATTACAGATGCTGTTATACCGAACAGTGGGGATAACACTCCTGTCGCAAATGTCTTAAGTATTCCGATTGGAGAGTGAAGTACCTTGTCTACGGCATTTAGTTTAATACTTAGGTCTGGTCTTAAATTGTACCACTGAGAGTAAAGGTCACCCCTGATATAGAACTTCTTTTTAACCCCCTCTTCGTAGAAATTAACTGGAAGGTATCCCTTCTTTCTTTTTATTGAGAAGGCATCAAATGTCTCTTTAAGTGTTTCAAACTCAATTCTTTCCTCTTTTGTAAGTTTAGATTTTGACTTCAAGTCACTGAACTTTTGCTCAAGATCCGCCAACTGACCGAAGGTGTATGAGTTCAGGTCGTTCATCTTTCTAAGACGCTCCCTAGAGTTGATATAGTTTCCAAGCAGGACCTCTGAGTTTGTTATCATTTTAAAGAAAACACCGTCAAGGTCATCGTCCCTGACCCCATCCCGAAGTGTTCTGATAGCGTCTTTATTTAGACCAAAAGTAGATGAAAGTACCCCGTTTACGTTGTCAGCCTCGCTTGCGTTGTTGATTATTTCATTATCAATACCGTATATAAACTGTACGAACACTCTCGGAGAATAGTCTATACCCTTCATGGCGTTGTACTGATCTTGAGACACGATGCCATCTGCAAGGTCTTGTTCGAGCATTTCCTGAAATTTTTCAAAATACTTATCAGCTCTCTTATCTATTTTGTCATACAGTTCATCTCCAAGCTCATCACGTTTAGCGTCAAGAAGCTCGTATGCAGCATTCAAACCATGCGGATTACCCTTTTCGTCAGAGAATGTTACGTTCTCAGACTTCAATTTACTTTTAAGCTCTTTTTTTAACTCTTTTAGTATCTTATCCTGAGCTGCCTTTTCAATTCCAGTGTACATTACTGGCATCAAAGACATAAGCGTTAGAGCCTCGTCAATAATCGTGTCTTTTTCAAGTGGGGTATTGCTTACAGTGTTTGAAATATCAACCATTGTTTGCTGAAATGACGTTACATAGTCACCCCCTTTTTTATTAAAAAACTCAGGGACATTGTTAAATAAATCTTCAATTGCGTCTACATTGTTTACAGCCCTATTTTCGTTTACAGCAATAATTCTTCTTGCAATAATAACTTTATCAAGAGCATCACGCTGTTTAGGACCCAGACCGTCATATATCTGTTCGTAAGCCTTGTCAAAGGATAGTTTTGCTACACCGTTTGACCCCAGAGACGTTATAATTCTTTCATAAACCCCTTCAAGTTCTTTTTGAGTCTTTGTAAGGTCTTTTATATCTCCCCTAAAGTCAATAAAATTTCTACGTGCATTTTTTAAATCGGTTTTCAAAGATTTAGTTTCTTTTTCTATCCCTCCTTTAACATTTTTATCAATTGAAGTCTCAAGAGCTGATTTAACCTTTGGCTTTCTGAACTTTACAGGTTTGCCTTTTCTTTCTTTTAGACCAATAGGGAAAGTGTTAGTACCAACTTCTTTATTCCCCTTGCGCTCCATGAAGTCTATGTAGTTGTTCAGGTGCTTCTCGTTGTTGAAGTCTCTACTTATTGTGAAATACTTTCCGTATCTATTTTGAAAGTCAATACTTGCACGAACTTTTTGGTCTGGGGCAGAGGCTTTTCTTTGCTTACCAGAGACAACTTTATATTCACCCTTATGACTTGTTATGGTATTAGCAACCTTATCCCAAATTGCGTGATGAGCTATGTATGCTGCAATATCTTCACTATATCCAAGGTCTAAACCTACCTTTTCTATTCTGTTTAATAACTCAGACTTTAACGCATCGCTTGATTGAATCTTCTTTCTTAATTGTTTTTGAGGATCTGTAAGCTTCATTGACCCACCTGCCCAAGCATTTAATTGTCTTGCGTCAATAACTCCTCTTGTTGAAACCCCAAAAAACTGATTTATAAATCCAGTTTTACCTTTAGCTATTCCTGGTAGATTCTTAATTGCTGAAGAATATATTTGATTAAAATCTTTCCCTTTATTTTTGTTTAATAATTCCTCAAATGACTGAATACCACCCTTTGAAATAGCATCCATAACATATTCTATTTTTTTATTAGATAAGCCGAAATCAGCAAAATCAAACAATTTCTTTACTTGATCATATGTTGCTTCACCGCTCCCAATATCTTTAACAAGCTTTTTACCCTCGTTTGTTACCAGATATGCCGCTGTTGCGCCCTCTGGTCTTATCCATTCTCTACCTTTTTCTTTTTCAAGAAAAATATCATCAACCGTTGAGCCTGTTTTTTTACTCCAACTCTCATAGTAAGACCCTCTTGAGCCAACAGATCCAATTGTTACAAGATAGGCTCTCGTTACTTTACCTAACGAAACACTTCCCTTTTTTAATTCTTCCCTTGATTCAAGTATGTTCTCAACTACATCGTCTAAATACTTAGTCTTACCTCTTAGGTTATCTACCCAAAAATCTGTAGATATAAATCCAGTTTCTTCGTGTGCAGATATAGCTTTTCTTTCCTTAACACCAGGTTTCTTGGCGGTAGGAGTTTCCTTAACAAAGTCATTAAAACCTTTTACGTCTTTTTTAGATCCAAGTATATGAATTTGTTCAGGTTCAAAAACAACATAGTCCGTTCCTGTGTACTTGTCAAATATGCTTTGATCTTTAGAAACCATCTTGTTCCAACCTTTCCCTTCAGTATAAAACTCCCGTGAAGAAACAAATTCACCTATATCAAATGTATTTTCAATTATAGATCCATCTTTATTCTGATTTATAGCTTTCTTTAATTCACTAGAATAATAATTTCCAGAGTCTCTTGGATCATTTGAAAAATCTACTTTTAATGGGTTTCTTATATCTAATAAAACACTGTAAAGCTCTTTCCCTTCTTCTTTGTAAGAAGCTACTTTATAATTATCAAAAAAGTCATTTATGTCTTTAATGTTTATGTTTTCTCTTATAAACTTCTTTTCTTCTTTATATTTTTGTCTTTCAAGTATATCAAAATTCTCGTATTTTTTTCTTTTAATTTCTAAAGCATTTTTTAGCTTTTTATTATTTGAAACATATTCGTGATTAGTCAATTTTTTAATGAAGTCTATAATCTTATTTAGAATTTTATCTGCCTCATTAAGCAATCTAAAATACTCTGAAGATTTATCATCGTACTCTTCTTTTGCTTTACTTACTTTATTGTTATAATCGTCAATAAAAGATTTTAACTTTCCAACTTCAGTTAAATATGTTTTCTGAATATATGTTAGAGATACGTCTTCATTTCCGCTAAAAAAGAAGCCCATTTTAGAGGATTCTGCTTGTGTTTTTTCGCCAAGCCTTTCTTTACTAAACTGTTCTATACCAGCATTTCCTCCGTGAAAAACAATATCTTTTACTTTGCTTTTTGGGAATACAGTATCTATGTATTCACTGTACTGTTTTTCTGTGCCTATTTTGGATAATTCGGGAGTTTTCTTAAATACTTCCTTTATAGAATACTGTGTAGGATCAGAATCTTTTGTTTTTTCAAGTTCTGAAACAAATTTTTCTGGAGATGCTTTACGTTGCTTTCCAGTTGGAACAGCAATTGAAGTGTACATAGTTCCAGCTATACTTGTAAAAGGATTTGCAAGTAATTTGTTTTTAAATGGCTCCTTTTTATTTAATAGAAACTTAGATATTTCAAATTGTATTTCTGGACTTTTTTTAGCGTCTTCTTTACTATAATTAGTGTTGTTTTCTTTATTGTAAAGTTCATATCCATTCTTAGTTGGAAATGACATCTCTGGAAACATTTCATTAACATTATACCCTCCGTCAAGCAAGAAAGTTTTTCCATTTGAAGTAAACGACTCGTTAAACATTTCGTGATTCAATCCACTGGTCCTGTTGTCAAAAAACTCTTTTTTTGATTTTGAAAGATCAGTAAAGAAACCACCAAGCGTTATACCACCTATTGATTTTTCATTGTAGTTTGAATTTTTTAGCTTTTCAAGTAATACTTCATCTGTGTATGTATCGTAAAAGTCAACTCTTCCATGATTAACATCACGTAAAGCTTTTTTTAACTCTGTGTTTAATTTTGATATTGTCTTTAAAGGAGATATTGAATTAAAAAAATCAGACCTAAATCCAAAAGAAAAATCCTTACTTGCAAGTTTTTTGGCTATTTCTAATCTTCCCTTCTTTGTTTCAAAGGATTTTGAATTTACAAGTTCAATAAATTCTTTTGACCCATTCTTATTGATTTTTTCAGCAGCCTCAATTAGTAGACTTCTTGCACCATCAAGCCCACCTTCTATTTTACCATTTGTAATTGCTTTGTCAATGCCCTCCATAAAGAACTCTCCAGCATACCATTCTCCAAGCATTGATTCTGCATTTTGTATAGTAACAAATGTTGCTATTGGTTTGCCTTTTTGTTTTGGAAATTTGGAGTCTCTATAATTAATTATTCTCTCTGCCTTATCGTAAAATGTATTAACGTGCTGACCAGATGTAGCGGCAAATCCAACATCTTTTGATATGTTTTCGTCAAAGTAAAGGTATCTCCAACCGCCTTGAAGATTCTTTCCGTCTTTTGAAACAAATACTCCCGTTCCGTCACTATTTATAAATATAGCAGCACCTCCAGACTCCTCAATCACAGATTCAACTGTTCTTGGTTCTGGCATATTTAGTTTAGTACCATAATTATATGATGTATTGAATGATGAATCCTTGAGATTATTCATCCCACTAATTCTCTGCTTAAGACCACCTCCTATGATACCACCAGGCTCAGACCCATACTCTTCCGACATCTCTTCAAGAGACATATCGAACAAGTCAGATGTTTTTTCTTGATTGAGAACTATTGAGAAATCACCAGAAGTAAGATCCTCCGCAGTAATAGCCTCTCCAGCTCGCATAGCCTCAGACAGTCTGTTCAGAACCTTAACAACGTCAGCGTCTTTTGACACTGCTCTGAAAAGATTCTTTCCACCGAACTTCCTCGCCATCCTATTAATGTAGTCCTTGATGATGTTTTTAGCACTTACACCTAGGTTCTTAAACTCTGATGCAATAATACTAGCAACCTCGGCTATGGTTTCCTCTGGACGTTCAGCAGACTCGTACTGCTCAAGCCAACCTTTCAGTTTGTCTACAATTGCCTTGTTTCCGCCAGAAGAACGGACAATACCCTCAACCATTCTTTGTGTAAGGATACGTGCCTCTGTCTCGTTCTTGACAGCACTGTAGATAATAGGGTGTATCATCTCGTGATATACTGTCTCATCACCAGCCTCTTTATGGGCAAGGTTTATGTGTATGGTGTCATTAGTTGCATCGTAAACGCCAGGACCATCAACACCAGTTGCAGCCCTGTAGGATTCATCTGTTTCATGCACCTTTACTTTGGTGTCAGGAAGGATGTTAGACTTGAAGTTAAGAATGTTTGAAACAGCCCCAAGTGCCTTTCTTTTTCTTCTCTTGGTTTTGGCATCGTCTTTCGACTGATTAACCTTTGATTTTATTCCCTCAACAATTTCTTCAGTAGCATCTTCTACTTCCTCTTGAAGTACTGGATCTGTTGCTCCCTCTTCTTGGCTGACTTCAGGCTCTTGAACCTGCCCAGCTCTTTCTTCCCCGACTTGCTCTTCAGTACCCACACCTTCTTGTTCGGTAACTTGCGTATCATCTATCTTTACTTTATTATCGTCTAATAGGTTGTATAGTTCTACAGCGTCAGGAGCCTTACTGATTTGATCTGATATCAACTCTCCAGCTAGTTCTTCGCCAAGGATTTCAGACACCTCTGTCAGCTGGTCTGCTGTAAGCTCTTCTCTCGCAGATGCTATAGGTTCAAGTATCGCAAGAGCCTTCTCTATACGTTCGTTTTTATCCAATACCTTTAACTCTTCCTTACCTGTTTTGTAGCCCTCTATTTTTTCTGCAAATCCTTTCTGAGTATCTGCGTCATTCATTATGGTTACATTGATATCCCCATTTATAACGCCTTCTGCAAATTTTGAATTAGAAGATATTTTATCAAACTGTTCTTTTGTTACACTTACATTGTTTATGAAATATCCCTGTGCCGTACCACCTATTATCTCCTCAGACTCCTTCTTTAGCTTTGATATCTTTTTCTTTTGAGCATCAATAAGAGTCTCGTTTGTCATTCCTTCAAGACCCTCCTCAAGATCCCTGATCTCTGTAAGTTTCTGAAGGAGTTGACCACGGGTTACAAGTGGTAGATTTACAGGCATTTGATCAGCAACACCGAAGGCGAAGTCAACCTGCTTCTTACCAAGTTTAGCGTCATCTTCATTGATAAGACCCTTCATCTGCATCTCGTCAAGAGTAGCCTTAAGCTGCCAGATTCTTCTGTTTTTAGCCTCTTGCATTGTTTCATTAGGACCACGAACAACTCCACCCCTACCGAACTCAAGTGGTTTTGATTCAGCAACAAGCTCTAATTCGTTTGTTTCTGGGTTTATTCTGTAGCTACCACTTGTTTTTGTGATTTCAGTGCTTGAATACTTTACAATCTCCTCGTTAAGGAAGTTGTTAAGCTTTCTTTGTGAGTTAACTCGTTTTATATCTCCAGGTAATGATGCCCCACCAAAAGCACCGCCATATATACCCCCTATGAGGGCAACTTCCTGTCCTTGTGGTGTCTGAAGAAAGTTATACATATCGCTAAATGTTCCACCAGAAAACACTTTCTCGTATTCAGATACGCCATCAGCGATTTCTTTTGGCGTAAGATCTCCTTTTAAGTACCTGTTGTATGCAAGTTCTTGAGCAGGAAGCCCTTCCTGAATAAGTTCTTCAGCCATGTTTAATGGAACCTGGGCTATAAACTTACCTAAAGTTACTGCCCTGCTTGCTGCTGGAAGAAAAAATGTTGTCATTTCCAATACATCAAGACCCAAAAGGTTCATGTTTTCAGAGTAAGTCTTAGCAGCCTCTTTTGATGCATACTTAACAGACTCACCTCTTTCTATCATGTCATAGTAATGAAGACCAGCCTCCGTAAAACTTTCAGAAGCTCTCATCCCTACACCAGAAACAGTACCAGCAACCAGCGCACGAGAAAGACCAGTAAGACCAATTCTTGTTGCAAGTGCGGCTGACCCAGCCCCAACTCCAAGCCCTGGAACCATTAATGAGAACGTCATTGGAGCAGAAGGAGCAACCCTTGTAGCCCACCAATCCTCATTAAATGGGTCTTCAAAAAACTCCTTAAAACCAAACTCACCAATGTCTATCATTGGGTTGTCTGATTTTAACTGATTATTTATAGATGTAAGTTTTCTAGTTAATTCTGTTTCACCAAACTTATATTCAATCCCACCAGCCAATCCTGAAACCATATCCCCTAACCCACTATACATAGCCCTGCTAAGTTTTGTGTCGCTGTCAGTTGCTGAAAGACCCCCAAATGAAAGTTTTTTATAATCAGAATCAATTTCTGACTGTTCAGCCTTATGCATTTCCTTAATCTTAGCTAAAAGCTTTTTTCTATAATTCTCGTCCTTTGTTGAAAGACCCTTTAACTCATTCAAAGAAGACTCAATATCACCGTATATTGCCTCTGTTTTCTTTTTTAGTTCAGAATCGTAACTACTTAATACTCCTTTGTATTTTCTCTGTAATTCAACAGCCTCTGGGCTTCCAGAAAGCATAATGTTGGTTTTTTGTGACACCGCAGAGTTTGCCTCCTCTGCCGTAATTTCTCCAGAGTTAACCTTTGTTTGATATTCAGAAATAAGATCCTTGTACTCCTGTGAATTAGAGATTCTATCTACAACTCTATCTTGTACCTGCTCAAACTCAAGAGTCATTCTCTGTTGAGCTTTTTTAGCCTTTACTTCGTATGGAATATAAATAGATTTTAGCTGTTTTTCGTAGCTGTCTATTTCTTGAACTATTTTTTTACCGTCACTTATTACTTCGTCTATATCTAAACCAGTTTCTTTAGCAACGCTATTAGCCGCTTCTTCAAGCCTCTTTCGCTCCTTATATTCATCCTTGATGCGACTTTTCGCCATTTTTTTCGCCTCATCAGAAATACCCATATCCTCTGAATTAGACTCTACCCATTCGTGAATAGATTCCTCAAGCATCATCTCAGCACCTGCAACATGATCAGGGAGGAGCATCTCGTAAATGTTTTCGGATTTCTTCTTGACAAGTTTAGGGGTCATAAGTTTGTCAAACGTAGATCGATACTCTTTGCCTGCTCCATCTGCGTATTTAACAGACTCTAAAAATGAGTTCATAGACTTGTCGATGTCTGACTCAGCATCATCAATGAACGTCTCTCCAGCCTCTGTTAATCCATAAATCTTTTCCTGTAATATAGACTTCTTAGCCTCGTTAAGAGCATGGTTATACCTATCTTCTTTCTCTTGGTCACGGACAGTTTCTTCATACACCTGAAGACCCCCAGGACCTCCAGTGGCTCCCTTTCTTGTTATTTCTTTAGGAGCATACTTATCTATCACGTTGTTTGATGACATATACTCCTCGTCAAACAAATTGTCACCAAGAGTTAATAGGGACTGAGTATCTATTTCAAGGTCTAATTTTCTTTTATCAGCCCCTCTTTGAACATCGGATACGGGATCTTTTCCACCAGCAACAGACTCCTTTACAATAGCACCAGTGTCATCAACACGGAATATCTCCTTTGCGTCTCCAGCAATGTCTATTTCGTACTGCTTCTTGGAGTAGATATTGCCGTCATTGGACTTGTATGTAACGTACCCAAGCTTATCGTCTTCTATTACAGACTCACTGAATGTTTCGTGATCCTCTGACTTTAGTATTTTACCTGTCTTTGGATCTCTTGATGACATATGGTATTCGCCAGGAGCAACTTCAACTGGCTGCATTCCTGACTTATACGCTCCATACAAGTCATATTCCTCTGTCTCCTGTTGAAGATTTTCTGGTAGAGTTGACTTCCAATTTTTATATTCTTCATCCTCTAAATTCTCCTCGGTATATGGAACAAACTTTTCTGTTCTGAGGACATTTAGTGATGATTCAGGTTCAGCCTGCTGTCTTCTGGCTCTTTCCTGAGACTTTACAAGTGGGTTTTGAATTGACTCTTTTAAATCGTCAAATGAAGATTTACCAAGGAGTTCACTCTCATCTACTCCAACTGAAGGAGATATTGTAGCTTGTTCCGAAACAGCTCCAAGACCAAGTAAAGGACCTTCCTGAGTTGCAGCCTCTTGAGCCTGAACTGGTTGTGTTTGTGCTGGTTGTGTCTGAACTGGTTGTGTCGAATCTTTTTTTTTTATTCCAAACTTCTCTATGGCTTGATTGACCTTATCGCCATACTTATCATTTAACTGAGATTGAGTATAATCAACACCGCCATAGCTGTAAACTTGTTCTTTGTCAGAATCAGATTTATCACTTTTCTGAACCAACTCAAATCCAAATTTGGAAATAGCATCATCAACTTTATCTCCGTATTTAGCTTCAAGATCTGCTCTTGAATACTCCTTACCGTTATAAGTATATTTCTCGTCCATTAAATGTATTTATTGTAAGTCTGGAAGTCCACCAAGTTTTTCCATCGCTTCATTTGCTCTCTTCTTAGTATAATCCTGTCCGAGTATCTTGCCCCAGAACTGATTTCTAACAGATTCATTGCCTTTTACAAGATATGTCTTGCCGTATTTGGCTTTATCCAACTGCTGTTGTGCTTGGGAAATATCTCCAAGGTCCCCCCCCCTAATAGCATTCGCCAACATTGCAAGCATATTTGGGTCTACATCAGAAACAGAACCCTTACTTGTTGCTACATACCACTCCTGGTCATCATTTCCAAGCATAGCAAATAACGGAATAGCCTCATCTAAAGCACCTCTAAAATTTGTTGTCTTATACTTCCCAGTAGTAGGGTCAAGTTCATAAGATCCAGTAGGGACACTCAATGTTGTTCTTCCCGTACCCTTAGTAAACGTAATGTCATACTGACCTTGGGTTTTAATAGCACTAGGAGAGTCTGCAAGAGGCGAAGCAGTATCAAGGAACAACTCACGACCCTCAGACCTATTGAATATCGAACCTTCAGACCTGCCGCCACCTACATTAAATGAGAAGCCACCGCCATCGCCTGTAGGTTTAGCCCCCATCTGCTCTTGGGTAGCGTAAAGACCGTACACCTTATCTAGCTCTTGGTCTAATGTTTGAGCTAGTTCCGCAGGGGACATCTTTGTTTGATCCTCCTTAGAGTACCCTAACTCCATAAGCATATACGGAACAGCTTGTGGAGATATTGAATTTTTTACAGCGTTAATAGTGTTATCCTTGTCTTGAAGGCTCATTCGGTAGACAGGCTCTCTATTGGCACCGTATCCCACAACATCTAGTTTCTTTCCTGCCTTATCATACTCAAACTTCTGACCTTCTACAGCCTTCTTCATACTAGCCCTCAAGTCTACTCTGTCTACGGGGTTTATGAATCCGAGAATGTTTGTGTTTTCATCGTACATTCCAAAACCAGACTGATCTGCTAGGCTGGCTAAATCTTTCATATCAAAGTCCCTGTTTTCAAGTTGGTTTAAGTAGTTTTGATCGTAATACTTATCGCCCTTTTCCACAGATTTTTTCCACTCGTTTTTTTGTGTAGTTGCCTGCGTGTAGTTAGCCATCCTTGAGTCGAAGTCGTTGATGGTCTTATACATACCAGCGTAGTCTCCTGCGCTGTACATCTGTTGAACCTTGTCTATGGTGTTTGCGTATTGCGACCTTGCGTCATCGTGATATCTCCACCATATCTTGTCTTCATCGATGGCTATCTTGCCCATTATAGAGCCAAGCTCTTTAGCCCTCTTGTCTTGAGCCGCCTTCTCTTCAGCCTGTCTCTTTCGCTTGCGTTCTTGTGCCTGTCTTACAGGGGTTACCATATCTATAACTCCGCTTAGAGCTATACCTGTACTTAACGGATTACCGAAGGGTCCTTTTGCCATGTTTTATTAGTTAGCTGGAGCGGTGGAGTATCCTTCCCCCAAACTGCCATCAAAAAAAGTGTCAGAATATCCAAAACTTTGAGGCTCGAAATTGAACCCATCAAGATAATTAGTATTACCCATGCCTGCGGCAGCCGACATTGGCTGAATCGATTCAGTACCTAACATTGTTGTCTGGTCGCTTGGTGAATACAAATTTTGACCTACATTAGAGAAATCTTGGAAACCAAGGTTATCTGTGGAATCCAATGATGTAAATGTTGAAGGGGCTTGATAGCCACTTAAATAATCTGTTTGAACGGGTTGTTGAACAGTACTATCGGTAAGCCCCATCTGACCAGTTGTTACAGCATCACTCCCTCCTAATGCAGCCTTATCAACAGCATCCTTGCCCTCTACACCCTCGGCAATTAACTCTCCCATACCCATAGTTAGATTACTAAATCCTGCCCTAGCAGACTGACCTAACGCCTGTTGCTGTGCGTACAGCATCTGATTGAAAGAACTAATGTTCTGATTCTGAAGAGATTGCATCTGACCAGCTAGGTTTGCGTACTGCCCAAGGCTCTGACGTTTAATCTGTTGATTCTGAGCCTCTAACTGATTGTAAGCATCGGTGGTTCTGATTTGAGATACGGCTGCGGCAAGGTTTCCAAGACCACGCTGCTCCATCGCTCTTTGAGTTCTGCTCTGAGCAGTGCCTATCGCCTGCTCGGCTACCGCCCTCTCTTGGGGTGTCATACCCTGCTGTGCAGCCCTACGTGACATAGATGTAGCTGTCTCAAGGTCTGTAGCTGGTGAGTAAGATTTAGCCGATGGTAGTTTTGATAGCTGATCCATCGAAACACCCATCTGAATACCACCCATTACTCCTTGGACAATCGCTGCTACCCACGCCATACTCTGAAAGTTTAGTTATAGACTATAATTCAAAGATACAAAAAACAAAGTACAATTATTTTCTATATACACGCAATCTCTCACGCACTTTTATAACAAGGTTGTATAGTCTGTTGTAAAGTTTCTTCTTTATGAAGAATTTTACCTTTACGTAGTCCCCTGTGAGTGACTCTGTGTCTCCGTCAGGATCATTACTAACAGATGCATCGTTCTTAATAGGGCTTCTCCAATGGTCATCGTGGTCATCGAACTCACCCTTCTCAAGCCAAGTCTTGTGACGCTTTGTTTCAAATTCCATTCTGTCAGGCTCATTGTCACTTATAACCTGCGTGGCTACGAACTTCTTGCTTGACTCAGGCATATAATTCACGACACCCTCAATGTAAGCATCTTCGGACAGCTCTCCTGACTCGCTATTGTACCAAGTAGTGTACTCGCCTCTTCTGTGTTCGTATATTTTGTTCTCCTCAGTTGGGTGAGCAGATAGGAACTTGTTTCTCCAAGGGAAGTAAATCTTAGGTGTGTGAGAGTAGAACGAAGAGAACCCGTTTGTCATCTCGTTGAACGCAAGAGTAAACCAAGTGTAGTACTCTTCATTATCGTAATCAATCTGTTCCCACACTTGCTGCCAGTCTGCACCAACTCCAGGTTCGTAGTTAGCTGTGCTAGTGTGACTTACAGTGCATCTAAATAGTCTCGGTATGTTGTCAAATGTATCCGAAGGTGCGTTAGGGTTTTCTACTATTACCCCTGCAAGTGCCTGAGTGAGAAATCTACTACTTGAAATATATTTAGCTACCTTTCTTACTCCCCTCCAAGTCCAAATAGCCTCCTTGTACTCGTCATCCCATACAACTCTCACACCGTCACCTGCGTATGGAGTATCCTTGCCCTGAACCCATCGTGCATCATTCTCAAGGAATGAACGTAGACCGTGTACGTCAGAAAGAACAACCGTTCCATCTGCACCGAATCGCATAATAAGCTTTGACTCTTGGCTGTACCAGTATAAAACATCCTTACCGCCTGGACTCTTGCCCTTAATTACAGACCACTTATGCTCTGTACCATACGATGATAGTGTTCGACCATCCCTTGCAAGAACAGCCCCATCACCAATCACTACGTTTAGACCTTCTGTTGACTCTGTTTGCAGTGTTCCTGACGCATTAAAGAACTGCGCTTGGAACTTTCTTGGCTGTAGTGTAAATAGTTCACCGTTTACATTCTTGTGTGAGATTATCTCTCCGAATGCTTGGTCAATATCTTTGAAGTTAAGAGGAAGAAACGATTGGTTCTTATCATCAAGTGTGTTCTGCTCGTACTTTTCGCTGTAGTCTATACGTGAAGGTAGGTCTACTTGTTGGTCGATTAGCCTGTCGTTTATAGATGAGTAAGACAAGACACCGCTTTTAGGGGTGTACGACTGATTATATCTAAAATTGTTGCCGTGTCCAGAAAGATAATCTTCAAGCCAATCTCTTTGACTCGTAGTGTCTTTAGGGTACAGGAAAGAGTCGGTATTATCTGTTCTTAACTGTGAGTTTACTCTGTTTTGAGAGTAAAATTTCATACCCCCACCAAATCCAGGACCACCGCCCTCGTACTCTTCACCAGGACCTCCATCTGGAATCTCTGATGGATTTGTTTTTCTTGTAGCAAGATAGGTAGCTTGGGTAAACGTGTCACCGCCAAATACGTTTATTTGGTTCTGGTCAACAATTCCGTTAGTATCTGCAAGGTCCCCAACTCTTACCGAATATCCAGTGTCTATATATGTAGAATCTCCAGTCCCTCCGTATTTTCCTGGGTTTTCTTGGTACATCTGAACGTAGTAGACACCGTAGTCCGTGTTTTTATTTGGTGATTCAACCCCCGTTAGACCATCTCTTAATGATGAGTCAGAATTACCATCAACTCTAAGAACGAGCGATCTAGGATTAATATATAGGTTATTATGTTTTGTGTATTCTTTCTTCATCGCTGAGTTACCACTTCCAGCGACACTCCAATTTTTAGTGTTTGCAGAGTAACCTTTTCTAAATGAAGCACCAGGGTATATTTCATCAGAGCCACCGTCACCTATGTCGAAGATATCGTTGATATCGTACTGAGTATAGTCAGTACCCATGTTCTCTACCGTATATTCGGAGTAACCAGACAAGGGCAGTGTTGTTGAGAATAAACCGCAAGCAATATCGTTGTAATGCCTTCTATCCATCCTATACTCGCCAAAAACATTTAATTTACCTGCTGTAGGTATAGCTTTATTATCAAGCAATAAATCTGGAGCGTAAAATGTAAGTATCCTTCTGTTTACCCAAAATGGGTAAAAAGGTATAATATTGTTTATTGCTGGATTAGAGGCTAGGGGGTCATTAAGCAGAGAAGCACTCCAATTGGCAATTATAACTTTTGTTCCGAATGGTTGACCGTGTTTACCAGAAAAACCACCAGTATGATTTACGCCATAAGAGTCCCCTGGATTTGCGTCCTCACCATAATGGTAAAGTGGAGTTATCCTGTGATGTGTTGCTCCTCCTCTAAATTCAAAGTCAGGATACCCAAAATTAGTTATATCCGAATAAGAACCACCAGATACATTCCCAACACCTACAGAGTCTGAATAAAATACCCTCCTCATGTTGTTAGAAACTTGAGGGGTGGGAAGTGAATACGGTGGTATGTCTAAATTATAATTACCTATGTAATTGTCATCTAAAAAATAAATATAAGCACCCATGCCCAATGAGTTATTAACTTCTGGTACGTTTGCGCCAAAAGGGTCTAAAACATTAACTCCAACTGAAAATGGTCTTATACCGCCCTGCATAGGTGAACCATAGGCAAAAGGGTACTCGTGAAATGTTCCTTCAAAAACGTCCCAATCAAAAAACTCATCAGTATCGTTTTCTGCTAAACAAACGGATGGAGCAGTAGCATAGTATATATCACCATCCATATAACCATAAGACAATGGGAACAAAGCAGAGTTAAGCTCTGTTTTTGAGGCAAAAGTAGTCCCTATTAAAGTGTTTTCAATTGGGGATATGCCATCTTGACTTAGGTTTAAATAATTACTTGTCTTTATTTGATTACCTGGATCTCTACTTGACCCCATACCGACAGACATCACTATGGGTCCGCTTGCTATAACCTCTGGGATACATTCTGCACGTACAATCTTTATCTTACTAATAAGACTCCTTATTGGTGTTCCGTCTATCTCAAAGTTTAAGTCAAATCCAAAGAACTCAACGTAAGGAACCTTTACCCTTCCGTAAACCTTCTTTTTAGGGAAGTCATATACGGGGTCATCTATACCTGGCGGTAAAGGATAGAAATTCTCGTCTGATAATATCGTTTCGTTTAGGTCGTAGTTTGAAAGTTCGTCAGATGCTGGTGGACTGCTTTGAAACCTCCTATCATCGCCTTGTGGGTTTGATACGTTTGTAGGATTTGGGTCTACTCTAATATCATCGACCCAAGACGCTTCTGACCACGTTCCTGACTTCTTCCAATAAACCTGCACACCAAATCGGTATGTCTCGTTCATCATGTAGCCAAGATTGTCGTGTATGACTTGAACGTCTTGGTACTCTCCTAATTGATATTTACTTGTCTCGGTTATCCACTTCTGTTTGATTCTATGCTTGAATGTCTTACTCCAAGGTCTTAAATCAAGTTTAGGGTCTTCTTGTAGGTTAGAGAATACAAGCCTATTATCTATAAGGTCTACGTTCAACGCCCTCTTAGGAACATTAAGGTTGCTTACGGTTATTGTCGCTAGGTCTACAATAAAAGTTTCTTCAGTCCCCGTATGATCTAATATCATAGTTCGGCTTGAGATTGTTCGCTCTGAAAGCACAGATGCTGTGACAGCCTCACCTACGTAATCTATAAACCCAAGCGCAATGTACTCGTACTTGTCGGTGTCTATCTGCTCAATTATTAATCTATTAGTCTTGCCTGTGGGTGTTTCAGGATCGTTACCATATATAGTTCCACTAGGAACACCTTCATAGGCACTCACGACATTACTTATAGCCGAGTACGCACTTCTATTCCCGAAGTAGTCTACTAAGTAGCAGAAGTATCTCTTATTACCAGCCTTTAAAGCCCCTGCCTGAACCTGCTCTGAGAGTCTTACCGTTGCCTCAATAGAGTTAGAGGAAACCTCGTTCTGTTGGTCTATGTTATCGTAGCTGTAGTAGTTGTTAGGATTGATGTAAGCCAAAGCCCCATCTTCAATATACTCACCGTAGTAGTAGAACGCTCTCCTGTTGTTGTAATCGTCCGTGTAGTAAAGTGTCTTTCTTCTTACATCATCTCGCCCCGTAATGTCGTTACCGTGTATTGTAAGGAAGTTTAACTGAATACTCCTAAGCAATCTTGTATAAGACCATGCGTCAGCATCGTGGTCGTACAGTGCCACGCCTATCTCCCCGATAGACTGTGGGTTTCTGAGCATCACCTCATCCCCTACAACGTAGCCTACATTACCATGCACACCGCCAAATGATGTGTCTGTGATGATTTCTATTTGGTTTGTCGTTGGTATTCCTGACACAAGAAAAGTTCCATTTAACCAGCTTGCGTTTGATTGAGAAATACCTACCCACTCCCCAATCTGAAAGTCGTGATTACTTGAGAATGTAATACGTGTAGGTGCGTCAAATGTTGTTCCAACAATAGGGGTAACAGCTAAAACCGATAGTGAAAGTTCCTCTGGCTCTTTCTCAAGAGTTGTAGATGTGATGAAAAGATGTCCTAGTATGTCGTAGCTACCGTTAGCTATAAGCCCACCTGTAAGGTTTAAAGGGATAGCCTCTTGAGTTGCAAATATATCAAGCCTGTCGTTACCTGTAGATTGGATGTAGTAGTCGTAGTAATTGAATCCATTGAACTCAACATCTACATAGTCAGCTCCAAGCGTGAACGTGAACTGTGCAGCATATTCAAATACGTTAGGGTCTGTTAGGCTAGCGTAGATGCTTGCAGCGTCACCTGCTGTTTGAAACGTGTCCATAACGTGATTCTGATTCATCGTTAGGAATGTAATCTCGTAGTTTCCAGATGTTATAGTAGCACCAATCGTGGATGTATATAAGACTTGTGGAACTCCTGGTGGAACAATCAGGCTAATGGTATTGCCATTGATTGATTGTATCGTCCAAGTTCCGTTTAATTGAGTTGGACTAGCCCCGTCTATAATCAAATCACCGCCAACAAGTAGACTGTTTACGTTAGGTAGGCTTGGGATTGTTACGCTCAAATTTGCAAGAGCATCTATAATACTACCGTTATAGACTTCAAACTCACCTATTTCATAGGATACCGTTTCGCCCTCATTGATTCTGTACTTCTTGTTCTGAGCCTCAACATTACCCAATGTAAACGCAAGCTCATTACCCTTAACAGGGATAACAGCACCTCCAGTCCCACCCTTCTCAGTTAGCTTCTGAATGTTCTTTGCATCGATGTAGTTTCCTTGTCGTACATAGCGAGGGTCGCTATCCTTGTCCATGTTTCCGACAGGGTTAAATCTTACTGGCTGATCGCTCATTATCTATCGTTTCTATCAGAGGTAATCCACGCATTAAGTAATGCACCTATCTGCCTCTTGTTCTCTTCAAATCTCTCCCTCTGGCTCATGCCCTTGAGGTGTTGCTTTTGGTTCTTCCAGGTTCTTTGATACTCTTGTCTTATGTTGACAGGATAGTTTTCAAAGAAGCTAACCGTAAACTGATAGCACAGGTAAGCCTCTATGCCTCTCTCGTGTCTCTCAGACATTAACATCAGTCCGTCCTCATCTACAGTCCTTGAGATGTACGCTATACGCATCTTGTCTGTCTCAAGGTCTGAAGGTACGTGGAATACTATATACCCCTCCTGAATCTCAAAGGAGTTATTAAACCCGTTGTTTGTACTTGCCACGTTCTCGCACCCACAATCCGTTAGGAATGCAAGGTCAAGGTATGGTTGGTCGAAGCAGTTACCGTTAGAGTCGGACATTCTCGCCCCTAGAAGCCTAATAAAGCCCATAGGCAGCTTTGCTCTCCCGTCAACGATATCTACGGTACACGCACGTTTTGCGTATGTAGTAGCGTCACCGATATGGCGCATAGCCTCGTCTGCCTTTCTAAGAAGGAAGCCATCGAACTCTGTCGTGTCCTGAATACGTAGCATCTCCTTTGCAGACTCAACAGCCTCCTGAAGGCTTACAATGCTATATTTGCCTACCTCTATCATTTCGTTTGAACGTCACGTTGAATATTTGAATCCTCTTGGGAGTTTGATATCTTGTTGATAGGCATTCTCATAGAGTCTACTATCGTACCCCTTCTCACAAGGTCTTCGATACGCTTCATTGCATCGTTAGTGATAGGGTACTCATCGTGGTCGAAGCTAAACTGAGGAACGCTTGTAGGGTCTTCAAAGATACCTTCTACCAACGGATACTTGACCTTTGGGTCGTATATCTCTAAGTATCCCCTCGTAGTATCGTATAGAAAGTGTATGTGCTTTTTTTGAGCCAACTTGTGAATCCTATGATTCCGTCTTGAACTTAACTGCATACGTGTACGAACCTTCCAAAAAGCCTCGTCACCCTTGATGCTACCTACGTACATAAGACCGTCCATCTTGTCGTTGATTTCTACTGTACGTGGAATCTCAAACAATGTGTAGCAATCGTCTTGCTGTAGGTTCTCCTTGTACTCAGGATAAACTCTCTGAATAAAGTTAGGGTGTACCCTTGTGTTTTTACGGTACATCTCAGTAATGGCGAATGCTCTTGCAGCGTTTAACACCGTAAGCATTGTCCCTACATCATAGCGTGACTCATCGGTGAAGATTCCACCTTCGTCAGCCATCTGTATCAATTCTATGCACTCAAGAGTTTTCAATGTATTCGTATATTAGTTCTTCAAACATTTCTTCGTAGGTCATACCGACCTCCCAATATATATCTATATCTCCAGAGATACTCATCACGGATTATCAATCATTTCTCTATCAGCAATCTGATACTGATTAGGGTCACGTACTTCTTGGTAGAACATCTTCACAGCCTCATCTGTAAGTCTGTTCAATAATGTCTCACTGTAGAATAAATCTAGGTTACTAATGTCGTTCGTAACATCGATAACTACTTCAGGTTTTCTAATGTAGTCTACACTAACACTTAATGTGGTAGCGGATTGAGGGTGAATAAGAAAGAAGTTTTTGTGTTGATTAAACCTTGGATCATCAATAGTAGGCTGCCCAGACTTAGATATTCTTCTATCGCTCTGTAGGTATTTACCCCAATTAGAGTGAACTTTTGATAGAGTAATATTAGGTAGTGGACTTGGTATTGTGGTAAATGATACGGGTGTAGATAAAGAGCTATCAGAATAAACCTCGTACTTAAATTCAGATATTTGCTTGAAATAAGCAGCCCCTGCGGTGGGTGGGTTAGCGATAATAGTTCCGTATATTTTATCACCAGACCTTATGTTTGTAGGTCTGAAAAACTCAAATACACCTGGAGTTCCAGTGTAGGCTTTGTAGACAGTCTCTAGTTCATCGTAACTGTCTGAGTATAAATCAATCTTCATAGCTAGAAGATGTAGATAATCCTCAAGCATTACATCTTCAGATATGACACTACCCATGTTTTGTGTGACAGGAACACCAACAACGGTTGTCTCTACCACACTAGCGGTTGTAATAGACGCAACAGTGAATGTCAAACCATCATTAGCTGTCCCCGTTTCCTGAACGGTAAACGTGTCACCAGCAATAAGATTATGCTCTGCCGAGAAGGTAAAAGTTGTACCAATAACAGAAGCTAATGGGATGGGTTTTGTTCTGAATCGATTATTATTAACGGTAACTTCCCTGTCAATAACCATCAACTCAGACAGTTCATCGAACTCCTTCTGAGTGTCCATCCCACGGTACTTATTCTCTATAATACGTAGGAAAGCATTGTCAAACGCACGTTGCATCTTAGCATTGCTTACGTAGTCAGAGTAGCTGTTGTCTATCTTGTCTTGAAATAATATTGAAAGATCTAATCCTGTAACCATTGAACAAAGATACGCAATGTTACTCAGACATAAAAAAAGCCCCAACCGTTAGGTCAGGGCTTTAAAAAGAGGGTGTGTCTAATTCTTACTCAGACAACTCTATTCCATTCTCCTCTTCGTATGCGTGGATTCGTTCAATTGCCTTGTCAAGGTCGGCAGGGAACTTACCCTTGAACTTATACTTCTTGTATAGTTTCGTGAAGTGCGCTCTTTTTTCGGCAGGAGTGATGTCATCATCCTCATACTCATTTAATTCGTTGAACGCTGTATCATCTCCACCGTCAGCAAGTGAACGTACAAGGTTGTCATACATCTGTGGGTTGTCCTTGAAGAACAATGCAATGTCATCCTCATCTTTACCGATAAGAACATCACCGATGTAGAACTTGTCCGCATCTTCTGTAACAAATCCAGATACAATTCCCTTGTTTACATACACTAACATCTCAACTTTCTTAGCTACTAAACTCTTGTTCAACGAGCCAAATGTCTCAATAAATCTTGATGTGTTAGGCTCTCTTAAAAGAAGACCTCCTTCAATATCAACAAGCTCCAAAGTAATGTCATCATCGTTCATGTCTCTTGGGTCTTGCTTAAAGAAGTACATAACGTCCTTTCTTTCAGCTTCTGACATACCGTAAATAGTTGAAACTACACGGTTTACGCTTACAGTCTTTGCTCTCTTCTTGTCTTTGGTAGCGGCAATAACCTCAATAGTAAACCTTGAGTTATCCTTGCCTTTACCATTGATATCCTCAACCATAGGGTGGTTCATCCAAAAATCAATTTGATCTTCCACTTCCTCTACTGAATCACCGAAAATTTTACTCTCTGTAGCAAGCTCTCCTGCGAATCTAATGTCCCCCCTATTTGTAGTTAGGTTTCCAGGCTTTACCTCTCCGTACTGATTTAGGGAGATGTTTCTGCCCTTTAAACTGTAGGTAGCTGTTAGTGTTACGGCTTGTTTAATGTGATTCACGCCTTTAGGCTTTATCACCGCAATTTCTCTTTCCATTTTAAAATATTAGTTAATTAACATTGTAAAGATAAAAAAAAGAGGTGACAAAATGCCACCTCTTTTTAAAATTAAATAACTGAATGTTATTACAATCAATTATACCGCAAGAGCGTCAGAGAAGTTCCAAGCAGCCGTTGCAGCGTCAAGACCAGCAAGAAGAAGGTCAACATCAGCAACAAGCGCAGTGTAGTTAGCTCCACCGCCATCGTTTAGATACAAGTTCAATGTATGCTCTTGATCACTTGTCTGCTCGTTGAATCCTCCGCTACCTTTTGGCAACATAAGAGTCAACTCGTATGAAGTGTAAGTATCTCCACTAATCGGAAGGTCTGAATCAAAAGAATCAGCAACTCCTTCAGCAAGTAAGTCAGCACCTGAGTTTTTAGCTGATATACCTGCAACACCACCAAGCACCAATACGCTTGAAGAAGCGTTAGACACAGTTAAGTTAGCGTAACCAGCGATAGACGTAATGGTTACCTCGTTTGCAGCAGCGATAGATGTGGCTTTTAACCTTGAACCACCACCAGCGGCAGCGATAACGTCAACTGCTGAATCAATTAAAGTAGCGAGATCACCAGGAGCTGCAGTAGCGGCAGTTACAGAAATTCTGTGCTGCTCTAAAGCACCGTCAATCCATTGAGATACGTAGAAGAAGTATTCTGTTCCTGGCACAGGAGTACCAACAGTAATAGTTGGTGCTGCTGGTGTTTCAGTAACAGCAAGTTGCTTCTCAGCAGAGAACAACTTCTTCCAAGGGAAGGAGTAGTCATCAATTGTTACAACCCCACCAGCAACGTCTAAGTCGGCAGCAGTAGCAACCATTGTGTTAAGAATGATATTAATAGGCTTATTCATTTTTCTAAGTTTTTAAAAGTTTATAAATTAAGCTACCAATTCAATCATTCCACAGAACTTACCGATCATGTCGATTCCGTTGTCAGCCATTACATCACATCTGTGAGCATCAACTGAGCTTACGATATCAACTGAGTAATCTTTAAAGTTCTCTGCTGTAGGTACTCCAGCGTCAGCCATACCTTTAATGTAACCAGCGTAGAACTCAGACGGTCCTCGGTAGATTTTTTCGATAGCAGGTGCAAGTCCACCACCTTTAACCTCAATTGGGTCAAGGTCAAGAGCGAACAATGTATGCTGCTGACGGTAAGGGTTGCTAAGTCCAGCAACTGAAGTCAACTCTGGGAAGAACTCAGTATCATTAAGAACTGGAAGCTCTACCATTGCTACTTCAACACCAGCGATAGCGTATGTACGTACATCAATCCCTTTAACTTCAGAACCACCGAATGTGTTCATAGAACCAGCATTCACAATGTATCCGTCAGTAAAAGTTCGCTGAATGTGCTGCATCATACCTCTTCCCATGAACAATGTCAATGGAGTGGTACGGCTTGCCTTACGGCTCCATACATTAGCAAGGAAGTTGTCGAACTGTGCTTGAGTCAAAGCAGAAGCAAGTGGAAGGTACTCACCACCTCTGTTGATGATAGACCATCTTACACCACCGTTCATGTCAGAAAGACCACCTACTTGAGATGTCCACTGAGCTTGGTTTGAGAACAACATTTGCTTTTCCATCTGACGAAGGAATCGCTGAACCATAAGGTCAAGTTGTGCATCTCCCCAGAACTTATCTTTGTAATAGATACGAGAAGAAATGTTCTCTCTTCGAGAAGCTAAGTAAGTATCACGCTTAACAGCAGAGTAGTTGTAAATCAACTCAGGGAACTCATACAATGGAGATTTTCCATCAGAGTAGAAGTTCGGAGAGCTGTCTCCCAATACCTTTACATAAGCATTAACTGCAAATGCAGCCTGCATAGCAGCGATAGTTGACTCAGTTGCTTCAATAGTAATAGAACCAGGAACGGTTGCGATTACTTTACCTGATACACTGTGGTCAGCGGCTACTACAACATCACCAACACGGAAAGTGTCAACTGCTGATGGAGGAGTGCCTTGAGGTGCAAGAGAAAGAACAATAGTAGTTCCAATTGGAGCAGCCTGTGCAGTGATTTGAGCAATAACGTGTCCACGACCCATTACTGATTTCTCATACTTGTCAGTGTCGAACTGCTTTCCACCTCCGAAAGGTAGATTCAAAATGTTAACGATCATTCCGAACTTGTTGTAACCTCCTGAAAGGTCATATACATTTCGGAAATCGTTACGGTCAGAAAGTGACCGAATGGTCAAGTTTTCTGCTACGTTTAAAGGGCTATTTTGTGCCATTTTAGATTTCTTTTAGTTTTTTTATTAAAGTGTAATGTTCCCTCCATTTACACCCCTCCTGCCTGCGGCATCGCCTCTTGCCTTTAGGTATGCGTTGTGATCATTAGATTTGCCTCCTACTTTTGTGGTTTTTAAACCCGTTCTTTTCGGTGCAGCCCTTTTGATAAACTCTGCCTTTTGACCTTTAACCTTGCCTTGGTGAACTTTATTCTGAAGGACATCCTTCTTGTATAAGTCCCACGCAGCGAAGTCAAACATCTTATTGACATTCACAGTACCGTCTTGGTTGACGAAACCTATTTTTCCTGAGACTACGTGGTCGTGAATAGCTTTGGTCATGTCTTCGGTAAGATTTAAACCGTAATAACCCTTACCCTTCATCGAATTAGTAAGTCCCACAAATTGCTCGTGATTCTGTTTCTGTATCTGTTGAGTTCTCCTTTGTTGTTCGATAGACTGTTCGTTAGCCTCAAATGCAACATTCTTGATTCTTGACTCTTGCTCAGATTTCATCTCTGCTCGCATCTTACGGGTTTCAATTTTTTTCTGAACAGGAGAAAGGTCATCGAACCTATCCATCTCATACTCAATCTCTTCCTCTGTTAGGTCAAGATTTTTAATGCCCATCTCGTACACCTTCTTGTCAGACATGGCATCATAGTCCTTGTCTAACTCAAAAGACTTTAAGTACTCTCGGAAGTTACCGTTACCAGACTGCTTAAACTTTAAGTACCCATCGATAAGAGGGTCGCTTAATACAGCCTCTGCCTGTGAAACCTTTTGCTCCATCTCTTGAAGCCTTTGGCTCTCAGTAACTGTAGGCTCTTCTTTGGTAGGCTCATTGTTAAAAGAGAAAGGGTCTTTCAAGATTGACTCTTGCTTAGACTCTTCGTTCTCTTGCAGTACAATATCCCAAGCCTCTTCATCGGAAAGTTCGGAGTTGCCCTCACGCTCTTTCACAGCATCGATTCTTTTCAAGTCTTCAATTGCCTGAGATTTTTTACCCTCAAGCGTCTTTGACTTCATTTCCTCAATCTGCTCGGAGAGTTCGTCCTCTTCCTTGCCTGGATTGTCCTCCATGAGCTTTGAGATGATGGATTGCTCCTCATCTTGCTCAAGAGATACGTCTACATCATAATTCAAAGAACCCTGATCCTTTTCTTCTTCAGTGTTCACGTTGCTGTCATCTAAGACAACATCTTCGTTCGTTTCTTCCATTTTACAAAGTTATATATAATTTATTGATTTACAACACTATGCACCCTGACCGTCCATTCCTTGCTGTTGACGCTGCTGTTCCCCTGCAATTTGAGCCTCTTGGTCAATAGCAGGCTGCATCGCTCTCTGGCGTAGATTAGCCTCTTCTCTTGCATTCCTACCTCCCTCTGCCATCTGCTGCTGTTGCATAGCGAACTGTCGTTGTTTCTCAGCCTCCGCTTGTTGCTGTAGCATAGCCATCTGCTGCTGTTGTTGTTGCTGCATCTTGCGCTTCTTAATCTTCATGGTCATCTTATCCTTCAGCTCAGTATATGTACGTGCAGTCTCAAGTTCGATGTAGTCATCCCAATCGAATCCCGTCTTGTCTGCGTTCTGAGCCATAGCCTGTGCAACAGTAAGCAGCCTCTGTCTTGACTGCTCATCGATAACGTCCTCAACGTCAACCTTGACCATCATGTCCTCTAGCTGAAACTCTGTCGTATTTTTAAAGAACTTAATAGCATCCTCGGACAGCATTACTTCAGCAGCCTCCTCACCGTCCATATCCATCAACATAATCTTAGCCTTGTTAAGTATATACTGCAATAGATACGTGTAGTAGGTCATAAAGCCATCGTAGTATGTTGCCATTCCTAATTGGTTCTGACTGATAGACTGCTGTTGAGAGCCGTAGCCTACATAGCTTGTCAACTGCCCCATAGAAACCTTTGATGCGTTGATAATCTCTTTCATCATTCGCTCCTTCTCCTGGATCAACTGTGTGTAACGAATTACGTTTTGGTCAAGCGTCATATCGACAGTCTCAACCATTCTCTGTCCGTCAAGTACGTTAGGGTCTTCCCCGTCCGATCCGTCTGTAACGTGCATACCGTACTTCTTCAAGTTGGCTACGAGTTCACGTACAGTGTCTCCCTCCCCAAGCTTGTGTCCGTTAATAAGGTAAACCTTACCAAGGTCTTTACCGATGTTCTGACGTATCTTGTACTCGTATGCGTCTATATCGTCCTGTAGCTTCTTCATCCTGTCAACGACAGAGCGATTCATCCCCATCATCATATTAGGGATAAATGTACGGACAGGTAGCATTGGTCTGCTTGGGTTCATAGAGTCATACACTACGTTGTAGTCCTGACCGTAATCCGTAATAATAGCATTGCCTATGACTGTGGCTCTGTCTATTCTTAGGTAACTGTAACGCTCTGAGTCATTTCCGTGTATTGGAGTTACATCCTTACCACCTTTCTTGCCCTTCTTAACCTTCTTGTCATCTGGAACCTCTGTAATCCAAAACCCCGTAACGACAGCAACCTGTCTGTAGTTTCTTCCGTCAGGTCCTCCCCACCAATTAAACCCAATATCAGAACCACTCGAACTGTTGTAGTGATTAAGTAGTTCAAATCCAGCACCAGGCTCAGTAATAGATAAGTCTTTAACTAGCTCTCGCTCTTCATCAGTAAGGTCGTATCGGTAGTAAATCTCTTCGGGTGTCATAAACGATACCCAGCCCACGAACTCTGCTTTTTCATTGTAGTCTGAGTCGTTACTAAAGTCAACGATAAGATTGTAAGGTGGGATAACCTCCGTGTAAGGTCTTCCATGCATCTCGTCTACATACACTCCGCAGTATCTTCCGACAGCGCAGTCAGTAAAGGCTCTCATCATCTGGTCTTTCAGCCTATTTCTATTAACTATGTCATTCAGAAGGTCAAGCCCGTACTCCTCCATCTCATCGATAGGGGACTTCATAACCTTCTCTACAGCCTCGTCCATATCTATATCGTTACCGATACCCTCTGGGAAGAAGCCCATACCATACTTCTCTTGGGCGTTGTTGAAAAACTCAGCAAGATTCTTCTTGAGTTTAATCATCTGAACTCTCTCCATCTTCTTGGAGATTTTGGAAGGCTCTAGGCTTTCTATCGCTACCTTGGTAGAGTTAAGTACCTTTCTGATACCTCCACGCATATACTCTACAAGTTCGTATATCTGCTCGCCCTTTACGTATGGAGCAGGTAGTTCGCCACCCTTATCGTCTTCTGTTAGGTATGCGAAGTTAAAGTTCTCCTGCGTACCCATGAAGTATCGGTAGTTGTTAATAATCTGGTCAACTGGAGATGACTCAGCCCATCTTTTCACGCTTCTCTTGCCCTCGTTCTTTACCTCGTCTACGTTTGAGGCTATGTTGTAGTTTGTAGATATAAACCTTACATTTTGAGCGTACCAGTTCTCAATGGAGCCGTACTTTTCTTCTATTTTTTTCTTGTCAAAATAGCTATCGGGTCTATCGTAAACTATCTCGTTGCTATGACTGTTGTCCAGTATCATCTGTTATGAATTTTAAAGCGGCTAAAGGAAGTTCAAATACCCTCCCATCAATGTGTCTTATTACTATTGCGTAAGTGTTTAATCCGTTATTTATATCTCCTCTATAACCAATCGCAAGGAACTCACCTGTCTTGTCGTTACCATCTCTGCCAATCCACCTCACACTTCTTCCCTTGGCGTTCTTGTGTTCCATGTGTTTACGCTATTTCTATCAGGTAATTCTCCACCGTTTTCAAATATCGGTATTTTTTGCCACTTTGTCACCCTACGACCTGATTCATCGGTAGTTATGTAGCTTACCTCTTTATATTTTACTGACACTCTCTTGTTGGATTTCTTATACTCATCCCTATCGTACAGTTCGCAAGATACAAGGGCATCCAAAAGGTCGGTGTTATTTACGTGGAAGTCAGGAAGCTGATTTATTATCTCAAGCATCCATATCTTATCTGAGTGAGTTCTTAGATACTCAAAGAAGAAATTATATATAGTGTCCCTATTCCACCTGTCCTTGTGGAAGCCTTTTGCAGCCTTTCTGTCAAACGACTTAGCACCCGTTATAATAGGCTGACTCGCAAGGTAAGCCCACGCACCACCTTGTCTGTATTGGTCGATAAGAACCCTTCCCTCGTTACGCTCAATCATATTCTTACAGTCGTTGTAGTAACGCTGTAGCATCATAGTCTCTTGGTATATGGTAATAGGGTCGTTGGTTCTTCGCTGATAGTAGGCAACATATTCTTGTGTGCTTGGGCGTTTGACTATCGTGGAGTGAACAGAACGCTTGCCTGAACTTAACGCCTTCTTAGTGTCCATACCGTCTGTGTCTACCATCGGTATAGGGTCAGTTCCAGCCCTGTACTCATCTCCTTGAACTGGATGTTCAAGTATAGTGAACATACCCTTGGGGTCGGCTATAGCTATAACCCTTCCACCTTGCTCTGTTAAAGTGTACGTGTTTACGGGTCTTGGGGTGGCTATTATTCTTTTCTTCTGTGCATTTATCTTTGGTAGAATGTCTTCAGGAATAATACCAACATTATTCATCTCAAAGATGTCGTTGATTTCGGTTGGGTATGATTTTATAAACCCAATCAAATCCCTCTTATCATCTGACCTATCAAGGTACTCTCTACGCTTAGAAATCCATTCAGCGGCTCCCTCTTTATCGTCCCATCCGTTCGGACAGAAGTTATAAAGCCTCCCCGTTTGTTTCCCGTTTTCATCGTACTCTGGCGCACGGCTAACTCCTCTTGTTCCAGGGATAAAGACAGTCCTGACATTCATCTCTGATGCGTTCTTCCACATCAACTCAGCCTCCTTGATACCATCGTCAGAGACAATACCAGCAGATCCACCGAACACAACGGGTGCTATCTTTTCAAAGTCATCCTGAAGACAGGCTTGTATTGACTGACGTACCTCTGATGCGTAATCGTGCAGGAACAGCTCATCGATAAATGCGTGGTTTGCTCTCTCAGATTCAAAGTTAGCCGCATCTTTTCTACTGTCAGATGTCTGCCTTGCAAGAATGTTTGAGTTATTGCCAGATGTAAGACCCGTGTTGTCCTTTATGTCTATGGTCATGTAACCAGTAAGTCTCTGAGACTTCTTCTCTGGTCTTATCCATTCATCAAGACCTGCGTATGCTACGGCAAGCTTTTCGTTGAATAGCTTCTCTGTCTTGCTTCTATTGTTGGATGTCAGGAGTGATGTCGAACCTGGCTCGGTCATAGCCTTCCAAAGCGGAACTCCAGCACCAAAAAGAGCCGACAGACCTATACCCCTTCTCTTGTATATGCAGATGTCTAGCCCAAGCCTTGTAGCCTCGTAGTATTCGTCAATAACAAACTCGTCTACCTCTCTCCACCATGGTAGAATAAGGCTACCTCTCGGCTGCTTAATCTTAACTTGAGTTAGGTAGAAGTAGTGAAGCCCTTTTAGACCTGCGTGTCCTTCCACCCATCTCTCCTGCTCTTGCAGCCACCACTTGGCTTCTTCAGCCTTCGACATACCTTTAGGCTTGCCTTCGTAAACAAACTTTGGTGGCTTTAGTTTGCCGTTTATGATTATTTCAGGACCCTTCCCTTTGGTCATTAATATTTCTCTTTGTTACAAAAATAGGTATTTGATTTAACATAAGTATTTTATAAGTTAGCCAAATGAATAAAAAACCATCCGACTTCGTTAAGTCTTCATACGATAAGAATAACGCTATAGCTGTAGAGGCTGTTAGTAAATGGCTTGAGAAAAAAGGATACTCTATAGTCGATAAAGAAGAGGACTATTGGGTAGACATAGAGGCAGAGAAGGAGGGGAAGACTTTGCTGTTTGAGGCAGAGGTGAAATCTAATATAAGCTTCACGAGTAGGCAGTCATTTCGATTTGATACGGTTTCCTTTTTAGCGAGAAAGGCAAAATGGAAAGACACCCCCTTTTGGTATGTTATACTGTGTCCAAGCACGGGATATGCAATAATAGCACACTCAAGCTGGATATTTAAAGATGAGTACATAGAAAACGTAAACGTAAACACATCAGACAGAAAGGGTATGGATAAATTCTATAGAGTCCCTAAGTCAGTATGTTTTTTCAAAAAGATAGCGTAATTTTTACGTTGTTATTTTTATTATCTTTGTCGTGTTCCTTTCTCCTTCCTTGGGGTAGTGCTTTCGGGTACTGCCCCTTTGTTTTTTAAAAATGTTTATATTAGCGGAATGGAACAAAGACCAAGATTAAAAGGAAACAGATTAGCAGCGTTTGAGAATATTACCAAGGATGAGAACAGGGTGTTGGTCATAGGTGACTTGCACGAGCCGTTCTGCCTCAAAGGATATCTTAGATTCTGTAAAGAAACTTACGCAAAGTACAACTGCAACAAGGTGGTTTTTATTGGTGATATTATAGACAATCACTATTCAAGCTATCACGAGACTGATTCGGACGGAATGGGCGGTAAGGCAGAGCTTGACTTAGCAATTAAAAGGGTTGGTAAATGGTACAAGGCGTTTCCGAACGCTGATGTCACGCTGGGTAACCACGACAGAATAATAATACGCAAAGCGCAGACCTCAAACATACCAAGCAAGTGGATTAAAGAGTTTGGTGAGGTGTTAGAGACTCCAAAGTGGAATTTCGTTACTGAAGTATATTTTGATGACGTTAGATACATCCACGGAGATAAGAGTAGCAACGCAAGAACAGCAACAAAACGAGATATGGTTTCAACGGTGTCAGGTCACTTCCATACTCAAATGTATGTGGAATGGTTCTTTGGTAAGTTCGCTGCATTGTTTGCCATGCAGGTGGGTTGTGGGATAGACTCTAAAAGTTACGCTATGGGGTATATGCAAGGGGGGAAGAAGGAGGCTATCGCTTGCGGTGTTGTAATCGGTGGTCACACAGCGATTAATGTTAAGATGGATTTATAATTTATTATTTTTTAATCATGGAAATCAAAGTCAACTCAAAAAAAAAGAAGATCGTAATCAAATACGATGTAACAGAGGAATCTAAGAAGATTTTATCTCACGCTCAGAATCTTGTAAACACTCTTCCTCACTATGCTGTGAAGATTCTTCCGTTTGTGAAGAGTAAGAAAGATAAAGAAAGTCAACCCTAACCCTATCTCCGTCTTTTATCATTACGATTCCATTCACGCAGTCTTCGGCTGATTCGTGCTTGGATACTCTTGCCCACATATTCTTTATTACACGCTTTAAGTCTGCTATAGACGGTGTTACACCACCCCAATGAGCTTTAATACTCTTATTTGACCTAATAATGTGCTTTACGTGCGAATAATCTATTGCTTCTATGAAAGCTTGTGCTATATTTGTCTCCATGACTGCAATATTACAAAAAAGTTTCATGTGGATGACTCCAGGGACTATCTTTATCCTGAAGACGCACGAAGAGAGAGAGGATATTGAGATATTTCTCTGCGAAGACCCTGACGAAGAAGGAAAAGAGTTTTGGCTCTCCAGAGGATTTGTCCTTGGGGAGTTTGAAAGCGACTATAAACCGTTATGCTGGACTAAAGATTTATTCTTGATCGTCTGAAGCATTAAAAGGTTTCTCCGTCCAATATACAGCGTTAGGCTCCTTTACTGGAGTTCCTGATGTTTTTCTGTACACTGAATTGTCTGAACCTAAAAATCCGTCAAAGTAACGCTTACCATCGCTCCATACAAGGTTTTTATGTACGTCAGGACGGTTAAAATAAACCACATTCCATGATTTCTTATCCATTTCTGTGTTCTTTAAACGCTAAGTTACTGAAAATAAGTTGATTAAGAAATACTTAGCTTTAGAAGCTGTATCATTTTTTCGTTAGCAGGGTATATCTTCATGGATTTTTTATCACCAAACTCCCACCTCTGATGGCACTCCAGGCACAGGACGTTGACGTTATCCTTATTGTGTCTAAGTTTTGGCTGTGAACCCTTAGATAAGATGTGTGAAAACATATATCTCTCCCACTTACCGCCTAAATCCTTGTCGCACTCCTCGCAGTAGTGTGCTTTTTCTGACCATATCTCCTTGTAGAAGGCTGTGTCAAGGTCTATCTTCTCCTTTGCGTTCTTAGATGGTCCAGGCTTCTTGTATGACTTAGAAGCGCACCTCTTGCATCTTCCTTTGCTGAATATGTACTCCTCTCGGCTACACTCCTTGCACGTTTTTTTCTTTCTAGGTATCATAATGTAAATATAAAAAAGCCCCAGCGGATAGCCAGGGCTTTAAACAGAATGAAAACAAAAACAAAAGCAATGATTACTTTGACAGCAAATTTAGACATTCAATTTAAGAATACAAAATAAAGTTTTATTAGCCTTTTTAATTCCAACACCCCTTCCTCTGTAGTAGCTGTAAACTGTAAGTCCTCATCGTAGACCTTTACAAGACCAAAGTCGTGCAGGAACATTATCTCCTCGTGATGCTCGTGATTCCAAACATCTAACCCAAACATAAGTTCGTTTAATAAGGACATTTTCAGCTCATCAGTCATCGCCTACATCGTAGTTTTTGTAGTGTACGCTATACTTTCTCCCCTGCATCTTGGCTATAAACCTTTCCCTTGCCTCCACTGGGTCTTCACCGTCCTTGACGTAGATGGTCGTGTTCCTGTCGATTACAACACGCTGCAAATCGTTAAGGTTTGGTGAGCTTTTTTTAGAGACATCTATAGCGTTTTGCCTTAGCTCTCTTATCTCCTCGTTCCTTACTGCTCCTTCTTTTTTCATAATTATAAATTTAGTGTTTTCAAATAGTTTTATCAAATACGTCTGCAATGTAAAAACTATTCCTAAATTAGCGACCAAATACTTATGATATGTATGTAAGAAAAGCAAAAATAACCGAGGGTTACGAAATAGAAGTCTTGGTTCAAGTGTGCGCTGAAGATTCGGGTATGATGATGATAGACGCTGTAGATGCTAACGGGGCAATATCTAAGACAGTTATGTCACCTAGCTGCCACGTTTATGTAGCTGTAGACGTAGGAGAAATAGTTGGTGTCGTTATGGGCTTTCAAGGGACTATGTTTAGCAATCTACAGAACATGGAGGTGTCTATGTGTGTAAACCCATCACGTAAAAGAGAGGGGATAGGGCATATGCTAATGAGCCACTTCCTACTAGAGCATGGTTGGCTTAATGTGTACGCAGAGGTCGTTAGTGACAACGAGCCTATCATACAACTGCTAACTAAGCTAAACTACAAGCTCGTATGCTCACTGCCTAAGTTTGTAAACACAAGAAGAGGATTCAGAGATAAAATGATATTTACATACAATGGATAAGCCGAAGAACTTTAAAGAATTAAAGAAAAGACTACTACCGTTCATAAATTATGAACAGGAAGTTCAACTGAGCAAGGAGGCTAAAGTGCAAAACGTAGGCAACATGATTAACTCTCACGTTAAGATACTTGAAGCTAACCCAGGGAACGCTGGATATATGCCGTACTACGACAGGCTCGTTATGCTTCTTACAATTCTTGAGTCTGGCTGGGAATAGCGAACCTCTCAGGGTCTATACGCTTGCATCTCTCAAGTATCAGAACAGATACCTTCTTGAATGCCATCCTCTCAGCAGGGGTAGTCTCTGTGCCTATCTCGGTATTTAAACTAGCGTCAAGCTCTAGCATGATATCTACCGCAGCCTTAACGGGTGATGTTGTTCCTGACGTATCCAAAGCTCTCTTCAGATACTTAGCGGTATCAAGGACTTCTTCGTATGCGTGTTGAAGCCATTCTCCCTTAGAGTAGTCTTCTCTATCTACGGTTACACCGTACTCCTCTTTTCCTTTAATGTCTGAGGATACAAGGTCCTCGAATATGCGCTTGCTCGTGTTACTCTCCATTCTCCAAATATACCGTATCTTTGTTATATGGCAAAGCGTAACTACAAAAAAGAGTACAAGAAGTTTCAATCCTCTGAGGAGCAGAAGAAAAAACGTGCCGCCCGTAACAAGGAGAGAGCTAAAGCCGTCAAGAAAGGAACTGTAAAGAAGGGTGACAAGAACGATATGTCACACACAAAGAATGGGGTAGTAAAAAAGCCCCGATCCGTAAACCGAGGCTCTAAAAAAGATATGCCTGGAGATAAACGTGCCAGGGGTAAGGGTCAAAAGAAACGTCAGCCTAAGAGGAAGTAGCCTTAATAAGCCATTCAAATTCTTTTGTTCGCATTCCTGCATACATTACTCCTATCGAATCAGCCATGTGTTCCTGCTTCATCAATGGAAAGTCATTCCTAATAAGCCAGGGAGCCTCTGGGTGCTGCTCGTAAGCCCACTCAATCATCTCCTTCTTACTGGCGTTCTTTTTACCTACACTCGCCATCTTAACCTCGTGCGGTGTTACCTCTAGGCATCTATCTGGCAATGACGCAAGCAAAAAACAACTAACTCCGTAGTTCTTCATGCCACTCGCACTCTGACTACCGCTAGGTGTCTCTGCGAATATAATCTGTGGATCCCAACGGTCTATAAACTGCTTAGAACCCCTGTAAAGGTCTACACACCTCTCAATAAGGTCTGACGCTGCTCTAATTTTCTTGTTAGGGTTCTTCTGTGTCGTTATAGTCACCGAATCAATGACAATGAGCCTGTCACTAATATCAAAAGCCGTAAGACACGTATTACTCAAGCTCGGATCAATCGCTACTCCTATCATAAACCCTTAACCTTTTTTGTTTGGAAGATATTATTCTCAGAGACTTCTCGTAAGATATCCTAAGTCTCTCATATTCACTCATGGTCATTAAACCAAGCGCAGACAGTATCTTATTTTTCATGGTGTTTAATTATTTCATTGCACTTCTCATATTCCTCCATAGACTCATAGTATCGCAGTGTTACTTCAGGGTCTTCGTGGTTCTTAGGTAGGTAGAACACCTCCTGCTCCGCAAGCTTGTCGTAGTCTGTAGTACCTATCAATAACTGGTAGGCGTTGTGGTATGACTCTTCAATCTCAGTCATCTTTGTTTTCTGTCGTATTCCTTTTTGTATCTATACAGAGGGTACGCTATTACTATTAAAATTATCAGTGCTATTATCATCTTCTTTGTTTTGGTCTGTTGTTCCTGCGAGTTCCCTAAATATTCTAACACATTCAAGCGCAAGTTCAGTTGTCTCTTCGTCAAGGTTATGATATTTCGTGACTACAGTTAATGCGCTCTCTTGGATAGCAGTTTCAAACACATCATATAATTCAAAGTCCTCCCATTTTTCAACCGTTTGAGGTGGTTTTGCAAGTCTTTTCCTTCGCTTATTTTTAGCTTCTTTCATTCCTTTCTTAATTCTAGCGTTTGCTTCTGCTACTTCTTTTCTGTTGAACTCTTCTGCTGATTCTCCTTTAAGTATCATCTTCTTTGTTTTTAGTGTATACTTCCATTTGATGTTCACACTTACCATCCTTTATTGGAGGATTCATAAAATATGATTGCCTAAACTTAGATGGTTCTGCTGTGTATCTGTAACACTCATCTTTTAAGGAACAGTTAGCCCCTGAACACATTGTAATGTCTGGCATTATTTCTTCTGTTTAGTATTTCATCAAGTTTCATCTTCTTTGCTTTGGTTTAACTCACAATTTTGTTACTCACAATGTTCTTACTTACCATACAAATCATACAGTCGATTGCTGTATCTGTATGGATAATAGTTAGTCAAGTATCTTCAAGGTTCCGTCAGCCTTCACTATGTACACACAGTTCGGGTCCTCAATAATCTTGGTAATCATGCTCGCCATACTCTCAGGCATACTACCCTCCTTGACAAGGTTCTTAAAGAACTTGCGGTGCTTCCTCCCATTCGGTGGGTAGACCTCAAAGCATCTCTCTAGTACTCTCTCTACGTGTTCTTGCGGTGCTATCATCAGTTTATGTAGTGTAAAAATATTGTGTCCTTGGTCGTTCTAGCAATAAAATCCTCGTAATCATCGTAGTCCTCGTCTTCAGCCTGGGGGAAGGCTATGTGAAGCAACTCGTGGACTATGCTCTCCTCGTCCAACGGTATGTCGTGGTAAATGACAGCCTTCCTGCCATCAAAATCTCTCTCAATACCCACAAAGTAATCCTCCCCACTATACTCTACCTGCGTAGGGTCGATACGCTCTGTTCGTATATCCCAATCCTCAACGCCAAGCCTCTCAGCCCATGATTCTATAAGTGCCTTCATTCTACTAGCTCTACCTGGTTATCTATTACAGACTCCACAGCGTTCTGACACTCCTCCATGAGGTGGATTATATTAGTGTCGGTACTTCCCCCACCGTAAGTGGAGTCTAAAAAACGCTCAACCTCAATTCCGAACATATTGCCCTTCCTCTTTAGCTGCTGCTTGAAGTGGTTAGTACCCTTAAAGTCATCCAGTGCCTCTACAAACGCCTGGGCGAAGACCATAGCCTTCAGTGCTGTCTTGTGTTCCTCTTTCATAGGTCTGATTTTAAAGTGTCGTACCTTCTGTCCTCTATAAGCTGGTCGATGTCTACAGATACACCGATACCAATTGACTTACTATCCTTGTCTACAGATGTAAATATCGGGTTCAAGTTGTGGTGTATTTTAGATTGCGAAGTGTCTCCCATCGCAAAGTCAATGCTGACCTTATCGTCAACATCTTTTAGAAACTCTTTTAATTCTCCTACGGTCATTGCTTTAGTTTTTGTTTATAGGTGCAAGTAAGTAATTATTTTATTAATGACAATGAGCCTGAAGAAAGTTTTTTTATGGGGTTGGTAAATGTGTGGGTAGGGGTTGTGTATATGGGGGTAGCATATAAATAATAGAATCGATTCAAAAATTTTACAAAAATTACCCCCCGTGTCGTGTTGGGGTGGGGGTCAATTCCTAACTCAAACCCAATTCCAACTCACCTACTTTTGCATATATCATTTAATAGATAGCCATCCACTATACCACCTTCATCTAAGTTCAGTAGCAACAGGTCAAACGTTCGTTCCACCCGTTGCTACCAGGTAAATGCTACCAGGTAAATGCTACCAGGTAAATGCTACCAGGTAAATGCTACCAGGTAAATGCTACCGGGTAAATGCTACCAGGTAAATGCTACCAGGTAAATGCTACCGGGTAAAT
>Ga0208304_10000063_pt1 | contig 64181 bp, 64 predicted proteins | sample ColrivemetaGS713_FD_187603 | JGI IMG/M metagenome (GOLD analysis project Ga0208304, IMG submission 187603) | Estuarine microbial communities from the Columbia River estuary - Flood tide ETM metaG S.713 (SPAdes) (version 2) | ecosystem: Environmental > Aquatic > Marine > Intertidal zone >... | reverse complement strand
AGCTGTGGGTAATACTACTCAAGGTATTCAAGGTCCGGGTGGTGAAAACGGTCTACAGGGACCAAATGGTCCACAAGGTGTTCAAGGTACTGCAGGCGGTAGTACTGGACTAGATATTGCAAGTTTGCACACATCTGGTCTACAGGGTACTGCAATGTTTATCACCATGGTACAAGGTGGTAGTGGAGTACGACCATTATATGGTACAACTTCTCCAAACCCAGGTGGAGAACAAAACTTCTTCTACACAGCTAACGATGATGAGTTAACAGTAGAAAACATTAGAATTGACGGTTCGGCTACGCTAAACGGCTCAACGATCACAACATGGCCATCAGGTAGCGGATTAGGAACTAACATTAACGCTTTAACTGATGCTAAGTATTATTCTGGTAGAATCTTAGCTCTTGGTGACGACGCAGGTGCTGCTCATACTGGTGCAACTGGTGGATTATATACAACCTTCGTTGGTCAAGACACTTTTAAAAGTTCAAATGAGTCTGGTAACACAGGTCTTGGATATGGTGCAGGACAAAATGTAACAACTGGTACAAATAACACTTATATCGGCTCGATAGTTGCATCAAATAATACATCAACCGGTGATACAAACACAGGTGTAGGTCAAAGTGCATTATTTGATATAACAAGTGGTGCTAATAATACTGCACTTGGTGCAACTGCATTAGGTAATCTTACAACTGGTAATAATAACGCTGCGGTGGGTAGCGGCGCGATGGATGGCTCGTCAAGTAATCCAAGTCAATCTACAGCAGTTGGTATAAATGCTGGTAACACGATTACTTCTGGTACTAATAACTTAATATTAGGTTATAACGCACAACCTTCAACTGGAAGTGTTAGTAATGAGATTACTCTTGGTGATGCTAACATTACAAGATTCAGAATCCCAGGTTTAGCTTCTGGCGCAACTAACGGTCAGGTATTAACATATAACTCATCTAACGGATTAGTTGAATTTTCTACAGTATCAAGCGGCGGCGGTGGTTCACTCAATAATATTGTTGAAGATACAACTCCTCAGTTAGGTGGGGATTTAGACTTAAATTCAAGCGATATAACAGGTACAGGTGATATTACTGTTACAGGTACTGTTACTATTACTGGTGATGTTTCAGCCACAAACTTTAACTCAACGTCTGATGAGTCACTTAAAGAAAATGTAGAAACAATTGAAAATGCACTTTCTAAAGTTATTAACATGCGCGGTGTTAACTTTAACTGGGTCGAAAATAGTCAACCTGGTACTGGTGTAATTGCACAAGAGATTGAAACTGTTCTTCCTCGTGTTGTTACAGAAAATGATGAAGGTATTAAACACGTTCAATATGGTAACATAGTTGGTACATTAATCGAAGCAATTAAAGAGCAACAACGACAGATCGAAGTGCTGCAAGAGCTAGCTCATCCGCCAGTCGCACCGGGTGGTGCTTCTGAGTTACTAGCCTTAATTAGTGATATTGAATCTAGACTAGACTTACTGGAAGAATAATGTGGTTAAATATTATAAAGGTGAGTTTAGAGATGAACGCACTGAGTTTGAGCGCATAACCAGAGAATTTGTAGGTAATGACCCACAAGCTGTACAAGATCAGTTAAGATATTTAGAAGGTTTATTTTATAATGCTCAGCAACAAAAGCTTAGAGACTCAACGTGGAGAAACCTGCAAAATACTAGCAGTTGGGAAGTAAAAACAATAGATAGCATCTTTAGAAATTTAAGAAGAGATGGTGTAAGACGAAACATAAGTAGAATTGCTAATCAGTTTATAGGCGAAGGAATGATTAACGGTTTTAATGGAAGAGTTGAATGTCCTATAATATTACATGCTCCTGAAAATACAGGAAATGAATATCAACTTGTTGCAGGAAATACTCGTTTATCTATGGCAAGAGCGCTAAATCAGACTCCAGAAGTTATTATATTGGAGACGGACTGGTGATAAAGCGAATAAATAATATAGATAATGTAAGATATTAAAATAAAGGTTTATCTCTAATGGCATCAAGAGCAAATATATACATCGATAAAGGCTGCGATTTCAGAACCGCTATTGAGCTATTCAATGAAGCTGGTACTGAATATTCGGAATCTGATATTGCTGTGTATAACTTCTATTCAAGCATCAAAAAGGTGTATTCCGACAGTAGTCTCGTAAACTTTACTATTGAAACTTCTAACAATGATATTACTCTTGTTTTAACTGATCAGCAAACAGACTCGATTAAGCCTGGAAAATACCAATATGATGTAATCATGCAAAAACAAACAGGAGAGAGATCTAAAATAGTTGAAGGCTTAGCGTTCGTAGTCGATACTGTTACGGAGGTTTCGTAAGTGTCAATAAAGGTTAAGGTTGGTGGCGGCCGATCGATAAAGGCCGTTCCAAAGGAAGGATCAACTACTTCAATTGTAGCTCCAGCAGAACGAAAACCGCAAATTGTTCCAAATTCCGTTGTTCTTGGAATAGATACAATTGGCAATTATGTTCAGCAAATAGAAAGTGCTAATGGTATTATCGTTACTCAAACGGTATACGATCAAGCTGCTAACGTCGTTATTGGTCATGCTAATACTTCAGGTGAAGTTAGTACAACAAACGACAATTTAAGTTTTCCCAAGAATATTAATATAGACCAATTTGGTCATATCACACAATTCCAAAATACAAGTTTTAACCCATTAAACTTTTCTGCCAACTCATCTATAATATTTACAAATGATATTACGATTGGTAATACATCACTTACTCTAGGTGAAACAACATCTTCACTTGTTGGATTAACAGACTTAAATGTCTTAGGTCCAATATCATCTGATACAGCTACAATACGAAGTATTACAGAAGGCAGAATATTATTTGCTGGTGCAAACGGTTTCGTATCTGATAGTGACGGATTAACGTTTGACGGCACAAGCCTGATCGCTGATGGTGGTGTATTCCTTGATGGTTTACAAGTACCAGGTCAGTCTGGCTTAGGCAGCGTCAATGTTACAGACTTAACAGATGGTCGTATAGTATACGCAGGTGCTAACGGTGAATTAATTGATAGTAATAATCTAAGATTCGATGGTACATCTCTTACAGCAACAGGTGGAGTATTCTTAAACGGTCTTGAAGTACCAGGTCAAATTGGTGCTGGAAGTATTAATGTTACTGATTTAACTCAAGGCAGAATAACATTTGCTGGTGCAAATGGCGAGTTAATAGATTCTAATAACCTACGGTTTGATGGCACAAGTATTATCGCAACTGGTGGTGTCTTTTTAGATGACCTATCAGTTCCCGGCCAAGCAACATTAGGTAGTGTTAATATATCAGATTTGACTGAAGGTCGAATCATGTACGCTGGAGCAAACGGCGAACTTATTGATACTGCTAATTTATCTTTTGACGGTGTTTCTATCACTGCTACCGGCGGTGTATTCTTAGATATATTACAAGTACCAGGTCAAGCAGAATTTGGTAGTGTTAATGTTACAGACTTAAGTAGCGGCAGAATAGTTACTGCTGGTTTAGATGGCGAATTAGTTGATAGTAATAAGTTAACTTTCGATGGCTCATCTTTATATGTAGATGGTAACGCTGATATCACTGGTAATATTACAATCGGTGGTAACATTATCATCGGTGATTCTCCAGTTGATTCTATTAACGTTGTTGCAGACTTTACATCTGATATTATACCAGACTCATCTGGCTTATATAGTTTAGGTTCAATCAATAAGAATTGGTTCCGAGTATTTACTCCAGCAATTAAGAGTGATACTGGTGTTGTTTCTATTGATGAAACAGGTGCATTTGTTTTACCTGTCGGTTCAACCGCTGATCGCCCTTCTAATAACGAAGTTGGTATGGTTCGTTATAATAGTTCTGATGAACGATTTGAAGGTTATGACGGTGTCGGTTGGTCAGAATTAGCTGGTTCAGTAAAAGACGTTGACAAAGATACCTTAATTACCGCTGAAGATTCTCCAGGTTCAGATAACGATCAACTTAGATTTAAAACCGCCGGAGTAGAAAGATTAGTTCTTGAAGCTGATGGTGACTTTAACTTTAAAAATAATTCAGTACGAATTGATGGAGCAGACGGTAGACTTGTAGCAAATAACGGTTTATATGTCAATGATCTTCAAGATACTGGTGGTCTTGTATATACTGGCCCTAATGGCCACGTTAGAAACGAAGCTAACCTTGCTTGGGATGGAACCAATTTAACAATTGTTGGTGGTATTACAGTTGATGGAGACTTTAGTACATCAGGCGGTTTATCAGGTGATAGTTTATCTGTAGGTAATCTACAAGCTAACACAATGATGTTCGTATCAGATACTGGTGCATTATCATCTAACAACAATATTCAGTTTGATGGCAGCCACATGGCCGTCAACGCTACTTCACAGTTTATAGTAGCTCCAACAATCGAAACAGTTGCAATAGGTCAAGTATTTGTTGCAGGAGCTAATGGTCAATTACAGGGTAGTAACGGTCTAACATACGATGGTACAGACCTTAATGTTACTGGTAGTGTTGACATTAGTGGTGGATTAACTATCGGTGATGATTCAGTATTTGGTGGTACACAGGTTACAGTACCAAGTATTAATGTTTTAGATCTGACAGCAGGACGAGTGACATTCGCTGGTACAGATGGTGAACTAACTGATAGTAATAAACTAACTTTTGACGGCACAACGTTTGCAGTTGATGGTGGCGGTTCGTTTACTGGTGATGTATCGATCGCTGGTAATTTGACTCTTGGTGACCAAGTACAAGACACGATTAATGTTGTTGCAGACTTTACAAGTAATCTAATTCCAAAAGACGACGCGACTTATAATCTAGGTGCTACTGGTTCTAATTGGAATACTTTACATATACGAACCCTTGACAGTGATACTGAAGTAGTCACAGTAGATGCAACTGGAGCGTTTACAGTACCTGTTGGTACAACAGCAGAACGACCAACTCCTCTTGCTGCTGGTATGGTTCGATTCAATAATACTGATGGAGTATTTGAAGGATATAGCGGAGCAGCATGGGCATCACTTGGTGGTGTTAAAGACGTCGACCAAGATACCTTTATTGAAGCAGAGTCAAGTCCTGGTGCAGATAACGACGAACTAAACTTTGTTACAGCAGGAGTTTCAAGATTTAAACTTGGCGCTACAGGTTCTATTACAACTAATGCTGGAACTGATATAACCTTTGACTTAGGATCAGGTGGTAAGATTGATGCTGGTGCTACAATTATTACTGGTGTGTCAGACCCAGTTGCAAATACCGATGCTGTCAATTATAACTATTTAGAAAATGGCGGTTTTGCTAGAACATTCACTGTTACTAAAGCTGCTAATACTTACAATTTAGATTTACTTCAAGATAATAATAGAGCTGCAATTGAGATTGGTACTGCTCTTACTATTGAAACATACGACAGTGGAAACAATGTTGTACAAATTGGATTAGATCCTGTATGGCAATCATTCACAGGATTACTTGAAGCTGGTGTTGAAGGAACAGTACCAAACTTTGAGTTTGACGAATATGGTCGTGTTAGATCATTAATCAATATTCCATTATCTGTATCGTCTAACGCGGTTGTTGACTTCGTTCCATCTATTTACGGTGTTTTAGAAAATGCAGTAAGAAATGGTAACTATGAACGTGGTATTAGAGTTACATCAAATAACGCTATTCAGAAATTAGATTTTGTTACTAATTCGTTTGATATTGACTTAACTGGTGCTGTAGCTGGTAATGGTAGAGTAATAAGCAACTCAAATGTTTCAATTAATACAACTTTAGATTTAGCTCCTTTAGATGTTCGATACCTTAATGTTCAAGGTGGAGATACAGCTAACGGTGTTCTTGCTGCTACTAGATTTGCAGATAAAGAAGATACAAATTACTTTACAGAACCAGCAGCTACTTCAAGACTTGCTGACTTACACCTTGGTTATAATAAGCCTAGTACTACTCTTACATTTGGTACTGGTGTATCGAATATGTACATGTATGCTCAAGGAACTAAACTTGGTTTCTTAAGTAGCTCACTTAACTTTGGTACTTATTTTGATACAACAAATAACAGTTGGTATACAAATGATGGTTCTGTCTTCTCAAGAAACTTTATTGATAGTCAGGATATAAATTATCTTTTAAACCCTGCTGGTTATAACTCTAGAATTAAAGGGTTAAATGTTGACGGTCAAATAGTTATTGGATCAGATTTAACATTCTCAAACAATACTATTAGTAACTCCACTGGAGATATCACAATATCATCCAATGGTAATTTAAATGTCGATAACATTATTATATCACAATTAGCTGACGCTGTCAACCCCCAAGATGCTATTAATAAGAGATTTTTACAATCAGAGCTAGATAATTTAACAACAAGTGGTATTTTGATTGGCGCTGAGACTGGAACTGTAGATACAGTTGCTCTTGGTGAAACAATTACCTTCGCAGCTGGTGAAGGAATAAATACAACTGTTGCAAATAATCAAATAACAATTGCTGGTGAATTAGCAAGTGATACCAATATTGGTGTAGCTTCATTTAACACAGCAAACTTTACTGTAACGAGCGGTGATGTAGCCGTCACAACGCTTGATGGAGGAACCTTTTAATATCGCCTAAATAGGCTTATGATATAAAGGACATACATATGTCGACAACGATTAAATTAAGAAGAAGTGCCGTAGCAGGTAGAATTCCTACGACCGCTCAGTTAGCTTTAGGCGAACTGGCGATAAACACTGCTGATGGTAAAATCTACATTAAACAACAATCCGGTGGATTAGAATCCATTGTTGAGTTTAGTGCAGATGCCAATGACCTACTTACCTTACTTAAAACAGTTGACGGGGCAGGTTCAGGTCTCGACGCAGATTTATTAGACGGAATATCTTCCGCACAATTTTTAAGATCAGATGAATCCGATACGATGGCAGGAAGCCTTATCGTTCAAGGCGATTTAACTGTATCAGGAAATACCACATATGTTAATACGGAAACTATTCAGTTAGCCGATAACATTATTACTCTTAACGCAAATCATACAGGTGCTGCAAGTCAAAATGCAGGTATTGAAGTTGAGAGAGGAACAGATTCAAACGTAGTTCTACAATGGAATGAAGCAAACGATTATTGGGAAGTTGCTTCGGGTGGAACAATTGGAAGAATCATTACCACTGGTGATGAAGGCGCAGGGAATGGATTTGACGCCGATCAACTTGATGGACAAGAAGGTTCGTACTATTTAGATTTTGGTAATACTACGAACAAACCAGATCCACAGATTGATGTCAATATAACAGGGAAGGTCACCGGGTCAGGGACGACCACTTTAACTGATCTTGGTAACGGCACAATTGCTATTACAACAGAACTTGCGAATACTGCTGTCACGGCTGGTTCTTATGGTTCTGCTTCACAAATACCAACATTTACTGTTGATGAAGATGGTAGATTAACTGCAGCCGCTGATGTTGCTGTAGCTGGTGTTTCTGATACTACTTGGTATCAAGCAAATAATACCTTTGAAATATCTACTGTTGATGGCAGTACCTTTAAAGAAGAAATAAGTACATTTACAAATCTTACAGTAAACGGTGATATAACAGTCACAGGAACTGTAGACGGCCGAGATATATTAGCAGATGGTACTAAGCTTGATGGTATAGAAGCTGGTGCAAGTGGCGATATGACAGCCGCTGAAATATTAACAGAGTTACTTACAGTTGATGGTACAGGTACAAATCTTGACGCCGATCTATTAGATGGACAGGAAGGTACTTACTATCTTGACTATGTAAATTTTACAAATACTCCACATATTTTAAGCAATACAGAAATTGTTCAAATCATTTTAAATAATGATGGTGAATTCTCTGGTATAGATGCTGACTTCTTAGATGGTGCTAATAGCGCTTTCTATACAGATTTTACAAATGCAACAAATAAACCTGATCCTACAATTACGCTTGCTGGTGATTTATCAGGAGCGGTCACATTAACTGATTTAGCAAGTGGTACGTTAACCGCTGATATTACTGCTTCAGGAGTTACTGCCGCGAGTTATGGTGGTGCAACTTCTATACCAATTATAACTGTTGCTGCTGATGGTCGTCTTACGTCCGTCACCACGGCCTCTGTAGCAGGTATTGGTTCTACTAGTTGGTATACTGCAAATAATACATTCCAAATTGCAACAGGTGATGGTTCTTCTTACGACACTGTTATATCTGCCTTTGATGCTAACGTTGACTTTGGTGCAGGAATTGATGTTACTGGTGATATAACTGTTACAGGAACAGTTGATGGACGTGACGTTGCAGCTGATGGTACAAAATTAGATACAATAGAAAATAACGCTACTGCTGATCAAACTGCTTCAGAGATACTTACTTTACTTAAAACAGTTGATGGCCAAAATTCAGGTTTAGATGCTGACTTATTAGACGGTGCGAATAGTGCTTTCTATTCAGATTTTACAAACCTACAAAATATTCCAGACCCAACGATCACCTTAACAGGAGATGTTACTGGTGCAGCTACATTAACTGATTTAGCATCTGGAACTATTACAACTGATATTGCAGCTTCAGGAGTTACAGCAGCCACTTACGGTTCTGCTACACAAATACCAAACTTTACAGTTGGAGCAGATGGTAGAATAACCGCTGCAGGAAATACTGCAGTTAGTGGTATTGAAAGTCTTACGTGGCATTCAGCTAATACAACTCTTAACTTAGAGGGTGGTGACGGAACACACTTCTTAGCAGACATACACCAATTTGGTGAACTTGATATTAATGGGAACATTACAATATCAGGTACAGTTGATGGTCGTGATGTTTCAGTTGATGGCGCTAAGCTTGATCTTATAGAAGCTGGTGCTACTGCAGATCAAACGGCTGCAGAATTATTAACTGCAATTAAAACAGTTGATGGCGCAGGAACTGGGCTTGACGCAGATCTACTTGACGGACAACACGCCCAAGATATTATTAACGCTGCAACTGCTGCGGCTGGTGGTTCAGTAGGTAATGCAACGATTACAATTACTGCTGGAAACGCAATGGGTGGGGGTGGTACATTTACTGCCAACCAATTTGCTAATACAACAATTACAGTAGACCACGCTGATACTTCAACACAAGCAAGTGTATTAGGAAGTGGCGGTCAAGTAATACAAGACGTAGTTCTCGATACTTACGGTCATGTGACTGGTTTAGATCAAGTTGATTTTGATGATCGTTATTATACAGAAACAGAATTAGATGCAGGTCAACTTGATGACAGATATTATACAGAAACAGAATTAGACGCAGGTCAGTTAGACAATAGGTATTATACAGAAACTGAATTAGATGCAGGCCAATTAGACAATCAGTACTATACCGAAACTGAACTTGATGCAGGTCAACTTGATAATCGTTACTTTACTGAAACTGAATTAACTAATGGTGAACTTGATAGTAGATATTATACAGAAACAGAATTAGATGCTGGTCAATTAGATAATCGTTATTATACAGAAACAGAATCCAATACTATATTTGTACCGAAAACAACTTCTGTTCTTGCAGGTGACGGACTTGCAGGCGGTGGGGCATTAAGTGGTGATGTTACATTATCACACGCCGATACTTCAAGTGTTGCGAATACTGGGTCAATGGATCTCAATAACGCAGAAGTTATTGATAGTTTACAGTTTGATGAGTTTGGACATGTTGTAAGTTTCACAACAGGTAACCTTGCTGTATTAACGATTCCAATTGCCGATGCGAGATATGTTAATGTAACCGGCGATACAATGACCGGTGATTTAACTGTTCCAAATCTAACTGCTAATAATATATTACTTGATGACGCTGATTATACTTCTGGTGAAGCTTCAACAAGTTTCCCATTCCCTACAACTATTTTTGAATTTGAACATTCCACGTACAATAGTGCAGAGTTAATTATTACGGCAACTCAAGGCACTAACCGCCACATAACAAAATTATTAGTAGTACATGACGGATCAGACGCATACGCAACTGAATTCGGATCCATATATACTAATGCAAGCTTAGCAGATTATGAAGTTGCCTTTGCTTCTACTGACGTAACACTAAATGCTACTGCAGCAAGTTCTAACGCAACTACATATAAAATTGCTGCTACGCTTATTAAAGATTAAATAAATAAAGGTATAGCGCACAAACATATTCGATGTTAATATGCCAATCTGGGGAGAGTGAACCGAATGGCCAATGATAAGAAATTTATAGTTAAGAACGGCCTCTTAACGCCCGAAAACGTCGTTGTCGGTAGTACTACTGATAATGGTGAAAAGCTTCAAGTAACCGGTGACACAGTCCTTACACAAGCGACTGCCGGAACTCCTACGCTTAAAGTTACCAACTCGGGAGGTAACAACGCAGTCATCGGTCAGTTTGAAGGTGACGCATCCGCTTTACAAGTTAAAAACCTTACAACTGGCGATTATCAAGTAGTTAATACTGGTAATAACAACGGTATTATATTCTATAATGATACTGGTGGTATCTCTATACAATATAATGGCGGCGATCGACTCGTTATATCAGATACTGGTAACGACTTTACTGGTCTAAGTAGCACATCTATTGACGGCAATAGAATACTTACAACTGCTGATGAAGGTTCAGGAAATAATCTTGATGCTGATACAGTTGATGGATTAGAAGCTGCTCAATTTGTTAGATCAGATGTTGATGACATTATGGCTGGTAACTATACCATTCAAAATGACTTAACAATCCAGGGCGACCTTACAGTTTCAGGTAATACAACAACCGTAAACACCGAAGAGATTCTTCTTGCAGATAATATTATTACACTCAATAGTAATTTTGTTGGAAATACTCCTACAGAAAACGGCGGTATTGAAATTGAACGCGGTACTCTAGATAACGCAAAGATTATTTGGAATGAATCATCAGACTATTGGCAGCTTGAAATTAACAACGCTGTCCTTGGTCGTATTATTACAACTGCAGATGAAGGGTCAGGAAATGGCTTCGACTCTGATACAGTAGATGGGCTAGAAGCCTCTCAGTTTCTCCGTAGTGACATCGATGACACGGCTGAGGGTAATATAACCATAGAGGGCGACCTGACCTTAGGCGATAACACAGGTCCTGCACAGATCGTATTTGACGGTCAGAACAACAACAGAACACTCTATTCTAATAATGGTGAAATTGGATTTTTAAACAACGCTGCTAACTGGGCAATGAAGTCAGATGCTTCAGGTGACCTTGAAGTAGAACGCGATGTTGAAGCTGGTCGTGATGTAACAGCAGATCGAAACATAGTTGCAGAAGATGATATTACAGCAACAACAGGTGATATAGCATCGACAGCTGGTTCAGTTACTGCAGGAACCTCAGTAGGAGCAGGAACAACAGTAACAGCAGGATCCTCAGTAGCGGCAGGAACAACAGTAACTGGTGGAACAGGTGTAATCGCAACGACAGGTAATGTCACTGCAACTGTAGGAGATGTAATCGCAGGTAACGATGTAACTGCTGCCCAAGATATAACAGCAACTGCGGGCGATATAACAGCAACCGCGGGTGATATTGCTGCAACTGCAGGTTCAGTAAGTGCAGGTACAAGTGTATCAGCAGGAACAACCGTAACAGGTGGGACTGGAGTAACGGCAACAACAGGAAACGTTACTGCAACAGTAGGAGATGTTATTGCTGGTAACGATGTAACTGCAGGGCAAGACATAACAGCGACCGCTGGTGATATAACAGCAACTGCTGGTTCAGTAAGTGCTGCAACAACAGTTACTGCTGGAACTGATGTTATTGGTAAAAGGTTTGTAGACGCAGATAATAATTCTCGTTATATGGACCCAGCAACCGGTGGTAATGTTGCTGGAACTTGGAACTGGAATAATGGTTCAATTACCAACCTAAACAATCTTACATTTAACGACCCAGGTCCAAATGAAGGTATTCAGTGGATCGGTGGTAGTGATTGGAGAATATACGAATCACCAGATGATTTAACAACAAACGCTGGTGGTAATCTTCAATTTGTAACAGGCACAACATGGCGCTTCCGTATGGAAACGGATGGCGACTTCTTTGCAGCTAAAGATATTAATGCTGGCGGAAACGTATCGGGTGTTGGTGGTAGTTTTACAGGTGATGTTACTGCTGCAAGATTTGTTGATGCTGATGATAATACATACTATGCAGACCCAAATTCAACTTCAGTATTAAACCGTGTTGGTATTGATGATTACATTCAACACAACGGCGATACAAACACATTTTTCGGTTTTGATTCTGCTGATAATATTATCTTTACCACAGACGCAGTTGAACGATTAGAAATCAACGCAACGTATTTAACATCAACTGTTGACGGTATTTTCCCTCAATTATACGCTCAAAAATACTTCGATTCAAATAACGCAACCTACTATGGTGACTTCGCTAGTACTTCAAGAATTAACGATATCAGTCTAGTTGGTGAGATTATTGCTGATGGCGATACTAATACTTACCTACAATTTCATGCAGCTGACCAATTTAGAGTAGTTACTGGTGGTACTGAAAGATTAGAAGTTAGTACATTTACAAAGGCTTCAGGTTCAGTTCGTTCACCACTCTTTTATGATTTAGATAACACAGCATACTACGGTAACTTTGCTGGTGATTCTCAAATGGCAGAAGTCCATATTGATGATTGGATAAGACACCGTGGTGACACAAATACTTATCTAGGATTCCCAGCAGCTGACACGATTGAGCTTACAACTGGCGGCGGAATCAGAGCAACAATCAATAACACAAATGCAACATTTAATTCTGATGTATTAGCAGACAGATTTGTTGATAGAAACTCTACAGGATATTATTTAAATCCTGCAGATGCTACATTATCTGCAACATTAAATGGTAGTGTTCGTATTGCCAATATTGCTAACTCAACACGTTATAGTGATAATTCAGGCACAGGTGGTATTGTTTTAGCTGGTGATGCAGATATAGCAGCCAATCAAAGTACAACATTAGCGATCAGTGGTCAGTACCGATCAGGTGCTTATTCACTAATGTATCTCAACAGAATTGATGCTAATGTAAATCCATTTAATGCCGGTAACAGATACATCGAATTTAGAGCTGATGGGGGTGGTACTACTCCTGCAGCATTTAGAGGTGATTCATCTGGTAATTTATATCTAACACCTCAAAACAGTCAACACATCGGATTTTGGACAAGTGGTGGTAATGAAGTAGCAGTCGCTCTTGATGATGGTAACTTCATTGTTGGAGGTTCTTCAGTATCTTATACGATAAATGATAACACTCCATTAGTTGGCTCAAATACAAACAATAAATTACATGTTAATGGTTCTATACAATTAACATCAAACGATGATGCTATTGTATTTGGTCGTGGTACTTCTTCCTTTATGAAGGACGAGGAATTAGGATTTGGGTGGGGTGGCGGTCTGTATATGACAGATGCTACATATCTAAGAATTAGAAATAACAAAACACTTTATTCAACTGGTGATATTTGGGCAAGCAGATACTATGCTCATTCCAATACAGCATACTATCTTGACCCAGATGGTGACTCACAATTAAACACTGTTGATATTGACGATTATATAAGACATCGTGGCGATACAAATACTTTACTTGGTTTCTCAGGTAACGACTCAATATTATTCCAAACAAACGGAAGTAACAGAGCTTCTATTAATAACTCAAGAATGAGAGTTAGAAGTAAGCTTGAAGTTTGGGGCTCAGGTATTGAGTTACAAAAACAAAGTAATGCTGGTGGTGTCGGTATTACAATGACCGACCAAGGTTCTACTGAAACTCCAGGATTAGGTGGATTACAAACAGTTTCTATTAAAGCTTGGCATGCTGATAATTCATATACAACAGGTGCTAATATGGCAATGGCGTTTGAATCGTCAGAGCCTACTACTCACTATGTATTTGGTACAAACGCAAACGCGGCCGGTGGTATTATTATTCCAAGAGTTACCAATTCTGGTTCTTTAGGTTTAACAACGTATAAATGGGCTAACATATACGCAACTGCTGCTAATATTGATAATGTTTACGCATCAAGATATTATGATGCTGATGACAATTCTTTCTATGGAGATTTCAACTCACGCAGTGAAATGAACTCCATTAATTTACGACACAACACAGCAGTCGTTAGTGGTAACGGTAACTATAATGTAGCAAAAAGTATTCTTGGTACAATCCATATACGTAACGGTGCCGCAGCTAGTGGTGCACCTCGTCAAGCAGCAATTACATTCCAAGGCTCTTCTGTAAGTGAGTCACAAGCTGGTATCTATGTTTCTGCTGATAATGGCTCCGGCACTCACATGGCCTTTGCTACTACTGATAGTTATGCAACTGGCCCACAGATTGGATTCAGATTAAGAAACGACGGATTATTCCAAACGTATAGAGCATACGCATTATTTGCTGGTTCTGCTCGCGCTCCAATATTCTACGATAGCGATAACACAAATTATTATGGTAACTTTGCTAGCACATCGCAAATGTCGCAGATCGACATTGATACATATATTCGTCATCGCGGTGATACAAATACTTACTTTGGCTTTGCCGCTAATGATACATTTAGAGTATGGACTGGTGGAACACAAAGAGTAAACATCGATAATGACTCTGCAGACTTCCAAGGGAATGTTTATGCTCCTCGTTACTATGATTCTAATTCAACATCACGTTGGATTGAGCCAGGTGGCGGTGGTTTATTACAAGGCAACTTCGAGTTTGCTTCAGATTCAACAGCTACAGGTTATTCAACAGCTGGTATCGAGTTAAGAGAAAGTAATTTCACAGGAACGGCAGCAGCAACTCCTCCTCATCTTGGATTCCATTGGGGTGGTGTTGTAGCATCGAACATTGCTATTGAAGCAGATGGTACAATTGCAATAAGAAATAACCCAGGAACTGGTTACGAGAAATTTAAAGCTTCACAAGTTACTGCTAATATTTACTACGATGCAAATAACACTGCTCGTTATATGGATCCAGCCAGTAGGTCACAAATTGCTGCAATGACCATTAATGATGGTAATGATCTTCAGTTTGAAACTTCTGGTAATAACATCCGTGGTTATATTCAAGCAACAGACACAAATGATGCTCACTTTAAAATTGCCACATCTGGTGGTGAAGATATCGCATTCCTTGACGGCGGACTATCTGGTACAACAAACTTCTTAATTAGAGGTGACGGCGATACACTTACTACAAGAAATACATATGCTAATATATTCTATGACAGACAAAACACCGCATATTACGCAGACCCAGGTAGCACTTCAGTCTTAAATTCATTAGATACTGATGTTGGACTTGTTGGTGGTACAAATTATAGTTTACACCCATATTACTTAGGTCAAGTATTATTCTCAGGCGGTAACGCAGGAGCTAATGGTAGTACATTCGACGTAGCAAGACATAAAAATGCAAGACTATATGGTAGAAACGGAAGCACTTGGACAGACCTTGGAAGTTGTGACGGAATATTAGATGGATTCGCTGCGGCCCAATGGGGTGGACTTACACTAAGTCGAACTTATCAAGAATTCGTCATTTACTTCTCTAATACTTTAGGATATTCCTTCTGTAATGGTATATCGATCACGCACAGTACAAACGGTAACAGTTTCGCTGTCTATGCTGAATCTAAAGAATCTGTAACTAATCCATGGGAAAGCGGATTTACACTTCACGAATCTAGAACCGGGCAAAGCAGTTGGCCTGGTGGTACTGTTATAACAGGTAATTTTGCTGTTGGTGGTGGTTATAACAATAACTTTAGAATTAGAATTGTACCAACTTGGTCACATCCATCTAACAGTATTTCTTTTGGTTCAATTCAGATTTTTGCAGCTTACGGTAGTCACACAAGATCATACTACACAGACTTTAGTAGAAACTTGATTGCAGATATTTCAATGCGAGCTCCTATCTTCTATGATAGTAATAACACGGGATATTATGTAGACCCTGCAAGTAACTCAAGGTTTAATACAACTCAAGCTTTAAGATACTACATGAACCACGGAACAACATATTACATGGACGAAGCGTCTGGTAATTATGGTTCTGTTGAGGTTGGCGGCCGACGGGCTGGGTGGGCTGGTTACTCTATTGAAGGTAACTATGCGTTCATGGCAGATACAAACAACATGGGCTTGTTTAATGACATCGATAATGAGTGGATGCTTTACGGCACAAGAAATGCTCAAATTCAATTCTATTATAATGGTATTCAACAGGCACAAACAGCAAGTGGTTACTTCCTCGCAAATAACCAAATGCGTGCTCCAATTTATTATGATTCAAATAATACTGCTTATTATGCTAACTTTGCATCTGGAAATACAGATAACGCAATTAAAGTTGCTGGAAGAATTAGAAGAGATAATTTCCAAACTTCAGGCGGTGGTGATAATAATAGATTCTTAGAAGCTCAAGATTATTCACATTGGATTTGGAACACAGCTAATAACTGGGGTATATTCTGGGCAGGAAATACTAACCCAGCTTATTCACACTTTGGTACAAGTAATCCAAATGAACTTGTGTTTGTTGGTGCAGGTAATGTAAGAGCAAGTATTGACCTTGATAATGGTAATGCACACTTTAATGGTACAGTTTCTGCAGGTAACTTTGCACTAAATGGTGGAAACGAAAACATCGGTCTTATTAAGTCATACGGCTCAGGTGGAGCAGACTTAGTATTATTTGATGGTACCGAATACTTTGACAAGCGTGTTATTAAGCCAATGGCTGATAACGAAAGCGCTCTTACAGGTACAACATCGGAATTTGTTAGAACAACAGACGGCCCGTTTGCAGGCTCTATGGTTCTCCAATCATCTGGTTACAGAACATTCTATTCAGATTATATACCAGTTGTTCCAGGTGAAGATTTATATGGTGAAATTTCCGTTAAGAGAATCTCAGGTTCAGGTGGTTTACTTTATTATGGTATTGAGAGATTTGATAGTCAGAAAAGGGCGATCGCTGGTAATACAGGGTGTACATACTTTGTAGTTGGTGGCCAAAACTATACTGGTACTACTTGGAATACATACCGAGGCCACACAACAATTCCAACTTCTCATACTCCTTATAGTGGTTCAGACGGTGGTGGCTGTTACTATGTAAGAATTCGTATCTTAATGAACTATAACTCTGGTGGAGCTTTACGTCAATGGGCTGGTATTATGCTCAAGCGTCGTAACGCTGAATCAAATTTATTAGTTGATGATTTACTAGCAGATGATATTACTGCAGATGAAATAACCGCAAACGTATTTAGAGATAGAGCAAACCCAAGTACTTTCTATGTAGACCCTGCTTCTATATCGTATATGAATGATGTACGACCTAGTATTATATACGATAGAGATTTAACTACTTACTATTTAAATCCAGCAGGTACTTCTTATTTATTTACTACACAACAGAGTGGTTATCATACGTTCTTAAACTATGGTATTGGTGTAACTGGTACTTATACATCTACAAGACTACAACAAGTCTTTGCGATGGGCTCATCATACAGATTACCTTCTGATGGTAACTCTGCAGCAAATATGTATGGTATTGCATGGTCACATCCAAACGCAGGAAGTAAAGGTGGAGCTAATAACCTAAACGACCACGGTATGTTGATTATTAATAACGGATCATTTAGGGCTGCTATATCAAGTAGAGCGGTATTCTCAAATGATGTTCGTGGTACATTATTCTACGATTATAATAACACAGGATATTATGTCGACCCAGCAAGTACTTCAAGACTGAATTACATGCGTCTTTCAAGTGGTGACTCATATCTGAAAATTGGCGCAAACTCTGCAACAACTACAACAAGAGATGGTAACAGACCACAGCTTGAAATTGGTGAGAATCATGCGTATCCACACTTAACATTATGGTCATACGGAAGTAATACAACTCACGGTGGTGTAATCAGTTTCAGATCACGTCAAGGTGGTGGATTTAGAAGATGGAATATTGGTACAGCAAACTATAATCCTGACTCTATACAAATTGGTTACTTTGATAACCAAAACAATCCGCATTATGGTGTTGGTGTTAATGGTTGGTCATACGACTCGTATGCAAGACTTGTTATTAGAACTGGTTATACAGAAGCTCGTGGAGATATGCGTTCACCGTTGTTCTATGACTTAAATAACACTGGTTATTACGTAGACCCTGCTTCAACTTCAATAATGAATGTTGTCAAGGCGCAAAGCTTTGCGCACGTAGATGATGTTTCACAAGACGACCAATTTGGTTTATATTTTAGTGGTGGTCAAAGTACTGCTTATGCAATCTTCCGTGAAGGTGGCGCATGGTCATATCCATATCCTGATTTAAGAATTGCTTTCCACACAGGTATTAAGTTTGGTGCTAATGCTTCTTACCAAGGTATGCGTTTCTATACTGATTATAACATGGCAACTCAGGTCATGTCAGTCAATAATGGTTCAGACCCATTAGGTGGCAGTAACGTATATGTTAACAATAACTTGCAAGCTGGTTCATCATTAAGAGCTCCAATATTCTACGATAGTAATAATACAGGTTACTATGGAGATTTTGCAAGTGAATCAAGAATTAATACACTAAGAACTGCAGGTCGAGTTGTTATTGGTGGTACATTCGAAGCCAATGCTTATAGCTCATATAACTCAACAAGATTACATTTTGGTGGTGGTAATAGTGATGCAAATAATAACTATTACATAGGTACAAACAAAGAGAACTACGGTGGTAATTATACCAAGCTTGATTTAAGATGGCACACTGGTATTCGTATAGGTGCACAGCCAGGGTATGGTGGTACTCGTATATACAACAACGAAGACTTAAGTACTGTATTATTCTCAGTAGGTAAAGGCGACTCACATGTTAGAGTTGAGAATGGTAATAACTTATATGTTGAAGGTGGTGATGCAAGAGCTGCATTATTCTATGACTATAACGATACTAATTACTATCTAGATCCTAACAATAACGGCCGTGTATGGCAATTAGGTATTGGTTATAGATCAGCAGGTAAGAGATTAGATGTTACTGGTGATCACGGTAATACAGCGATCAGGTTAGAATTACCTGCCGGAAATAACGGTGCAGGACAAGGTAGCATACCATTACAGATGTGGGTATCAGAACCAGGAAGAACTTGGTCTGGTGCAGGCTTCGGTTATAACGTTGATAATAATCTTAATGGTGGTACTAATCAGTATTACTTAGGTCGACCAAATACTGCTCATGGTCAGGCTTACTTTAGATTTGACACTAACGGTTATATGACATTCTATAATACGAATACTGCAGGTACTCGTTATGAAACATTACAGACAAGGTCAAATAATACCGTATACGTTCCTAATTACTTGCAAGCTGGAGCATCATTAAGAGCTCCAATATTCTATGATTCAAACGATACTAATTACTACGCAAACCCAGCAAGTAATTCAAGATTTAACACAATGCAATTTGTTGGAGATGTTAACTTTGACGGTGGTGCTGGTGCGATCGAGCTTACAAGTTCTGATATTCGCTCAAACGGTAACTCAAGCTGGACAGGTAACCCAGGTAGTGCTGTAGGTAAAATACAAATGCACAGCAACCGTTGGTACATTGTATCTAACTCAAACTCAAATAGAATTGTTCAGTTCAGACAAGATGGTTCTGATAGATCTTATATTGCTAATGACGGTAGATTAGTTGGACCTGGTGTTAGTGCTAGTAGTGATGTTAGAGCTCCAATATTCTATGATTCAGATGATACAACTTACAGAGCTGACTTTAACTCTACTTCTAACACAGCAATGCGATTCAGAGGTGGAACATTACATGGACCCAACCCAACTTGGGGCAGATACTTATACGTAGGTACAAATGGTAATGTATCAAGTGAAGCTTGTGTTGCTACTACAAACGGTAATTTACACTTAGATTCTCGTTCAGGTAATAACCTATATTTACAGTGGTATGTTGGTGGAACAGTTTATGTAAATGACGCAATCCAAGCACAAAGATACTACGATCGTAATAATACAAGTTATTATGGTGACTTTGCTTCTACTTCATATATGAATGATGTAAGAGCTAACATTTTGTATGATCGTGAAAATACTGGTTACTACTTCGGTGGTTCGACTGGTGATGCTTCAATGAGAACGGTCACAGTTGATACGTTGCACATGAGAGATCGTGGTGACTTCATTACATTCTACGGCGACGACAGTACTTATCACTCAATATCATCTCGTGATAGTGGTGGTGGTGTAACAGACGATTTAAGATTCAACTCTTATCACGATATCTTCTTTAACCTTGACTCGAACAACAATAATAGTACAGGTTCAACAGGATTCTATGTCGGTCAACACGGTGCAGCAACTGGTGGTATCTCTGGTTGGTACTTCCAAGCAATGTGTGATGGTAACTCATACTCATCAGCTTCATTCCGTTCACAATATTTCTACGATAGAAGTAATACTGCATATTATGTTAATCCAGACGCGACTTCTAGACTAAGAGCAGTATACGCTAACGATTGGTTTAGAGCAGACGGTGGTTCAGGCCTTTACTTCCAGGATTATGGATACGGTGTACGTGGCGCACAAGCTGAAGGTAACTCATACGGTAATATTTCAACTTACAACACAGGTAGAAGTGGTTGGTCAGGATATGGCATCGATAGAAAATGGTGTATCATGTCATCTGGTACTGGTAACAGTAACAACTTCGGTGTGCATAATAATGACAGCAGTTGGTTATGGTATTGGAATGGTTCTTATACAAATACTCGATTAGGTTACTTACAGAACGAATCGGACATGAGAGCACCAATCTTTTATGACTTAAACGACACCGGTTATTACATGAATCCAAATGGTGATTCAAACTGGCAAGGTCTAACAGCTCGTGGTCAAGCAATGATTGGATTGCCTGGTCATACAAGAAGTGGAGCAATAGGTAACTACGGTAGACGACCAAATATTACTGGCGATACCAACTATTGGACAGGTTCCAAAGGTTGGGGTAGAGTTGACCTGAATACTGTTGCCCATTGGGGTTCAGGATTCTTTGATACTTGGTCAAACCCAGGTAACCAACCAAGCGGTACTTCGCATTGGGTTGGTGTACAAGCATATCACTATAGTAACGGTGGAGCTCAACACGGTTGGCAAATGTGCGGTGGACCGATTGGAAACCTAAGATTCAGAAATTCATGGTCTTCATTCTCATCATGGAAGACAATACCAGTACTAGATGAGAACAATGGTAACGGCGGCGCAATGTATGCCGGTATTTACTATGATTCTAATAATACTGGTTACTTCTGTGACCCAGCAGGCCGAAGCAGACAGTCTTCGATTGACTTTGGTAATGGCAGTTATTACATAACAGCTGGTTCTTGGGGTATGAGAAATCAGACACCTTATGGATATATTGAGTTCGGTCCTGCTAACACTAGTCATGCTCATATTTACACTGATAGAACTAACTTCTACTTTAACAAAGAGATGTATATTGCTGGTGGTACCCACGTAAGAGTAAGTGATATTCGTTCTAACATATACTACGATAAGAATAATACTGGTTATTATGGTGACTTTGCTTCTACTTCACGTATGAATGCAATTACTGTTAACGTTATTAACTCACCATACGCTGGTGGTAACTCCGGTATAACAAGAGCTTCCCAGCCATACTCATACGGTTTCCAAGAGAATGGTGGCTGGGGTTATCCATTCCCAGATATGGTATTCCAGTATCACACTGGACTGTCATTTGCAGCTAACCCATCATATGGTGGTATGCGATTCTTTAATGACTATAATAGTGGTACTGTAAGATTCCAAATCAATGGTGGTTCAAGTTATACATATGCAGAAACTTGGTTAAACATTGGTGGTGCCGGTGTTGGTATCTACGATGGATATAACGGTGCTCACTTCTATCCGAATAACGCAACAAGTTATGGTTCTTGGAATATGCACGGTAACAGAAGTGGTTACTACGGCCTTGCTATTAGCCAAGCTGGTAATTCTCATTGGATGCTTGATGGTGCTGGTAATGGTGGTCACTATTCTCAAAATTATGGCCGATGGATATACTATCATAGCCTCGGCAATAACTGTATGGGTATTGCTAGTTCTGCTACAAGTTCTTCATATTCTTTATATGTTAGTGGTTCAATATACGCAACAAGTAATATCGTTGCTTACTCTGATAGACGTAAGAAAGAAAATATTGAAACTATCGACAACGCACTAGGTAAGATTTTACAAATGCGCGGTGTTAGTTATAATAGAATCTACGAAGAGCATATTAAAGACAGCTGGACTGGTAAGACAGAAATCGGTCTTATCGCTCAGGAAGTAATGGAGATATTACCAGAAGTAGTAACTCATGCTGAAGATGTTGATGAATATGGTATTAACTACGGTAACGTTGTTGGATTGCTTGTTGAAGGTATTAAGGATCAAGCTAAGATCGTAGAAGAACAAAAAGAAATAATAAATAATCAGCAGAAAGATATTGACAAATTAAAAGAAATGGTATATAATATACAACAAATGATGGAGAAATAAGATGGCACTAATTAAAGATTATGAGATACAAGGAACTGGCGTGACTGTGCCTAATGCATATCACGTTATTACCGATCTTAAAGTACATAAAAGAATGGCAGATCATCCTTTACCGCCTGATGAATCAACACCAACTGGATTAACTAATAATGGTGTAAGGCCTGCAGATGATCTTCCAGTTTATTGGCAAGCTGGATATGTCGGTAGAATATGGGTAACTATTTGGTCAAGTGCTCAAGCAAGAACAGATGGACTAAACCCGATTGGTGTTGCAGGTGTTAACACCACTGAAGTAGAAGCAGATTTAAGTATAGGCACAGCAGGACTAGATCAAAGATGTGAATTCATGCTTGACATGTCTGATGGTGCTCCTACTGATTTGGTACAAGCGTATAACTACTTGAAATCTTTGGATTTCTATGCTGGTTGTACAGAAGATTAATTAAAATTTATATAAATAGATTTACACATATATAACATAAAATAGTTATAGGAGAAATAAAAATGGCATTAAGTACAAATTACACGTGGGCTTGGGAAATTACTCAAATCCGTAAACGTGATCAAGTAAACTCAGAAGGCGCAACATTAAGTGGCGCTGTAGTTCAAACATATTGGAAATTAACTGGAACAACTGCTGGCGGAGAAGTCGGTACTTTTTCAGGAGCAACTCCACTAGACGCAACAATGACACCAGCTGGTTCATTTACTGCGTTTGAGGATTTGACCGAAGATACAGTTCTAGGATGGATTAAACCAATGGTATTGAATGACCAAGGTTACTGTGATCATATTGTTGGCAGAGTACAAGGTGAAATCGAAGAAGAGCAAACAGCCGATGCAGCAATGCCTTGGGGCGATGGTTCTGACGTAACACCAGTCCCTGAAGCACCTCTTGGTGAAGAAGAAGCTGAAGAAGACGGCGGAGAGTAATGACTTATTCTTGGCAGATTCTAAACTTCGTAACACGTAATGAAGTTAACGGCGATGGCGCTTCTCTCGAGAACGCTGTCGTTAGTATTCATTGGAAACGAAGTGGTATTGACTCTGATGGTAACACGGCTGCTATTAATGGATATACTTCATTAGTAGCTGCAGCCGTTGATGCAGGCTCATTTATTGCATTTGCTGATTTAACTGAAGATACTGTTACAGGGTGGCTAGACACTGCAAACTCAGTAAGACTTAGTGATTATAACGCTAAGATTACTGCTAAGATTGCTAAAGCTGGTGAAACAACTAGAGCTGTTCCCTGGTCATAAATAATAGTTGACAATAGCACAAAAGTGTGTTATAATATATAATTAGTTTTTTACATAATGGAGTTATTATGCATGATTTGCGTCATCATGGTTTAGTCTACTACGCACTTAAGCGCGGTGGAACTATCCATCCAATCACACTTCCAAAAGAGCTTACAGGCGAAACTGGTATTATGAATCCTTCGATCTTCATTCACGAAGGTCGGATTCTTTTAAACGTTCGCCATGTAAATTATACTCTTTATCATTCCGAAGGTAAAAAGTTCCCGCATCTATGGGGACCACTTCAGTACATACACCCAGAGAACGATGTTACATTAACTACACATAACATAATGTGTGAGCTTGATGCTAATATGAATATCTTATCTGCTGGCCGTATTAAGATGAATTTAGATACAGGTGAACCAACCTGGAACTTTATTGGTCTAGAAGATGGTAGGCTTTTTGCTTGGGAAGATCGTTTATTCCTCTGTGGAGTACGAAGAGATGCGTACGACGATAAAGGTAAAGGTCGTATGGAAATGTGCGAAATTGAATTTATCGATAATGAGTGGCAAGAAGTAGGAAGACATCCTATTCCAGCGCCAGGTGACGACGCTACTTATTGTGAAAAGAATTGGATGCCAGTTCTTGACATGCCATGGCATTTTGTTAAATGGTGTAACCCGACTGAAGTTATTAAATACGACGCTGAAACACGAACAACAACTACAGTTCATTTAGATGAAGATAAAAAGTACGATCAGTTCTACCGTGATCTTAGAGGTGGCACACAAATCGTCCCTATTGGTAAAGGTAATAGATTAGCTTTTACACACGAGACTGACTTATATAAAGATACGTTTCAGCGCAAGGATGGCCACTACAATCACAGAATCGTTGTGTGGGATGAGGACTGGAATATTATACGTCATACCCAAGACTTCCACTTTATGGGCACCCAGATCGACCACACAACAGGTTATGAATATAATATTGAGTTTGCTACTGGTATAACTTTCTTAGATGGTAATGTACTAGTAGCTTATGGTTACCAAGATAATGGTACATTTATACTTAAGATACCAGAAAAGGTATTCTTTGATTTTGTGAGTAAAGGATAAATTATTATGTTACAAGAATTATTAAACGAACACTGCTTAGACCCAAAAAATCCTTATAAAATATATGACTTAGCTGCAGAATACGATCGACTAGATCAAGGCGCAATGGGTGTTTCCTTATACCTTAAGGCGGCTGATATTTCAGATGATAAAATACTGCAGTATAAAGCAATGATCGGTCTTGCAAGATGCTACGATAGACAAGGTGGTAGATTTCATACAGTTGAAACTGCGTTTATGGATGCTATTGCATTAATGCCTTATAGACCAGAAGCACATTTCTTTATCTGCCAATTTTATGAGCCTAATCATAAATGGAAACAGGTTAAAATGCATGCTCAGCTTGGTTTGCTTATTCCGGCCTATAACTCACTTGATATTCCTGGGTACGATGGATATAAAGCACTATTATATTTTGACGCATTAGCTACTTGGTATATTGCTGGTACTCAATCTGGTAAACATGCTTTCTTTGATCTAAGTCATAGAACTACAATGCCCGGAAAGTATAAAGAAAAAGTAGACCACATGCTTAATCAAGTATGGTACCCAGATACTCTACCTTATACTTGTGCTGATGAAGAAAGATTTAAGTTTCCATTTGATGGACTAGAGAATGTTGAGAAAAACTATTCTAAGCATTTTCAAGATCTGTTTGTATTATCGTTATTTAATGGTAAAGAGAATGGATCTTATCTTGAGATTGGTTCAGGTGATCCATTTGTTCACAACAATACTGCGTTGCTTGAAACTGAGTTTGGATGGAAAGGTATTTCTGTTGACAGTTCAGAAGCTTTATGTTATAATTTCAAACAGAATAGAAATAATGTAGTTATTTGCGCTGATGCTACTGAAATCGGATATGAAGAATTATTCAATCTTCATTGTGTAGATCCAGTTATTGATTATTTACAAATTGACTGCGATGAAGCAAGTATTAAAATACTTAATAAACTTCCGCTTGATCAATATAAATTTGGTGTTATAACCTTTGAGCACGACTCCTATAGATTAGGAACAGATATCCGCGATCAAGCACGTAAACTATTAAAGAAAGCAGGTTATGTTTTAGTAGTTAATGATGTTGCCTTTTCACCTCAGCACGCATACGAAGATTGGTATGTACATCCTGACGTGGTTGATATTCCAAAAGAAATGATTACTTCACGGAATATTAACTTTATTTGGGATTACATGATTGACGAATTAACTGAGGATAATGAATCATTATGATTACTGTAGTTGCAACCGGCGGCTTTGATCCAATTCACTCAGGTCACATTAATTATTTAAAAGAAGCAGCACTAAGTGGTACAAGATTAGTTGTTGGCGTTAATTCTGATGAATGGCTTTCTCGCAAAAAGGGCAGATCTTTTATGCCATGGGAAGAACGCGCAGCAATCGTAAGAGAACTTGCTTGTGTTGACGACGTAATATCTTTTGATGATTCAGATAATAGTGCAATACATGCTTTAGAACAAGTTAAGCTCTATTATCCTAATGACAGGATTGTTTTTGTAAACGGTGGTGACAGAACTTCAGATAACATTCCTGAAATGAGTGTAGAAGGTGTTGAATTTGAATTTGGTATTGGTGGGAATAATAAGGCTAATAGCAGTAGTTGGATATTAAAAGAATGGGCTCAACCTACAGTCCAACGCAAGTGGGGTACATATACTGTACTTGCTCAAAACGGACAATGGGCCGTTAAAGAATTAAGTTTTGATATCGGAGAATCATTAAGCGACCAAAAACATTTCCATAGATCTGAACATTGGCATGTCGTGAATGGTTGTATCTTGATGGAAACAGATAGAGATGACGGCGCTCCTAGCCCTACTGCGTCTAAAATGTATTGGGCAGGACAAAGTGTTGATATTCCAAAAGGTACTTGGCACAAAGCAACAAACGTAGGATCAGAAACCGCTAAAGTAATCGAAGTCTGGTTAGGCGATATATTAGAAGAATCTGATATAGAAAGAAGAGATTAGTATAAATAACTATATAACTTAAACGCTAATAGTCTGGAGGACGAAGATGGCAATTAAGATCGGCGGTACAACCGTCATTAACGATTATCGTGCGCTGGCATCGATTAGTGATATGGACGGTACGTATACGTCATTTCACCCATACGTTCAAGCTATTGCTGGAACTGTGATAGACTTGTCACAGACAATGTTATCTAAGACTCTTTCGGGTGCAACAACATTTACTTATATTAACGGCGCTACTGGTAGAACTGCAGTATTGCTATTAGATATATCTACTTCAAATCATGTACCTACATTTCCTGGCGATTGGTCGTTTCAGGCTACTCCTACTTGGTCGTCTAATAGATATTGGATAATTACTACTGTATGTTTTGGTCCAAATGATATTTACGCATCTGCGGTAGGATATGACGATACACCTTCCGCACCAGCGATGGATGCTTCGTTTTCAATATCAGACTGGGATCATCAACAGATGCGTACAGCAGGCGGTGGCATTGCTACTGAAGCGTTTGCTAGAGTTTCTTTTTCTAACGACGTTTCTAACAATAGAATAGATGTTGCATATGCTGGTGGAACAAACGCAGCTTCAGCAACAGTTTATCATACTTATATTAGTACATCAGGTTTAACTAATATTACTTCAATGGAAGCTCAGTATAACGTTCAGGCGCAATCTGTCTCTGGCAACACTAATGCTAGTGGCTACCCGTATGGTCCGTTGCCAACGTCTGATGGATATAATTCAGGCACTTACTATAGTGTTCCTAATTCGAGCGGCGCGCTAACGTTTGGATGGATGGCGAAATCTTCTACCGGCGGGTCTGGGCAACAAATAACGAGTACAACCTTCAGTTTAAATACAGCTAATCCAGACTTTAGAATTAAAGTTGTATGCGATCAAGGAACTTTATATTCAACATGTGAATTTACACAAGGCAGCGGTTCGTGCTATGCGGCAACGTACTCTGGCAGTATACCTTAAGGATAATATAAATGGCAATTAAAATAGCAGGAACTGAAGTTATCAACGGGTCTCGTGCAGTAGTTAACATGAGCAATATTGAAGGTAAATACAGTCAGTTCCACGGTTCAGCAACAATAATAACGACAGTCTTAGACATGTCTAAACCAATCATGAGGCGGACTTTATCTGCACCTACTACATTTACTGCGTCTAATATCGCCACAGGAAAATGTGCTATACTTATGCTAGATGTATCTACAAGCGGACATCTTCCAACTTTCCCTTCTTCAATACAATGGCCAGGAGATGGTACTGAACCAGATTGGGATGCAACTGGAGTACAGCATTGGTTAGTTGGATTTACTTGTTGGGATAACACTACGATTAGAGCAACAGCAACAGGCTGGGGCACAGGATCAGGTACTCCTGCTAATGATATGGAATATACATTGACTGTTGGTACCTACGGTGCAACGGCAACGGCGCTTCAAGGTAAAAATGATGGTGGTACTGGAAGTCCGAACGGCGCTCCGGCATTTGGTTCATTGGATAGTAATGCAGTTCCTACTGGTGTATATTCAGATGTGACATACGGTGGTGGTCTTATACGATCAATGACTTTTAGAGATGGATATCTTTATATGAGTAATCAGCAAGATGATGAGTTTTGGTTACAATTTAGCGGCAGCCAATATTTTCCTAATCAGGCTCCAACGACTTCAGGTGATGGAACTGGATGGTCTATTTTAACCTGGGATACTGATAGCGATAGTACTAACGGAGCACAGGTTCAGTCAAGATCCGCCTCAACATATTCAACTTTTATGTCTGGCAGTACTTTTGTAACACAGTGGAAAAGAAGTTATAGCGGCTCAGGTTCAGGCGGTGGTGATTCGCCACGAAATCCTTTCATTGGTCAGACAGGCGGTGGATCTGTAAAAATGACGTTTACTTAGAGAGAAATAAAAAATGGATTACGAATACGAATTTAATACAAGAATTGAAAATATAGACGGTGAAGATCATACATGGACTACATGTAGAGTATTAGAACACCCAGCACAAATTTATGTTGAGGCACCATCTATATACGACGGCGAAGGTAATATAGATACTGCTGCATCTCAAGCATCTGCTCAAGGTAGTGCAGATGAGATAATCGAAGAACTTGCCGAAGAGTAATAGAGGAAACTAAAAATGGCAATTAAAATATCAAACTCTACTATTATAGATGATAGTAAAAATTTTATAAATGTTCAGTCTTGTAGTGGCACGTATGGAGACTTACACGCTTCTCCATCTTCTGTTACTTCAAACATTACTATGTCTAATTCTATTCAGACTTGTATTATGACCGGAAACGTAACATTCACTTTAAGTGGCGGAGACGAAGGTAGAACAACTGCGTTACTATTAGATACAACATCTTCTGGCCACACTCCAACATTTCCTTCTAGTATAAAGTGGGTAGGTGCAGAACCAACCTGGAGCAACTCTAGATATTGGCAAGTAACACTTCTTTCAAGAGGAACTTATCAGGCGGGGTCTGCTGTAGGCTATGCAGGATCTTCACCAACAGAAGCCGTTACTTTAGGTGGAACCACAAGCAGCCCAGTAAATAATTTTGATGCAACTGGAGTAGTTCCATTTGAAGCAGGTTGGAGATTTAAAGCAGACGGTAATGTATATAAATGGCAACATCCAAATAATGCTGGTGGAGATGGCGAAACTTTATATTCTACTACAACTTGGAATAACATTACTCCATCGCAAACATATTATATAAAAGCGTCTAACTACTCAGGCACTGTTAACTTAAACGCGGCTAATAGTTCTACACTCAACACGTGGATAGCTTTAAACACAACAAGAGAATTTAACGTATACGACACTAGACAGTCCAATAGCTATGCCGATGAAAATTGTGTTATGAAAATAGAAATATCGGCGAATAGTAGTGGATCACCAGTATTAGCAACCGGCTATTATAAAGTCTCATACGTTGGAACAGCATAGGAAAATAAAATGGCACTGTCACATGTAATGAATGTTATTAGTAATGCAGGAATAGTAGGAGCAGGCACGGGTAGCGGTGGCGGCGGTGGCGGCGGCAGTAACTTGGACAGCCAAACTGTTACTGTTGGTACAGCGTCCGCAGCAACAGGCGGTAGCGGTGCACCTACAGGCACAACCACTCGTAGAGGCTACTCCGGCATCTATGCCTTTGGCTCTGTCTCTGATGGAACAAGCAATCTTTATAGTGGCGCAGCATTCTCAGAGATTCAATATAGTTGGGATACTTATTATCCTATCTCTGCGGTTACCCTACGGATTGTCGGGAACGGTCTCGCAAATAGTGGCTGGACTACTTTAACTATAGGCACTACAGCTTATCAAAGATCGAGCGCGAGCTATAGTGCAACATACGCTGGCCAAAATATTACGACTTGGTATTGGTACAGCGGATCCGATAATACCGGTGCAGCTAATCCATTCGCAGCCACTGGGCAAACCACGACTTGTGTGTTTACATAATAACTAATTATAAAGAGATATAAAAATGGCAATACCAAATTCAAGATCATTATTCAAAGATTATATTCTTAGAAAAATTGGCGCGCCGGTCATTGAGATTAATGTATCTGATGAGCAAGTAGAAGATCGTATAGATGAAGCTGTTTCTTTTTGGAGAGACTATCACTATAATGGTAGTCAACAAGTGTATCTCAAACACCAAATTACAGCAAGTAAACTAACTCTTGATGCAGCAGTAGGTAGTAACTTTATAATAGGTGAGACTATTACAGGAGTTATTTCTGGTGCAACTGCTAAAGTTTCAACAAATCAAGTAGGCGGTTCGGTTGTTGTTTATGACAATCTTACACACAAAGAGTTAATACCGTTTCAAACAAATGAAGGTGTTATTGGTGCTAATTCTGGTGTAAATGCTACCATTACAGGAGTTGCTAAAGGGGATAGAGAAAACGGTTATCTTACTTTACCACAAGGATTACTTGGTATATCTGGTGTCTTCCCGTTAACATCAAATCTTTCAACTGGTTCTGGTATATTTAATGTTCAATACCAATTTGTATTAAATAACATTGAAGATATCACTGGATATAATATTCAAAACTATTATATGTCAATGAGCCACTTACAATTCCTGCAAGAGATTCTTGTAGGTAAACCAATGATTCGTTATAATAAACACGTTAATCGCTTATACCTTGATGTTAATAAAGACTTTATGGTTCCTGGTGAGTATGTTATTATTGAAGCTTATGATGTTATTGACGGTGATACTTATTCAGATGTTTGGGGCGATCGTTGGTTACAAAATTATGCAACTGTTTTAGTCAGAGAAAATTGGGGTTTAAATTTAACTAAGTTCAGCGGAATGCAATTAGTTGGCGGTGTTACTTTTAATGGAGAACAGATTCTTTCAGAAGCAAAAGCAGAACGAGAGAAGATGGAAGAAGAAGCAATTCGTTCTTACCAGCCTCTTACCTATAACTTTATTGGATAATGTTTAGATGGCAACTAATGTATTCTTCAGAAACTACGATAACTTTAACGAGCAGAGCTTAATTGATGACTTAGTTATTGAAAGTATTCGTATGTATGGTGTTGATGTTATGTACATTAAACGTACCATAGGCGCTCGCGACGATGTTTTAAACGAAGACGATTTACCATTATATGATGAGATGTTTCAGTTTGAAGCATATGTTAAAAATGTTGACGGGTTTGAAGGTGAAGGTGATTTCCTTTCTAAATTCGGTTTACAAATACGCGATAGTATTACATTCACTGTAGCTAACAGAACATTTGAAAGACATGTTACTAGAGAAGTTGTTGAGATTATAAGACCTCGTGAAGGCGATTTAATATACTTCCCACTCAACGAAAAAATGTTTGAAATCAAATTTGTTGAACATGAGAGTGTATTCTATCAAACAGGTGCTCTACAAGTACAAGACATGAGATGTGAGTTAATAGAATATAGTGGACAGAGATTCTCAACTGGCCATCCAAATATTGATAATTACTTTGATTCTATTGATACTACATCAACTACCAGTTTACAAGACCTTGCTAATACAGAAATTGATGGAAGTGATTCTCTTGCTAGAAACTTCACATTTGAGCAAGAAGGCGATAACATCCTAGATTTCTCAGAGAGCGATCCCTTTACTGAAAACATTACTATAAGTGATACCTAATGGCCATAGCTAACTATTTCTATAACGAAACCACACGCAAATATGTTGCCCTTTTTGGTACATACTTTAATCAATTGCAAGTTCAGAGAGTTGATAATGGTGGAGTAACACAACAAACAATGATTGTGCCGATCTCTTATGCGCCTTATCAAAAGATATTATCTCGTCTAGATCAAAATCCAGATTATAAAGCAAAAGCTGCTGTTACTTTACCGCGTATGTCGTTTGAAATGACAAATATGTCGTATGATGCAGAACGTAAAATCTCACCAATTACTAAAATAAGAAAAACAGTAGTTGATGATGCATTAGGTGGTCGTAAGTTTGTTTACGCAGGTGTTCCATATAATTTAGATTTCCAACTCTTTATTATGACTAAATACCAAGAAGACGCAGTTAAGTTATTAGAACAAGTTATTCCATTCTTTAATCCAGACTATACACGAACAGTAAGACTTATGACTGGTTTAGAACCAATTGATATCCCTTTGATATTAAATGGTGTTTCGATGGACGAAGTATACGAAGGAAGTTTTGACGAACGAAGAGCAATAGTTTATACACTTAACTTTACTATGAAAGCATGGTACTTCGGGCCTGAGAAATCAAGTGAAGTTATTAAGTTTATTGATATACGATATGCTACAGACTCAACTACTAATACTGAGCCAGAAGAGTTTTACACATTACAACCTGGTATGGATGCTAATAATGCTGCAACTACAGACCAAGATCTTTCTGTTGATTACAGCTTAATAGACTATGACGATGATTGGGATTACGCACCTCAGATTGCAAATACTGCACCTTCATCTTAGGGGTTGACATTTGCACCAAAGTGTGTTATAATATATAATTAGATCTATAAGATGACGGAGATATTATGAGTAGAATTGGATTTACGTGCAGCGCATTTGATTTGTTACATGCAGGACACGTGCAAATGTTAAGAGATGCAAAATCTCAGTGTGACTATTTAATGGTAGGATTACAAATGGATCCTGCTAAAGATAGACCAAAAGACAAGAACCCGCCCATACAAACAATTGTTGAAAGATACACACAGCTCAAGGCAATATCATATGTCGATGAGATTATACCTTATAACACAGAACAAGATCTTTTAGATCTGTTAGAATTGTATCATATTGATGTTCGTATCTTAGGAGACGAGTATAGAGACAAAGAGTTTACTGGTAAAGATATTTGTCGAAAACGTGATATTGAATTGCATTTTAATAAAAGAGATCATAGGTTTAGTACTTCTGGGCTACGAAAAGCTTGCGCCCTTAAATGAAATACGACAGACTAAGATCAGCAGCTTATGGAGAAGGCCGTCGATGGTTTCGATGGTGGTTAATATTTACAGGTCAACGAAGGTCATAAATAGATAATGAAACAAGATAAAATAGCTGAGGTTCTTAACATGCGATCGCTAGAAGACGCTGACGAGAGAAAACAAGCAATATTAGATGGAGTCAGAGAGAATGATCCTGAAGTTCTTCCTATTGTTATTGCTGAAGACGAGGAAGTTGATAACTTACCTGTAGAAGGTGTAGTACAACCTCTCGCAGTTGTAGATAGCCAGGCTGATGAGAATCTAAAAGATATTGAGTTAGCCAAAGAAAATATCGAGAATATTATTAACTTGGGTGATGAGTCAATCAAAGAAATGGTTGAGATTGCAAAGCAGTCTGAGTCACCAAGAGCCTTTGAAGTTGTATCCACTTTAATGAAAACACTACTTGACGCTAACAAAGATTATGTTGAAATGTCAACAAAGAAAAGATATGCTAAAGAAGAAGCAAATCCTTCTAAAACTGAAGTTACTAATAATAATTTAATATTATCTACTGCCGACTTACTTAAAATGATAAATGGTGAACAAGATAAAACATGAGTAATGGATATTTAGGAAACTCATATCTCAAGCGATCAGCTGAAGCTATAGAGTATACGCCTGAACAAATAAAAGAATTTATGAAATGTGCTAAGGATCCCATATACTTTGCAAAAAGTTATATTAAGATTGTGCACGTTGATAGAGGCTTAGTACCATTTGACATGTATGATTATCAAAAAGAAATTTGCAATAAAATCTTTGCAAATCGACGTGCTTGTGTTTTAACGGCTCGTCAGTCTGGTAAAACAACTACTGCTGTTGCTGTTATATTACATTACATATTGTTTAACGAATTTAAGACTGTTGCTATCCTTGCTAACAAAGGAGATGCTTCTAGAGAAGTTATGGGTAGGCTCAAGTTAGCATATGAAGCGTTACCGAAATGGCTACAACAAGGTATCGAAGAGTGGAATAAGGGTAATATAGCACTAGAGAATGGTTGTCAAGTATTAGCAGGAACAACATCTTCAAGCGCTATTCGTGGTAAGTCTGTAAATTTCCTATATCTAGATGAGGTTGCATTCATTGAAGGTTACGATGAGTTTTTCGCTTCTGTATATCCTACTATTTCATCTGGTGAATCTACCAAACTATTAATGACCTCCACCCCCAACGGCTTAAATCATTTTTGGAAAACTTGTAAAGGTGCTGAAGAAGGTACTAATGGTTACGAGTTTACTAAAGTAATGTGGAACGATGTACCAGGTAGAGATGAAAAATGGAGAGCCGAAACGCTCGAAGCTTTAGATCATGACGAACAAAAGTTTAAACAAGAATATTGTTGTGAATTTTTAGGTAGTTCAGGAACACTCATTGATGGTTCTAAATTAAAAGAATTAGCTTATTCACGGCCAATACAAGAAAGAGAATTCTTAACACAATACGAAGCAGCTTTAGAAGATCATACGTATGTAATAACAGTTGACGTATCTCGTGGTAAAGGATTAGATTATAGTACGTTTAATGTAATAGATATAACAACTATGCCTTATAAGCAAGTCTGCACTTTTAGAGACAACACTGTCTCACCAGTGGATTTCGCGGCAATTATATATAGAATAGGATTAATGTACAATGAGGGCGCGGTACTTATCGAAATCAATGATATCGGTGAACAAGTATCAGATGTGCTCTTAATGGACTATGGTTATGAAAATCTGTTGTTTACTGAAAACGCAGGAAGATCTGGTAAAAGGATTTCAAGCGGGTTTGGTAAAAGAACAGATAATGGAATAAGAACAACAAAAAGTGTTAAAAGTATCGGTTGTTCTATATTAAAAATGCTGATTGAACAGAATCAGTTAATTTTACAGGATTATAACACAATACAAGAGTTATCGCGATTTTCTAAACGAGGATCATCATACGAAGCGGAATCTGGTGCACACGACGATTTGGTAATGAATTTAGTTATCTTTTCGTGGTTAACGGATCAGGCCTTCTTCAAAGATCTTACTGATATTAATACTATGATGCGCTTAAGGCAAAAAACAGAAGAACAAATCGAACAAGATTTATTACCATTCGGATTTATAGATGATGGTGGTGAAACTATAGAAGACGATGGGTATGGTTTTGCTAGAGAGTCATGGCAGATATGATAAATGAATACAACCTTTCTGTTTTTATAAATAGAACTGTGATAACTAATTTTAGACAAAAAGTTTTAAATAGATAATATTAAAGGAGAAATAATATGGCTTTTTCCGTAAGTCCTTCGGTTATAGTTCGCGAAGTGGACGCATCAGCCGCGGTACCGGCCATCGCTACGCCACCTGCTGCAATTGCTGGTGTTTTTAGATGGGGTCCGGTAGGTGAAACAGTACTAGTTTCTTCAGAGAATGAATTAGTAAACCGTTTTGGCGAACCAAATAACGATAACTATGAGACATTCTTTGTTGCAGCAGACTACCTTTCATACTCAAATGCTCTTTATGTAGCTCGTGTAGATAACGGTGCTGTCACAGCCTCTGCTAGTGATATTTCAAGTGCAAATACACAACTACACACTTTTGGTGCATTCGATGCATTATATCCAGGAGATCTGGGTAATTCATTGGAAGTAGCATACGTACAAAATACTGCGTTTGAGAACAATGTAATTGCTGTTGCTGATATAGCAGCGTCAAGATTAACTGGTAATACACAAATCGGTCAAACACTTGCATTTAATGCATCTTCGATTGTATTTGAAGTACTTCCAAGTGCTGCTCTAGCAGCTGATACCTTTGCAGAAGGTGATATTGTTGAAGTTGGTAACGAATCTGTTGGATATCAAGACATTGCTGTAAGCACATTTACAGAGAGAACCTTGACTGCTGCTGGTGATGCCACCGCTAACACTTCACTTATTGCTTCACACGAATACACAATCGGTCTTGGAACAAACTACAAGCTTGCAGAAGACGATTTAAATAAGTTGAGTTTGGCACGTAAGTGGAAATACCACAATTCATTCGGTAAAGCACCGCAAACTGGTAACTATCACGTCTTAGTTAGAGACGAAGATGGAGTTATTACTGGTGAAGCAGGTACTATACTAGAGCTTTATGAAGATGTAGGTACATCTCAATCTGCTGTACTACCTGATGGAACAACAAATTACTACAAGCAAGTGATTGAAAACAAATCAAGTTGGGTTAAAGTTGCTAATACAGCACACTTTGAAGGCGTTGCTCAATACAGCACATACGAGAGTTTAGCACTTGGTACTTCAGGTACTTCTGAATCAGCTACATCTCTTGGTGCTAAAGCAGCTGGTTACGACTTGTTTAAATCGTCAAATGAAATTGATGTTTCATTCATTCTTCAAGGTAAAGGTGACAACTCAGGTAATCTTGCTAACTATATCATTTCTAATATCTCAGATTATAGAAAAGATTGTGTTGCATTCCTATCACCTTCTAAAGAAGCAGTAGTAGACGAAAATAAAACAAACGCAAAACTTACTAAAACGATTGCATATAGAAATGCCCTTCAGAATAGCTCATACTGGTTTATGGATTCTGGATATAAGTACAGATACGATAAGTATAATGATTTTTATCGTTGGGTACCACTTAATGGTGATACTGCTGGTCTGGCTTCAAGAGTTGAACCTTTTGAATCTCCTGCTGGTTTCCGTAAGGGTGTAATCAAGAATGTTGTTAAACTTGCGTTTAATCCTAATAAAGCTCATAGAGATCAACTCTACAGCAAAGATATTAACCCAGTAATGAGTCAAGTAGGTCAAGGAATTGTACTATTTGGTGATAAAACAGGACTTGGTTTAACTTCAGCATTTGACAGATTAAATGTACGAAGACTGTTTATCTCGGTTGAAAAGGCGATTGCTAATGCAGCTCAAACATTCTTGTTTGAATTAAACGACGAATTTTCTCAAACACAGTTTAAGAATATCGTTGAACCTTTCCTAAGAGAAATTCAAGGACGAAGAGGTATAATTGACTTTAGAGTTATTGCTGACGCTACTGTTAATACTCCTGCGGTAATTGATCAAGGTAAATTTAAAGCTAATATCTTTATTAAACCGGCCCGTTCAATTAACGTTATTGAATTAACCTTTGTGGCAACACGAAGTGGGATTGAGTTTGAAGAAATTGTCGGCTCAATCGGTTAATAAATAATATAAAAGGAGAATACGAACATGGCATTTAACATTAACGAATTTAAGTCACAGCTTACTGGTGGCGGTGCCCGTCCTAGTCTGTTCCAAGTTCAAATTCTTAACCCTGTTGCTCCTGAAGCAGACTTTAAAGTTCCATTCATGGTACGAGCTGCTGGTTTACCAGCCTCTACCGTGGGTTCTTTTAATGCTAACTACTTCGGAAGACAGATTAAGTACGCAGGTGATAGAACATTTGCAGATTGGACAGTAACTTGTATTAATGACGAAGATTTCGTAGTTAGAAATGGTATGGAAGCGTGGATGAATGCTATCAATACACACGATAGCAACCTACGTGCTTTACCACAAGATTACAAATCAAACGGAATTATAACACAGTACAGTAAAGATGGTGACGCAATTAGAACTTACGTCTTTGAAGGAATGTATCCAACCCAAGTAGACCAGATTACTATGGACTGGGGCACAACTGATCAGATCGAAGAATTTACGGTCAACTTCAGTTATGACTTCTGGCGAGTAGAGGGCGCTACTGGAATTCCTACAACCTAAATTAGGTAATATAATATGAAATTATTTGGCTTTGAAATATCGAGGCCACAGGACGAGAGTAACAAAGATGTTGCATCGTTCGTGGCCCCACAAAATGATGATGGTGCAATTACCGTTAGTGGTAATTCACTTGGTGGTTTTTATAGTACTATACTTGATATGGAAGGTGCAGCTAAGTCTGAATCTGAACTTATCACAAAGTATAGAAATATGGCCATGCAACCTGAAATTGCACAGGCAATTGACGACGTAGTTAACGAAGCTATATCTGTTGATGTAGATGAAAGCGTTGTTAAGGTTACTTTAGGTGAGGCTGATTTACCTGATAAAGTAAAAGAGCGAATTGTAGAAGAATTTGACAACGTATTGGCTATGATGGACATAGCTAATAACGGTTATGATATGTTTCAGAAGTTCTATGTTGATGGTAGATTAAACTATCACATAGTAATTAATCCTAAGGATTTAAAAAAGGGTATCATAGAATTAAGATACTGTGATCCTAGAAAACTGAAACTAATTCGTGAAGTAGACAAAAAGAGTAAGGATCCTCATAGTGGAGTCCCTACTAAAAAGATTAAGAATGAGTATTATATGTACTCAGAAAGTGGGTTTGGTTCTAATAAGTCTGGCGGAGACGGATCTACATCAGGCTTTAAGATTACTAAGGATAGTATAGCTAGAGTAACATCTGGCATGATGAATGAAAATAATAGTTTAGTATTATCTCATTTACATCCTGCGATCAAGCCATTAAACCAACTACGTATGTTAGAAGATGCTACTGTTATTTACACATTAACAAGAGCACCTGAAAGAAGAATTTTTTATATTGATGTCGGTAACTTACCGAAGGCGAAAGCAGAACAGTATCTTAGAGATATGATGACTCGCCATAAGAATAAGTTACAATATAATTCGTCAACTGGTGAGATTAATGATTCTCGCAAGATGATGACAATGACTGAAGATTTTTGGTTCCCACGAAGAGGTGGTGAACGAACAACTGAAGTTGATACACTTGCAGGAGGCTCAGCCGCCGGTTTAAGTGATGATACAAACATGTTGTACTTCCAACGTAAATTATACAAAGCGTTGAAAGTACCTTTAACACGTTTAGAGCCAGAGAGTCAAGCGACCTTTGGTAGAGCTTCAGAAATTACACGTGATGAACTTAAGTTTGGTAAGTTTATCAAAAGAATTAGATCACGTTTTTCTTGGTTATTTACTACTATCCTAGAAAAACAGTTAGTTTTAAAAGGTGTTTTGACACCTGAAGAATTTGATGCTATACGTAATGATATTCGATACGAATTTGCTAGAGATAATTATTACGATGAGCTGAAGCAATCTGAAATACTACGTGAGCGTATGACTACACTCAGAGATATTGAAGATAATATTGGAAAGTATTATTCTAGAGAATGGGTTATTAGAAACATTCTTCAGATGACAGAAGAAGAATTTATAGAAATGACTGATCAGATGGAAAAGGAAAAGGCTGAAGCTCCTTCTGATGATGAAGGAGAAGATGATACTTCTTTCTAGAGACGAATTTAAATTGATAATAAATATAGATTAGATAAGATTAAATAGGGACTAAATATGAAAAACTTTAAAGACCTGCTTTCAGAGGTGGCGCAACCAAAATCGCCAGAAGAGAAAGCATTTAAAGATCAGCATAAGATTGAGTTGATAAAACACCCGGTCGCGCCTGACCATGTTCATACTGGAGAAATTCCAGGTGTAACAAAGAAGAAAAGGCCTGCTGACCAAGAAGGTGACGACAACTACGATCAAGCATACGACAAGGCACAGAAAAAGAAAGTTTTTAAAATGCCTCGTAATATAGACGAATCTGAAGAGTCAGGAATCGAACGTTTCTCTGATAGAGAAGTTAAGATGGCAATCGGTATTGCTTCTGATAAGAGATACGCTGGTGGTAATTATTCAGGTGCTGTTGAAGCGATCAACAAACTTGCAAAAGGTTTATCTAGACACCCTCAAGTTGCAGCAGTGCTTAAGCGTCAAAACGAAAGCAATTCAATTTCATTTAAAAGTTTAATGAGCAAAGTATCTCATTCAGAAGATCTTCTGGAAAGTCCCCAAGAAGAAGTCTCAATGATGATGAAGCAACTCAACTTTATATGTTACGCTTCTGAAGAAATCCAAGAGTATTTAGAAATTGACGGTTTGGATCCAGAAGAATGGTGGCAGTCAAAATTAGCACAAGTATTCAGTCAAGTAAAATCCCTATACGCTTATGCTAAAGGAAACGAAATCACAAACAAAGCAATCGACTTAGACAAAGACGACGACGATGTTGAAGGCGATGATGATGCAGTAGATGTTGAATTAGAAGCTGGATATATCAACTCAGGAATGTACGAAGAAGTTGAAGGCTTAAACCAAATAACAGAAAAGTTTGACTTAAGCGAATCTAAGATTGATGTAGATTTTATTGGTAGCGATAGTCAAAAAGCTTCTCAAGAAAAAAGATTCAATGTTAAAATCTCAATGCACGGTGATGGACAAGCATTTGTAAGTGGCGAACCAAAAGACGTTTGGAAATTTGCTGTAAGTCACTACGGTGATGAAGACGATGCTGCTGATGTACATAAATCATTAGCTAAATCAGTTGGTGTTGTAAAAGAATCTTTAGAAAAAAAAAGTTTCTTAGACGAAGCCAATTTCAAGCCGGGTAATTTAAGACTTAAGAATGGTCAATCTATTAAGTTAGATTTTAAAGATGTTAAGGCTCTTAACGCGATGATGAAAGGATTAAATCCTAAAAATCGTAAAGAGATGGAAACTAGCATGATGAAAGATCAAAAAGGATTTGGCGAAATCTTAAAATTCGCTACTCAGGCAGGAGTTTAAAGAGAATGGCTTGGGTTGACGTACTAGGATCAGAAGACGCAGCCAATGTTTGTGTTTGGGAATATGAAAACACAGCTATAGCTTCAGATACTTATTCAGATGCTAATGGTACCACAGCAAATGGAGTTAGAACATTTACTCCAACTGGTGGTAATGCTCAATACACATATGTTAAGTGTAGAAAAAAGGGGCAGACTACAGAGCGTGGTGAACTGAATAAGAATTACTATGATGCTAGAATATAACGAAAGTTATAAATAAAATAAAGAAATTTTAATTAAGGTGATAATATGCAACTTATTACAGAACTAAATGAGAACCTTGAAGTAATTACTGAAGCTAAAGAGGACGGAACTAAGTCCCACTTTATCGAAGGTATCTTCATGCAAGGCGATCTAAAAAATAGAAACGGACGTACTTATCCGAGTGATACTCTTGAGAAAGAGATGGCGCGCTATGACAAAGAATTTATTCAACCAAAGCGAGCGCTTGGAGAACTGGGACACCCAGACGGACCAACTATTAACGGTGACAGAGTATCACACCTAATTACTTCAATGAGACGTGAAGGTAATGACTTTTACGGTAAAGCAAAAATCTTATCCACTCCAATGGGTGAGATTGTTAAATCTTTACTTGACGAAGGTGTTAAAATCGGAGTTTCAACCAGAGGATTGGGTTCAGTTAAGCAGTTATCAGATGGTGTTATGGAAGTTCAAAAAGACTTTCATCTTGCTACTGTAGACATTGTAACTGATCCTTCAGCTCCTAATGCATTTGTAAATGGCATTATGGAGAATAGAGAGTATTATTACGATATTGCTTCTTCATCTTGGAGGCCTCAAGCAGTAGCTGAAGCTATCGAAGAAATAGTTGAAGAAGTTGAGAGAAAAGTTAATCGTGTAGTGCGAACAATTGACGAAGCAACGGCCGCAAGGATGTTTCAATCATTCGTTCGTTCTTTAAGAGATTAAACAATTAATAAATAATTTGTTAAGAAACAATTTACAATAAGTTTAAGAATTTAAATAGATATTAAAGGAGAAATAATTATGGCAGACGACAAAACTAAATTCGTTGCTGACGACGGTTACTCAGAAGTACCTCAGCCTGTAAAGCCTGAAGGTGGAGAAATTGTCAAGAAGAAAAAAGGCGAAGTCGAAGTCAAGAAATCAGATGTAAAGACTCCTGGCCAAGAAAAAGCCGGTGAGAAAGTACCAACTGCAGAAGAAGTAGAAACTACTGACGAAGTTGTTGAAGAAGTTGTACAGATTGAAAATTCAATCGAATCAATCTTTGAAGGTACTGATCTTTCAGAAGATTTTAAAGCAAATATTAAACTAGTATTCGAAGCAGCTGTTAATGAGCAAGTTGCATCAAAGACAGACTCTTTGAAAGAAGATCTAGAAAGTAAACTCGAAAGTGAACTAAGTGAAGCTATCGATAACCGTATGAAAGATGTTGTTGAAAATGTAGACAAATATCTAGACTACGTTGTTGGTGAGTGGATGGAAGAGAATAAAATCGCTGTAGAAGCCGGTATCAAAGTTGAAATGGCAGAATCTCTACTAGACGGTCTTAAAGGTCTTTTCACAGAGCACAACATTGAAGTATCAGAAGAGACTTTCGATGTAGTTGAGAGTTTAGAGAAACAAGTTTCAGACCTTGAAGAAGGTACTAACACTGTAGTCAATGAAAATATTGAACTTAAAGGTGTTATCTCTTCTATGAAGGCTGAAAAAGTATTTGAAGGTATGATCAGCGGTTTATCTGAAAATCAGGTAGAACGTTTTAAAGTACTTTCTGAAAAGCTTGACGTTGAAGATGCAGATGCTTACGCAGAAAATCTTTCAGTAATCAAGGAATCCTTCTTTAGCGAGGGCAAAATTGCCACCCCTAAAGTAGAGGATGTCGAAGAAGACGAAATTATTCTAGAAGAACAGGAAGTAAAAAAACCAACTTCTGATTACACTTCTATAAATGCTCTAGTTGAAGCTTTCAACACTAAGAAGTAAAGAATAATTAAAATTGGTTTGTTTAAAAAACTTAATTTAATTTAATACAAAAGGAGATAGAAAATGAGTAACTATCAAGCATTGGTGGAAAAGTGGAGCCCTATCTTAGAGCATGCATCTTTTTCCCCTATTACTGATTCTCATAAGAAAGCGGTAACAGCAACAATCCTCGAAAACACAGAGAGAGCTCTGTCAGAAACTGGTGATTTATCAGCAAATATGACAAGCCTTCTTTCAGAAGCAGCACCAACTAACGATGCTGGTACTGGTGGTTTCGGTTCAGCTTCAACAGCTGCAGGACCTACAGCTGGTTATGACCCAATTCTTATTAGTTTGGTACGAAGAGCGGTTCCTAACCTAATCGCATATGACATCTGTGGCGTACAGCCTATGACTGGTCCTACTGGTCTAATCTTTGCTATGAGAGCAAGATACGGTGCACAAAACGGTGATGAAGCATTCTACGCGGAAGCGGATACTGACTTCACAGGTGCTGGCACACACGCTAACACTCTACCTAACGCTAACCCTGCACTAGTAACATCTGGTACTGGACTTGACACAGGTGCTGGTGAAGCACTTGGTGATGGTGTTGGTGCTGGCTACGCAGAAATGGCCTTCTCAATTGAGAAAGTAACTGTTGCTGCTAAGACTAGAGCTCTGAAAGCTGAATACACTACTGAGCTTGCTCAGGATCTACGTGCTGTTCACGGCTTAGACGCTGAAACTGAACTTGCTAACATTCTTCAATCTGAAATCTTAACAGAAATCAACCGTGAAGTTGTTAGAACAATTTACAAGACTGCTGAAGCTGGTGCTCCTGGTACTGCTGCTGCTGGTGTTTTCGACTTGGATGTCGACGCTAACGGTCGTTGGTCTGTAGAGAAGTTCAAGGGACTTATGTTCCAAATCGAGCAAGAAGCAAACGCTATTGCGAAAGGTACTCGTAGAGGGAAAGGTAACATGGTTATCTGTTCTTCAGACGTAGCATCTGCATTGCAAATGGCTGGCGTACTAGACTACGCACCTGCTCTTAACTCTAACACTCTTGAAGTTGATGATACTGGTAATACTTTTGCTGGTGTTCTTAACGGAAGATTCAAAGTGTATATCGATCCATTCGCCGGTGCTAACTACCTAGTAGTTGGTTATAAAGGTTCTAGTGCGTTCGATGCTGGCTTGTTCTACTGCCCATACGTTCCATTGCAAATGGTTCGTGCTGTTGGTGAGAATAGCTTCCAACCAAAAATCGGATTCAAAACTCGATACGGTATGGTTGCTAATCCATTCGCAGAGGGTACTACGCAAGGTGTTGGTGCATTAACCGACAATGCGAACAAGTACTACAGACGAGTTCGTGTAATTAACTTATTCTAAGAATAATAAATTACATTGGTACTTTAAGGGGGATCTTCGGATCCCTCTTTTTTTTTCTTTGGAGTTTGTAAATAATGACTATTGTGTTTTGGGTTATTCTTGTTGTGGGTACTATTAGTGCTACGAATAATACAGTTGAGTTGAATAAGAAATGTAAAGTAGAAGTAGAAGCGGGTGTGTCAGAAACTATTCGCGAATGCAAACAGTATTACTTTGATACTAAAATCAAAAGTGGATGGTAAATCCTGTTTAAATTAGCGATCTGCCTAACGCAGAACCTATTTCTTGGAATTGGTGTATAGGGCCTTCTTGTACACTGATTTTCATTGTCTCAAAGTTCCTTCCTATTATTTTTATATTACCATTTGTTATTATAGATAACATACCAATAGGTGTTTGACAATCTCCATCTATTTCTTTAAGTGCTTGCTTTTCAGCCATAGCCATATACCAAGTATCCCAATGATTTACATTAGATAAAGCAGTTGACATACGATCGTCTATTCTCATTTGTAAAGCAATAACACCTTGACCTGGTGCAGGTAACATATCAGCAGTTCCAAATACTCTTGATATCTTATGTGTTAATCCGAGAGCATCAAGTCCTGCTTTTGCTAAGATTATCGCGTCGTATTCTCCATTCTCTTGCTTATTAATCCTTGTATCTATATTACCTCTTATGGGAACAACTTCAGCATTAGGATATAACTCACGTATCTGCTGGATCCTTCTAGGACTACTTGTGCCTATACTCCTTGGGTTAATATTATTACCTACAAGGCAGTCGTGGTGGTCATTTCTGGGGAGTACACAAGGTATGTGTAAGTGAGCATCGTTATCTCGAGTGAGATCTTTAAATGCGTGGATAGCAATATCTATTTGTTTATCCATTAAGCTTTGTTCTATCTCTTTACAGAACACACCTTTACCACCCATTTCTTCAATGGCAGTAGTAGGGTTTAGATCTCCAGTAGAGTCTATTAATATCGTGTTCGTTTGAAAAGGAATAAGCTTAGTAGCTTGTTCAGTATACGCAAGAGCTAGCTTAGACTTGCGAGTTCCAACAAGTGGTATCATAATATATCCTTTTTGGCACTCCGTAGGAGAGTCGAACTCCTGTTGCCGAGATGAAAACCCGGTGTCCTAACCACTAGACGAACGGAGCAGAGTGAGTTTATTCTTCTTCCGACCATTTGACCAGATGACAGTTGTCACCGGTACCAGTAGTCTTAAGGAATCCTTGGTCAATAAGAGATTCTATAGTTGCAGCTACAATTTCTTTCTTGGATTCTGCCCATTGAGCAAAATATCCAAATACACTAAAAATACTAGCAGTAATTATGAATTCTATTACACCAAAGTCTATTTCCATTATTCATGATCTCCGTATCTAGCTAAGACCTTTTCGATGATTTTTTGCTGAGCCGTTAATTGATCATCTGCATCAATCTCTCTTTCGATCCTAACTCGAACATCATCCTCGTAGTCATCAGCGATAATAAAACCGTTTTCCACTGCCATAGTGAGCACAGCACGATCGTCTAGTTCAACTAACTTACTTAAAGTTGCTTCTAGAACTTCATCGACATCGAGTTTTCCTCTCTTACAATCTTCCATCAAAGACTTTACTATTTCATTATTCACTTTTGATTCCTCCTTAATATACTTATAAAAGTTTAACATTTGCTTACGTAATCCCATCTAAAAGTTCCTCCTTATTGTAACTTTCAAATCCTTGCCACCAGCTAGGTGCTGGTCGCCCCCAGTCCCACTTAGCAAAGGGTTTTGCTGCATGGTAATAGTTTCTATAAGCCTGAACTGCATCTTCATTTTTGCAGTCAGGATACTGGCTCATCGCTTGTGCAAACGGTGTGAGCCCAATGTCTTTTATATTCTTAGGAGGCATACTAAGCATTGCGCCGAGTTTCTGCCATGTAAGATGTGGCTTGTTTCTGCGGTACTCAAATTCATTTGCTAGTCCGCGAAAGTGTTCGTAGTGCCACTCGTAGTTAGTTTTACTTTCCATAGTCCAAGTTGTACACGGATGGAATTTGTGTACTGCCAAATAGTAAAGATCATCTCTTTCGTCGCCAAAAGAGTAATATTGTTGCATCGTTTTACCAGATCGTGATCTTCTTCTTTCTGGTATTCCGTCAAGCATTCGATGTGCTGTTGAAAGCATCTGAGCACTTTCAACAATCATTTTAGGTACGTGTCTGTCACAGCACATTTGTGCAGCGGTGATAGGATCTGAATCTAAAACAAATATGTTCAAATTATTTTACCCACACTTTGTTATACTTAGTAGGCATATTCTCACAAGAGTAAATGTCTTCGTCAGTATAGTTAATTACTGTAACACACTCATCGGTAGAATGTGACACAAGAACATCAGGAATTGCAGCATAAAAGGAAAAACCATATGCAAAAACACAAGTTACAATTACAAATGCACCTACTGTCTTAATAAGACCTTTTATACTATTGCTCATATTCACCTACCTTTTTGAACTTACGTCGTGATTTAGAAAACTGTTTCATTGGTTTGTTAAACACCTTTAGATCTCCACCTGTAGCTTTGTAAGCGTAGAGTTGGCCAAGACCATTGACGTGGTATTCACCGTTGGATACATTCTCAGTACCCCAGTCAGTTACTTCTTGTAAAATCTCAATCATTATGCAGCCTTCCTTGAAAAGTATCTTCCTTTTCCTGAGTAACCAATTTTATTAACAGCTTCTAATGGAGAAGATGATTTAACTTCTGCGAGGTATTCTTCAACAGTGTAGTTTTCAACGATTGCATTAACCCAAGATTTCCAAGGCTTTGAGCCGTACTTGAACCTAGCAATAAATGATGGCTTAACTAGACCGACCCAAGATGGGTGACAGTCAGGATGTACCTCGTTCATTAGAGGTGCATTCTCAAACCCGCCTCTATACATTAAGTACATTCCATCCCAAGTAAATTGGTCTTTATCAAAGTTAGTCATAATCATTTCTCCATTTTTCATAATTTATAAGTATATTATATCATATCAAAAGGTATTTGTCAACCCTTTTTGACATTTATTTTCACTTATTTTAGCAAGCCTTGAGAAGTATTGGAGATACTCTCCAGATGCCACCTTCTGCAGTATCAACTTGAATGTTCTTAATCATTACCTTAGTAACAACACCTTCTTGACGTTGGCCAAGCTTAGTCATAAAGAAGACTTTCTGCCCTTTGACGAAAGAGTTCTTAGCCATCTGCTGCTTAGCTTTGTGCTGATCGTTAAACATGCCATTGATCATTCGCATCTGAGAAGAGTCAGCCTTAGCAAGTAGTGAGTTCATTTTGTTCAATTCGTTTTGAGTTAGCATAATGTAGTTTCCTTTAGTTTTAAATTTTCATATTTGATGGGTATATTATATCAAATCAAATGGTGTTTGTCAACTGTTTTTTATATCAATTTGTTATAAGCTTATAACTATAATGAATAACCAGCAGATTTACCATAAAAGCCGATTTCTTCGAGCATTAACACGATGCTGTCCATATTAGTCTTGCCGACCATAGGATAGATGCCTACAGTCATAGGATCTGTAAGATTAAACTGGCAGCCTTCCAGAGTTGGATCATTCTTTTTGATCCATAGGTCAACTAGGGTCTTACCATGCTCAAAGGTTTCTAAGTCTTTAGTTCTGACCTCGAAGTCTGTGATGTAGTAAGCATCATCTCTAGTTAAAGTTGGTTCTGGTTGGTTTCCAAGTATTCTTACGTTCATTTAGTTTCCTATTTAATTTAATTTATAAGTATATTATAACATATCAAAACGAATTTGTCAACTGTTTTTTTCACTTTTTTAAGTGTATTCTCATTATAAATAGAACGAAGCCCTAGATAGCTTCACACTGGAGCAAAAATGGAACAGATTTTACAGTTGATCTCTGACGTCGGACTGCCGATCGCCGGAGCTCTTGTAATGGGATTCTTTATCTTTATTATTATTAGACAGATTTTTGAAGGAATCGTTGATAGTATTAAGACATTAACAATATTTTCGGAGGGCTTGGAGAATCGAGCTAGGTCTATGAGCAACGAAATTATCAAGATAGACTTACTTGTTAGTTCGGCATTAGGACTGACGCCGGACACTGATCGTATAGCTAGAGCCGAAAATTTTATTGAAGACGGAAAAGTGGATGTAAGGAGAGATTGAAGTGATGTATGTAGATTACAAGTTTAATATAACTGAAGAAGGTTTACTGCTGAGTGATGTCGATACAGCCCTGGAACCAGACAGTCAAGTAAGAGTAGAGAAAACATCTTTGAGCGTTGGCGATAATTTTGTACTTGAGCTAGATCAAAATGGATGTATGTTTTTTAAGAAGACGGACGTTCAACTCAGTTTGGACTTCTAACATATGGAAGGATTAGACTTAGCTGCCTTAGTGCAGGAATACGGGTTTCCGACTATAATGGTTTGTGGTTTAGGATATTTTGTTTATTTCGTTTGGAAGTTTATCAACGAAACTATTGAACCGGCCATCGACAAACATCATATGCAATTAATTAAAGTAATTGATCGGGTCCGCATGTTAGATCAAGACTTAATTAGATTGCAGCAAAAAGTGAATGTGGTTTTAGAATATAAAGCTAAGGACGGTCTTATTAAAAAGGCTGAAGAAGAGCTTGAAAGAAAGACGAGGAAGAAAAATGAAGCTAAGGATTAAAGTATTAATAGTATCATTTGTAATAGGGGCACTTTTTACTGCTAACGATTTAGCGGCAGAACCCATAGTACACAGTTTTAAAAATCCATCGTTTAGTGGTATAGGAACAGGAGCTCACTACTTAACTGTTGAAAACCAAGAACATGGTAGAAAGAAAGCAATTAAAGATGCGATGGAAGCAGCGCAAAGAGCAGCACAACGAGCCGAAGAAAATACAACATTGGCCAAATTCATTAGGAACTTGGAATCACGTATTTACGCTCAATTATCAAAACAGCTAGTAGACAACATGTTCTCTAACGACAACCCAGTTAGATTTGGATCGTTTGTACTAGAAGGTTCCACAGTAACTTATGAAATAATCACAGCTGCTGATGGGACAGAATTTATAAAAATGACTATTGTTGATGAGAATGGTTCAACAACTGTTATTGAGATCCCTATTGGATCTGGAAATTTTGGAAGCGACGATGGTACGACTGACGGCGGCTAGTTTAACCTTCCTGTTATTGTTAACAGGTTGCGCTCAAATGCCACAGTGGTCTGATGGACCGGCTAACTGTGAGTATGGTAAAGGCCAATACGAAGAAGGTTGGAGTAAAGATCTATACACAGGTGTAAGACAATACACCGAAAGCAAACAGATTTGTATAGAATCTCCTGAAGTTATTAAGCTACCTTCGTATATTGATTTATTAGCTTTACCAAAAGCTAAGTCTATGCCAGTAGTTGCAGTATACGGATTTGCAGATAAAACCGGACAAAGAAAAGATTCACAAAGCGGACAGAGTTTCTCTACAGCAGTAACACAAGGCGGAACAGAGTTACTAATTGATGCTTTAAAGACAGCTGCAAACGGACATTGGTTTAGAGTAGTTGAACGAGAAGGTATTGACTCTCTTGTTCGTGAAAGACAAATTATACGATCAGCTCGTGATGAGGCAGCTAAGAAGTTAAATACAAAGACTCAAGGAGTCGGGCCACTTCTTTTTGCAGGTATGATTATAGAAGGTGGAATTATTGGTTATGATAGTAATATTAGAACTGGAGGAAGAGGAGCAAGAACGTTAGGTATTGGTTTTAGTAATCAATATCGACAAGACGTAGTTACTGTTTCAATCCGTGCCGTTTCAGTATTAACCGGTGAAATATTATTGAATGTTCAAACTCGAAAAACTGTACTGAGTGTAGGCTCAGGTGGTGATCTGTTTAGATTTATCGAACAAGGAACACAATTGATTGAGTATGAAGACGGAGTTGGTAATAATGAATCAGTGACTTACGCAGTACGTTCAGCTATTGAAGCTGGAGTATTAGAAATGGTATACCAAGGACACGATAGAGGTTTTTGGGAAATCGAGGCAGGCCATCGTCACCCCCATCAAAAAGATCATGATGGAACAAACGAAAAGCATAGCCTCGATGAAAAATAAAAGGGAAAAATAATGAAACATAAAATATTAGGCTTATCTTTATTATGTTTATTTTCTTTCAACGCAATTGCTCAGGCAACTGATGATAATGAGATTAACATCGACCAAACTGGTGATACATTAACATTGTATATTGATCAGTATGGATACGGTAACAAAATTGGATTAGACGACTTTTCAAGTTCTTCATCTCCAATGGCTGTTACTGGTTCTTCGTTAAACATTAACATCGATCAAATAGGTAATGAGAATTTACTATTTGGTACAATCGTTGCTGATAGCTCGACTTATAATCTTCTTTTTACAGGAGATAGTAATTCGTGGGATTGGAATATAGGATATGTTGGATCAGCCGATAGTTCTACTATAGACGTAGACATCACAGGCGACTCAAACACTATGGACTTTGACCAAGGCTATAATGCAAGTGCAGAAAGATTAGATATGGATTTAACATTATTGGGAGATACGAATATTTTTGATGTTGACATCGACGTAGATGACGCCATTTGGAATTTCGATATCACAGGTGCATCAAACAATATCAACACCATGCAAAAAGATGGTGGAGAGCAGGAAATCAACGTAACTTTAACCGGTGATTCAGCTGACATTGATATTAATCAAATGAGTGGTACTTGTGCTACGGGTGTTACTACTTGTAACGGTATCATAACTTTAGATGTGACTTCAGATAATGCTACTATTCAAATCAATCAGAAAGACAGCTCTAACGACAGTTAAATGCTTGATGGCGCTATCAATAGCGATTTCTTCGGGAGTCGTTATTGCAGCCCCGTCTATCGGCGAAATTGTTGAACATAAGGGCAGCTCCAAACTAGTTAGAGAGGCTGGAGATGAGCTTTTAGTCAGTGACACGCTTATTCCAACCGTTGAGCTTAATGATACAGCAGAAACATCCAATGGTCGTATGCTTATTCAGTTCTTGGATGAAGCAGAACTATCATTAACAGAACATACCAAAGTATACATCGATAAAGTATACTACGATCCCGACCCAAGCAAATCAAAAATGGCAATGAGAATGGCCATGGGCACTGCTCGCTTTGCTTCAGGTCGATTAGGAATGGTCAATAAAAGTAATATTGACATTAAAACTCCCACGGCCTCAATAGCAGTTCGTGGAACAGATTTTACAACAACAATAGATGAGCTTGGGCGATCGCTCGTGATTCTATTACCCGATGAATTCGGAAACTCTTCTGGTGAAATAACAGTATCCAATCTTGGTGGCTCAATTGTTCTTAATGAAGCCTATGCTGCTACGATGGTTTCCTCACTCGATACTCAACCAACAAAAAAATTATCATTACGTGGTATTACAACATCAATGATTGATAATATGTTTATTGTATCGCCTCCGCCCGAAGTTAAAGAAGCACTTGACGAGCGTCTTCAAAATGATTTAGATCAAGACAAAGGTTTATTAGATATTGACTTCTTAGATTTTGACGGATTAGATGTCGATTACCTTGAAGACGACTCATTAGAATTTACTGAGCTCGACATCGATTATTTAAATGTTGATTTTCTTAGTGATGTTCTTGACGTTGTTGAGGCCTTAGTAGCATCCGCAGCAACTCTTGATGATAGTGCAATAAGCCAAACGTCATTAGGTGCAGAATTAAAAGGTGCTGCATTTGGTTTAAATCCAGATTCTCAATATAACATTTACGAAAGCGACGGTAAGATAGTATTCTATCGTGCTGTTAATGAAACAATCACAATTTATTTGGCTGTTGATGCAAGAGCAAGTATAAGAACAACGGTTGATGGATACGAAGGTATCATATTACTTAATGGTGGAGATGACACATTAATTGATCTAAGACAAGGGGGATAAATAGAGTTATGAAAACAGAACATGAAGAAAGAGCTTGGGAAAGATTTAGAAAGGCTACAGGTCCTCAAATTTGGACGGGCAGAGATTTAGGTACCTGGTTCGCGATGGGCGTATTTGTAGGTGCCATGATTATCGCACCTTTTACTTTTTCAGACGATAACGTCATTACAATGGAACAAACTGGTGATACTTTTCAATTAGGTATAGATCAATATGGTCACGCTAATGAAGTCAGTATGTTAGATGGTAATTCATATATTACAGCATCAAGTTTAGATATGTATTTGGTTCAGTACAATACCAACCCATCTGCAATGACTAATAAGATTATATTCGACGAAGTAAGTGGTTCAGGTAATCAAATGAAACTTGCACAAGGTGTTGCGTGGACTACATTAGATTCTGATACAGATTTAACTTGGTATGGTGATCTTTATGAATCAGGTGGACATGATATTGGTATCACAATGTATGGAGACAACAATCAATTAGCAGTTCAACAAACGAACCAAACAGGCGCGAGCGATGGACATAATTTTGATTTACATTTAGCAGGTGATAGTAATGAAGTTAAAATTAAACAACAAAGTAATGGAAGAAAGAATACTGATTTAACAATTTACAATGACTATAACGATGTATTCGTTCGTCAGAAAGGCACTGGTGCAACTCACAACGCAACGATAACACTTGATGGTCTATATGGAACGGATCTTACTTTGATTCAAATGAGTGATACAAATCAAACATATTCAGTATCAGTTAACTGTATGACTGTTGGTGGTTGCTCAACATCGGTAACACAAGACTGAATCTATTGTAGTATTAAGATTGGATAAATCTATTATAACACAATTTAGAGCACTTGTCAACACTTAAATGAAAATGGAACAATATAAATTATGAAAACATTATTACAAAGAACTATCAAGGATAAAGAAACGAACCTATATCCTGTTTGGCTTATGAGACAAGCCGGAAGATACATGCCAGTATATATGGCAATGAAAGCTCAATCAAATGGATTTCTCGACATGGCCCTCACACCATGGAAAGCTGCTGAAATTACAATGCAACCTATTCTTGAGTTTGATATGGACGCAGCCATTATCTTTTCAGACATACTTATTATAAATCACGCTCTTGGCCAAGAATTAGATTATAATCCGAGTCCCGTTCTAGGACCTTATAACGAATCTTTTTGGGATACAACTTTTGAAGAATTCAGTCTAAAATGTCAACCAGTATATGAGGCGATCAAGCTGGTTCGATCTGAACTTGACGAAAGTAAGTCACTAATCGGCTTTGCTGCAGCTCCTTATACACTCTGTAAGTACATGTATAACTCCCCACGGCTTGATATAGTTAATAAATTAATCCCTTATATAGTAGAGCATCTCTCCTCACAGATTGAGTATGGATGTGATACGATACAAATCTTCGACAGTTGGGCTGGAGATATACCAGCTAATCAGTTTGATGATTATGTTATCAATCCAACAAAAGAGATTGTAGACGCTATTAGAAACCGTTATCCTGACGTTGGTATCATTGCATTCCCAAGATTAGTAGGTACTAAAATCAATGAATATATTGAAGTAGTAAATGCTGATTGTACTAATATTAGTGACGACTTACCAGTTGACGAAATCAATGGTGAAGTACTTCAGGGTGGTATTGCTATCAAGAGATTAATTAAAGGAGAAGATATTACTCCTGTACTTGATAAAATGAGAGATAAAGCTTATGTTGTTAATCTTGCTCATGGAATTGATAAGACAACTCCAGTTGAGAATGTAAGACAGTTTGTAAATACAGTAAAAGAATATCGTAAAGGTGTTTAAATATTTAACAAAATGGTGGACTGTACTATTTACGATTGCTGGTTTTGCAGCTCTTAGTATATCTAATCCATCATTTATACAATCATTAGAATATAGTTATTATGACGCGTTACAGCAGAATAAAGAAAAAAAGAATATTGAGGAAGTGGTACTTGTCAACATTGACGAAAGAGCTATTGCTGCCGAAGGTCAGTATCCGTGGCCCCGTGGGTCTATTGCTAAGTATATTAATAGTGGGCCTGACGATTCTTTATATGTCTTCAACGTAATTTATTCAGAAGAAGATAGATTTAAAGAAGATCATTTATTACAGGAAGCAATGGCAACTAAAGCTGTTGTATTAGCTTCGGCTCCAACTCAACAAACAACTGGAGGTGTAGGCAACTTTGTCGGTGTTGCTACATTTGGTGACCAAGATGAAAACTGGCTCTACAATATTCCGGGATTACTTTATCCCATCGATAGTCTTTCTAGTTATGCCTTTGGCATTGGCGGTGTTCTTGCAGTACCTGACGAACCAACTGGGGTTGTGCGAAGAAGCCCACTTGTCGTCAATGCAGCAGGAAATCAATATCCCAGTCTCGCTCTTGAGACTTTGCGGGTCTTCTCTGGAGAGTCTTCCTATCAAATGAAAGTAGGCACCAATGGTGTCGAGTGGATTCGTATGGGTCGTCAAGATCCAATCACAACAAATAGCTTTGCTGAAGTGCCTATTTCTTTCTGGAATCAGTTCGAGCAAATAAGCATAACAGACCCACTACCAGCAGGGAAAGTATTACTATTTGGAATAACCGCAGAAGGCTATTCTAATCCAGTCGCAACCCCAATGGGTGCAATGTATCCCCACGAAGTTCAAGCTCAGCTGATCCAGACCTTGATTTCAGGAGAACAAATAACGATTCCCGACTGGCAGCCAGTACTTGAGCTTGTGTTTCTGGTTTTAGTGAGTCTAGGTATCCTTGCAGCGGTCTATATTTTGCCCACAATTCCAGGGGTGGTAGTGTCTCTCGGTCTACTCTTTGCTGCATTCGCATCGAGTTATTACCTGTGGACTTCTGCCTTAGTATTTTTTGACGCAACCTTATGTTCATTAGCTTCCTTAGTAGTATTTGCACAATCAAACTTTAATGTATATTATATCACATTCCAACAGAAACGTCAAATAGAAAAACAATTTGCTGGGTATGCTTCGCCCACTGTCGTACGTCTATTAAAAGAGAATCCTACTCTAATAAAAGATGGTATGAAACGAGAGGTCAGTATTTGCTTTTCTGATTTGAGAGGGTTTACACCACTTGGAGAAAGCTTCGGCGATGATGTTAAAGGTTTAACAAAATTAATGAATGGATATATGGATGCCATTACTGAGCCTGTCCTCCAAGCAAATGGAATGATTATAAAGTATATAGGCGATGCTAGTATGCATATCCACAACGCTCCTTTGGAAGATCCAAACCACCCAACGGCAGCAGTAGAAACCGGTTTGAGTATGCTTAGAGCAGTGGAGAAATTTAATGAAGAAATTACAAGAGACGGAAGACCACCCATTGGTATGGGTGCTGGGATCAATACTGGGCTTGGTTATCTTGGCGAGATGGGGTCTACCAAGCGACACAGCTACGATGTTCTCGGAGATGCTGTTAGCACAGCTGCTCGAATTGAATCAAAATGTAAAGAATATGGGTGCCTACTTTTAGTTGGTGGAGATACTGTTAAACAGTGTGATAATAAATTCTTTTTCTTAAAGGTCGACGATCTTGCTGTAAAAGGTAAAACAGTTGGAATTGAAATATTTACAGTATTAGACTTAAAGAAAGATAAGTATCTTAAACCAGCAGAGATGCATCAACACATGTATGATAACTATCAGAAACAAGATTTTGATAAAGCAATTAAAATGTGTAATGATTTAATGGAATGTTTCGAAGGTCAAATGTCAGGATATTATAACATGTGGATTGAGCGTTGTGAATACATGAAGACGCAAGATCTACCCAAGGATTGGAATGGAATCTTTATCGCAACATCTAAATAAGTTCTTAATACTTATTTTAATATCACTACCTGCTATGGGTGGTAAACCAACAGAAGTACAAATAGGAAATTGGAATCACGGATGGACGGCTCCATATAAGGATGAGTATGTATCTAAGTATACGAGTGATCCTATATCATATCTACCATACGATCTTAACTTTGAAATAGAACTTAGTACTGATCGCCAAATAACAAAAGAACAGTACGCATTAACGGCAATGATCATTGCGAATATTGCTGACGTACATTCAACTCGTCGAGGTATGAGATACGATTGTTTGGTAGAAGCAAATCCTTTTCTACCAGAAAGACCTAACGTTGCAGAGATGGTTATTTTAAAAGGCGCAACCATATTACCTATAAGACATTATTTGTGGCCTACAAAAGAAGAGAAGTACTATTACGATAGGTTTACTAGTGTGTTGGTAGCAGCTGCTGCATATAACAATTATAAATTAGTTAAGAAGGCTCGAGATAATCCTTTCTGTAAAAAATTAGGACAATAAAAAAAGGTCCAGTTTTTACACTAGACCTTCAGGGTTTTATTGCTCAACTCAACGATGCGATCTCATCACGTCAGCTTACGCCAACGATGCAACTTCTGCAATCATTACTCCTAAAAACAGAGTAACTATTAGGCACTCGACACAAATCTCACCATTTAGCTTCTGCAAAATATTTTTTGCTTTCTGCATGGTAATTCCTTAATTAAGTTAATTATGGTTATTGTTTCGAGCTTGTCTGCCAGAGGCGTATGGACTCTCACCATATCCGTTGCCTTTAATCTTTAGAGATGCTTTATAGCTCCCTGCGGACTCCATGGTTGAATCCAATGTTTATAGAATGATCTAAACCATTTTCTAGACATTTGGACTCACTCCCAGTAAAGAAATACAAAAGACGCAAATTAGAGTCACTAGTTCTATTCTGTCTTTAATCTTAATTGTATTCATTTTACTTTAGGACACTTGCTTTTCATAACATACTCGGAAGCTTTTTTAGCTTCCTTTCGATCTAGAAAAGAGTCTCTGTTTTTATCGGCGTGGTCAAAAAGGTGTTTCTTAACAACACAGCCAGATGCTTTCAGCTCATTAACACTGATTAGACTGTCACGGTTTATATCAAATCGTTCCATTCTCCAGTCAGCGAATGCTGGAGTTGCTATTACGCATGCAACTAATGCGGTTACTGCTTTAGACATATATTTCCATAAAGTGTCATACTAGTGTCATACTAGTAAGTAAAAATAAACCAACAGTGGCTAGGCCATTACGCTGATTTATAATTACCCAACTATTTATACCATAAATGTATAAAGCATTATAAAAAAGTAATATATTGCCATTACTTTTCGTCATAGCCGCTATTCGTCGTCGAACTCCTGATTTACTTGCTCAACACGAACAACTAGCTCTTTGAGAAGTTGAACCAATTCGTAGCCAATATCTTTATCTGTTTCTGTGTCTATTTCGACATCAAATCTAATTTTCATACGTTTTCCTTAGTTCCACTCAACGTGTCTTCTTTGAATGTAAACATCAACTGCGGCAGCATTTGCCATTCCACCAATTACATCTCCATGGTAAGTATGACCAATCATGTTTCCAGTTCTTTTGTTAAGAACTTTGTGGATTGGCTTTCTTGCCTTGACAGTAACTCTGTATCTAAGAGGATTTCCTCTGCGATCAACAGCTCCGGAATATTTAAGTTCTTTGTTCATGCTTTTCACGTAAGTCTTGATAGTCTCAACACTCAACATATCTTCAGCACAAAAGATATCAAATGTACCTTGGTAAGCGTCAGTTCTTTGTTTTCCGTTAGTATCAAATTTCATTGGTTTTCTCCATTATTTAAATTATAAGTATATTATAACACAACAAAGTGTATTTGTCAACTGTTTTGTTAACATATTTTTACTTATTTTCAATTATAAGTCAGAAGACTGCTTACGCAGTCTCCGCCATTTCAACAGCAAGGTCAAGAGCGTCTAGCTTTTTCCTTGAGTTAGCACCGAATAAAGAAGATGATGCTCTTGCGTCATCGCTTCTTCCAAGTTCGTGGTCTGTCATGTATGTGACAGCGTTGAAAGCATTCCACCAAGATCCAGGCTTGAAGTTAGCTCCAGGTTGTGTCTCTACAATCTCTAACGCACGTTCTCCAGTTCGACTAAGGATTTTGTGTTCTTGAGAAGATGCACCAAATACTTTAGCAAGGAATCTTTCGAAGTCAGCATTTTTGTATTGCTTAGATCCAAGAAACTCTGCAGCTTCTTTAAACTGTTGTACACGAGTGTGTGAGATACCAAGTAGTTCTTTAACTACTGAAGCGTCAAACTCGTTTCTGTGTGATAGCCTTACAGCAGGTTGTGATTTTTCAGTTAGAGCCATTGACAAAGTGTTATTACATACAACACGAGTCATAACAAACTTAACATCAATACACTTACCATACTGGTGAGGATTAGAGAAAAGTAAGTAGCCTTTAACTTCATCACCACCAAAAAGTGTGAATCCATCTTGTACATCAGCAGCAGCAAATACCATTTTACCATCGTTGATTGAACCAGCCGTGTCCATTACCATGTCACCATCTTTAACGAAATCATTGAAGAAATCAAATGCTGTTTCATTTTGGCAAGGGTTCCAGTTACCACCAACATTGGTAAGGATTTTACCATCAGTTTCTCGTATAAGAGATTGCTGGCCTGTTGGGATTTGTTCGCCATTGTGATCGACAAAGGATGGTACTTTTTTGACTTTCCAGTCTAGACCAGCCGCCTTCATCATTTCAGTTGGTGTCATGTCGTCACTCACAGGAACTCCAAGACCGTGCCAAGGCACCCCTTTGCTAAGTCTGTAAGCCATTTGAGCTTCACCGTTTACCATTTCTAATGCATGTGCCATAATATATCTCCTAGTTTAATTATTTAATATGTATATTATATCATATCAAAAGGTGTTTGTCAACTGTTTTGTTAACATATTTTCATTTATTTTACAAACTCTAGTACTTCGTCGAAATTCATAGTTGTAAGTAAGTCTTCGTCAGCACCCATTTCCGAGCAATGTGTAACAGCAAAGATCCAATCTTGAAACTTAAGTCCTAGATGTTCCTGAGATTCTTTTCTTTCAGCAAGATCTGGAGAATTAACCCAAATCTTATAACCGTTAGTCTCAAAGGAAGGCAACTCATCGTTACCCCATGATGTATCTTCCCACTTAGCAGGAATTTTGTAACCCATTGTGTATTGATCCCAAGTAATCATTACGCTACCTCAAAGTTACAAGGAGTTCGAGCTGGGACTACTTCGGTAAATCCGAAGTTAGCTACTATAAAGATTTGACCCGTTTGAGTGTCTTCGATTAGATCACCAACAGATGTGCTGTGACCAGGCTCGAATGTGTGAACTGCGTCGGGTGTTTCCCAGAGGTTGGTTATCTCAAATACATGATTTAAATCACGAGCTTCAACTTCATACTTGTCATTGAATAATGCAATGAAAGCAGGATTTGCTTTAAAAGATTCGCCGACATTGCCGTGCATTAGTTCCATTTTAGCGAACCATTTCTTTGAGCGGCTTGTAGCACCATCCCAACCATACAGGTTTGGGTACTCTTGCTCTTCTTTGTTGAAGGTGATTTGTTTGACGATGTATCTGTTCATATTTGATATTCTCATTTAATTATTTAATATGTATATTATATCATATCAAATGGCATTTGTCAACTGTTTTGTTAACAAATATTAAATTATTTTATATCAAAAGGTTATAAGCTTATAACTAAAGAGAATATTACTCTTCCCAGTGTTCAGACAGCATAGTCTGTGCTCTGTCAAGCAATATAGGATCAGCCTTAGTAAGAATGTTCAACATATACTGTTTCTCATGCTTATAGGCTTTGTGAAAGAACTTCTGATCGTGGGGTATAATCGTATCAGAGTTCGATAGTAGGTCTGCGATCTTGATTGTTTGAGACGCGGGTGGTCCCAAAGCGAAATGATCGGCATCCATCTTTTTACGAAACGTTCTGTTTCCATCTTCTTTTTCAGAAACGTTTGTGCAGTAATGAACGAGTTCAGCAATATCAGTTCCGAAGTGAGATTTGATGTCTCTAAATGTGACAGGAGTATCTTCTACAACATCGTGTAGGATAGCAGCTGCCAACATCTCAGTAGTATGTTCAACACTATCTTCTAGAATTTTTGCTACGTGTATTGGATGAGTTATGTATGGCTCACCTGTGTATTTTCTGCGCTGATCGCCATGAGCTTCTATTGCAAGCATCAAGGCGTCGTTAATTACTTTTTTGTCTATCATTGTAATATTATAACACACTTTAATGTGTTTGTCAACCCCTAATGTATAGTTTGATTTCCGCTTTCAAAAAGAAGCTCGAGCATATCAATACAGTCATCAGTATGTCCTGCTTTGACTATATCAACTACACTTGGAAACTCATCTTCAGATTCAACTGGTAGAGTATACATCTTGTCACGTTTGGTTGCGCCGAACATATCTTTCTTAAAAACTTCAGCTGCTCTTTCTGTTCTGAACGAACAAACTGTTGTTAACTTAAAAGGATTGTTAGCTGAGAAACACGCAAAGATTCGGCCATCATCTTTATAGCCTAGCTCTTCCCCATCGTATGTTCCTAAGAACACACCCATATCTTCACAACTTAAAATGTATCTTGTTTTTTTCATGGAGTTCTGAGTATTTCTCCCTTACGGCTTTAAAATGTTCTAAGTAATCATCTATATCAAATACAAATGTTTGTGGTTCATTATCATCAACGCCAATAAACACTACGCCTTTTTTAACTGGAGTACCAGTCATTTCAGTAAAGGCTTTCCCGTAAAATGCAACTTGCATAAAATATCCGAGAATGTGTTCTTCTTTTTTAACTCGTCTTGATGTTTTAAAATCAATGACAGCTAGTTCTCCTTCCCACTCACCAATACAATCGACTTGGCCAGCGGTCTGTAGTTCGTCACTATAAAGGAAACATTCTTGGAACCAAACATTGTTTACTTTTTCGTCTAATACTTTTTTCATTGTATTAAACAAAAACATGTTTGCAGGCTGTACACCTTCTTTCCAATCTTCTTTGTTATCTATATAGTTTTCACAAATTTTGTGTACTGCAGTACCACGTCTGGATGCTTGAGTTGAGATACGATTAGCTTCTGCTTCTCCAACTCTTTTTCGCCATGCCTGGATTGAGTCTTTTGATAGGACTCCAAGTACAGTAGTAACTGAAGGATAAGCTTCACCAGTAGGTGTAAAGTATCTTCGTCCTTCTTCTGTTGTTTTTCGTGTTAATTTTGGTAATTCAATACCGTGATCGTAATGCTCAAATGCCATAATATAAGTTCTCTTTTTGTTTTAACTAACTTCAGTTGTTCTAGAATCTCCTAAAAACCTTTCTTTAAATGCTTCAGCAGTTGCTGATTCTTCAAACATGTAAGTATAAGTGTTAGAATCCATGTCAAATGAATAAGTATAACTCTTTGCTTCCACTTTAGTTTCAAGGTAAGATAAACATTCTTCTGCGATCGAGCTACCAGCCTTCACGCGGAATACTTGCTTAGTTAACCAAGTCAGTCTATAGTTTTCTATTTCTTGTGTCATAATATTTTACCGTTTTGGAGTTCACGGGGCTCCTAAGAACCCCGTCTATGTTCTCCTTCTATTTATTAAGCTACCGCAAATTGACTTTTGCCATAACTTACAGGTGTTCGTACCTGTCCGTTAATAGCACATTCCTTTGCAATAATATAATCTTTAACAAGTCCGCTTCGTACAATATCTTCAACACCGAACTTTACGATGCTAAACATGTTTATACGTTCTAAGACCTTTACAAAACTTACGAGCCCAGATACATCATTCTTGTGTCTATTAGTTGCCAAGTCATCTTGAGCTGTGTCTCCACAGAAAAAGATTTTACTTGTCTCACCAACACGTGTAATAATACTATCGAGTTCGTGGTACGTCATAGATTGGCATTCATCAACTATAATAATTGAATTATCAAATGTCAATCCTCTCACAAAAGATGATGTCATAAACTTAACTTGATTTTTTTGTTTAAGAATATCCCAAGCATCTCCTCGTTGAAACAGGTCATTAGCGATATCTGCATAAGGTGTAGCGTAGACTGCTTCTTTCTGAGCTTGAGTACCTGGCATAAAGCCTTGTTCTCTTGTCTGAACCGCTGATCGTACGATAACAATTTGATCGTACTCATCCTTTGATAAAATATCATTAAGTGCTAAATACATAGCACACATTGTCTTTCCTGTTCCTGCTGTGCCAATGGCGCAGATATTAAACCCTTGCTTATAGTCCGCAAACAAATCTGATTGAGTATTTGTAAGCGGCTGAATAGTTCTCATGGAAAATTTACTATCCATAGTACCATTCCTTATCTTTCGAGCGAGCCTTTTTCTCTCCTTTTGTGATTCACGACGTGGTTTTGCTGACATATAGAACCTCCTTTGACAGATCTCTGATTATTTCCAATCATTGATCTTGTTTCCTGTATAGCTTTTATTGGTTTTCATTGACGAAAGTATATCACGAAATCCTTGGTCGGGTTTCATGCGACCAAGACGTGCGGCCTCAATCACGGGACGTGGCGCAGTAATCTTTTGCTGTAGGTGGGGGTTGTCTTTTTTGAATTCGTCTAGTTTTGTATAAGACATGAAGTGTTCAGTCACTTCACCAGTTTCTGTGTTTTGAAAATCGTATGTGGGCATTAATTAAATTATCCAATCTATCATGTAATTATTTATTAATCCTAAGTTACCATTTCATAAATTTCTTTCCAATTTTTTACTTTTGGAATCGAATCATTTTGATAATCAGCATTAAACAAATGTTCTATAAGCACTGATCTTAATCCAAGATCGTAGCCGCATTCAGCATTTGAAGGTTTATCTTCAACCCAAATACATCCACTATCTTTATAAGGAAGTAAGCCATCATCTTTATCAGCACCACAATCTAAGCAAACTATCTTTTCAAACACAGAAGGACCAAAGAGTTTCTCTAGGTTCTGTTGTCTTAGTTTACCGGCATAGTAATCAGTACTGAGACTAGTAATACAGTGAAAAATATAACCTTCTTCATGTAGCCGTTTAACATATTTGATAGCATCCCTTAGACCAGGAAGGAATCCAATCCTTGCTGATTCATTAAATTGACGTACTAATATTCTGCTTTCTCTTTTGGAAAGGTCGAACATTTCAGCGATGTCATAGACACCTTCTCTTACAACTTCGTAGTTGTTCTCAGACATCCATTTGACGAATGAGTATTTCCAATCTAGTAGTACACCATCGCAATCTACTAGTATTAATTTATCTGTTCTGTGATCCATATTTTACCTTTTTTCATAATTTATATTGATATTATAACACACTTTAAGTAGTTTGTCAACCTTTATTTAAAATAGTTTTCAATGGTCCATTCAGTCACCCACTCGTCAATCTGGGGTTCACTGGTCCATTTAATTTCTCTGTTATAGGGTTTATATAGATCTCCAGAAAAGTAATCCTCGTAACACACAAGGACACCTGGTACCTTCTTGTACATGAGTCCCATGGCCTGATAGTTACGATCTATTTGAGTTACAAGAGCT